>ENA-UPXC01000103-UPXC01000103.1-human-gut-metagenome-genome-assembly--contig:-NODE-103-length-127044-cov-63.599597_pt1 | contig 127044 bp, 117 predicted proteins | sample MGYA00250047_ERZ773371 | MGnify/ENA primary metagenome ERZ773371 (study PRJEB29103, sample SAMN06111975) | human gut metagenome | biome: human gut; feature: ankylosing spondylitis patient... | reverse complement strand
AACAACTGATTTGAAAGGAATTAATATATGTTGAACAGCAAACAGAGAGCATTTCTCAGAGGACTTGCAAATCGTATTGATACAATTCTTATTGTTGGTAAGGGTGAAATTACGGATAATATCATCAAACAGGCAGACGATGCTCTTACGGCAAGAGAAATTATAAAAGGTAAGGTTCTTGAAAACAGTGCATATTCATCAAGAGAAGCTGCCGAAGCTATCGCAGAAAAATGTTCTGCGGATGTTGTTCAGGTAATCGGTTCAAAATTTGTACTTTACAGAAGAAACGACGATGAGCCTGTTATCGAGCTTCCAAAGGCAAAAAAGTAATTATGAAAACAGGTGTTTTCGGCGGAACTTTTAATCCTGTTCACAAAGGACACATAATGCTTGCCGAGTATTGTATGGACAGTGTTCGACTTGATCGTATTATTATGATACCTACGGCTGTTCCGCCGCACAAAATAAGCAAGAACCTTGCAAGCGAAAACGATCGCCTTAATATGTGTGAACTTGCGTGCAAGGGAAAGAAAAACTTTTCTGTGTCCGATATCGAAATTAAAAGACAGGGAAAAAGCTACACCTACGAAACTGTTACACAGCTAAAAGAAATTTATCCTGATGATCACTTATATACAATAATGGGTGCGGATATGTTTCTGACTCTGGATAGGTGGAAAAATCCCAAAATTATATTTGAAAAATCGTCAATAATAACAATTCCCCGTGATGATGAAAATAAGTCTGAACTTGAAAAATTCTACAAGAATGTTCTGAAACCTATGGGAGCAGATGCGGTTATTCTGCCAAATCCCGTAATAAGCGTATCGTCAACATTCATAAGGGATAACCTTGATGAATTTGATTTGATAAGCGGTATGCTTGATAAAAGTGTTTACGATTATATTATAAAAAATAATTTATATCGGAAGTGAGTGCTTTGAATATCTCTGATTACAAAAAAATAATCCGTGAAAGAATGGGCGATTACAGATTTAGTCACAGTGTAAATGTTGCGAAAGAGGCTAAAAAGCTAGCAAAACATTATGGTGCTGATGAAAATAAGGCTGAGATTGCCGGTATTTTGCATGATATAACCAAAGAAATGCCAAAGGAACAGCAGTTGCAAATTATTATCGACAGTGGTATAATTTTAGACAATGTTCAACTTCATGCACCAAAGCTTTGGCACGGAATGAGCGGAAGCATTGTTGTCCGTGATGAGCTTGGCATTGACGATGAAGATATACTCAACGCAATAAGGTATCACACAACAGGACGAGCGGGAATGAGTCTTTTGGAAAAAGTTATTTTTACTGCTGATTTTACTTCCGAGGAGCGTACATACAGCGGTGTGGCAACAATGAGAAAGAAATCTAAAAAGAGCCTTGAGGAGGCTATGCTTTATGGCTATCAGTTTACATTCAAGGATCTTTCTAAAAGACAGCTTGCGATTCATCCCGATGAAGTTGCCTGCTATAATGAAATTGTTCTGCAAATATCCCAAACGAAAGGAAAAAACAAATGAGTTCTTACGATGAAGCAATACTTGCAGCAAAGGCCCTGAGTTCAAAAAAGGGACTTGATATTCAGATTATAAAAATTGCCGATGTTTCTGTTCTTGCCGACTATATGGTAATTGCAACAGGTACAAGCTCAACCCATGTTAAGGCGCTTGCCGATGAGGTTGAATACAAGCTTGATCAGGCAGGAATTTCGGTAAGTCATATAGAAGGTTACAGATCAAATTCATGGATTCTTCTTGACTACATTGATGTTATTGTCAATGTGTTTGATGATGAGGCCCGTGATTTTTATGACCTTGAAAGACTTTGGCAGGACGGCGAAAGCGTTGACCTGACAGGTATCGTTGATTAATTGCAGGAGGGGTTACTTTGAAATACAATCATAAAGCCGTAGAAGAGAAATGGCAAAAAATCTGGGAAGATAAAGGTGTGTTCCATGCAAGTGATGACACAGAAAAAGAAAAGTTTTATGCTCTTATCGAGTTTCCGTATCCGTCAGGACAGGGCCTTCATGTAGGTCATCCCCGTCCGTACACAGCACTTGATACAGTTGCAAGAAAACGCAGACTTGAGGGTTACAATGTTCTTTATCCTATCGGTTGGGACGCTTTCGGTCTTCCTACCGAGAACTATGCAATCAAAAATCATATTCACCCTGAAATTGTAACAAAGAAGAATATTGCCCGTTTTAAAAAGCAGATTCAGTCACTCGGTATTTCTTTTGACTGGAGCAGAGAAATTAATACAACAGATCCCGAATACTATAAGTGGACTCAGTGGATTTTTATTCAGCTCTATAAGCATGGTCTTGCTTATAAAAAAGAGATGAATGTAAACTGGTGTACTTCGTGCAAATGCGTTCTTGCAAACGAAGAAGTTGTAAACGGCGTTTGTGAGCGTTGCGGAAGTGAAGTTGTTCACAAGGTTAAGTCACAGTGGATGCTTAAAATTACAGAATATGCAGACAGACTTATCAATGACCTTGATCTTGTAAATTATCCTGACAGAGTAAAAGCACAGCAGAAGAACTGGATCGGCAGAAGTAAGGGTGCGGAGGTTGACTTTACAACTACAACAGGTGACACACTTACAATTTATACAACTCGTGCCGATACACTTTACGGTGCTACATACATGGTAATTTCTCCTGAACACCCAATGATTGAAAAGTGGGCTGACAAGATTTCTAATATGGACGAAATTAAGAAATATCAGGAGGCTGCCGCTCGTAAGTCTGACTTTGAAAGAACAGAGGTAGCTAAAGAAAAGACAGGCGTAAGAATTGACGGTGTTAATGCTATAAACCCTGTAAACAATAAGGAAATCCCGATTTTTATTTCTGACTATGTTCTTGTATCATACGGTACAGGTGCTATTATGGCTGTTCCTGCTCACGATACCCGTGACTGGGAATTTGCAAAAAAATTCGACCTTCCTATTATTGAAGTTGTTAAAGGCGGCAATGTTCAGGAAGAGGCTTACACAGATTGTGCCAAGGGTATTATGGTTAACTCGGGCATGCTTGACGGCCTTACTGTTGATGAAGCAAAGAAGAAAATTATTGACTGGCTCACAAGTGAGGGCAAGGGTCATTCAAAGGTTAACTACAAACTCCGTGACTGGGTATTCTCCCGTCAGCGTTATTGGGGCGAGCCTATTCCGATGGTATATTGTGAGAAGTGCGGCTATGTTCCGATTGATGAAAAAGACCTTCCGCTCAGACTGCCTATGGTTGAGTCATATGAACCGACTGATAACGGAGAATCACCGCTTGCCAAGATGACAGACTGGATTAACACAACCTGTCCTTGCTGCGGCGGTAAGGCTAAGAGAGAAACCGATACAATGCCTCAGTGGGCAGGTTCATCATGGTACTATCTCAGATATATGGATCCACACAATAAAAATGCCCTTGCATCAAAAGAGGCTCTTAACTACTGGTCACCTGTTGATTGGTACAACGGCGGTATGGAGCATACAACTCTCCACCTTCTTTACAGCCGTTTCTGGCATAAGTTCCTCTATGATATCGGTGTTGTTCCTACTCCGGAACCATACGCTAAGCGTACTTCACACGGTATGATTCTCGGTGAAAACGGCGAGAAGATGAGTAAATCAAGAGGCAATGTCGTAAATCCCGATGAAATCGTTGACGAATACGGTGCAGATACAATGCGTTTATATGAAATGTTCATTGGTGACTTTGAAAAGGCTGCTCCGTGGAGTAAGGCAAGCATCAGAGGCTGTCGCAGATTCGTTGAGCGTTACTGGAATCTTCAGAGTGTTCTCATTGACGGTGATAAAATCCGACCTGAGCTTGAAGGTGCATTTAACAAGGCAATCAAAAAGGTTGGCGAGGATATTGAAAATATAAAGTTCAATACTGCTATCGCAACTCTTATGGCTTTAATCAACGATATTTCAAATGTAAAGTCAATTAATAAGGAAGAACTCAGAATTTTCTCAATTCTCCTTAATCCGTTTGCTCCTCATGTTACGGAAGAAGTTTACGAGGCTTGTAAGCTTGGCAACGGTATTCTTGCCGAAGCCGAGTGGCCTGAATATGACGAGTCAAAATGCGTTGACGAAAGTGTAGAAATTGTTGTTCAGGTAAACGGCAAAATTAAAGCTAAGCTTAACATTCCTGTTGATGCAGACAAGGATGCTGTTCTTGATCTTGCAAAGAATGATGAGAATGTCAAAAAGGCTATTGACGGAATGAAAATTATTAAAGAAATTGTTGTTCCGAAGAAACTTGTAAACCTTGTTGTTAAGCCATAATTCAACTTTTAAAATTAATTTGACCTAAATTTCTACAATGCTATTGACATTATTCGAGTTATAATGTATAATAACATTTGCAATTATATGCAAATTACCCATGCCCGGTGGCAGATGGGAGGGAAGATAGATGGCAGAGATTAGACTTAAAGAGAATGAATCCCTTGAAAGTGCTTTAAGAAGATTCAAAAAGCAGTGTGCCAGAGCTGGCGTTATTGCTGAGGTTCGCAAAAGAGAAGCTTATGAAAAGCCCTCTGTAAAGCGTAAGAAAAAATCCGAAGCAGCTCGCAAACGCAAATACAGGTAATCAAACAGGCGGACAGAGCATTCTGTCCGCTTTTTGTTTTATCTTCATATTTCTTTGAAAAAAGGTGACACTATGAAAAAGATTCTTGTTATACTCGGACCAAACCTCAATATGGTAGGCGTCCGTGAAAAAGGAATATACGGAGAAGAAACTGCCTCCGATATTGAAAAGCAGATTATTTCATATGCAGAAAGCAACGGCTTTTCTGCCGAAGTTTTTCAGTCAAATCACGAGGGAGATCTTATCGATAAAATTCATTCGGCAAAGGGCAACTTTGACGGTGTTGTAATTAACGCAGGCGCTCTCACACATTACAGCTATGCTTTAAGAGATGCCATTGCTTGTGTAAAGATTCCTTTTGTAGAGGTTCATATGTCTAATATTCACGCAAGAGAAGAGTTCAGACATACATCTGTAATCGCACCTGTTTGTGTCGGTCAAATTGCAGGTTTTGGCAAGAACAGTTACTTTCTCGCAATCAATGCATTAAAGGACTTGATGTAATGCAAAACTCTTTATTTGAGCAAAGACTTGAAAATTTAAAGACAGTTCTTGACAGTAACAGTCAGGCTGTTTTGCTGACTAATGAAAAGAATATCGGTTATTTTTGCGGATTCTTTCACAGCGAAGGTTATTTGCTTGTGACTGAAAATGAAACTGTTCTTTTTGTTGATTTCAGATATTATGAGGCTGCTTTAAAAAAATCAAGAGGTTGCAGGGTTGTTTGCTTTACTAAATTGTTTAAAGACCTTATAAGCGAATTAAAGAACAATTCTGTTGTGAATGTATTTTTTGAGGCATCCGATATTACGGTTGAAAAATATAATCGTTTTAAAAAGGCTTTTTCGGAAAATAATATTGAGTGCGTTTGTGACGGCAGTCTTGATCATAAGATTGAAGAAATCAGATGTATCAAGGATGAATCAGAAATTAAAAAAATAGCTAAAGCACAGGAGATAACCGAAAAGTCATATCTCGAGGTGTTGAATTACCTAAAACCCGGTGTCAGCGAACGCAGAGTTGCACTTGAGCTTGAACATCTCATAAAGCTTAACGGCGGTGAAGGTGTTTCATTTGATCTCATCACGATTACAGGCAAAAAGACTTCATTGCCTCACGGAGTTCCGTCAGATGATATTGTCAGTGAGGGAGATTTCTTTACTTTTGATATCGGCTCAATTTTTGATGGCTATCACAGCGATACTACGCGTACGGTAGCAATCAAGTCGGCTGATGAAGAAATGAAAAAGGTTTATGACATCGTATTAAAAGCTCAGCTTGCTGTACTCGACAGCGTAAAACCCGGAGCAAAATGTTCTGATGTCGATAAAATTGCAAGAGATATAATCTCGGAAAACGGTTACGGAAAATATTTCGGTCATGCAACCGGTCACGGTGTAGGACTTGATATCCACGAATCTCCCGTTGTATCTCCGAGAAGTGAAACAATGCTGAAAAAAGGTATGATAATAACCGATGAACCGGGAATATATCTGCCGGGTAAATTCGGTGTTCGCATTGAAGATATGCTTTGTGTGACTGATACAGGGTACAAAAACTTTGTTTCACTCCCCAAAGAACTCATTATTGTGTAATAAAAGTCTTGCATTTTTTGTCATTGTTATGTATAATGTAAATTGTTATATTACGGCATACATTACCGTATTTCCGTATGAAAGATAATTAGGAGGTATTACTAATGATATCAGCAGGTGATTTCAGAAACGGCGTTACATTTGAAATGGACGGTCAGGTTGTATCAATCATTGAATTCCAGCATGTAAAGCCCGGTAAGGGTGCTGCATTTGTAAGAACTAAAATCAGAAATGTTATTACAGGCGCAGTAGTTGAAAAAACTTTCAACCCGAACGATAAGTATCCCACAGCTTTCATTGACAGAAAGGATATGGAATACAGCTATTCAGACGGCGATCTTTACTACTTCATGGATACAGAAACATGGGAGCAGATTCCGATTAACAAGAGCGTTCTCGGCGACAACTTTAAGTTTGTTAAGGAAAATATGGTGTGCAAGGTTCTTTCTTACAAGGGCAATGTATTCGGCATTGAGCCTCCGAACTTTGTTGAACTTAAGGTTACAAAGACAGATCCCGGCTTTAAGGGTGACACAGCAACCAACGCTACAAAGCCTGCAACTCTTGAAACAGGTGCTGAAATTAAAGTTCCTCTCTTTATTGATGAGGGCGAAGTTATTCAGATCGACACAAGAACAGGCGAATATATGGGCAGAGCATAATTTCTGCGGGAGAATCAGTTATGAATCTTACTGAAAAAATTTCTTACATTCGCGGTCTTTGCGACGGTCTTGAGCTTGATGAGTCAAAACCTGAAGTAAAGGTTCTTAATGCAATCGTTGATCTTCTTGATGATATGGCTTTTGAAGTATCTGACATGGAAGAACTTTACGATGAGTTAAGCGCTCAGGTTGACGAAATTGATCAGGATCTTGCTGATGTTGAGTCTGATGTTTACGATGACGAGGACTATGACATTGAAGATTATGACGATGAAGATGACGATTACGATTTTGATGATGAAGAGAATCCTTTTTATGAGGTAACTTGTGATTCATGCGGTCAGAAGCTTAATGTTTCCGAAGATGTCCTTCTTGAAGGCGAAATCGAGTGTCCTAACTGCGGTGAGAACCTTGAGTTTGATTTTTCAGAGCTTTTCAGCAATGAGGAAGATGACGAGTGTGATGCCGATTGCACATCATGCGACGGTTGTTCGGACACAGAAGAATAATTAACAAAACAAACACCCTTCGTATAGTATATACGAGGGGTGTTTTTATGTTGTACAGAAAAATGTGTAAAAGAAAATTTGTCCTTTTAAAGAAAATACTTCTTACTGTGGTTTTACTGATTATCGGTGTTACTGTTTTCTGCGAGGTGCATTTGTCAGATTTCAGACCGGAGTACATAAGAATTCAGGCTGAAATATTGTCTGTAAATTCTGTCTGCGATGCAGTGAATAATACACTTGACAAGCTTAATTATTCTTACAGTGATATTGCAAAGATTAATTGTGATAAAAACGGAAATGTTCAGTCAATTGAAACGGATTCATTCAAAATCAACAGAATTAAAGCCGACATCACGAAAGCTGTTCAAAAGGAAATAGCTAAGGTATATGACAATGAAATTGAAATACCTCTCGGTGCATTTACGAATATTACAATACTCTCAAATGTCGGACCTTGCATTCCCGTAAGTTTTAATCTTACAGGAAGCTTTTCCTCGGAAGTTATAAGTACATTTGAACAAGCGGGAATAAATCAGACAATCCACCATGTAAAGCTTTTGCTCACCTCAAAAATAATGACAACCTCGCTTGATTATTCAGGCAAAATAACATTTACTACCGATTTTGAAATTGCACAATCCGTAATAGTCGGTAATATACCGTCCGGATATGGTTCTCTGTTTCAGACTTATAAGAAGTAAATTTTGAAAAACCTGTGAAAAACATTGAAAAACCGTATATCTTGTGTTATAATCTAACAGTTAATACAATGGGTTAGGAGGCATTTCTTTGCCTGACAGTCAGAAAATTTCCGAAAAACAATCGGAGTATATGAATTTAATAGCTGAAATTATGGATATCCGCAAAAGAGGAGAGAAGCCTGTTGCGTATATCAGAACATACGGCTGCCAGCAGAATGTGGCTGATAGTGAAAAAATTAAGGGTATGCTTGAACAGTCGGGATTTGAGTTTTCAGATGAACCGGACAATGCAGATTTCATACTTTTCAATACCTGTGCAGTAAGAGAACATGCTGAGGACAGAGTGTTCGGCAATGTAGGTGCATTAAAAAATCTAAAGCGTAAGCATCCGCAGATTCTTATTGCTTTGTGTGGTTGTATGATGGAGCAGGAGCATGTTGCCAATAAAATTTACAAGAGTTTTCCTTTTGTAGGACTTGTGTTTGGTACTCATTCATTGCACCATTTTCCTGAGCTTATGTATAATGCTCTTCTTGACGGCAAAAGAGTGTTTGAAAGAGGTAATGACGATAATCAACTTTATGAGGGATTTCCTGTTAAGCGTGACGGCACTTTCAAAGGTTGGTTACCGATTATGTACGGTTGCAACAACTTCTGTACATATTGCGTTGTGCCTTATGTAAGAGGCAGAGAACGCAGTCGTGAAAAGAATATTATTGTTTCTGAGGCTAAAAATATGATTGAGTCGGGTTATAAAGACATTACCCTTCTCGGTCAGAATGTAAATTCCTACGGAAAAGGTCTTTCCGAGAAAGTGAACTTTTCACAGCTTTTGCGTGAGGTTGATTCAATTGACGGCGATTATTGGCTTCGCTTTATGACATCTCACCCGAAGGATTGTTCAAAGGAACTTATTGACACAATTGCATCGGGTACTCATATAAGCAAGCATCTTCACCTTCCGTTCCAATGCGGTTCGGACAGAGTGCTTAAAGCAATGAATCGTCACTATGACCGCAGAAAGTATCTTGAAATAATCAATTATGCTAAAGAGAAAATTGACGGTCTTTCACTTACAAGTGATATCATTGTAGGTTTTCCGGGTGAAACATATGAAGATTTCAAAGAAACTTTATCGCTCATCCGTGAGGTTGAGTTTACATCGCTCTTTACCTTCATTTTCTCACCGAGAGTAGGTACTCCTGCTGCTAAAATGGACGATCCGATTTCCGCTGAAGAAAAATCAAAATGGTTCCGTGAACTTCTTGATGTTCAGGAAGAAATTGCGGCAAAGCGTTGTTCTTCAATGGTTGGCAAAACCGAAAAGGTACTTATTGAAGGTGAAAACGATAAGAACGGTGAATTGTGCGGTCGTACAAGCGGTAACATAATAGTTGAGCTTGAAGGATCAAAGGACTGTATCGGAACATTCAAAAATGTAAAAATAACAAAGGCTCGCAACTGGATATTAAAGGGTGAGCTTGTAAAATAATCGGAGGTTAAAACTATGGATATCATTGAGAAAGCAAGGGAACTTGGAAGACTCATTCAGGAAGAAGACTCATATAAAAAATTGCAGGACGCTCAGAAGAATGCAGATGCAGATATGGAGCTTCAGCGTCTTATCGGCGAATTTAATCTTAAAAGAATGTCAATCAACAATGAGGCATCTAAAAAAGAGAGAGATCAGGAAAAGCTTTCTAAGCTTAATACCGAGATGAGAGAGGCATATTCTCAGATTATGTCAAACGAGAATATGATTGCCTACAATGATGCAAAGGCTGCTTTTGATGTTGTTGCAAACAGAGTTCTCGCAATTGTTCAGCAGTCTGCTGAGGGTGCAGATCCCGAAACTGCTGATTACAGCCAGTCATCATGCTCAGGCAGCTGTGCTACATGCGGCGGTTGCGGCTGATAAACGTTTCTAAATTTTGTTAAGGAAGTGAAACAAATGGCGGAGTTATCTCCAATGATGCAACAGTATTTCAAAATTAAAGAAGAAAACAAAGACAGCATTTTGTTCTTCCGACTTGGAGATTTCTACGAAATGTTTTACGATGATGCAAAGCTTGCATCAAAGGAGCTTGAACTTACTCTTACGGGAAGAGATTGCGGACAGGCCGAGCGTGCTCCCATGTGCGGAGTTCCGTTTCACAGCTGTGAGGGTTACATTGCAAGACTTGTTGCAAAGGGTTATAAGGTTGCAATTTGTGAACAAACCGAAGATCCCGCAAAGGCAAAAGGTCTTGTAAAGCGTGATATTATTCGAGTAATTACTCCCGGTACCGTAATGGAATCGAGTATGCTTGATGAGAGCAAAAATAACTACATTTGCTGTATGTATTCTAAAAATAGAACTATAGGACTTTGTTTTTGCGATATTTCCACAGGAGAATTATACGCTACGGAAATCAGGGGTAATGACAGCTATAATGTTCTTACCAATCAGCTTACAAGCTATAATCCCCGTGAAATTCTCATTGGCGGTGACATTGTAAAGCTGAAAGAACTGCCGAAGTTCATTAAAGCGAAACTTTCGGCAGGAGTTGAAATGCTCGAAGATGAAAAATTTGACGAGTCGGTATGTACCGATGTTGTAAAATCACAGTTTACGGATGAATACAGTACCGTATCTGACAAATCTGTTGTTGTGTGCGTTCTCGGTGCATTGCTTTCATATCTTCGTGATACTCAGAAAACGGGACTTGAAAGAATAAATCACATTGAGTTCTACAAAGAAAATCAATATATGAGCCTTGATTACAACACACAGCGTAATCTTGAGCTCACACAAACAATGCTGACAAAGGATAAAAAAGGTTCACTTTTGTGGGTGCTTGACAAGACAAAAACCGCAATGGGCAAACGCCTTATGCGTTCATGGCTTGAACATCCTTTGCTTAATATAACTTCAATCAATAACCGTCAGAGTGCAATTGAAGAGCTTGTAAACGATAATATGCTCCGTATGGATGTTACAGACACACTCTCGGGCATATTTGACATTGAAAGACTTATGACAAGAATCGTTTACGGTTCTGCAAATGCAAGAGATTTGCGTTCACTCTGCGGAGCAATTCAGAATCTTCCGCAGATTTCGGATTTGCTCGTTGATTGCAAATCGGTCTATCTTAAATATATTTACAAAAGCATTGATAAACTTGAGGACATTCATTCTCTTATTGATTGTGCAATCGTTGAAGAACCCCCGTTTACAGTCCGTGAGGGCGGTATGATTAAGAGAGGTTATAACGAAGAGCTGGATTCCGTGACAGGCGATATGAATGACTCAAAGGGAATTCTTGCCCGTATTGAGGCTGAACAGCGTGATATAACGGGAATTCCTAAGCTTAAAGTCGGTTATAACAGGGTATTCGGATATTATATTGAAGTATCAAATTCGTATAAATCCATGGTACCCGAAACATACATAAGAAAGCAGACACTCACCAATTGTGAAAGATATATTACTCAGGATTTGAAAGATGTAGAGGGCAGAATCCTCGGTGCAAAAGACAGATCGGTTGCACTTGAATACAACCTCTTTGATGATGTCAGAAAGACGGTTTCGGATAATCTTGAAAGAATTCAGAAAACCGCAAAAGCCATTGCTAATCTTGATGTTATTACATCACTTGCAAATGTTGCGGCTGACAACAGATACATAAGACCTGATGTAAACCTTTCAACCGCTATAAGAATTAAAGATTCGAGACATCCTGTTGTTGAGGCTCTATTAAAGGATGCACCGTTTGTTCCGAATGATGTCAGCCTTGATTCTGCCAATGACAGAGTAGCAATTATTACAGGTCCCAATATGGCGGGTAAATCAACCTATATGCGACAGATTGCCATTATTGTTCTTATGGCACAGATAGGCAGTTTTGTTCCGGCGTCTTCTGCCGAAATCGGAATTGTAGACAGTATCTTTACTCGTGTAGGTGCATCTGATGATCTTGCTTCGGGACAGTCAACCTTTATGGTTGAGATGAGCGAGGTTGCCAATATTATTAAAAATGCAACTTCAAAAAGCTTACTTATTCTTGACGAAATCGGCAGAGGTACTTCGACATTTGACGGTATGAGCATCGCAAGGGCTGTACTTGAATTTTGTGCCGACAGAAAAAAACTTGGTGCAAAAACACTTTTTGCAACTCATTATCACGAACTCACGGTTATGGAACAACTCCTTGACGGTGTAAAAAACTATAACATAGCAGTTAAAAAGCGTGGCGATGACATTACTTTTCTGCGAAGAATTGTTCCCGGCGGAGCAGATGACAGCTATGGTATTGAGGTTGCAAAGCTTGCAGGCATTCCGCAGTCTGTAATTTCAAGAGCAAAGGAAATTTTAAAAGACCTTGAACACGGCAAATATAAAAACGAGAATGCCAATATTCAAAAGCAGGATAATTCAGACGATATGCAGCTTTCACTTATCGGTTCGGCTGAAAGTCCCGTGATTGAAAAGCTGAAAGATACAGATATAAATACTCTTACTCCGATTGAAGCAATGAACTTGCTTTATGAACTCAAGGGTATGATTTAATATTAGGAGGTGACACAAATGGGTGTAATCAATGTACTTGATAAGCATGTTGCAGAACTTATCGCCGCCGGCGAGGTTGTTGAAAGACCGGCGTCGGTTATAAAGGAACTTGTAGAAAATTCAATTGACGCAGGCGCAAAAAATATCACCGTTGAGATAAAAAACGGCGGTACAACATTCATGCGTGTTGCCGATGACGGTTGCGGTATTTACCGTGACGATATCAAAGTTGCGTTTTTAAGACACGCAACCAGTAAAGTTAAGGTTGAATCTGACCTTGACAGTATTTCTACACTCGGATTCAGAGGAGAGGCTCTTGCGTCAATTTGTGCAGTGTCACGACTTCAACTTATTACGAGGAATGTAAACGAAGAAATCGGAACTTCATATGAAATTGATGGCGGTGAAGAACAGAGCTTTGATGATGCAGGTTGTCCTGTCGGCACAACCTTTGTTATCAGAGATTTGTTCTACAACATTCCTGCCCGTGCAAAATTTTTGAAAAAGGATGTTTCGGAGGGTAACGCAGTTTCAAATATAATCGACAAAACTGCTTTGTCACATCCCGAAATTGCATTTACATACATTAAAGACGGAAAGCAGGTTCTTCGTACATTTGGCGACGGAAAACTTATTTCTGCAATATATTCGGTTTTTGGAAAAGATTTTGCGAAAGGACTCATTCCTGTTGATTATCAGCTTGATGCAATAAAGGTTTATGGCTATATTTCAAAGCCCGAACACTCAAGACCAAATCGTAATATGCAGAATTTTTTTATCAACGGAAGGTATATCAAAACCAGAACGGCTATGGTTGCACTTGAGGAGGCTTTTAAGGGCTCAATTATGGTCGGAAAATTTCCGTCGTGTGTTCTTAATATCGAATTGCCGTGTGAAATTATTGATGTTAATGTTCATCCTTCAAAACTTGAGGTTAGATTTATAAATGAAAGACCTGTTTTTGATGCGATTTATCATGCGGTAAAATCTTCACTTATGAAGTATGACAGCCGTAAAAAAGCATCATTTAAAAAGGAAACGGCTTTTAATGAGGTGCAAAATAAGTTTAATCCGTTTAACAATGCACCTGCCATTCTGAACAAGCCTGTTGTACAAAGTTCTAAAAATGATTTTGTACAAAAACAGTATGCTAAGCCGATACCTGACATACAAAAAACAGAGGTTGCAAAACCTGTTGTTACATCCGGAAAATCCGATGATTTTAATCCGTTTTCGGATGTCGCATTTAATGGTAATAAGGAAAATGATGAGGCAGCCATTCTTTCTGTTACAAAGTCCATTGATGATATAAAAGTTGCGGATATATCCAATCCGTTTGATATTTTCAGCAAACAGGCGATAAATAAGGCAAAAGAGGAAGAAAAGTTAAAATCAACTTTCAAGCCTGAAATTGCTCAGCCAACTTCGCTTGTTGAAGATGAAAAAACTGATACAGAAAGTATTACCGATAAAAGTCCGATTGTAAGCCCTAAAGAGGTTAATGTAATTGTTTCGGAAGAATCTATTGAGAAATCAAAAGAGCCTGTTCTTGTAAACAATAATCAGACGAGCATCAAATATATCGGAGAGGCTTTCGATACATATATCATTGCAGAAAAAAACAATAAAGATATTATTTTGATAGACAAACATGCCGCTCATGAGAGAATTATTTATGAAAAACTCAAAGCCGAAAAGGCTGCTGACTACAGGCAGATTTTACTTGCACCTGTTACAGTCACTCTCGGAAAAACCGAGTATGATGCGGCAATTAATAATCTTGATATGTTTTCCGATTGCGGCTTTGAAGTTGAAGATTTCGGTAACAGTACGGTTATTGTAAGAAGTTCTCCGCAGTATATTCCGGCTGTTGAAATTGAAGATTGCATTACCGAGATGTCGGGCTACATTTCTCAGGGTAAAACCGATATCTTTACCGAAAAAATGGATTGGTTTTACAGCAATGTTGCTTGCCGTTCAGCTATAAAGGCAGGCAATAAAAGTACTCCTGAGGAGCTTATAGGGATTGTAAAACACCTTGAAGAACATCCTGAAATCAAGTATTGTCCTCACGGCAGACCGATTTGCATTGTTCTTACAAAGGGTGAAATTGAAAAACAATTTGGCAGGGTGTGATTTTTTGGAAAAATCTATTAATACGGTTTCAATTGTCGGTCCTACCGCATCAGGCAAAACAAAACTTTCGGTTGAACTTGCAAAGCATTTTAACGGTGAAATCGTATCTGCCGATTCCATGCAGATATACAGGGGAATGCAGATTGCAACAGCCAAACCTACCAAAGAAGAGATGGACGGAATTCCTCATCATATGATGGACTTTCTTCCGCCTGATAAAACATATTCGGTTGCGTCATATGTAACTGATGCTTCAAAATGTATAGCAGATATTCATTCAAGAGGCAAATTACCGTTTATTGTCGGCGGAACAGGTCTTTATGTTGATTCACTTCTGAACAATGTTTCTTTCAGTGATGATAAACGGGATGAAGATTATTGCTTAGAACTTCGCAAGATTGCCGAAGAACATGGAACAGACAGGTTGCTTGAAATGCTTGCAAAATTCGATCCGGAATCGGCTGAAAGACTTCGTGAAAGCAGAAATCTTAAAAGAATAATCCGTGCCATTGAATTTTACAAAACAACAGGAAAAACTATCACACAACAAATTGAAGAATCACATAAAATTCCGTCTCCGTATATAACTGTAAAAATCGGTCTTAATTGCCGTGACAGACAGGTGCTTTATGACAGAATAAACAAGCGTGTAGATATTATGCTTGAAGAAGGTTTGCTTGAGGAGGCTGAACGGGTTATTAATTCCGACCTGAGCTATACATCAATAAAGGCGATAGGATACAAGGAATTGATTCCTTATTTTAAAGAAAATAAAAACCTGAATGATTGTGTTGAAAAATTGAAAATGGAAACCCGCAGATACGCAAAAAGACAAATTACTTGGTTTAAGCGGGATTCGGAGATTAATTGGATTTATATTGATGAATATAATTCATTTGAAGAAATATACAGTTATGCAGAGGCTGTAATCGAAAGAGGCTTACTTTATGGATAAATTGCTTTTCAGACGAATTTTGATGATTGCGTTATCAGTTCTTGCAGTTGTTTATGCCGCCTATCTTCTGATAAGTACAAATTTTAAAATGTATCCGACTGAAAATGCTGTTCAAACAACAGTTACGGATAAAATTTATTCAAACGGATTTATTATCCGTGATGAAAATATGATTCAGAATAATACTTCGGGTGTGCTTTCATATACAGTGCATGACGGTGATGAGGTAAAAGCCGGCGGTGAAATTGCAAAATCATATGCAAATGATGATGACGCAGCTTCACAGTCAAAAATCAGCGCATTACAGGAACAGCTTTCCGATTTGCAGACACTTCAAAAAACAAGTACGGCCGGCAACATAGGTATTGATACTATCAACAACAATATAAATAATAATATCATTTCACAAATTCGCAGTATCAATGACGGTGATTTGGTAAATATTGATAATGTCACAAATAATCTGCTTTATTCAATAAACCAAAGACAGATTTACACAGGCAAAGCCACTAACTTTAATGACAGAATTTCAGAACTCCAGGCTGAAATAGCCACTCTTGAAGGCAAAACAGGAAAATCAACAGGTAATATTACGACTGAAAAATCAGGTTGTTTTCTCTCGCATTGTGACGGATATGAAAATGCACTTGATTACAATAATCTTGATCGTCTGACTCTTTCTGACCTTGATAATGTAAAGCAGACAAAAGTGTCCGGCAATATTGCAGGCAAGGTTGTAACGGGATTGAAATGGTATGTTGCCTGTAAGGTTACGGCTGATGAGGCAACAAGACTTTCTTTGTGGGACGGTTCCGCTACGGTACTGTTCTCTGACGCATCGTCTGAAAGCATTCCCGCCACTATCAAGAGGATTTATCAGGAATCAAAAGACAGCGACGCCCTTCTTATTCTTGAGTGTGACTATATGAATTCCGACCTTGCTCAGGCAAGACAGGAACCGATTGAAATAGGTCTTGGTTCATACACAGGCTTGAGAATCAGCAAAAAGGCTATTCATGATGACTATGTAACAAAGACAACCTATGATGACAATGACAATAAACATACCGAACAGGTTAAGGTTCAGGGTGTATATGTGCTTCACGGAAGTGAAGTGAGATTCAAACAGATATCTATTCTGTATGCCGACGATGATTATGTTATTTGCGATCCGGAGCCGGACAGCAAAGACCTTGTTGACGGCACAACAGTTGAGTTATATGATCAGGTAATTCTTGAAGGAGATGATTTGTATGACGGAAAAGTTGTTAACTGACGTTGAATACAATTATAAATTTATTGATGAGCGAATAGCCGAGGCTGCCGAAAGGTCCGGAAGAAAGCGTGAGGATATTACATTTCTTGCCGCAACAAAAATGGTTGAACCTGAGGTTATTAACCACGCAATTTCACTTGGACTTGACCACATAGGTGAAAACAAGGTTCAGGAGCTTTTGTCAAAGTATGATAAGTATAACCTTGACAACTGTTCTCTTCAGTTTATCGGTCACTTGCAGACAAACAAGGTAAGACAGATTATCGATAAGGTTGATCTTATCCAGTCTGTCGATTCAATAAAGCTTGCATCGGAAATTTCTAAACAGGCTTTAAAAATCAATAAAAACTGTGATGTTCTTGTTGAGGTAAATATCGGCAGAGAAGAAAACAAGTCAGGCGTTATGCCCGAACAGCTTGAAGAATTACTTTGTCAGATTGCCGAATTGGACGGTATTTCAGTTAAAGGTCTTATGGCAATACCCCCGATTTGTGAATCTTCACAGAAAATTTCTGAATTTTTCAATAAAATGCATAATATATTTATTGACATCTCGCAAAAAAAATTAGATAATATAGATATGAATATTCTTTCAATGGGTATGTCTGCCGATTATTACGAAGCTGTACTTGCAGGTGCAAATATGGTCAGAGTTGGTTCGGCATTATTCGGTGCAAGGAATTATACATAATTTTAGGAGGATTATATAATGGCTGGTTTTGTAGATAAGTTTAAACGCATGTGGGACGCCCCCGATGATGAGTATGAGTACGATGAATATGGTTATGCTGACGAAGGTGCAGAAGAAGATTATAAAGAAGAACCTGTAAGAAACACTAAAAAAGAAAGAGACCTCGGCGGCGGAAACAAGGTCGTAAACATTAATGCTACCACCAATCTTCAGGTTGGTTTATTCAAGCCCGAGCGTTTCGGCGAAGAAACCCGCACAATTGCCGATGAGCTTATGAAGGCTCACACAGTAGTTCTTAATCTTGAAGATACAAATAAAGATATGGCAAGAAGAATCCTTGATTTCCTCAGCGGTGTTGCGTATGCAAACCGTGGTAAAATCAAGCGTGTCGCTACAAATACATATATCATTATTCCGAGCAATGTTGACCTGACAGGCGACGATTTACTTGATGAGCTTGAGAACAACGGTGTTTACTTCGGATGATGACAAACAGCTGATTGCTCGGCTTAATAGCGGTATTGACCTTTGTCTGACAAGACAGAAACCGTATTTTATGCCTTTTATGAGTGAAAGGAAACAAGCACTTCTTGTTTCCGAACTTAAAAAAGCATATTTCGACAACTACCTTTTGTTTGGCGGGTATGATGATTCCGAGAGAAAAATGCTTGGCTTGTTTTTTGACGAACCGAGTACGAGTATGTTCCCAATATGCGGCATTGAATTTTCATTCAGAAAATGTGACCGACTCACTCATCGTGATTTTCTCGGTTCTTTGATGTCGCTCGGAATAGAGCGTGAAACTGTCGGGGATATTCTTGTTGAGGACGGACGGGCTGTTGTATTTGTAAAAGCGGAATTGTCCGATTATGTCAAGTCGCAGATTTCAAAAGTCGGCAGAGTCGGCGTTAAGGTTGATGATGCTGATTTGTCAAAGCTTCCGCAGGGAAGAGGCGTAGAAGAAAAAACATTTATAGTTTCTTCTTTACGACTTGATAATATCGTTGCCGCTGTATGTAAACTGTCACGAGAAAAAACAAAAACTGTCATTATGTCGGACAGCGTATGTGTTAATTTTGAAGAAACTAAAAATGTCAGTTTTAACCTAAAGGAAAATGATGTTTTTACAATTCGCGGAAAAGGCAAATTCGTTTTAAAAGGTATACTTGGAACTACAGGAAAAGGTCGAATGAGAATTTCGGTTATACATTATAAATAAGGAGTGCAGATAAATGCTTACAATTGATGAAATTAAAAATATAAGCTTCAGAAAAGCCACTCTTAACGGTGGTTACAGAGCTGAAGATGTTGACTCATTTATTGATGAAGTCATTGTTTCTTTTGAACAATTGAAGAAAGAAAAAACTAACCTTGTTCATAAGATTGATGTTCTTGCAACAAGAGTTGAACAGTACAGAGCAGATGAAGAAACAGTAAGAAACGCTTTGCTTGCTTCACAGAAGGTTGCTGATGCCTGCATAAGAGAAGCAAAGGAAAAGGCTGCAAAAATTGTTCGTGATGCTGAAACAAAGGCTCAGACTCTCCTTGTTGACGCAAACAATATGACTGCTGCCGAGAAAGAGCATTATTTACAGCTTCAGTCAGATGCGGCTAATCTCAGAAATGAACTTATTTCACTTTACAGTAAGCATATTAAGTCAATTGATGATCTTCCTTCAACCTCCGATGTTGAGGCTTCAAAAGCTGAACTTGACGAAAAGTATCCTACAGAGGATGTGACAGCTCCTGCACAGCCTCAGGTTGAAGATGATGTTAAGATTGCAGTACCTTCGGAAATGAAAGCTGAGCCGATTGCTGAAACTGAAGAAGTATCTGCTCATCCTAAAAGACAGAGCAAGTTCAGTCATCTCAAGTTCGGTGATAACTATGATGTAACTGCCGACTGATTTTTATTTAGATTTTAGATATTGGAGAGAATATAAAATGTCCCAGGATTATAATTCAACACTTAATCTTCCAAAGACAGACTTCCCTATGAGAGCAGGTCTACCGAAAAGCGAGCCTGTTACACTTCAAAATTGGGAAGATGAAAAGGTTTACGAAAATCTTATGAAAGTAAATGAGGGAAAGCCTCTGTTCATTCTTCATGACGGCCCTCCTTATGCTAACGGTGACATTCACCTTGGTCATGCACTTAATAAGATTCTTAAGGATTTTATCGTAAGATATAAGAATATGGCAGGCTTTAAAGCTCCGTATGTTCCGGGTTGGGATACACACGGACTTCCTACGGAACTTAAAGCAAGAAAGAAAGCCGGTATCGGTAATTCTGCTGAAATTTCTGTTGTTGAACTTCGTAAAATGTGCGAAGAGTTCGTAAAAGGCTACATTAACGATCAGCGTACGCAGTTTAAAAGACTTGGCGTAATCGGTGAATGGGATAAGCCGTACATCACTCTTAACCATGAGTTTGAGGCTGAACAGATCAGAGTGTTTGCAGAAATGGCTACAAAGGGCTATATCTACAAGGGCTTAAAGCCTGTTTATTGGTGTCCGGAGTGTAAGACTGCTCTTGCAGAGGCTGAGATTGAGTATGCTGAAGATCCTTGCCATTCAATCTATGTAAAGTTTAATGTAACCGACGATAAGGGCGTTTTCTCAAATATGGGAATCGATCCTTCAAAGGTTAAATTTGTAATCTGGACAACCACAACTTGGACACTCCCTGCAAATGTCGCAATTTGCGTAGGTCCGAGATTTGAATATTCTGTAATCAAAACAGGTGATGAATACCTTGTTATGGCGTCAGAGCTTTATAAGTCTGCTCTTGATGAGGCCGGTATAACAGACTTTGAAGTTGTTGCAACGGTAAAGGGCAGTGAGCTTGAGTATATAAAAACAGCACATCCTTTCCTTGACAGAGAGTCCCTTGTTATCGTTGGTGAGCATGTAACTCTCGAAAGCGGTACAGGTTGTGTACACACAGCGCCCGGACACGGTGTTGACGACTACAATGTATGTCAGAATTACCCTGAGATTCCGATTATCTGTCCTGTTGATTCTAACGGTGTTCTTACAGAAGAAGCAGGTCAGTTTGCAGGTCTTACAACTGATGAGGCTAATAAGAAGATTGCCGCCTATCTTGAAGAAAACGGCTCACTTTTTGCATTAAAGAAAATTGTCCATCAGTACCCGCATTGTTGGAGATGTAAAACTCCTATCCTTTTCAGAGCAACAGACCAGTGGTTCTGTTCGGTTGACGATTTCAAGGATGAGGCTGTTGACGCTATCAATACGGTTAAGTGGATTCCTGCATGGGGCAAGGACAGAATTACATCAATGGTAAGAGAAAGAAAAGATTGGTGTATTTCCCGTCAGAGAAAATGGGGTGTACCGATTCCGATTTTCTTCTGTAAGGATTGCGGTGAGGCTCTTATTGATAAGCATGCTATGCTTGCTGTTGCTGACTTATTCGGTAAAGAAGGCTCAAACGCTTGGTACAATCACACAGCCGCAGAGATTCTTCCTGCCGGTACAAAGTGTAAGAAGTGCGGTTGTACTGAATTTGACAAAGAAAAAGATATTATGGATGTTTGGTTCGATAGTGGTTCATCGCATGCCGCTGTTCTTGAACAGCGTGATAACCTTGAATCACCTGCTGACCTTTACCTTGAGGGTAACGACCAGTACAGAGGTTGGTTCCAGTCATCACTCCTTACATCAGTTGCTACAAGAGGCAGAGCACCTTACAAGGCTGTTCTTACTCACGGTATGATTCTTGACGATGAATCAAGAAAGATGAGTAAGTCACTTGGTAACGGCATCAGCCCACAGGATGTTATTAAGCAGTACGGTGCTGATGTACTCAGACTTTGGGTTGCATCAACCGACTATCAGACTGACGTTCATATTTCTAAGGACATTCTCAAGCAGATTTCCGAATCATACAGAAAAATCAGAAATACCGCAAGATACATTCTCGGTAACATTTCTGACTTTAATCCCGATACAGATATGGTTGACTTTGACAAGGTGTTGCCGATTGATAAATGGGCACTTGCAAAGCTTAATGACCTTATCACAAAGGTTAGAACTTCATACGATAATTATGAGTTCCATATTGTATATCACAGCATTCACAACTTCTGTGTTGTTGATATGTCTAACTTCTATCTTGATGTTCTTAAGGACAGACTTTATACAGAAAAGGCTGACAGCCTCTCAAGAAGAGCCGCTCAGACCGTAATCTATGTTATCCTTGACGCAATGACAAGAATGATTGCTCCGCTCCTTGCGTATACATCAGATGAAATTTGGAAATACATGCCTCATTCCTCAAATGAGAATGCAGAACATGTTATCTTTAATGAGATTCCCGAAAACATCGCTATTGATGTTGACGATAAATTTATGGCTTTCTGGGACAGAATCCACGAACTTCGTGATAATGTTAAAAAGTCACTCGAATCCCTTATAAAGGATAAGACAATTAAGGGTTCGCTTGAAGCAAAGGTAACACTTTGTGCAGGCGGCGAAACACTTGAATTCCTTAAAAAGGCTGAGCCTGAGCTTTGTGCAGCATTCATAGTTTCAGAAGTTGAAATTGTTGATAACGGCGGTGAGCTTGAAATCAAACCTGAAAAAGCTGAGGGTGAAAAGTGCGAGCGTTGCTGGGCTATCAGCAAGACGGTGGGTCAGTGTGCAGAGCATCCTACAATCTGTTTCCGCTGTGTTCAGAATCTTAAATAATAACTGCTATTACAATAACTGCTATTACAATAAATCGGTGTGATAAAACACACCGATTTATGTTTATGGAGGATAAAATGCCTGTTATTGCTCTTATAATCGGTGTGCTTTTAGCTGCCACTGATCAGATAATAAAATATTTTGTGCTTACCTATCTTCAGCCTGTCGGTTCGGTAACTGCCATTGACGGATTACTTGATTTTACTTATGTTGAGAATAGAGGCGTTGCTTTCGGAATGTTTTCGGATATGCGTTGGTTTTTCGTAGCGGTTACTGCTGTTCTTATTGCAATAATAATATATATTATGTTCAAGAAGAAACCGTCAGGAAAGATGTTCTATATTTCTGCGGCGCTTATAATCGGCGGCGGAATAGGTAATTTGATTGACAGGATTTTTTACGGTTTTGTAGTCGATTACATCAGCGTTTCATTCTTTCCCCCTGTTTGTAACTTTGCCGATTACTGCATTACAGTCGGAACAATACTTCTTATAGTTTATGTTCTGTTTTTCTCTAATGTTATGAAATCCGAAAAAAAGGTCAACAAAAGCAATGAATGAATTTAAACTGAATTGTGAAACAAGCGGTATAAGACTTGATAAATTTATTTCGGATGCAAATATTGATTTATCACGCTCTGCCGCTGTTAATCTTATTGAGAACGGAGCTGTGCTTGTAAACGACTCTGTTGTTTCAAAAAAGTACAAGCTTTCGCAAGGTGATATTGTTGTTGTAAATGTTCCCGATCCGACGCCTTATGAGGCTAAAGCGGAAAATATTCCTCTTGATATAGTTTATGAAGATGAATGCTTGCTTGTTGTGAATAAGCCAAAGGGAATGGTGGTGCATCCTGCCGCAGGAAATTATGACGGTACTCTTGTAAATGCTTTGCTGTATCATTGCGGTGACAGCCTTTCGGGAATTAACGGCGTACTTCGTCCCGGCATTGTTCACCGCATCGACAAGGATACAAGCGGTCTTTTGATTGTTGCAAAAAATGATTTTGCTCATCGTTCTCTTGCAGAACAAATTAAGGAGCATTCTTTTACAAGGGAGTATGAGTCAATTGTATTTGGTAATCTGAAAAATGATGAGGGAACAGTTGACGCTCCAATCGGAAGAAATCCTAAAGACAGAAAGAAAATGTGTGTTATCGAAAAGAACAGCAAAAATGCGGTTACTCATTATTCGGTAATAACAAGGTATAAAGGTTACACACATATAAAATGCAAGCTTGAAACAGGTCGCACTCATCAAATCAGGGTGCATATGGCTTATATAGGTCATCCCGTGTCGGGTGATAAGGTGTATGGCGTAAAGAATGAAAAAGTTGATTTTGAAGGACAATGCCTTCATGCAAGAAAAATCGGTTTTATTCATCCAAAAACCAATGAATATATCGAATTTACTTCCGAATTGCCTGATTATTTCAAAAAATATCTTAAAAAGCTTGAAAATATATCATCGCATTAATCGGAGCTTGACGGGATATATTCCGATTTTTTAAACTAAATTGAAAAAACACTTGCATTATTATTCCGTATGTGGTATTATATTAAAGCATTTGAAACCGTCGTAACTCTCGACGAGGTTCAAATAACGGTTTAACCGTCATTTTGATGTGACAGTCCGCTGCTCGTTTGAGTAAGAATGTCGGAAAAATAAGGAGGATAAAAAATGGACGCATTAAAGACTATTGCTGCAGCAAGCGTGAAGGAAACAACACCTGAGTTCAGCGTAGGTGATACTGTAAAGGTATCAGTAAACATTCGTGAAGGCGAAAGAGAAAGAATCCAGATGTTTGAGGGTACTGTTATTGCTAAAAGAGGCAGTGGCGTAGCTGAAACATTTACTGTAAGAAGAGTAGCTTACGGCGTTGGTGTTGAAAGAGTATTCCCTCTCCATTCACCCAATGTTAAAGATGTACAGGTTGTTCGTTACGGTAAGGTTCGCAGAAGCAAGCTCTACTATCTCCGTGACAGAGTTGGTAAGGCTGCTAAGGTTAAAGAGCAGATTCGTAAGTAATTCACGAAATCAAAAGGGACTTTTAAAAGTCCCTTTTTTTACTATTTTTCTTTATAGCAGGTGACAAAGTTGAAGAAAAGCAAAAATAATGTCAATGAGGCTAATATGGCTGTGCTTCAGCCTGAGGGTGTGAACGATTCTTCAGATATCAATCCTGAAATGTATGTGGATAAGAAACCGTCAATTTCCGAAAAACAATTTCTTGTTGCAAAAGAGGAAGGCGCAATGTCCGGTTTTTATGACTGGGTAAGATGTATCCTGTTTGCAATTTCGGTTGTTGTGGTTTGCCTTATCTTTTTGTTCCGCCTTGTTGATGTTGAAGGCAGATCAATGAATAACACACTTGCCACTAACGACAAGGTTATCGTAACAAATCTATTCTACACTCCCCAAAATAACGATATCGTTGTTATTTCTCACGGTGCAGAGTATAACAGTCCGATTATTAAGCGTGTTATCGCTGTTGCGGGACAGACTGTTAAGGTCGATTATGACAACGACCAAATCATAGTTGACGGTGTTGTTCTTGATGAACCGTACATAGAGGGTTCAACCTACGGCAACAATATAGGCGACAATGAAATTCCGGAGGTTATTCCTGAGGGCAAAATTTTTGTTATGGGTGATAACAGAAAGGATTCAATGGACAGCCGCAGTACAAAAATCGGTCTTATAGATGTTGATGATGTAATCGGTAAGGCACAGTTTGTAGTTTATCCGTTTGACCACTTCGGCTATCTGTACTGATGCTAAAAATCGTAAAAAATCAATGTTAATTTAAGTTTTGATATTGTGAAAAGCTTATTTCTGTTTTATAATAGAAATAAGCTTTATTTTTTACGGAGGGTTATATGCCTCAAAAACCTAAAAAGAATAAAATCAGAATTAAAATTAACGATAAAAAAATCACGAATTATATGTTTGATTTTACACGGACAATAATTTTTGTGTTTGCAATTATATCCGTAGCGTTTACTTTTATCATCAGAGATGCCAATGTTGTGGGAAATTCGATGCTTGACACGCTCCACAGCGATGATAAAATTTTCATTACAAATTTTATGTATGAGCCAAAATGCGGCGATATTGTAGCTATCAACGCTGAAAATCAGATTGAAAAGAGAATTATAAAACGGGTTATAGCCGTTGAAGGACAGACGCTTGTCGTGGATTACAGTAAAAATGCAGTTTATGTTGACGGTATAAAAATTGATGAACCGTATGTTTCTTCTTTAACACGAGAACCGTCAAATCCATTGCAAATTCCGTATGTTATCCCTGAAGGTTATATCTTTGTAATGGGTGATAACAGAATTATTTCTCTTGACAGCCGTGATAAGAGCATAGGCCTTGTGTCTGTCGATGATGTAATCGGAAAAGCACAATTTATATTTTTTCCGCTTGACAGATTCAAGTATTTATATTAACAGAAAATTTTTAAAGGATGTACATATATGAGCGAAATGCAGACTATTCAATGGTTCCCCGGTCATATGACCAAAACAAAAAGACAGATTCAGTCAAGTCTTAAACTTGTTGATGCTGTCGCAGAAATTATTGATGCAAGAATTCCTGTCAGCAGTCGTAACCCCGACCTTGCAAAGCTTGTTCAGAACAAGCCGAGAGTTATTCTTCTCAATAAATGCGATATGGCTAATCAAACTGCCACGAAAATGTGGATTGACTATTTTAAAAAGCAGAATCTTGTTGCTATCCCGGTTGACTGTAAAAGCGGCAGAGGTCTTGACAAATTTGCACCTGCCGTAAATACGGTTATGAGCCATAAGATTGCAAGATTAAAAGAAAAAGGAATGGTAAATCCCACAATCAGAATTATGATTGTCGGTATTCCGAATGTAGGCAAATCTTCTTTTATCAATAAAATGGTAAAGAAGAACCGTGCAAAGGTTGAGGACAGACCGGGCGTTACAAGAGGTAATCAATGGTATACAATTGCAAAGAACCTTGAAATGCTTGACACTCCGGGTGTGCTTTGGCCAAAGTTTGACGATAAGACAGTCGGAGAGCATCTTGCGTTCACAGGTGCGGTTAAAGACCAAATTCTTGATATCGAACTTTTGGCGGTAAGACTTCTTGATTTCATCAAGGAACTCAAGCCTGCTGATTTTATAACAAGATTTAAATTAGAAAACGAAGATATTGAAAATATTGATTCATACGAGCTTTTGAAAATGATTGGCAAAAAGAGAGGTATGCTTGTTTCAGGCGGTGAGATAGATACCGAGAGAGCCGCAATTATGTTGCTTGATGAATTCAGAAGTGCAAAGCTTGGCAGAATTACAGTTGAAATGCCGCAGGGGAGATAACAATGGATTGGCTTGAATATGAAAATAAAAATATTGCAAGAGGTTTTCTGAATATCTGCGGTGTTGATGAAGCCGGCAGAGGACCGCTTGCAGGACCTGTGTGCGCCGCCGCAGTTATACTTCCCGAAAATACCGTTATTGAAGGAGTCAATGATTCAAAAAAGCTTTCTGAAAAAAAGAGAGAGGCTTTGTTTGATGTAATAAAGGAACAGGCCTTGGCATACAGCATTGCATTTGCAAGCGTTGAAGAAATTGAAGAAATGAATATTCTTAATGCTGCTATGCTTGCAATGAAACGGGCAGTTGAAGGACTTGAACCAAGGGCTGATTATGCTATGATTGACGGCAACAGAATGCCTCCGTTGTCAATTGAAGGCGAATGTATTGTAAAAGGTGATGCAAAGTCAATGTCAATCGCCTGTGCGTCAATTCTTGCCAAGGTATCAAGGGATAGACTTCTTTATGAATACGACAAAGAATTTCCTCAGTACCTATTTGCAAAGCATAAGGGTTACGGTACAAAGGCTCATATTGAGGCAATTCTTAAATACGGACCGTGTAAGTATCACAGACCGAGCTTCTTGAAGAAAATATATAATAAGAAATGATTTTTACTACTAAACAAATAGGTGATAAGGGAGAGGCTTATGCCGCAAAATATCTGAAAAAGCATAAGTATAAAATTACTGCCAGAAATTATAAAAAGCCTTACGGCGAAATAGATATCATAGCCGAGAATAAGGAAGTAATTGCCTTTGTTGAGGTTAAAACAAGAAAAGAGAATTCTCTTACACAACCCGTTGATGCGGTTAACCGTAAAAAGCAGATGAAAATTTTAAAAACTGCCGATATGTATATGTATGAAAACAATATAGATAAAGAATGTCGATTTGATGTATGCGAAGTTTTTGTCAACAGTGATAATCTCAAGCTTGTCGGCATTAACTATATTGAAGATGCATTCTGACGGGAGGTTGCCATGAATTTTTTTGACTTGCATTGTGACACGCTCTATAAGGCAGTAACCGAAAAGTCCGAACTGGATAATCCCTCATATGAAGTGAAATTAAACAACAATTCCAAATCCAGCAAGTTACAGTGCTATGCTATATGGTTGCCCGACACACTTGACGGTAATGAGGCGGAAAAATTGTTCTTTGAATCGGCTGATTACCTGAAATCCGAATGTAACCGACTTGGAATTGAATTGTTAGGTATCGGTGAATTCACGGATAATGCTTTTTCAAAGTATCGAAACTCAGCGTTTTTTACAGTAGAAAATGGAAAAGCATTGAACGGCAGAATTGAGAATGTAAAGCGATTTGCAGAACTCGGCGTCAGAATAATGACTCTCACATGGAATGAGATTAACGAGATTGGTTCGGGTGTTTTATCGAAAGAAAAATGCGGTTTAACGGACTTCGGAAAACTTGCAGCAGCTGAAATGGAAAAACACGGTATTGTAATTGATATATCCCATGCAAGCGATGAACTGTTTTATGATGTTGTCAATCAGACAAATAAGCCGTTTATCGCAACTCATTCAGATTCACGGACAATTACTCAAAATCCGAGAAATCTTACAGATGAGCAGATTAAAATTATAATACAGAGAGGCGGACTTATAGGTCTAAATTTGCACAATGCTTTTCTTAATAATAATCCGGATAAAGCATGCATGAACGATATTTTAAAGCATTGCGAATATATGCTGTCGCTTGGATGCGAAAATTCTCTTTGCTTCGGTACGGATTTTGACGGCTGCGATTTGCCTAGGGATATTGTCGGAAGCGATTCAATCGGCGAAATTTATGAACTTTTTCTTAGAAATAACTACAATGAAAGCGTTTTGAAAAAGATTTTTTACGAAAATGCGTATAATTTCTTTGAAAACTTTGACAATCAGCGAATAATGTAGTAAAATACTTGATGTTTAAAGCAATTTGAAAGGAAGATTTCAATGTTATACAACAGCACACAAAATGCCAAAGAAGTAGTTTCTGCGGCACAGGCCATTGCACAGGGTATTTCAAAGGATGGCGGACTTTTTGTACCGCAGGAATTTCCTAAGTATGATGAAAATACCTTCAAGGCACTTTTGAAAACAGATTACAAAGGAAGAGCAAAGAAAGTATTTTCTGATTTTCTTTCTGATTTCACAGAAGAGGAAATCAGCGATTGCGTAGAAAAGGCTTATACAGCTCAGAAATTCGGCGGTGAAAATCCTGCTCCTATTTCATACTGTAATCTTGACGGAACAACCCTGAATATTCTTGAACTCTGGCATGGTCCTACATGTGCGTTTAAGGATATGGCACTCCAGATTCTCCCGCATCTTCTCACAAAGTCACTAAAGAAGAAATATGACGGCAAGACAGCTGTTATTCTTGTTGCTACATCAGGCGATACAGGCAAGGCTGCTCTTGAAGGCTTTAAAGATGTTGAACACACAAAGATTGTTGTTTTCTATCCTGTTGACGGTGTAAGTCCGATGCAGAAGCATCAGATGAATACTCAGGAAGGTGAAAATGTTCGTGTTTGTGCAATCAAGGGTAACTTTGATGACGCTCAGACAGGTGTTAAGAAGATATTCACTACACCTTCGGTTGCAGAAAAGCTCGCTGAGAATAATATGCTTTTCTCATCAGCAAACTCAATCAACTGGGGCAGACTTCTTCCGCAGATTGTTTACTATATTTCGGCTTACTGCGATCTTGTAAATGACGGTAAAATCGAGCTTGGCGACAAGATTAATGTTGTTGTTCCGACAGGTAACTTCGGTAACATCCTTGCATCATACTATGCAAGTCTCATGGGACTTCCAATCAACAAGTTCATTTGTGCGTCAAACTCTAATAATGTTCTTACAGATTTTATCAAAACAGGCGTTTATGATAAGAACAGAAATTTCTATACAACAATTTCACCTTCAATGGATATCCTCGTTTCAAGTAACCTTGAAAGACTTCTCTACAAGCTTTCAGGTGATAATGACGAAGTTACAAGAGGCTGGATGAATGCACTCAAATCAGAAGGTAAGTATGAAGTAAGTGATGATGTAAAGGCTGTTATCAACGAAAAGTTCTACGGCGGATTCTGTGATGATAAGAACACAGAGGCTACCATTCACGAGATGTTTGAGCAGGATAAGTACCTTTGTGATACTCACACAGCTGTTGCAATCAATGTGTACAAGCAGTATGTTGAGGAAACAGGCGACAAGACACCGTCTGTAATTGCGTCAACTGCAAGTCCGTATAAATTCTCTAAGGCTGTTCTTGAGGCTGTTGAACCAAACGCAACACTTCCTGAAACAGAATTTGATATGGTTGATGAACTTTATAAGGTTTCCGGTGCCGAAGTACCTGCACCTCTTGCAAATCTTAAAAATAAAACTGCTCGATTCTCTGATGTTACAGAAGTTAATGATATGGAGAATTATGTTCTCGGAGCACTCGGTATAGATTAATGGCATTATTTGCTATAGCGGATTTACATCTTTCACTTGGTGAAGATAAGCCTATGGATGTTTTCGCAGGCTGGAACGATTATACTTCAAGACTTGAAAATAATTGGAGAAAGCTTGTTACCGATAATGACACGGTTGTTGTGTCGGGCGATATTTCCTGGGCAATGAAACTTGAAGAAACTCTTACGGATTTTACTTTCATAGAAAATCTTCCAGGTAAGAAAATTTTCAATAAAGGCAATCACGATTATTGGTGGAGCACCAAGACAAAAATGGATGTGTTTCTGAAAAATAATTCACTTGATTCGATATCTATCCTTTTCAATAATTCATATGTTGTTGACGATTATGCAATTTGCGGTACAAGAGGATGGTTTCTTGAGAATGAATCTCAAAATGATATAAAAGTCCTGAACAGGGAAGTCGGCAGACTTGAAATGTCAATACAATCAGCTATAAAAACAGGAAAGGAACCAATAGTGTTTTTACATTATCCCCCTGTTTACGGAACAACAAAATGTGACGAAATATTTAATGTTCTTTTGAAATATGACATCAAAAAATGTTATTACGGACACCTTCACGGAAAAAAGAATATGAGGTTTGCGATTGAAGGTGAATACGAAGGTATTGATTTTAAGCTGATTTCTTGTGACAGGTTGTCATTCATGCCAATTTTAGTCAGATAAATTCTGTATTTTCTATTGGCAAAATTATTTTGTTGTGATATAATAAGATGATTTCTTGATTTTGAATTTAAACTTTGGAGGAATATTAAAATGGCATTAAAGGAATGTACAAAAAAAGAACAGGCTAATTCATATGAATTAGAGGTTAATGTTGACGGTGAAACTTTTGGTAACGCTGTTAACAGAGTTTATAAAAAGCAGGTTAAAAGCATCAATATCCCCGGTTTCAGAAAGGGCAAAGCTCCCCGTCATGTAATTGAGAAAATGTACGGTTCGGAAGTATTCTATGAAGATGCTATGCAGGATTGTTATCCGGACGCTCTTTATGAGGCTGCTAAAGAAGCAGGTATCAAGATAGTTTCGGTTGAAACTCTTGAGGCTATTGAGGCAAGCAAGGAAGGTTTCTCATTCAAGGCTAATGTTGTTGTTGAGCCTGAAATGGAAATTAATAACTACCTTGGCATTGAAGTTACAAAGAAGTCAACAGAAGTTACAGACGAGCTCGTTGACGAAGAAATTGAGAAGGTTCGTGACCGCAACTCAAGAATGGTAACTGTTGACGACAGAGCTGCTCAGAATGATGATGTAGCAGTTATTGACTTTGAGGGTTTTGTTGACGGTGAAGCGTTCGAAGGCGGCAAGGCTGAAAACTACAACCTTAAGCTTGGATCAGGCAACTTCATCCCCGGTTTTGAGGAGCAGATTGTAGGTCACAAGACAGGCGAAGAGTTTACAATCACAGTTAAGTTCCCGGATGATTATCAGGCTGAAGAGCTTAAAGGTAAGGAAGCTGAATTCAAGATCAACCTTCACGAAATTAAGGCTAAGGAACTTCCGGAAGTCGATGATGAGTTTGTAAAGGATGTTTCCGATAAGGAAACACTTGACGAGTACAAGGCTGAGCTTAAAGAAACTGTTGCTAAACGCCTTCAGGATGAGGCTGACAAGGATATTGACAATCAGATTTCTGAAAAGCTTATGGAACTCCTTGAGGGTGAAATTCCTGAGGCAATGTATGACAATCAGGCTAACGAGATGGTAAGAGAATTTGATATGCGTCTCCGTTCACAGGGCCTTGATATGAAGACATATATGCAGTACATGGGTATGGATGCAAACGCACTCAAGGGTATGTATAAAGAAGAGGCTGAAAAGAGAGTTAAGTTAAGACTTGCTCTTGAAGCAGTTGCAAGAAAAGAAAATATTGAAGTTACAGAGGCTGACCTTGACGCTGAATACGGCAAGATGGCAGAGGCTTACAAGATGGATGTTGATAAGGTTAAGGAGGCTGTTCCTGCTGAATCACTCACAGAAGATGTTAAGGTTGAAAAGGCTCTTAATCTCGTAAAGGATAAGGCTGTTATTAAGTAATTTGAATATTTTTCTTATATCTGTTAATCACTATTTAAGAAAGGTTATGATTAAATGGCATTAGTACCATATGTTATCGAACAGTCAAGCAGGGGCGAACGCTCTTTTGATATCTATTCCCGTCTTCTTGAAGACAGAATTGTTATGCTTAACGAAGAGGTAAACAGTGCAAGTGCAAGCGTTGTAGTTGCTCAGTTGCTTTACCTTGAAAGTAAAGATCCGACAAAGGATATCAGTCTTTACATCAACAGCCCCGGCGGCAGCGTAACAGACGGCTTTGCTATTTTTGATACAATGAATTACATCAAGTGTGATGTTTCCACAATCTGTATGGGTATGGCTGCAAGTATGGGTGCATTCCTTCTTGCCGCAGGCGCTAAGGGTAAGCGTCTTGCACTTCCTAACAGTGACATTATGATTCACCAGCCTTCAGGCGGTGCTCAGGGTCAGGCTACTGACATGGAAATTCACACAAGACACATTCTTGATATGAAAAAACGACTCAATCAGATTCTTGCTGACAACACAGGTCAGCCGATTGATGTTATTGCAAAGGATACCAATCGTGATAACTTCATGACTGCACAGCAGGCACTTGAGTATGGTTTGATTGATAAGGTTATCGAAAAAAGATAAAGGTGAGGTAAACTGATGGCTAACAAAAATAACGAAGATATTTATTGCTCTTTCTGCGGAAAACCTCAGGAGATGGCAGGCAGACTTATTGCCGGCAACGGTGTCTATATTTGTGACCGGTGTGTTGAGCTCTGCATGAATATTCTTCGCGAATCAGGCGAGCTTGAACGTGAAAATGAAAATAAACTTTCAAAATCGGGAGAACCTCAGACCCCCGAACTGTCCGTTGATGAACTTTTAAAACCAAAGGAAATCAAGACAATTCTTGATGAATATGTTATCGGACAGGATCATGCAAAAGTTACCCTGAGCGTTGCTGTTTACAATCACTATAAGCGTGCTTTTTCAAATGATGAGAGCGTAGATTTTGCTAAGAGTAATGTGTTGCTTCTCGGCCCGACAGGTGTCGGTAAGACATTACTTGCTCAGACGCTTGCAAAGGCTCTTGATGTTCCTTTTGCAATTGCCGATGCAACTACGCTGACCGAAGCAGGTTATGTCGGCGAGGATGTAGAGAACATTCTCTTAAAACTCATTCAGGCAGCCGATTTTGATATTGAAAAGGCAGAGCACGGCATAATTTACATTGATGAAATTGATAAAATTGCGAGAAAATCCGAAAACCCCTCTATTACACGAGATGTAAGCGGTGAGGGAGTTCAGCAGGCTTTGCTTAAAATTGTTGAGGGAACTGTATCCAATGTTCCGCCACAGGGTGGCAGAAAACATCCGCAACAGGAATATTTACAGATTGATACTAAGAATATTCTTTTTATCTGCGGCGGTGCATTTGACGGTCTTGAAAAGATAGTTGAAAAGCGTAAGGGTTCTTCTGTTATAGGTTTTGAGTCACTTGTTCAGTCAAAGCAGGAGCTTGATTCAACCGATTGGATGAAAGAGGTCACAGCACATGATCTTGTAAAGTACGGAATTATTCCTGAGCTCATCGGTCGTCTGCCTGTTATTACTGCTTTGAGCGGTCTTGACACGGATGCACTTGTCAAGATTCTTACTGTTCCCAAAAACTCTATTGTTCAGCAGTACAAGAAACTTTTTGAACTTGACGGTGTTGAACTGCTTTTTGAAGAAGAGGCACTCAGGGCTATTGCACAACAGGCACAGGATCAGCATACAGGTGCAAGAGGACTTCGAGGAATTATGGAAGATATTCTTACAGACCTTATGTTTGAGGCTCCGTCTGATCCTACTATTGATAAGATTATTATTACAGAGGGCGTTATCAAAAACGGTGCTGCTCCGCAAATTACTCGCAAAAAGGAATTGTTACAGACAAATTCCGTAAAATTGACTCAAAAAGATGCAAAGAAGCGTCAGAAGCGCAGCACAGCGTCTTGATATTGTGAATTAAAGCTGTATTGCAATTACAATACAGCTTTTTGCTTTTATGAAAGGAATTTAAATGGATTTTGATATGCAAAAAAATCTGACTCTCCCTGTTCTTCCGTTGCGAGGGTTGGTGGTTTTTCCAAAATCACTTATTCATTTTGATGTTGGACGGAAAAAGAGTATTACGGCTATAAATAAAGCTATGAAAGCCGATCAACTTGTTTTTCTTACTTCTCAGAAGGATGCCGCAATAAACGAACCGGATATATTTGATGTTTATGACACGGGCGTAATTGCCAAGGTTGTACAGGTTTTGAAACAGCCTGAAAATACTACACGAATTGTAATTGAAGGTCAATGCAGGGCTACAATTATAAATCCTGTTTTTGACGAAAAGTGTCTTGTTGCAGAAGTTAAACCGTATGAGGAGGAAAGCGAGTATCTTACAGCAAGAGATTCCGCCCTTATGCGAACCGTAAAAAATGAATTTGACAAGTATCTTGAGATTTCTCCGAAGATGCCGTCGGATATTATTTTTAAGGTTGCCCTTTGCAAAAGACCGGGTGAACTTGCCGATTTTATCACAGCTAATCTTATTCTCGACTACAGAGTTAAACAGTCGATTCTTGAAACTTTCCCAGAATCCGAAAGACTTGAATCTGTTCTTGATGTACTTGTAAATGAAAATTTTGTTCTTAAACTTGAGGACGAAATATCTCAAAAAGCTAAAATGAGAATTGATGAAAATCAGCGTGATTATTTTCTTCGTGAACAGAAAAGAGCAATCGAGGAAGAGCTCGGTGAAGATGATTCACCGATTGACGATGCTGAAAACTATGTCGATAAAATTGAGAAGCTTAATCTTGACGAAAAGTCTGCCGACATTCTTTATAAAGAATGTAAGAAACTCAGCAAAATGCCTTATGGCAGTCAGGAAGCGGCTGTGATTCGTACATATCTTGATACGGTTCTTGATTTGCCGTGGAATAAGTCATCTAAAGATAAAATCGTTATATCTAAAGTTCAGAAGGCTCTTGATAAGACTCATTATGGACTTGACAAAGTTAAAAAGAGAATCATTGAACAGCTTGCCGTTCGTGTGTTAAGTGAAAAGCAAAAAGGACAGATCATCTGTCTTGCAGGACCTCCGGGTGTCGGTAAAACCTCAATTGCTCAGTCGATTGCAAAGGCAATAGGCAGAAAAAGTGAAAGAATCGCTCTTGGCGGCGTTCGTGACGAGGCTGAAATCAGAGGTCACAGAAAGACTTATATCGGTTCGATGCCGGGTAGAATTATTAATGCATTGCAACATGCCGGCACTAATAATCCTGTACTTATTCTTGACGAAATTGACAAGCTTGCCGCTGATTATAAGGGCGATCCAACATCGGCATTGCTTGAGGTTCTTGATATCGAACAGAATAATAAGTTTGTTGATCACTACATTGAACTTCCGTTTGATTTGTCAAATGTGATGTTTATTACAACTGCAAATGACATTTCTGCTATTCCGGCACCGCTCCGTGACAGAATGGAAATTATAGAAATCAGCAGTTATACAAGAGAAGAGAAATTCCATATTGCAAAGAAGCACCTCATTCCTAAACAGCTTGAGGAGTGCGGTTTTACTTCAAAGGAACTCAAATTCACTCAGAAAGCCATATACGCTCTCATAGACTTCTATACGAGAGAAGCCGGCGTAAGAACTCTTGAAAGGCTTATTGCCTCAGTTATGAGAAAATGTGCCGTTGAAAAGCTTACAGAGGGTGCAGAAGTATTCAAGATTGACGAAAAAGAGGTAGAAAGATTTTTAGGCCATAAAAAGTTTATTCCTGATTCACTTGCCAAAATGGATGAAATAGGAATAGTAAACGGACTTGCATGGACCTCTGTAGGCGGAGAAATCTTACCTATTGAAGTCGCCGTTATGGAGGGCACAGGAAAGATTGAACTTACAGGTTCTCTCGGTGATGTTATGCAGGAGTCTGCTAAAACAGCAATCACCTGTATTAGAAGTCATGCGGCGGTTCTTGGAATTGATTCCGATTTTTACAAAAACAAGGATATTCATATTCATGCTCCCGAGGGTGCTGTTCCAAAGGACGGACCGTCTGCAGGTATTACAATGGCAACCGCAATTTACTCAGCGCTGACTTTAAAGCCTGCAAGACACGATATAGCCATGACAGGTGAAATTACCCTCAGAGGGAATGTTCTTCCTATAGGCGGTCTTAAAGAGAAAAGCATGGCTGCTTTTAAAAACGGAATTACAACAGTAATCATTCCAAAGGATAACGAACCTGATCTTGAAGATGTAGATAAGGCGGTTCTTGAAAAGGTTAAGTTTATTCCTGTTAGAAATTTTTCGGAGGTAGTTGCACTTGCGGTGAATAATACCGTGAGAATTACCGATAACCAATGGAACGGAATTGATATGACAGCAGTTCGTTCTGCAACGAAAACTGTAAACGCAGTAAAACAGTGAAAGAGAGGGATTTTATGAACTTTAATGAAGTCGCTTTTGAATTTGCGGCAGGTCGTGTTGATCAGTTGCCGGAATCGGATATGCCTGAAATTGTATTTTCAGGTCATTCAAATGTAGGAAAATCCTCTCTTATCAATAAACTTGTTCAGAGAAAAGCTCTTGCAAGAGTAAGCGCTCAGCCGGGCAAAACGGCTACCATTAATTTTTATAAACTCAAAGAGTTTCGTATGGTTGATTTGCCGGGCTACGGTTATGCAAAGGTTTCAAAAGCAGAAAAAGACAGATGGGCAAAGCTTGTGGAAGGCTATTTTGCACAGGACAGACAGCGTCCGCTCGTTATTCAGATTCTTGACTTGCGTCATCCTCCGACTGATGATGACTTGCATATGATAGATTTCCTTTACAGAGGCGGATTTAACTTTGCCGCAGTTCTTACAAAGAGTGATAAACTCAAAAAGACTGCGTTTGAAAAGCAGATTGAGTATTATAAGGACATTTTCAGTACAATTGAACATGTTCCGCTGATACCGTTTTCTGCACAAACAGGCTTCGGAAATGATGAAATAAGGAAACTTATTGAAACTTCAATAGCAAATTTTAAAAATACGGAGGTATGAGTAAAATGTTCGTTAGCGAATGTCTTAATGTGAACAATAAGGGACATCTTACAATCGGCGGTTGCGATACACTCGAGCTTGCCAAAGAATTTGGTACACCCTTATATGTTCTTGACGAAACAACAATCAGAAATGTGTGCAAGGCTTATGTGAAGTCCTTTGAAAAGTATTACCACGGTAACGGTATGCCGTTGTATGCAAGTAAGGCTCTTTCCTGTAAGGAGCTTTGCAGAATTGCAAAGGAAGAGGGACTCGGTCTTGATGTAGTATCAGGCGGTGAGATTTATACAGCCGTACAGGCAGGTTTTCCGATGGAAAAAGTTCACTTTCACGGAAACAATAAAACTGCTGATGAAATCAGATTTGCACTTGAATCTAATGTAGGAAAGTTCGTTGTTGATAACCTTTACGAACTTGAGCTTCTCAATGAAATTTGCGGTGAAATGGGTAAGAAGGCTAATATTTCTTTTAGAATTAAGCCCGGTGTAGACGCTCATACTCATAACTTCATCAGAACAGGTCAGATTGATTCAAAATTTGGTTTTGCTCTTGAAACAGGCGAAGCTTTTGAGGCGGTTAAAAAGGCACAGATGTACGATAATGTAAATCTTACGGAACTTCATTGTCACATCGGTTCACAGATTTTTGATATTGATCCGTTTGTCACTGCTGCCGAAATTATGCTTGACTTTATGGGCAAGATTCACGATGAACTTGGAATCGTTATTTCAGAGCTTAACCTCGGCGGCGGTTTTGGTATTATGTACACTAAGGATGATGAACCTGTTCCTTACGAAAACTATATGGAAAAGGTTTCAGAGGCTGTTAAGGCAAAGGCTAAAGAACACGGACTTCCTGTTCCGTATATCTTTATTGAGCCGGGTCGTTCAATTGTCGGCGAAGCAGGTATTACACTTTACAAAGTTGGCGGTAAAAAGGAAATTCCTAATGTAAGAACATATGTATCCGTTGACGGTGGTATGACTGATAATATTAGGTATGCACTTTATCAGTCTGCTTATACCGTAGTAAATGCGGGTAAGGCTGACAAAGAGCCTGATGAAATCGTAACGGTAGCAGGTAAGTGTTGCGAGAGCGGCGACCTCGTTCAGGAGCATACAAAGGTTGCTAAGGTTGAAGTAGGCGATACACTTGCTGTTCTTTCAACAGGTGCTTATAACTATTCTATGGCGTCAAATTACAACAGAATCCCTCGCCCTGCAATCGTAATGGTTAAAGACGGCAAAGCAAGAGTTGTTGTTAAGCGTGAAAGCTACGAGGATATAGTAAAGAACGATATCTGATAATCGAATTATAATTATTGTGCAACACCGAGCCGCTGAATTGTGTTCGGTGTTGTGTTGTGTAGATTAGCGCATAGATTCGGAGTTGAGTATTGTGTTTAGGATAAGAAGTTTTTTTAAGGAACTTGAGCCGACACGACAGATGTCTGAGGCATTTAGAAATTGTATATTTCTTGCGTTATCAGGCGGATTTCAGGATGCATATACATATTTTACCCGTGACGGAGTGTTTGCAAATGCACAGACAGGTAACGTTGTGCTTATGAGTACAAATTTTATGACAGGAAAGTGGGGAGAGGGGCTTAAATATCTTTTTCCTATTCTTGCATTTGCGTTAGGTGTCCTTGTAGCTGATTTGATACAGAAAAAATTCAAGTATTTCAAAAAGATACATTGGAGACAGGGAATACTCTTATTTGAAATTATCATATTATTTGCGGTTGGATTCATGCCGAAGAGTATGGATACCGTTGCGGCGGTAATTGTATCGTTTTCCTGTGCAATGCAGGTTCAGACTTTCAGAAAAGTCAGAGGATATTCCTATGCCAGTACAATGTGTATAGGTAATTTGAGAAGCGGTACGGCTGCTCTGTCAGGTTTTATTCACGAAAGAAAGCCCGAACAGCTCAGACAGGCAATGTATTATTTTGGTGTTATATTTTTCTTTGCAGTCGGAGCAGGTCTGGGAGGAAATCTTTCGTTATCGTTTGGAACGCATATAATATGGGTTTCATGCGGATTGCTCCTTGTAAGTTTTCTGATGATGTTTAAAGAAAAAATTCAATAATCCTGCAATTTTATATAACAATAAAGCCGTCGTCAATACTCGGATTTGGTATTGACGACGGCTTTATTTTACAAATTTTTCTATTCCGAGAATATAATCACTTGAAGTTTTATAAAGACAACAAAGTGTTATCAGATGTCTGATAGGCAGTTCTCGTTTTCCATTTTCGTATTTGCTGTATTGTTCCTGTCTTGTGTGAAGTATAAATGCAATTTGCCCTTGTGTGTATCCGTTTTTGACTCTTAATTCTTTTAATCTTTTGCAGTAGTCCATATAAATCACCTTTGAAAATATTACAATTAGTATTACTGATTGAATTTTATCATAAAATATGTCTGTTTGCAACTAAAATTTAATTGTTAAGTCAAATATGAATTATACAAAATATCGTAATGCAAATGAATTTCTTGGATTCATGAATACATTTTTATAAAATTCAGCTCGTAAAATGCATGAAAATGCAACTAAACTTGGGAGATTTGTAAAATGAATTGCAGAAAAGGAATGAAATCGGCTGTTTTTTCAATAATTTTAAAAAAATTTGCAAGAAACTCACAAAAGATATTGCAAAATCGTTAAAAGTATAGTATTATTAATATGTTGATTGTAGTGCTTTACTGTGCTACAGCATAATCGGAACTTTTTCCGTTTAATTTATGCGAATTTTATTAAGGAGGACTTACTTATGTCATATGTAAGTGAACAGCTTGAAAAGCTGAAAGCAAAAAACGCAAATGAGCCTGAGTTTATTCAGGCTGCTACCGAAGTTCTTACTTCACTTGAGCCCGTTTTCGAGCAGAATCCAAAGTATGAAGAGAATGGTATTCTCGAAAGAATTACAGAGCCTGAAAGAGTTATTATGTTTAGAGTACCTTGGGTTGATGACAACGGCAAGGTTCAGGTTAACCGTGGCTTCCGTGTTCAGTTCAACAGTGCTATCGGACCTTACAAGGGTGGTTTAAGACTTCATCCGTCAGTAAACCTCGGCGTTATTAAGTTTCTCGGTTTCGAGCAGATTTTCAAGAACTCACTTACAGGTCTTCCTATCGGCGGCGGTAAGGGTGGCTCTGACTTTGATCCTAAGGGCAAGAGCGACAGAGAAGTTATGGCATTCTGCCAGAGCTTTATGACAGAGCTTTGTAAGCACATCGGTGCTGACACAGATGTTCCTGCCGGTGATATCGGTACAGGTGCTCGTGAGATCGGTTATATGTTCGGTCAGTATAAGAGAATCAGAAATGTATATGAAGGCGTTCTTACAGGTAAGGGTCTCAACTGGGGCGGTTCACTCGCAAGAACAGAGGCTACAGGTTATGGTCTTCTTTATCTTACAGAGGCTATGCTTCAGGATAACGGCAAGGACATCAAGGGTGCTACTGTTTGCGTATCAGGTGCAGGTAATGTTGCTATCTACGCAACAGAAAAGGCTACAGAGCTTGGTGCTAAGGTAGTTACAATGGCTGATTCAACAGGTTGGATTTATGATGCTGAAGGTATCGACCTTGACGCTATTAAGGAAATCAAGGAAGTTAAAAGACAGCGTCTTACAGAGTATAAGAACTATCGTCCTAACTCAGAGTATCACGAAGGCAAATTCGATTGGTCAGTTAAGTGTGATGTTGCACTTCCGTGTGCTACACAGAATGAGCTTAACGAAGAAGATGCTAAAAGACTTATCGCTAACGGTTGCTATGCTGTTGCCGAAGGCGCTAACATGCCTACAACTCTTGAGGCTACAAAGCTTCTCCAGAAATCCGGCATTCTCTTTGCACCGGGTAAGGCTGCTAATGCAGGCGGTGTTGCTACATCAGCTCTTGAGATGAGCCAGAACTCACAGCGTCTTTCATGGACATTTGAAGAAGTTGACGCTAAGCTCAAGAACATTATGGTTAACATCTACAAGAACATTTCTACTGCAGCTAAGAAGTATGGTCATGAAGGTGACTATGTAGTAGGTGCGAATATTGCAGGCTTTGAGAAGGTTGCTGATTCAATGATTCAGCAGGGTGTTTGCTAATTTAAAAGTTAAATTCCTTTAAAATTTACAGCCGTACAGATTCGTTTGAGTCTGTACGGCTGTTGTAATTTAAATGCTGTAAATTGGCATTAGCAATATGTTTCGGATTTATCTTGTTTTACCCGTTCCCTGAATTATACAAAATATTCATTTTGTATAATTTTCGTAATTGGAATATACACCGCCCTTTTTTGTGTTATAATAGCTTTATAATTCTTCTAATACAGATTTTAGTTCAACTTTTCTGAGTTATTCTTTATAAGAAATAAATTTACGGTGGTGTGTTTATGGCAGTTGATTTTCGTGATGAAGCTCCTGCAATTTTGAAGGACTATTTAATTTATAAGCAGACAATCAAAAATATGTCAAAGAAAACCGTTGACGAATATTTTATTGATCTCAGGACTTTTTTTAGATTTTTAAAAGTAATGCGTGGTCTTGTGCCTGACGGTACTGAGTTTGATGAAATTAAAATTGACGATGTTGACCTTGATTTAATTAAAACCGTTAATCTTGAACTTGCATATGATTATATGAATTTTCTTTATCGTGACCGCAATAATAAGAGTGCGTCCCGTGCAAGAAAATGTTCCAGTCTGAAAGGCTTTTTTAAGTATATAACAAATAATAAACATTTGCTTGATACAAATCCCGTGGAACAGCTTGAATCACCAAAAAATAAAAAAGCTTTGCCAAAGTATCTTACTCTTGAACAAAGCATTGAGCTTCTTAATGCTGTTGACGGAAATAACAAACAGCGTGATTATTGTATTTTGACTCTCTTCCTCAATTGCGGACTGCGTGTGTCTGAAATGGCAGGACTTAACTATAATGATATTCATAGTGACGGTACAATGCGTGTTGTCGGTAAAGGCAATAAAGAACGCATTGTTTATCTAAACTCTGCTTGCATTGACGCTTATAATGAGTATATGAAGGTGCGTCCGATTGATGAAGTTAAGGATAAAAAAGCGTTGTTTATTAGCCGTAATCACCGCAGAATGTCTGTGAAAACAATTCAGGCTATGGTATATAAATATCTTGAGAAAATCGGACTTGATTCTCAAGGGTATTCCTGTCACAAGCTTAGGCATACCGCTGCCACGCTTATGTATCAGCAAGGCGGAGTTGATGTCAGAGTGCTTAAAGAGGTTCTCGGACACGAAAACCTCGGTACGACTGAGATTTATACGCATTTGAGTTCCGAACAAATGAAAAATGCCGCTGACTCAAATCCGCTTGCAAAAATAAAACCTAAGAAAAAAGTTTAAAGAATTTTTACTATGCCGCCCACATCTGTGAGTGGTATATTTTTGCATAATATTTTAATTTCAATTTTATTTTTTAAACATAATTCTCTTATGGAAGAATAGCAGGGATGCATTTCAGCGTTTCCGAAAAACACTACGGTATTATCAGAGATTTTTCCGCTTGCACCGCCTATAAATCCATAATCATATCCTTCAAGTTTTATATCACCCGAGGATATTAATAACACCTCTGCCCCATCTTTTTCAAGGGCATTTTTTATGGAAATATCGGCTGTTACGGCAGTGCGATTATTGAGTATTAGAGTTGAGCATCTTGCGTATCCTTGATTTATGTTTACGATTTCAATATCTTTTTTTACGCAATATTTGTAAAGAGTCGGATCGATTGCAGATACTTTACCGTAAAGCTTATTATTAAAGAAAAGAAAATTCAGCAATACATTTTCGGGATACTTCTTCCCTGCTTTATTTTTACATATAATCAAATTTTCTTTATATGGCAAAGTTTTTAGCTTTTCGCACTCTTGAAGTACAAAAACAGTATTATTTATCGTCAAAATCTGCATATCGGCATGAGCTTGTTCAGGTTGCGGAAATGTTTTGACAGTGTCCGAAAATATAACATTATGCCCCATTTTTGAAAGCTCATCGGCAAAACATGGGTATTTGTTTGATATTACAAAACTGCTCATTGTCCTACCGCTTCAAATGCCTGACGAATGTTTTTTACTCCGATCAATTCAGCCTCATCACATGAAACACCTTTTAGATTATGATACGGCAGAATGATTTTTGTAAAGCCGAGTCTTACCGCTTCGTTAATTCTCATCTGAGCGTTTGATACAGCGCGAATTTCACCTGCAAGACCGATTTCACCGAATACAACAGCGTTTTCGTCAATCGGAGTATCTTTCAGACTGCTTATAAGAGCCATGGCAATTGAAAGGTCAATCGCAGGTTCGTCAACTCGCAATCCGCCTACGATATTTATGTAGGTGTCGCAGTTTGAAAAATAGTATCCTGCTCTTTTTTCAAGAACGGCAAGTACCATTGACAGCCTGTTATAGTCATATCCTGTAACCATTCTGCGAGCATTGCCGTATCCGCTTTGTGTGGCAAGTCCCTGTGTTTCGGCAAGAATTGGTCTTGATCCTTCAATTGTACAGGTGACGCAAGTTCCCGAAACATTTTTCGGACGCCCTGAAAGCAACATAACAGACGGATTTGCAACTTCGTTAAGCCCTTTATCAGTCATTTCAAAAACGCCGATTTCATTTGTTGAGCCGTACCTGTTTTTTACGGCACGAAGAATACGGCAGCTCATCTGTTTGTCACCTTCAAAATGCAGTACGGTGTCAACAATATGTTCAAGTACCTTTGGTCCTGCAATTGACCCCTCTTTATTGACATGACCTACGATAAACATAGGAATATCAAGTCCTTTTGCAGTTCTCATCAGCATATTGGCAGATTCTCGTACCTGTGTAATGCTGCCTGGGGACGAGTTTAATTCTGAAAGATTCATCGTCTGAATCGAGTCAATCATAACAAGGTCGGGTTTGAGATTTTTTATCTGTTCGCAAATAACCTCAACATCGGTTTCAGTCATTACATACAGATTCGGCGAAGTTACACCCAGCCTTATTGCTCGGAGCTTGAGCTGTCTTTTTGACTCCTCTCCCGATATGTAGAGAATTTTCAGAGTATCGCCGAGGTACTGACAAATCTGCATAAGAACGGTCGATTTGCCTATGCCCGGATCACCGCCCAGAAGTATAAGACTGCCCTTTACAATTCCTCCGCCGAGTACACGGTTGAGTTCTCCGCAGCCTGTGTCATATCTGTGCTCATCCTCGGTTGAAATATCCGATATGGCGTATGGTTTTGAGTAGGTTGCAAAAGAGCGTGTTTTTGCAGTTGCTGACTGTTTTGATGTATCTTTAATTTCTTCGTTCATTGTGTTCCATTCGCCGCATGACGGGCATTTTCCGTACCATTTAGGCGATTCGTATCCACATTCCGAACATATGTAAACACTTTTGATTTTTGAAGCCATTTATTTCACTTCCTGTATTTATTGATGAGTATAATCTAAAAATCCTGTTATGATTGCAGTTGCCATTTCTTTTTGATATTCGTCACTTTGCAGCTTTGCAAGTTCATCCGGATTTGAAATAAATCCGCATTCCACAATAACGGACGGGTTTTCAGCCTTTTTTAAAAGATAGATTGAGCCGTCTGCCTTTTTGCATTGCCGTTCGTTATCAGGCTGTAAGCTTTTTTTTACGGAATTTCTAATGCATTCCGCAAGATTTTGACTTTGACTGTTATTCGGGGAATAAAAAATTTGAGTTCCGTAATATTTGCTTTGAGAAAATTTGTTTTGGTGAATACTGATTACAATATTATTTTTGTCGGAATTGAAAATTTCGAGCCGTTTTTTTAAATCGGCAACTTTCCTTGAATGAACCGAATTTTCTCCGTTATCAAGAGATACATCATCTGTTCTTGTTTGAACAACCTTATATCCGAAAATTTTTAATAAATCAGCTGAATTATTTGCTATAGAAAGATTGATGTCCTTTTCAAGCACACCGCTTTCGCTTACTGCTCCCCCGTCTTCGCCGCCGTGACCTGCGTCAATTACAATTATCGGCTCTGTTTTGTTTTCGGTTATAACAGATTTTGTCGGATTAAGTCTGAAAAAAACAGATACCATAATAATGCAGAATATTGCAAACAGTATAAAGCAGAGAGCATAAAATGTCGGGATTTTTTTATTCATACAAACACCTCTGCATAAAAATATGCCGAGTGTGAGATTATATATTACTTATTCAGTATATACTACAAAACTTTTTCTGACAAGATTTTTCTTTTGGATTTTTGCATACGACAAAGATGTTGTAATAAAATTTGTTTGGTGGTATAATTATCAAGGATTATGAATTGGAAAAATGAAAGGAAGTTAGTAAAATGGAAAAACCTGGCAGAAATGATCCTTGCTGGTGTGGCAGCGGAAAAAAGTATAAAAAATGTCATATAGATTTTGATGAAAAAATTGAGGAATTTGAGGGTGCGGGTCACATTGTTCCCTCCCATGAAATCTTGAAAAATGCTGAGCAGATTGAAAAAATCAAGGAGAGTGCAAAGATTAATATTGCAGTTCTTGATTATGTTGCAGAGCATATTAAGGCAGGTATCAGCACGGCTGAAATTGATAAGTGGGTGTATGATATCACAACCAAAATGGGCGGTGTTCCGGCTCCCCTTAATTTTGAGGGATTTCCCAAGAGCGTATGTACTTCAATAAACAACGAAGTTTGTCACGGTATTCCGTCGGAAGATGTAATAATCAAAGATGGTGATATAATCAATGTTGATGTTTCAACTAATTTGAACGGATATTTCTCCGATTCTTCAAGAATGTTTTGTATCGGTAATGTAAGCGAAGAAAACAGAAAGCTTGTTGAAGAAACAAAAAATGCAGTTTACGAGGGACTCAAACAGGTTAAGCCTTGGGGCTTTCTCGGAGATATGGGTCAGGCTGTCAATGATTATGTAAAGAGTAAAGGTTACTCTGTTGTTCGTGAAGTAGGAGGTCATGGAATCGGTCTTGAATTCCACGAAGATCCATGGGTAAGTTACATTTCTAAAAAAGGCACGGAAATGCTTATGGTACCCGGTATGATTTTTACCATTGAACCTATGGTAAACGCAGGAAAACCTGATATTTTCGTTGATGAGGATAACGGCTGGACTATCTATACAGAAGATAACTCAATGTCTGCTCAATGGGAAATTCAGGTTCTTGTAACTGAGGACGGCTATGAAATCATTGCATACTAAGTAAAAACAAAAGGCATTTGCTTTGAGAACTCTCATTGCAAATGCCTTGTTTTTATAAAAAAATTTAATTATTCCTTACCGTCCCAACAATAAGTACAGAGTTTGCATTTGTCAATTCCGCAGGAATCAAGCATATCGTCAAGCCTGTTAAAACGCAAGGATGTAAACTTGAGTTCTTTACAGATTTCATCAACCATCTGCTCGTATTTTTCAGAATCGGGATTTGTGTATTCCTGAAGAATTTCGTCTGTCACATTGCCGTTTTCAAGTCTTTCAATAACTCGTCTTGTGATGAGATCCATTTCAGAAGATGATCTTGAGAAGTTAAGATACTTACAGCCGTATACAAGCGGAGGACACGCAGGTCTGATATGAACCTCTTTGGCACCGCTTTCAAAAAGATATTCCGTTGTTTCACGAAGCTGTGTGCCTCTTACAATTGAGTCATCAATAAGAAGAAGGCTCTTTCCTCTGATTAAATCCTCAACTGCGAGAAGCTTCATTTTTGCAATAAGATTACGCTGACTCTGAATTGTCGGCATAAATGATCTCGGCCAAGTAGGTGTATATTTAATAAACGGTCTTGAGAACGGAATTCCCGAGGCATTTGCATAGCCTACTGCGTGAGCAATGCCCGAATCGGGTACACCTGCAACTATATCCGGCTTTACGGAATCTCTTTCAGCCATTTTTGCACCGCAGTTGTAACGCATTTGCTCAACACTTGTACCCTCATATGAGCTTGCAGGATAGCCGTAGTAAACCCACAGAAAAGTACAGATTTTCATTTTATCACCGGGTTTTTTAAGTGTAATGCAGTTTTGGTCTGTAATTACCGCAATTTCACCCGGTCCGAGTTCTTTATAATCATTGTAGCCGAGGTTTTTGTATGAGAAACATTCAAACGCCACACAAAATGCGTCCTCTTTTTTACCGATAACAACAGGAGTTCTGCCGTACTTATCTCTTGCGCAATAGATGCCGTTTTTATTCATCAACAGGAGCGAAACAGAGCCGTCAACTTTTTCAAGAGCATAGCTTATGCCGTCAACAAGGTTTTCTTTTTGATTGATTAGAGTTGCAATAAGCTCGGTTGCGTTGATTTCACCGCCGCTCATTTCAAGAAAATGTGAACCGCCTTTTTCAAAAATTTCTTCAACAAGTTCATCTGTATTATTGATTTTGCTTACGGTGGTAATTGCATATGTACCGTGATGTGAACGAACTATAAGAGGCTGCGGTTCGTAGTCGGAAATACAGCCGATACCGAATTTGCCTTTCATACTCTGCATATCTTTATCAAATTTAGTTCTGAAAGGTGCATTTTCAATATTGTGGATTGATCTGTCAAATCCTTTTTCTTTGTCATAAACAACCATACCGCCTCTTCTTGTGCCAAGGTGTGAATGATAGTCAATTCCAAAGTATAAGTCGAATACGCAGTCCTGTTTTGCTGCAACACCCATAAATCCGCCCATGTTTTTTCTCCTTTAACCTTTTTAATTCTGAATTAAAAGTATTTACAGTTTGCCGTTTTAGATTGTAAATACTGTTTGATTAAAATCAGACACACCAAAATTATAATATTATTTTCGGATTATGTCTATACTTTTGTCGAAAATTTTTGAATTACAGCACAAAAAAACAGCAGAAATTTTATCTGCTGTTTAGGTTTATTCGATAAGTCCGTACTTAACTTTAATTCTGTCAAGCTTTTCAAGCATAGGTTCTGCTCCGAAAAACAGAAATATAACAGTCGAAACTGCGTGAACAATATCCATCGGAAAGCCCTGAACATAAAAAGTTATGAGCATATTTAGATTAAATGCGGAATGTGATGTGAGTGCCGAATAAAGGTTCATAAGTCCGCCGTAAATGACCATTGTGGCAATGAAACCGTATATACAGAGCGAAGTCCTTGTTCTGCCCAAAAGACCTTTCTTAAAGAGAATACCGCCAATGAAACCTATTATCCCTGCCGCAAACATTTGCCACGGCGTCCAAGGTCCCTGACCGAACATAAGATTTGAAACAAGCATACTTACAGCACCGACAAGAAATCCCGATTCACCGCCGAATGCTACTCCCGAAATTATCACAACTGCCACAACAGGCTTGAATTGAGGCAACATTGTAAAAGCAAGCCGTCCTGCAACTGCTATTGCACATAAAACGGAAATTATGACAAGCTCTCTCGCTTTTGGGTGCCTGCCTTCAAAAACGAGAAAAAACGGAATCATACACTCAATCATAACAAGGAGTGAAATAAAAAGATATTTTTGATCCTGAAGATATGTCATTCCTACAAAAATTGTAACAGGAATTGCAAGCAAAACCATAATTGCCATACTGACGGTTCTTTTACTCAGCTTTGAACTTTTTCTCGGCAGGTCAATCGGTCGTTTTGATTTTGTTCCGAAAGCAATCATAAGCAACGCAACAGATACTCCGATAATTCCCCAGTTGAACCATGTGGGCAAAGTTTTGGCTGAAAAATTCGGAATATATTCCAGATTTATAATCAGACCGAGTATGAACAGTACTGCGCCAAAAAATCCGAAGATTTTTTTAAAAACAGAAAGATTTTTATTTTCAGCTTTTTCCTTTTTCAGAGGAATGTTTTCGGTGTCGTTTTTAAAAAGGTCAATATCAGGTGTGTTTCTGTTAATTTGAATATCTCTGTTTTGACCTGTGCAGGCATATATGACATCATTTGATGATACTGCGTTATCTATTATGCCTTTTGACATTCGGCTTGCAGAGGTGGAATAAAAGCTGTTTGATGAAAAGAAGTTTCTCGGTGTACCTTCCGACACAACTTCACCATTAAAAAACATCAGACAGCGGCTTGGATATACAGCGCAGAACTCTACATCGTGACTTACCATGATAACGGTTATGCCGGCTTTATTGAGGTCGTATATAATCTGAGCAAACTCAATCTTGAATTCGGCATCAAGTCCCTTTGTAGGTTCATCAAGCAAAAGAATTTGAGGTCTTATGAGAAGAATTTTTGCAAGAGCCGCTCTCTGCTGTTCACCGCCGGATAAATCATAAGGATGGCGATTGCAGAGGTTTTCAAGTCTGCACAGCTTTACCGCTGCGGTAACCCGTCTTTCTTTTTCCTCCTTGCTGATTTTTCTGCCGTCAAATACTTCGTACAAATCTTCAAGTACAGTTTTTTTCAAAAACAGTGTCTGCGGATTTTGCGGTAATACTGCTACGAGCGTGTCAAAAGAATTTTTGTTAAGCGGAGAGATTTCAACTTTGCCTCTGTATGGCTTGTTAAGTGAACAGATAATTGACAAAGCGGTTGATTTTCCCATTCCGTTACCGCCGAGTATAGCCGCAAATTCCCCCTGATATATTTTTAGCGAAAGACCTTTTAGTACATCCGCACCCGACTTTTCGTATCTAAACCAAATATCATTAAGACTTACTGCTTCTTTATCAGAATGTTTCTGAATGTTTTCGGGTTTGAGCTCATACATTTTATGATTTTTGGCATATTCCGAAAGCCACTTCTTGCCGCTCGGAACAGTTACGGGACAGTCGGTATTGTCATTTTCTGTAACAGCCTGCCATATCTGCATCGGAGCAGGCATAGAAAGAAATGTTTTACTGCCCTTTTCTTTAAGAGTTTTCCCGACCTTCTGAGGAGAGTCAAAGGCTGAAATTCCGTTGTTTTCAATGACAATCACCCTGTCTGAAAGCGGAAGCACCTCATCAAGTCTGTGTTCCGTTATTATTACCGTTGTCCCCAGCTCGTGATTTATGCGTGAAACGCAGTGCAAAAATTCGCTTGCCGCAATCGGATCAAGTTGGCTTGTCGGTTCATCCAAAATGAGAACGGACGGCTGCATTGCCATAATTGAAGCAAGATTTAAAATTTGCTTTTGTCCGCCCGAAAGCTCAAGAACGCTTTTTTCAAAATAATTTTGGATTCCGAAAAATGAAGCTGTTTCGGCAACTCTTTTTCGGATTGTATTGTTGTCATAACCAAGACTTTCAAGTCCGAAAGCAAGTTCGTGCCATACCTTATCGGTAACAATCTGATTTTCAGGTGATTGCATAACAAAGCCGATTTTACTGCTTTGCTCTCTGTGAGAAAGGTCTGATATAGGTTTTTCTTCAAAGAATATTTCTCCCGAAAGAACACCGTGCGGTGAAAGATCGGGTTTCAGATGTCTGAGAAGTGTGCTTTTTCCGCAGCCTGACGGACCGCAGACTGTGATAAACTCGCCCTCATTTACGCTGAAAGTAATATCTTTAAGTACATCAATACCGGTTTCGGGGTATCGAAAACTCAGATTTTTGATTGCATATGTTTCCATTTTATCCCCTCTCCTATATTTACCGATAGCGGAATCAACATTAAAAATGTGTAGAATATATAAAAAATAACACTTTGCACCGTAAACAAATCGCCCTTGATTGACGGATAGTATCTGAATTTTATTGCGTTTGTAAAAAGCAAAATCATAAGTACCAATCCGGTAAAAAGGATTGTGCAAAGCATAAATGCGTCTCTTTTGTCAAATTTATAAAGTGAATAGGATGTTCTGCCTTTAAGACCGTGACCTCTGCTTTTCATTGAATCGGCTGTTTCAATTGCGTTTTCAAGCGACCATGTTATCATAATCGAAAGAATTTTTACTGCGTTTCTTATTCTTTGAAACAATGTTCCCTCGTTTATATCTCTGCCTATTGTGTGTTGTGCATTACGCACAAGCTTCATTTGTGCCGAAAACCTTGGAACAAAACGCAATGCCATTGAAATCACCAGACTCAATGACGGCATTATTCTGCCAAACAGGAAAACTACCTTGTCGGAAGTGATTACTGCATTGAATGAAGAAAACCATAAAACTGTTGACGAAAGCAAAAATGCACTTGCAATACCGTAAACGATTGATTCGAGGGTTAGTGGGTTATCCCACGGAAAATATGTGAGTATAGTCATTCCTTCATGATTAAAAACAGGATTTATGAGAACTATCAAGAGTATCATAGGCAAAAGAAAAACAAGTGACAATCTCACAGCTTTTTTGCCGTTAAGGTATAAAGCGGTTACAAGCGCACATAAAAAACTTACAGCAAGACAAACAGGGTTCATGATAAACATCGTGAACCCTATTGTAAGTGCAAAAAATATAAAATTGATAAAGGGGTGCATATTTGAAAAAGTATCCTTCATCATTATTCTCCTGTTGCGTATCCTCCGCCGACATCATAGCCTAAGTTACAAGTGTAGCACCAGACCACATCGTCGCCGTTTTTCAGTACATATCGTGAACAGCCGTAGTTTGGAAACCATTCATTGACTTTGTACATCCAGCCCGAAAGAGAACCGCAGTCAAATTCGTAGAGGTTGTTAATTCCTTCAATATAAGCGGAATTATACATAGGAGTCCAGCTTGATTCCATATGAATATTGTTGTCCTTACAAACTTTTACAAGGACATCATATACAGATTCGCCCTCTTTGAATTGAACCTTCTGTTTTTTGAGAATTATACCGTCCTTTGGAACGAGTTCTTTTTTTTCCGGATCAAGGGCATCTATATTGTCGAGAATTGTTGAACAGGTGATTGTAAAGGTACAATAAAGATTTGTATCTTTTGTTTCCTGTTCTTCCGGTTCAACTGGCTTTGGCTTTCCCGACGGTACGGGATCGGTTTTGTATTTGTCCTGCGTTGTCGGCTGAACATCATTCTTTTTGTTCGGCTTTGAAGAACTGTTTGATGAAGAAGACGTTTTTTTCTTATCCGAAGAACTGTTGCTTGAACTCTGCTCGGATTTTTCACTTTTTTCAACAGCTGAACTGTTACTGTTCTGCGAATTATCCTTACTGTTCTTTTTATCTTCGGAATTTTTTCTGTCCTTTTTATCTTTGTTCGATTTAGTGGAATCGGTAGGATTTTGAGTGGTTTTCTCTGTTGCAGACACAGAAGTTGTTTCTGTGTCTGCATTTGTTGTCGATAGCGAGGAGGCAGTTGATGCAGTTTGAACTTTATTTTCCGATCGGTTGCCGCCTGCAAAAAATGCTACTGTAAGTGCGGCAATACAAACGCACACCGCAATTAAAAGTATTTGATTTTTTTTAACAAACTTTTTTATCTTTTCCATAACCAATCTTTACTTGTGAACTTTAATCAAACGAGCTTAACGATGATTTTCTGAATTTCTGTTGCATCAACAACATTGATAACACCGTCATGATTTACATCAGCTTTGATAAGTGAAACCTTTGAAAGCTGTTCAAGGTTTACAACCTGCTTCTGAACGAGTGTTGCGTCAATTACAGAAACTGTGTTGTCAAGATTAACATCACCTACGGCATAATTTTCTGCAAGTCGGTCAGTCATATTGTAGAGTGAAGTTTTGCCGTTTACAAGACGGTCAAATGAAACAAAAGCATAGAAACCCTGTTCGGTTGCCATCTGATTGTATTTTGTGTCTGTATGACCGAATCCGTTTTCAGCGGAGAAACTCATCATAGCGTCGATGAGTGTGTTGCCGTTTTTGATGAATCTTTCATCATTTGTAGGATCAATTCCAAGGCTTGTAAATGCAACGAGTACCTGTGCACAGCTTTCGCTGTTTACAGAACCCCATGATGCAAATCCGCCGTTTTCATTCTGTGCGTTTGACATTGCTGTGAGTGCTTTATCAATTGCCTCTTTAACATCGCTGTTTGTTGAATAGTAAGGAGCAAGTGCCTGAATTGCCATACCTGTCATATCAGGATCTGCAGTTGAACCGAAAAATGTCCAGCCACCGTTTGCTACCTGTGCATCAAGAATTGTCTGTACGAGCTTTTCTCTTGTTGTGGGATTTGCAGCGTCAGTCTGTGGAATCTCATAATCGCCCGTGTCAAGTGCAATGAGTGCAAAGACAGGACCGTTGATACCCTGCTTCTTAACATAATCCATATCTGCAAGCGGTTCAAGAAGGTTATATGATGCAACATCCGTAACATCCTTACCGATTGCCGTAAGTGCAAGGATTACTCTTGAATTGTCTGTTGATTTAGTATTGTGAAGCTTTGCAGAACCCTTTTCTTCAACATACTTAACTGCATTCTGATAGTAACTGTCTGCAACTTCGTCTGTGATTTTACCTGCTCTTGCAAGACCGAGGACTGTCCACTCGCCGCCTACTGAAGAAACTGTGGGGGCATCCTGTGATGCGAGATATTTTGCAACCTCGTCAATCTTGTTTGAAACTGTGTCAGCTGCGGAAGGAGCATATTTTACTGTGAATGTATATACAGTACCGCCTTCACTTGTGTTCATCGACGGCCATGCAGTATCACCGCAACCGATGATAATTTTGTCACCGTCAGAAACACTAACAGTCTGACTTCTCTTGTAAAACGCACTGTCGTCAGAAGGAAGATATTCATTCTTATATTTTCTTGTCTGGAAGTTTTTGTTAGTTGCAGTAGGAACTACATTTACATCAGCTGACGGAGTGTCGATTGTGAGTGTGTAGTCTGTAACTGACGGATCAAATTCGCCTGAAAGCTCGGCACCTGTGATCTCAACCGATTTAACAGTTGTATCGTTATTTGCCCATGTACCGCCGATATCCTCGCCGTAACCGTTTGAAGTATACATAATAGCGATTTCATCACCACTCTCAAGTGTGCCCTCTGCTACTGTATAGGATGCATAACCTGAATTTGTGAACCAGTCATTGAGAGTTCCCATCCAGCCGCTCATTGTACCGCCGTCAAATGCAGCAAGACCGTTAATTGACGAGATGTAATTGCTCTCAGCACCTTCCTGTGTGTAGCCGTGATTGTTGAGTGCATCAACAACGGCTGACATCATAGTAGTGTCATTATCAATGCTTACCCACTCATCAACGAGAACGCCGTCCCACGGAGCGCCGTTTTCTACTGAGTATGTATCATTTCTGACAATTACTCTTACTTTTCCGTCTTCAACTGCGCTTACTGAAAGTGAAACCGTCATAAGTGACGCAATCATCATTACAGAAAGTACAATTGAGAGGATTTTTTTAAAAGATTTGTTCATAGTGTTTTCCTCCATATTGTATTGTGTATATCGAAAGGCGAAATAAAAAGCCTTCCGTTTTTGGAAGGCACAACAAACAAAACCATACAGACTAAAAGTCTGTACAGATATGGTCGGCTGCACCTCTTCCTTGTCCAAGATTTGCAAAATCCGAGGCATACGGACAGCGACCTGACTTATGGCAATGCCAAATACAGTAATGACTGTTGCTTCGGATTCTCACCGAATTCTCTGTTATCTACTCTGCAAAATGCATTTTGAACCGTAAACCCATATTAAGTTATATACATTTGAAATCTGCATTTAATTATAACACCTGTTTATAGTCGTGTCAATTCCTTAAAATTTTTCTGATATCAGAGTTTATTCGGGTACGATATAAGTTTAGTTTATGGCCGGCTTTTTGTGTAACTCAGTTGTATGAATTGAATATGCTGTTAATAAAAAGTTGAAATCGGTGAATCAGATGAAAGAAAAATGTTCGCTTGACAAGTTACCGCTTGGAGTTACGGGGATTGTCTATCGTGTGAACTGTAATGAAAATATCAAAAACAGAATATTTGATTTTGGTATTATGGAGAACAGTCCTGTTATCCCCTTGTTTACAAGTCCGTTCGGTGATCCGTCTGCGTATCTTGTTAAAAATGCCGTTGTGGCACTGAGAAATAACGATTGCAAAGATATCATTGTTACTCCTGAATAAAAGGAGGCTTTTTTATTGTTTTCTACGGATAAATCATCTTTTAATAAAAAGGATGTCTCGGATTGCGATTACAAAATTTCACTTGCCGGTAATCCTAATGTCGGCAAGAGTACAATTTTTAACGAACTGACGGGATTAAGACAGCACACGGGAAACTGGACGGGTAAAACAGTTGAGTTTGCAAAAGGTTGTAGCAAAATCAAAGACGCAAGATTTTGTATTACGGACTTACCGGGATGCTATTCCCTGCTTTCATTTTCGGGCGAAGAGGCGGTAACAAGGGAGTGTCTTATACAAAATCAAAATGACTGCGTTGTAATAGTTGTTGACTGCGGAGTTATTGAAAGAAATCTTTCATTTGCATTGCAGGTGTTATCTGTCACAAAGAATGCTGTTCTTTGTCTTAATCTTTGTGATGAGGCTGAAAAAAACGGTATAAAAATCGACTGCGACGAGTTATCGCTTAACCTCGGAATACCTGTTGTAAAAACCTGTGCAACAGACAAAAAAGGTTTGGATGAGTTAAAAAAAGCGATCTATAATGTATGCAGCGGAAAGACAAAATGTTTTAGGGTAGAAAGAAATTTTGAAGGTGTTGATATACTATCCGAAAAAAACTACAAACAGAATATTGAAAAGCTTTCGCAGATTGGCAACAAAATTTCAAGTGACTGCGTAAAATATGAAAAATCAGAGTTAAATGCTTGTACAAGAAAGCTTGATAAAATACTTACAAGCAAAACCACGGGAATACCGATTATGCTTGCAATGCTTGGTATATTGTTCTGGATAACAGTTGTCGGTGCAAATTATCCGAGCGAATGGTTAAGCAATTTGTTTGGTTTTATAAAAGAGGAATTGTATATTCTTTTTGATTTTTTACACGCTCCCGATGTTGTAACGGGACTTTTGATTGACGGAGTTTATACAACTCTGTCATGGGTGGTATCTGTAATGCTGCCGCCTATGGCTATATTCTTTCCGTTGTTTTCGCTTGTTGAGGATTCGGGATATCTGCCGAGAATTGCATTTAATCTTGATAGATATTTTTCAAAGTGCGGTGCTCACGGAAAACAAAGTCTTGCTATGGCAATGGGGCTTGGTTGTAATGCCTGCGGAGTTACGGGTTGCAGAATCATTGAGTCGCCAAAGGAACGGCTGATTGCAATTCTTACAAATAATTTTATGCCGTGTAACGGACGGTTTCCTACAATCATTGCATTACTGCTCATGTTTTTTGCAGGTACGGCATTTACGCTGAGTAGTTCGATTGAGGTAGCGGCATTGTTGATTGGAATAATAGTTTTCTGTGTTTTTATAACACTTGTTATATCTAAGGTACTTTCAGTCACAATATTGAAAGGCGAACAGTCCGGATTTGTGCTTGAACTTCCGCCGTACAGAAAGCCGCAGATTTTAAAAACTATTGTCCGTTCGCTGTTGGACAGAACTTTATTTGTTTTAGGAAGGGCTGTTGCGGTTGCCGCTCCGGCAGGTGCGATAATTTGGATTCTTGCAAATGTGCATATAAGCGATGTTTCACTTTTAAAATATTGTACTGATTTTTTAGATCCGTTCGGCAGATTTATCGGGGTTGACGGCGTTATAATAATGGCATTTATACTTGGATTTCCTGCTAATGAAACCGTTATTCCAATTATAATTATGTCATATATGGCAAGCGGTACTCTTGTTGATTATTCAAGCTACGATCAGCTGTTTCAGCTACTCAGTATGAACGGCTGGACGATTACAACGGCTGTATGCACGATTATTCTTTGCATTCTTCATTATCCGTGTTCAACGACCTGTCTGACAATAAAAAAAGAAACAGGCAGCCTTAAATGGACGCTTGTTTCTATGGCTTTGCCTACTGCAATGGGAATTGTGCTTTGTATGATTACAGCAGGTGTTATGAGATTATTTTAAGTCAATAACTTCAAAATCATCGGGAACAAATATATTTCCGTTAAAAACTGTTCTTGCCTCTGAAGTATATGTACTTTTGCGTGTTTGAAGTGTTTCGTCCTCGGTGTGATACAGGATAAGATTTTTTGCAAAAAGACTCTCTGCAAGTTTTCCGGCATCAAGTGCTGTGCTGTGAAATTTTTCGTAAGGCTTAAAAATATCTTTTTGACTGTAAAGACAAAAAGCTTCACACATAAGATAATCACAGTTTTGAACAAAATTTCTGCACTTTTCATTGAACGGTTCATCACCGAGACAGGCGAGAACTTTTCCTGACGGAAAAACAGCCTTGAATCCGAATTGCTTTGTTTTGTCTGAAAATATATCAAAGAAAGTGAGTTGGATACTGCCGGCATTTTGCATTTCGCCGTCTTTTACTTCATTGATGAAAATTTTTGTATTGATATTTTTGAGAAATTTTGGTGCAAGTGTGTGGTTACAAATTGCTGTGATTGAATCAACACATTGATCGTGGCAGTAAATATTAAATTTACCGTCATATTTGCCTGAATTCATAAGAGCGCTTATTTGCCTTATTACCCACACGGCACCTAATATATGGTCGGTGTGAGAATGAGTAATAAACATTGTCTTTATGCCGTTCCAAGCTACTCCGGATTTCTTAATTGCGGATAAAATTCCGTTTCCGCCGCCTGCGTCAACAAGAAGACAGTCGCTTTCGGATTTCAGAAGAAAACAGGTATTATAACAGTCGGTAACCATCGCACTTCCTGTGCCGAGCATAATAATTTTTTCGTTCATACAGCACCTCGAAAATACAGGCAGATACAAGAAAAATGTATCTGCCTGTAAATTTTATTGTAATTTTATTCTTCTGCTTCTGCAACCTTCATCATAATGGCACATTCCATTCTTTTTCTGAAAAGCTCACAGCCGTATTCGTAAATACCTGTGATTGAGCCTGTTGCATGATAAGCGTTTGCGGCACAACCGCCGCTGCAATAAAGTCTTGCCCAGCAGTCTTTGCAGTCAGGACGGGCATATGCGTTACAAAGCTTAAATTCGTCCTGAATTTTCGTGTTTGAAACACCGTTAAAGATATCGCCGAGCTTGTACTTTTCATCGCCTACAAACTGATGGCAGGGATAAAGGTCGCCCCAAGGTGTTACAGCCATATATTCTGTACCCGAACCGCAACCCGAGATTCTCTTATAAATGCACGGACCGCCTGTAAGGTCAATCATATAGTGATAGAAGGTGAGTGGTCTGCCCTCTTTTTCACGCTTGAGCATTTCCTTTGCAAGAATTTCGTACTGTTCAAAAAGGATAGGCAAATCGTCATATGTAAGTGCATATGGGTCATCGGGAGCACATACAACCGGCTCCATTGAAAGCTCTGTAAATCCCAAATCCGCCATATGGAAAATATCGTTTGTGAAGTCTGTGTTATTATGTGTATAAGTACCTCTTACATAGTAACCCTTGTTACCTCTTTTTTTGACAAATTCCTGAAATTTCGGAACAATAATGTCATAACTGCCCTTGCCGTTTACAGTTTTGCGAAGATGGTCATGTACTTCTTTTCTGCCGTCAAGGCTGAGAACTACATTGTGACATTCTTTGTTTGCAAATTCAATTACATCGTCATCAACAAGCATACCGTTTGTTGTAAGTGTAAAACGGAAGTTTTTGTTGTGTTCCTTTTCAATGCTTCTTGCATAGGCAACAATCTGCTTTACAACGTCAAAGTTCATAAGAGGTTCTCCGCCGAAGAAGTCAACCTCAAGGTTTACTCTGCTGCCTGAATTTTCAATTAGAAAGTCAATTGCTCTCTTGCCCACTTCAAAGCTCATCAGCGCTCTTTCGCCGTGGTATTTGCCATGACTGGCAAAGCAGTATTCGCAGTTAAGGTTACAGGTGTGAGCAATGTGCAGACAAAGCGCTTTGATTACTGTGTTTCTCTTTTTAAAGTCAAATGCAAGGTTTTCGTACTTGTCATCTGTAAAGAGCTTTCCTTGTTCCTCAAGCTCTTTTACATCATCAATGCAGTCAGAGATTTCCTCTTTTGTAATCTCGGGATTATCTGCATATTTTGAAAGCATTTCGTCGATTATCTGTTCTTTTGTTGCGTTTTTGTACATTGCAATAACATCATAAGCAAGGTCATCGACTGCGTGTACACTGCCGCTGTAAACATCAAGAACAATGTTGTATCCGTTAAGTTTATACTGATGAATCATAATATCTCCGTTAGACAAAAGGAAAGCCGTTAACCCTTTGGGAAAACGGCGATAATCCTTAATAATCAAATTAAAATAGAATTATTTCTCGCTCATGCACTTTTCGCACTGCTGGTTAGCAACGCCGCAAGATGTCTTACAAGCTGACTGACATGAAGTCTGGCACTCGCCGCAACCGCCTGTCTTAACGCTCTTCTTGAGGTCACGAGTTTCGATAGTTTTAATTCTCTTCATAATAAATCAAACTCCTTGTTAGATTTTGTTAGTTTAATATTATCACACAGCCATTGATTTGTCAATCTTTTTTAACTACGCTTATGTTGTCCGTCATACCGCCTTTTGTTGACATAATCTCAACCTTGCAGGCTGAAAGATATTCAATGTAATTTATAAGTTCCTTGCTTATAATTTCACCGGGTACGATGAGGGGAATTCCGGGTGGATATGCCCAGATATATTCGGCAGAAGTTCTGAATTCCGAATTTTGAAACGGAATAGTTTCTTTGTCGAATTTGTACAACTCGCAGGCGTTGAAATTTTTGCCTGTGTAGAGATTTTTTAACGGAACACGCTCGGTGTCGGCTTCTTTTGAAAGTTCGCTGTCAATTGAAATCAGAGCGTCCGAAAGCATATCAAAAGCTTTTTCAGTGTCACAAACAGATGTCATGGCAATTACATAGTCCGAATATGCCATTTCGGTTTCAATCTGATAATTATTTCGCAGTATTTCGGCAAGCTTTGTTCCCGAAATATTTGCGTTCGCTGTTGAAATTACAATTTTGCCGATATCATAATCAAAATCAGTATTGCTTTTATCATAAATTTTCAGATATTTTAGATTTTCAAGTTTTTCTCTGATCGTTTTAAGATTGCAACAATATTCCTTGAATTTATCTTTTCTGTTTTCGCAGAAATCAAGACATTTTTCGATTGAACTCATTAAAATATATGACGGACTGCTTGTTTCAAATACAGCTAAATTTTCGGCAAGAATTTCAGAAAGCTCGCTGTCATTTGTTATGAGCAATGCAGTTTGAGTTAATGACGGCAAAGTTTTGTGCAGACTCAATACTGCGGCGTCTGCACCGCAGTTAAGTGCTTCATCGGGGAAATTGTCCGAAAACGGAAAATGCGCTCCGTGAGCTTCGTCAACAAGTAATTTTGCTCCGTGTTTGTGACAGATTTCGGAGATTGACTTTATATCCGAAACAACTCCTTCATATGTAGGCGAAGTTATGATTACAAGTCTGATTTCATCATTGTGTTTTGTAAGTTTATCTTCTATATCGCAAGGTGAAACCGATGTAAGAATATTGTATCTGCTGTCTGTATCGGGAAAAATGTAATCGACATTGAGATTAAACAGTTCTGCTGAATTATATACAGATTTGTGGCAGTTACGGGCCATTAAGATCTTGTCGCCTTGATTTGTCATTGAGCGAATTGCTGAAAGTATTCCGCCTGTTGAACCGTTAATCAGAATGAAAGCATTTTTTGCATTGTAAAGTTTTGCAGCCTTTTTCTGAATTTCATCAATAACTCCGTTTGGTGAATGGAGATTGTCAAAATCATGAATTTCGGTTATGTCGATATTATACGGTATTATACCCTCTTCTGTAATGTCCGTTCTTTTGTGTCCGGGCATATGAAAAGGATATATGCCGCTTTTTGAATAATTTTTAAGCTTGTCGTACAGCATATATCCTCCGATATTTTAAATATTTAGTTTGTACCGAACTCAGCGAGTTCAAGTCCCTTGTTGTGTTCAAGCGCCCAGTTTATGCTCCAGTAGCTTGTAAAGAGCAAAAGATGATTGCCTTTAAGATCCTGAATTTTCTTAGTATCGGACGCAAGGTCGAGAGTTTTCGGATCAAGGTCATCGTTTACAATCCAACGGATAAATTCATATGGGAGTGTTTCCATAATGATATCACAGTTGTACTCGTTTTGAAGTCTGTATTTAAGAACATCAAACTGAAGTACTCCTACAACGCCAACGATAACTTCCTCCATACCTGCGTCAAGCTCCTGGAAAATCTGAATTGCACCTTCCTGTGCAATCTGACTTGTACCCTTGATGAACTGTTTGCGCTTCATTGTGTCTTTCTGACGGACAAGTGCAAAGTGTTCGGGAGCAAATGTAGGAATTCCCCTGAACTGTACCTTGTGTCCCGGTGAACAGATTGTGTCACCGATTGAGAAAATGCCCGGATCAAACACACCGATGATGTCGCCCGCATATGCCTCGTCAACAATTTCTCTTTCCTGAGCCATAATCTGTTGTGGCTGTGAAAGACGCATTTTTTTGTTGCCCTGAACATGGAACACTTCCATATTCTTTTCAAACTTGCCGCTGCAGATACGCATAAATGCAACTCTGTCACGGTGAGCCTTGTTCATGTTTGCCTGAATTTTGAAGACAAATGCAGAGAAAAAGTCTGACATAGGCTCAACCTTTTCATCAACTGTTTCTCTTGGCAGAGGTGAGGTTGTGAGCTGTAAGAACTGTTCAAGGAATGGTTCAACACCAAAGTTTGTAAGAGCCGAACCGAAGAATACAGGAGTAAGCTGACCGTTGCGGACTGCTTCAAGGTCAAATTCATCGCCTGCACCGTCAAGAAGTTCTATTTCATCAAACAAATCCTGCTTATGATAGTAGCCTATTGTATCTTCAAGGGCAGGATCGTCAAGCGTAAGTTCTTTCTTTTCAACTTCTTTCTGACCGTTATTAGCGGTGAAAGCAAGGATTTTCTTAGAATTTCTGTCATACACACCCTTGAATTCCTTACCTGAACCGATTGGCCAGTTTACGGGATAGGTGTGAATTCCGAGAACATTTTCAATGTCTTCAAGAAGGTCAAAAGAATTTTTGGCATCTCTGTCCATCTTGTTGATGAATGTAATGATAGGAATATTACGCATTACACAGACCTTGAAAAGTTTGATAGTCTGTTTCTCAACACCCTTTGAACCGTCAATTACCATTACGGCAGAGTCTGCCGCCATAAGTGTACGGTAGGTATCTTCCGAGAAATCCTCATGTCCCGGTGTATCGAGAATATTTATGCAATAACCGTTATATTTAAACTGCAAAACCGATGATGTAACAGAAATACCACGCTGTTTTTCAATTTCCATCCAGTCGGACACAGCATGCTTTGCGGTTCTTTTGCCTTTTACCGAACCTGCAAGGTTAATTGCTCCGCCGTAGAGCAAGAGCTTTTCCGTAAGTGTTGTTTTACCCGCATCAGGATGCGAAATAATCGCAAAGGTTCTGCGCTTGCTGATTTCTTCTTTAAATGAACTCATATCTTTCTTCCCTTCGGAGGTTAAGTATATCCACAATTCTATATTTTACTATTTTTGGATGGTATATGTCAATAAAGAATGAAGAAAATGTGAGAAAAATAATTGCTACAAAAACTTGACAAATTTGTAAATATATTGTAATATATTGGTACAGAAGGACTTAATGTGATTTTTCCTATTTTTTCATATACCTTCCAAATCGAGGCAGAAACTTGTGTTTCTGCCTCAAAATCATTTATGAGGTTTTTTATGAGTAATTCTATCGGTCTTTACATTCACATACCGTTTTGTAAGCACAAATGTCCGTATTGCGATTTTTTCAGTGGGAATGCAGATGAAAACGCTTTCGATAATTATGTGATTGAATTAAAAGATAAAATAAAATACTGGTCTGAAAAAGCCAAAAGAGATGTTGCAACCGTATATTTCGGCGGCGGTACGCCAAGTGTTTTGGGTGCAGACAGACTTTGTGATATTCTTGATTTTATCAAGTTTAATTTTAATATTCAAAATAATGCCGAGATTACGGTTGAAGTCAATCCCGACTCTGCCAAAACTATTGATTTTGAAAAAATGTATGCCTGCGGATTTAATCGCATTTCAATGGGAATGCAGACTGCTGTTGAAGATGAATTAAGGCTGCTTGGGAGAATTCACAGCATAGATGACGCAAAGACTTCTGTTGAAAGGGCTAAAAGTGCGGGATTTAATAATATTTCACTTGATTTGATGATGGGAATTCCTAATCAGACAATTGAAAGCCTTGAAAAATCAATCAGTTTCTGCGCCGATTGTAAAGTCACTCATATTTCATCATACATTTTGAAAATCGAGGAGAATACTCCGTTTTATAAGGTGCAAAATAAACTTAAACTTGCCGATGATGATATGCAGGCCGAAATGTATCTGAAAGCTGTTGAAATGCTTGATTCTCTCGGATACAAGCAATATGAGATTTCTAATTTTGCAAAACATGGTTATGAAAGCCGACATAATACCAATTACTGGAGATGCGGTGAATATATAGGCATAGGTCCGTCTGCACACTCATTTTTTGAGGGCAAAAGGTTCTTTTATTCGAGAAGCATGGACGATTTTAATAACAATAAGCTGTCTTTTGAAGGTACGGGCGGAGATGAGGAAGAATTTATTATGCTCTCGCTCAGGCTGAAAAGCGGTCTTAATTATTCTGAATTTGAGGAAAAATTCGGGTACACCCTCCCCTCTTACATTATCAAAAAAGCTAAAGAGTATGAAAAATACGGCTATACAAATGTTACGGACAAGTCAATCAGCTTTACACCGAAAGGATTTCTTGTTTCAAATTCAATAATCAGTGAACTGATATAAAAAACGCTCCGAGAAAATAAGTTCGGAGCGTTAATTTTATGTTATGAATTTGTATGTCAGATTAATACAATGAAGAGTATGAACCGCCGCCGATGAGGGATGTAAGAACACTTGTTGCAAATGTACTTGTGTTAAATGACCACATAGTAAGTTCTGCGCCGATGAAGAATACAATCATAAATGCAACGGCAACGATGAGTGTAAGAATTAAAGTGAATAATGCAGAGTTCTTTGCTTCGGGAACATTAGCTTTTACCTGATTTACAAGTGAAATAACAAGGTAAAGCATAACGATTACGAAGAAGAAAAGGAACATATATACGCTGATTAATGCGCAAAGACCTGCCAAAATCCAACCGATTGATGCCGGGATAGATTCAATTGAAAATGTGATGAATGAATCAATAAATGCTTTGGCTGTGTTTTCTTCGGTTTTGTATTTCTTTACATATGCAAAGAGAATAACAGAATAGAAGCCGCCGATAAGGACAGTAGTAACAAGACTTACAAGAAGTGTTTTCGGAAAATCAAGTGCGCTCATAGAAAGCATAAGAAACATATTGCCAAGAATGAGTGCAATAAAGAAAATTGCCGAGAAAAGAGCGCCGAGAATGATGTCTTTTTCAGCCTTTGCTGTTTTGATAACAGTTTTGGAATCCTTAAAGAATGAAGTGAACACAACAGGAATGTTCTTTAAAGCCTTAACAAAAGCATTTTCCCCAATGGGTGCTGTGTTATTTACGGCATAAGGCGACTGCTGTGTCTGAGGGTTTTGCGGCTGTGCATACTGTTGCTGAACAGGGTTCTGATACTGTGGCTGTTGTGGTTGAACAGGCTGCTGATACTGAGGCTGTGCCTGTGCATTTGCCTGCTGAGCCTGTGCTTGAGCGGCTCTTGACTTTTCGCAGTTGCAAACAGCATTGTCTTCAAGCTGTGCTCCGCAATATTTACAGAATTTCATGGTGATTCCTCCAAGATAAAATAATATGTAACAGGTCTTATAGCTACCTGTTGTTTGTTTATTGAGAAGTGATAACATCAACGCTCACATTATATCACAAATTACAGCAATAATTCAATATTTCTTACAATTTTTTAATTTTTTACACTATAGAAAATTATATGTTAAAATAATGAAATGATGTACACATAGCAAATAATGACAATAAAACAGCGGCAAAAACTATAAACTTTAGTTTTTGCCGCTCTGGTTTAGTAATAATACCTTATAAATTTTATATTGTAGTAATCACAGGTTGTGATGTCGTTGGTGTCAATCTCATTTATAAGGATATAATCCTGAGCAACACCTAAAAGATAGCCTGTTTTCTGAACAATTGTGTTTGCTCCCATGAGAAAATCAACGGTGATTCTTCTTCCGATTTGTGTTCGCATAAAACCGTTGTGATATCTCAGATTTTCAGCTGTTACAGGAAAAGGATATTGATAATCACTCATCGACATTCCGATATTCTGCATTATCGGCGTTGCAACAGTAGCTCCGGGGCTCGCCGTTGTGGCAGGGGTTGCAGGCAAAACAGGTATAGATGTATCTATTTTTTTTAAGTCCTTAATAAACGGTATATTTTGAAGACTTCCGCTGTATTTATTTATATTTTTAGGTTGCTCTTCCGATGTACTACCGCCCTCTTCATATGCTATTTCTGCCTGTTCAAGTGAGGGATTGTCATTTGATTTTTTAACTTTTTCTGTCATATCATTGTGTGCAATATCATTGTGTGCAACAGACGGTGCGCACGGATTGTGTCGCATAATTTCGTCAATCGCAGGAATATAATATCCGATATCCGCTGTGTTTGACGGGCATGAATTGTTGATGCAGGCTTTGTTTTTATCAAGTCCGTAAAGATGTTCGGGATTAATCTGATTTGCCATAGGAGTTGTATTAACTGTCATATTTGAAGAATTATCCATTAAGCTATGCTCCTTTATGTTTTGGAATAAGCCTCGGTAGGCGAATAAAAGCAATGATCTCCTACCCTGTTGTAAATTACTCCGTTGTTTGACGGAAAAAATGTTGGGCAGGTATCTGAAAATGGATTAAAATAGAAAATTGAATTTCCGACAGATGAATCGGTATTGCCCGCCAATGCCCAATCGGCAATGTTATAGTGAATTTCGTCAGGGCGTATATTGTAAACATTCTGAGGATTATATTGTCCTCCGACAGTTGTTTTAAGACAGGTAAATTGATTTGGTTGTTCCATTATGGCACGGAAATCTCCGCCCTTGCTGACTCTTGCAAATTCCCCGTTTGGAACACGGGTTCGGTTTACAATTACCGACGCAACTGCACGCATTCCGTTTTCACCTTCCCCACCTGCCTCACATTTTAAAAGCCTTGCAAGCAATTCTCTTGTACTCAATGCCACCTTTTTCACCAACCGTTATTTTATTCAATGATATTTTATGCATAAATTAACTTGTTGTTACAAAGAAAAGACTTGCGATAAATGTGTTATTCACGCAGACAGAAAATTCTGTTTTATAGTAGCAAATCTGCCGTTAAGGCTTCAGAGAACTTTCCACCGTGTTTAGGATTTATTACAAATCAGAATATTACCAAGTTAGAAAGTAATGAATATCAAAAAGAAGTGGGACTGCAATCATAACAGGATTTTTAGATTATACTTATCAATAAATACAGGACGTGAAAATAATTAGCCACTTGTAAATATCATGTACTCAAATTTTTCGGATTTCCCCCGACTATTGACATTGAGCAAAAAACACCGTAATTCTAACAGAACTACGGTGTTTTTTTATGGCGGAGACGGTGGGATTCGAACCCACGACCCTCAGGGGGCATCATGATTTCGAGTCATGTCCGTTATGACCACTTCGATACGTCTCCGAATATTAGTGATTAACCTTGTTTATTGTACTTGTTTTTTATGCAATTGTCAAGCCAAATTACACAAATTTGTGAATTTTAATAGGCAAATTTAATTTTTGTTACTTCTTTTACAGCAGACTGTTTTCCTTTTGCAAAAATAAGCAACCTAGCAATTATAAGCAACGCTTATGCGGATTGATGTTTCGAAATTTGATTAAGTTCCTTCTATGCTTTTAGGGTGTATTTTCCGTTTTTGATTATAACAAAATCCTTTGCCATAAGTCGGTGAAGAAGTTGCTTCGATTTTTTATGACTTATTCCGAGAAGTTCGGAAATTTCTTTTGAAGTTACCGTGATGTTGTCAGTAATGTATGAAATTACGGCATCCTGCCTGTCTGTTTCAATATCGGGACGATTTTGTAAAATTTGAGTTTTAGTTGATTTGCTTTCGGGAACAAACGAAAGCTTTAGAGTGATGCTTTCGGGTTTGAAACTTTCTTCAATGACCGGCAGAACAAGTCCGTGACTTTTCCAAACGGAGAAAATATTAGAAATACCGAATCCGTCGTTACTGCCGATTCCTATCAAATTAAACATACGCATAATTGCCGTGTTTCTGGGGTCGGATATACCACCCGCTCTTGCGGCGTCGAGTTCAACTCTAAATCCGCCTGGATTTGATATTGTAATGCTTTCATCATCTTTCATAACAACAACACCGTTTGAACCATAATAGTCGGCATTTATAAGGCAGTTTGCAAGAGCTTCCTGTAAGGCAGTTGTAATCGGTGTAATGCCTGATTTTATGTTTGTTGTCAGTTTTATATCGTATGAAATTTTTTCAAAGACCTTTATAAAGAAATCATAAAGGTTTTCACAGTCAGAATTTAAATTTGATGAAATAATTGTGTGTTTATCACCTTGTGTTGTTTCCTTATATTCAAGACAATAGGACGGGTATTCTTTTTTGATGAACTCTGACTTGCCGAACATAAGAAGTCCTGCGGCTGTAGGGTGAAACAAAAGGTCTTCCCCTACTCCTATTGCTCCTATTGCCTGCAAGAAATCTTTATCCGACAAATTTTGAAGCCGATTATTTGGCTTAACAGTTGACATTTTTATGCGGTAGCTATGGAGTGAATCGGTATTAAATACGGAAACAGTCATACTTTCGATGATATTCATATCCTGTGTTTTAATTTCGGAATCACGCACCATAGCGTTAATTTGGTCGGGTGTACAACGGTAGTCACCCTCGCCGTTTCTTCTGTATGAATTATGAATACTGCCGTCAAGATACACGGGACGGTCAAATCTTTTAGCTTTTGGCACTGTAATAACGATAATATTTTTTTCTTCAATTTTTTGCACATAAACATCATCATATGAAAGAATGTTTGTGCTCACCTTTTGAATATCGTTTGCTATCTCCCAAAATTCGTCAACAAGTTCATCCGGATCGGGAAGATTTACGGGATGAAGTGATTTGTCCCTGTATTCTTCTACACCTAAAAGTATAATTCCACCAAGTGTATTTGCAAAGGACGAATATGTTTCCCACAAGCTTTTAGGCAATCCGCCTGTTGCCTTTTTTGCCTCTATTCGATTGTTTTCTCTGTATTTTTCAATGTTGTTGAGGTCAATCACATTCATCCCTCCTTTATCCTACAAAATAATATTACAGTATAGTTTTTAATATGTCAACGCAGAAAAGGAACAAACATTACAGTTGTTCCTTTTGCGTTTAGGGTTATATTTAATTGAGTTTCCAATTACTGCTTTCGGATTGTAAGTTCATCATATGAACAAATATTCCGTTTGACTTTTTAAGACTTGCTGCTGTGCCTTCTTCGGCAACAACGCCGTCTGACAAAACTACAATTTTGTCTGCACCTGCAACTGTTCTCATTCTGTGAGCGATAACAATTACGGTCTTATTTTTGATAAGTCTTGAAAGAGCTGTTTGAATAAGGGTTTCGTTTTCTACATCAAGCGACGCTGTAGCCTCGTCAAGAAGAATAATCGGAGCGTCTTTAAGAAATGCTCGTGCAATTGAAACACGCTGTCTTTCACCGCCTGAAAGCTGACATCCGTTTTCGCCAATGTCCGTATTGTAACCGTCAGGGAGCTTTGAAACAAATTCATCGCAGTTTGCAAGTTTTGCGGCAAGGAGAACTTCTTCATCTGTAGCGCCTTTTTTGCCGAGCCTGATGTTTTCCATAATCGTATTATTGAATAGGATTACATCCTGGAAAACAATTGAATAGAGTGACAAAAGAGGTTCGGGTTCAATTTTGGAAATATCCATACCGCCGACGGTGATTTTACCATTGTTAATATCCCAGAATCTTGCGGCAAGTCTTGATACGGTGGTTTTACCGCCGCCTGACGGACCGATAAGAGCGGTAACTTCACCTTGCTTAGCTATGAATGAAACATCTCTGAGAACATTCTCTTTGTTGTTGTATGAAAATTCTACATTTTCAAATTTTATATCATAGCCTTTGTTTGTAAGCCTTGTATCGCCTGTCTGAACATCATGATCAAGAATTTCGTTCATTCTTGCAACATTTGTGCTTGTGCTGATGATTGCGGCGAGATTCTGCAAAGTAGACTGCATCGGATCATAAAGTCTTGATACAACAAGCAAGAACATAAAGAATGTAAGAACATCAAGCTGTCTGTTTATAAGCAGTATTGAGCCTACAAGCGCTGTTGTAGCAATGCCAAGTTTCAGAATTAATCCGGCAGATACTACAAATGCGGCAGTTCCAAATTCACTTTTCAAAGCACGCTTTTCTACATTGTCAATTTTTGTATCAAGACCAGCCATGTATGCCTGTTCCGCATTGTTTGCTTTTAAGTCCTGAATTGTTTCGATACATTCCTGTATGCCGTCTGCACAAGCCATTTTTGCATCCATAGACTTGTGGTTTAAACTCTTCTGAACTTTTGATGACAAACCGATTATCGTAAATGCAACAGGAAGAACCCAAAGAGAGGCAATTGCCATTCTCCAATCAAAGAAGAAAAGACTGATTGAGATAAGAACGGTTGAGATTATTGCTCCGACAAACGGTGGAATGAAGTGTGAAAATGCTGTTTCAAGATATGTACAGTCTGCCATGATTGTGCTTGTGAGGTCGGCAAGATCTTTTTTGCCGAAAAATGACAGAGGAATTTTTCTTAACTTTTCAGCAAGTGTAATCCTTCTTGTGCCTGTTTCTACATATGTTGCAAGAAAGGTTGAATTGTATTGCCAATAGGTTACTGCAAAAATTAGAGCAAGTGCTATGATACAGCCTAAAATATAGAACCATATTTTTTCGGGTTTTATACCGCTGTTTAACAAATCACTTACGAAAAAGTAAAGTAAAGCTACAGGAAACATAAATGAAATATTCTGTAATGCACAGGCGATTATACCCTGAATAAGGTCTTTTGCGCCTCTTTCGGAAAGAGCAAATTTATGCTGAAGTTTTTTAATCATCATTTACCCTCCTTTGAAACTTTCCAATTTACGGATGAAACATAATTTTTCATCATATCTGCATATATGCCGCCCATTGCAACAAGTTCGTCATTTGTACCTGATTCGGCAATCTTGCCACCTTCAAGCACATAGATTTTATGGGCATTTGCAATGGTAGAAAGTCTGTGTGCAATCATAATAACGGTTTTGTCTTTTGCAAGTTCATTAATTGCCTGCTGAACTTTTGCCTCATTATCGGGATCGGCAAAAGCGGTTGCCTCATCAAGGATGAGAATTGGTGCATTTTTGAGGATTGCTCTTGCAATGCTGATCCTCTGCTGTTCGCCGCCTGAAAGGTATGTGCCGTGAGTTCCGATTACGGTATTTATACCGTCAGGAAGTTTCTTAATGATTTCATCACACTGCGCCTTGTGAATAGCTGAAAGTACCTCTTCTTTGGTTGCGTTAGGTCTTGCCATTTTGACATTATCAAGAATTGTGCCTTTTATTAATCGGCTGTTCTGAAATACAAATGAAACTGTATTCATCAGAATAGTTTTATCAATGTTTTTGACATTTACACCGCCGATAAGTACATCTCCCTCATCAGCATCGAAAAATCTGCTTATGAGGTTTGCGAGCGTTGTTTTACCGCTACCTGACTGTCCTACAAAAGCAACTGTTTCGTTTGGCTTAATTGAAAGCGATACATCGTCAATTGCTTTTTTGGCTTTATCTTCCCTATCGTAGCTGAAAGAAACCGATTTGAGAACAACGGAATTGTCTTTAGGTGTTTTTGCATCTGTGATTTCAAGCGGCTCAAGATTAAGAATTGAGTCAATTCTCTTGAGTGAGTCTGTAACAAGCATTGTGTTCTCGCTCTGGAACATTATTTTTGTCATTGTAACGGTTAATACAGGAGTTATGATAATATAGAACAAGATGCTGAGAATTAAATTGGTTGTTACTCCGCCTGAAGTAAACCACATACCTGCGATGAGAATAAATGCAAAAATTCCGTTAATAAGCATTGTAAGAATACACATTGGTTTTCTCATACTCTCGGTATAAGAAATTGCCCATGTGCTGTAGTTGTCAATAGACTTTTTGAAACGGTGAAATGAAAAAACAGACTGACCGAATGTCTTTACGACAGGAATACCTCTTACATACTCAACAGCTTCATTTGACATATCTTCAAGAGCATTCTGATATTCTTCCATTTTAGTTTTAAGTGTAGGTCCTGTCATCTGTGTGAACATAATAACAAAACTCAGCAAAATAGGAATTAAGCAGAAAAGACCGAATCTCCAATCAAAGAAAAACAGCATAAACAGAAGTCCGATAGGTGTTATGTATGCGGTTACCATATCGGGCAGCTGATGAGCAAGGTATGTTTCAGTTGATTCTGAACATTCGTTGACCGTTTTTCGTACTTTACCGCTTCCGAGAGCTTCAAGAGTTCCGAGGGGTAACTTAATGATGTGGTGCATCATATTTTTTCGCAGATTTGTCTGAACCCGAAAAGCTGCTTTGTGCGAACATAAAAGTCCTGCAACATAGATTAAAAATGCGGCAGCGGCAAATATTACTGCCATCCATCCGTTGTGTACAAGACTTGTTGCCTTTGAAAAGTCAGGCATTACTTCAAGTACTTCTTTGATAATCTTCCAAAGATAATAGAAAGGAACAAGTGCAAACACAGCACTGATTCCCGAGAGAATCCAGGAAGCATAAGTAAAGTATTTGTGATTTCCTGCGTAGGACATAAGTCTTGATAAATTCGATTGCTTTTTCAAGAATAGATCTCCTCCAAGTGGATAATTTGTATATCTGATACGAAAACGCTGCAGTCGTTTTCGATTATCATTCAAATTCAGGTTAGTTATCGCTAACTGCTATTCAAAAATAATAGGGCTTAACCCTGCCCCATTATTTTCATCCAACCTGCCGTATAGAATTCACGCATTTCTTTGAGATAAAGTTTTGCGTCTTCAATCGGCATTTCGTGGATTATAAGTTCAAAATAGGTATTAAACATACCCGTAATAATCATATGCTCAAGTTTAGTATCAATTTTTGGCGACGGTTTTCCAAGTCTTTTAAGTACATTCAAATATTTATGAGTGGCCTCAGCCTCAATTTTAACCATTTCATCTATCATATGAGAAAACTTTGTTCCCTCTGATTTTAATAAAATCAGCTTGAAAACATCGAGATTGTCATAGCAATACAAAAGTCCGTCATACATGCAATTAGCTGATATGCTCGCCATATTGTCGGGTTGTGATTCTTCAGGAAGACTTGCAAATTCATTTTGTGCGGATCTGTACATACTAATAATTTTATTATAGTGCTTCCCTACAATTGCTTCAAAAAGTCCCTCTTTGTCGCCAAATCTGGTATAGATTGAACCTGTTGTTGTGTGTGCTTCGGCGGCAATTGTTCGCAGAGATGCATCAGCATAGCCTTTGTTAAGAAATTCTTTTGTGGCACAGGCTATTATGTTTTCGTAAACGCCCTCAATTTGCTTTGCCAAATGAAACACTCCTTAGTTTATCTTAACATTTTGAACATTCCCGAACCATCCCAGTCGCACGGTCTTTGTTCAAATCCAAATTTTTCATAAAAAGCAACAGCTTCTTTAGAACTGATAAGTTCAAGGCTTACTGCCCAATCTTTAGGCATAGAATTGCGTATGTAATCTTCAAGAAATTGCATTAATGCTTTTCCTAAACCCTTACTCTGATATTCGGGAATAACGGCATAGTCTTTTATATAGAATGACATACCGCCGTCGCCGATAATTCTAACCATTCCGACAGGTTTGTCACCGTCATATGCAACAAATTTTGCATATGAATTATTTAAGGCGGTTTCGATTTGCTCAATGCAAGGTGACTCCCAACCTACCGACCTGTACAAACTTTCAAAAAGTTTTGGCGTAAGAGTTTCGAATGAATTGTGTAAGCTGCCTTATTTTTAACCACAGTAGCCACCTCTAATTCATAACATCGTTATGTAACGCTGTTATGATTATAGTATCTAAATATTGGTTTGTCAATATTACTCGTTTAAAAAATAAAAGCACCGCAGAAAAAATCTACGGTGCAATTTAAAGATTCGGTTAAAAATCAGTTTTCTCTTCCGAGAAGGTAGTCAACAGACACTTCAAGAATATCTGCAAGTGCAACAAGCTCAACATCTGTCACGAAACGAATCTGACCTTCAAGCTTTGAAAGTCCTGACGCATTCATATCGACGCCGTTAACCTGTAATTGGGCAAGAAGCTCCTTTTGCTTCATACCTTTCTGCTTTCTTACAGCCTCAACCCTGCTTCCTACGAGGTTTCTGTCTCCAAGTTCCTGTTTTCTTAATCTCATTTTTACTCTCTCCCAAATCGTTTTAATTCTTTTTTAAAATTCTTTAAAAACATTGTGATGTTATTATAATACTAAAAAGGAAAAAAAACAAGGGGTTTTTGTAAATAAATTTAAAAAATTGAAATTTTTTCGTAAATTTGGTTACAAATTGAAATATAGTAGTTATATTGCACTTATAACAAGGGATGAATTCAACAATATTATACAATTAGCACAACACATAATTCCGACTGAGAAAGAATAATTTTTCTTAATTTCCTGAATAGAATTAATATTTATAAAATGGTTCTGTATCAGAAATAACAATTACAAAACATTACAAACAAGAAATCTATGTTTCAAAAAGAAAAACGCCCTTAATAAAAAGAGCGTTTTAATCTTATTTTTAATTTGTTTATGCTTTAAAAGTACCGTTTTCAATGTCTGTAATCATTGATACACGGTTTTCGTGTCTGCCGCCTTCATAAGGTGTGTTAAGGAAGATATCGGCAAATTTAACAGCATCTTCTTCACTCGTAACTCTGCCGCCCATACAAAGGATATTTGCATTATTGTGTCTGCGAGTCATTTCAGCACAAAACTCGTTTGAAACAACTGCGGCTCTGATTCCCTTAACCTTGTTTGCGGCAATTGAGATACCGATGCCCGTACCGCAACAGAGAATGCCTGTTGAGCATTCGCCCGAGGTGATTGCAGTTGCTACCTTGTAGGCATAAACCGGATAATCAACGCTTTCTTCGCTGAAAGTGCCGTACTCTTTGTATTCAAGTCCTTTTTCATCCAGATATTTTTTGATTGCGCAGATAAGGTTATATCCGCCGTGGTCGCATCCGAGTGCTATCATTTTGTTCTACCTCCAAGTTTTTTATTAAGCTCACGCTGTGCCTGAGGCAAGCGGAGATATACCGGCATAAGCTCTTGTGCCGAAACGGTTTGTCCGTTATTAATCATTTCAAATGCAACAAGTGCAGTTGAAGACGCTCTCTGATATTTAAGATTTACGGGAGCAGACTCTGCATTTTTAATTTCATTACCGATGTATTTACAGGTAATATCGGTACCGTCACCTGCTATGATGATTCTTCCGTCAACAGACAGCAGTTCGTTTTTTAAGTCATCAAGCGATAATGCTCTGTCATCACAAAGTCGGGTAACAACTCCGTTTTTAATTTCAAACAGTGCATTGTATACCTGTGAACAGCGTGCGTCCATTACGGCACATACAATACAGTCGGTTGAAAGGAAATTATAAGCCATGCTCTCAAGTGTTGAAACCGAAACACACGGTATATTATTTGCAAAAGCAAGACCTTTTACTGCCGCAACACCGATTCTTACTCCCGTGAATGAACCCGGACCTGCGTTGACAGCAATTGCGTCAATATCGGATATTTCCGTTTTTGTATTGTTCAAAAGCTGTTCAACCATAGGGATGAGCGTCTGGCTGTGGGTAAGACTTGTGTTTATGAAAGTTTCACCAATCAGCTTACCCTCTTCCGAAAGTGCAACAGATGCGGCTGTTGCAGATGTGTCAACAGACAGAATTTTCAAATTTCAACACCTTCAATTTCAAAGATTCTTTCGTCATCGCTCTCCCCTTTTTCAATCGTTATTCTGATTGCGTTTTCGGGAAGTGCGCCTTCTATATTTTCACTCCACTCAATTACGAGAATACCGTTGTCAATGTAGTCAAAAAATCCCGTTGAGTACAAATCATCCCATGAATTAACCCTGTACATATCGAAATGATAGATATTGTACTTTCCGCTGTATTCGTTTACAAGGGCGAAAGTAGGGCTTGACACACCGTCATCAACACCGAGGGCTCTTGCCAATCCTCTTGTAAAGGCGGTTTTGCCCATACCGAGTCCGCCGAAAAGGGCTATTACCTCTGTGCCGTGGAGCTTTTTTGCAATTTTTTCGCCGATTTGTTCAGTTTCATCGGCGCTGTGAGAAATCAATTTAACCATATCAGAAAAGTCCGCTGATTTTGCCGTTTTCGTCAATATTAATTTTTTCTGCGGCAGGAACTTTCGGGAGTCCCGGCATTGTCATAATATTGCCTGTATAAATTACTGCAAAACCTGCACCGTTTGAAATTGTTACATCTCTTACTGTGATTTCAAAATCCTTTGGAGCACCGAGCTTTGTAGGATCATCTGAAAGCGAATACTGTGTTTTTGCCACACATATGGGAAGTTTGTCTCCGCCGAGTGCCGCAACTTCCTTGATTGCTTTTTCTGCGGCTGTTGTGTAGTTTACCTTTGACGCACCGTAGATTTCCTTTGCAATCTTTTCAACTTTTTCCTTGAGTGTGAGGTCGAGTGAATAGAGCGGTTTAAATGCAGACGGCTTTTCACAAGCCTCTACTACCTTATTTGCAAGCTCTACGCCGCCTTCTCCGCCTTTTCCGAATACATTTGAAAGGGCAAAGTCTGCACCCTTTGAAATACAATATTCTTCAATGTATTTGAGTTCTTCATCTGTATCTGTACCGAACTGATTAATCGCTACAACTACGGGAACATTGTACTTTCTCATATTGTCAATGTGAACACCGAGGTTTACAATGCCTTTTTTGAGAGCTTCAATGTTTTCATTTGAAACCTCTGACTTTGGAACGCCGCCGTTGTATTTTAATGCACGGCATGTTGCCACGATTACAATTGCCGACGGAGCAATGCCGGCATATCTGCACTTGATGTCAAGAAACTTCTCAGCACCGAGATCCGAGCCGAAACCAGCCTCTGTAATGCAGTAATCGGCAAGCTTTAATGCAAGCTTTGTTGCTCTTATGCTGTTACAGCCGTGAGCGATATTTGCAAAAGGTCCGCCGTGCATAATTGCAGGAGTACCCTCAAGCGTCTGAACAAGGTTAGGTTTGATTGCATCCTTGAGAAGTGCAGTCATTGCTCCCTCTGCTTTCAAATCTTTGGCATAAACGGGTTCACCGCTGTATGTGTATGCAACAAGAATGTTGCCGAGTCTTTCTTTAAGGTCGGAGATATCATTTGCAAGACAGAGAATTGCCATAACTTCCGATGCAACTGTAATGATGAAGTGATCTTCCCTCGGAACACCGTTCACTTTACCGCCAAGACCGATTGTGATATTTCTTAATGCACGGTCATTCATATCAAGACAACGCTTGAAGAGAATTCTTCTCGGATCAATGCCGAGTGTGTTGCCCTGCTGAATATGGTTGTCAAGCATTGCACAACAAAGGTTGTTGGCTGCTGTAATTGCGTGCATATCACCGGTGAAATGAAGGTTGATGTCCTCCATCGGAAGAACCTGTGCATAACCTCCGCCTGCGGCACCGCCCTTAATTCCGAACACAGGACCAAGCGACGGTTCACGGAGTGCGATGATTGCCTTTTTACCGATTTTAGCCATTGCCTGACCAAGACCTGCAGAAGTGGTGGTTTTGCCCTCGCCTGCCGGTGTTGGGTTGATTGCTGTTACGAGGATGAGCTTTCCGTCAGGATTGTCCTTTACACGGTCTGCAAGTTCATCAGAAAGTTTTGCTTTGTACTTTCCGTAAAACTCAAGCTCATCAGCAGAAATCCCAAGCTGATTTGCAATTTCTGCAATAGGCTTTAATTCTGCACTCTGAGCAATTTCGATATCAGATAACATAATATACCTCCGAATCAAATTCATGTTTTTATTATTATAACAAAATGCGAAACTTGTATTATTCTGTATTGAAATTATACTTGATATTGAGAGCGTAATTTAATATAATTATAGGGTAAAATTAATTTCAAAGGTTGTTTTGGGTGAAAAAAGTTATTACAAATATTTATGAATATTTCAGACAGTGTGACGCAGTGTTGTGGCTGTTGACCTTGACCGCTGTTGCGTACAGTTTTCTTTTGATTGCGAGTATGCAACGGTCGGGCGAATACAGTTATCTAAGAACTCAGATTATCGCTGTGTCTGTCGGTCTTGCGGCATCGGTGTTTATATCAATTGCCGATTACAGATTTCTTATACGAAAATGGTACATTGCCGCAATAGTGGGAATTGTTCTTGCCGGACTTGTGTTTGTGTTCGGAGTTCAGGTTAGCGGAACAGATGATACGGCATGGATTAATCTTCCGGGCGGATTTTCAATTCAGCCGTCTGAGTTTATAAAAATCTGTTTTATCATAACTTTTTCAAAGCATTTGTCGTGGCTGAGAGAAAAGAAGATGATTGAAAAGTTTTCGGGAGTACTTTTCCTTGCACTTCATGCAATGATACCAATGGCAATTATTCATATTCAGGGTGATGACGGTACGGTTCTTATATTTGCGCTTATGTTTTTGGTTATGACATTTGCGGCAGGTGTTCAACTGAGATATTTTGTCATTTTCGGAGGATTGCTTGTGTGTGCAATTCCGATTATATGGAATGTGTTTATGAATGAAGAACATCGCAACAGGGTTCTTGCTTTGTTTGACCTTGACGGGAATGCACTGACAAATTACGGTTGGCAACAGTATCAGGGTAAGGTTTCAATTGCAAGCGGCGAAGCTTTCGGAAGCGGACTTTTTAACGGTCAGCGTGTTGAACATTCAATCGTCCCCGAACAGGAAAACGATTTTATCTTTACCGTTGCAGGAGAGGAACTCGGATTTGTCGGATGCATGGCGCTTTTGCTGATTTTGTTTTTTATTATATTAAAAGTGATTTTGAATGCAAAAAATTCAAGTGAATTTGAAGGCAAGTATATCTGTTACGGTGTGTTTTCAATGATAGCGTCGCAAACAATTGTAAATATAGGAATGGTGCTTGGATTTCTTCCCGTAGTCGGAATAACCCTTCCCTTGTTCAGTTCGGGAGGTACTTCGGCTTTGAGTACGCTCATTAGTCTTGGTCTTGTACAGAGTGTGAGATATCACAATACTGACGATATGAACAAAGCTTTTGTAAGGCGAGGCAGTTCAAATCGAATCAGAATGTAATTTAATACAAATAAACTAAACCGCAGACATCAAAACGCCTGCGGTTTTTATGGGTTATTTTTCGCTGATTGTGATATTTGCCTTGTAGCTTCCGCTTACCCAACAGGTGTCAGTACCGCTGAGTTTGAAAGTAACAGGCATCTGAACCGAGCCTACTGTTCCGCTCTGATCCGAGGTGTCAATTACGCCTTCAATATCTGAGCTTTTAAGGCTTTTAAGTTCCTCTTCACTGCCAATTACGGTAACATTCATACTTGTCTGAGTTACATCGGCTTTGTATTTTGAGGAAAGACCGCTTACTTTGAATGAATCAACGGTAAAGGTTTTCTTGGACAGGCCGCTGAGGTCAAGTACAAGCTTTGCGGAGGTTGAGTTACTGATATTTTTGCAGTCACTCGGGATGTTTATTCCCTGCGTATCGTACTCATAACGCTTGTTTGAAAGTGTTGCAAAATCGATTGACTCAAGCTTTACGCTGTCAGTCTTGTCAAGCACTTCTTTTGGACCTGCAAGCAGAATCTTTGAAGGCTCAACCGTAAGCATATCATCGTTTAAATCAAGACCTTTGGGTTTGTTAATAAACTCAGGAATTACATTTACCGTCTTTTCGGGGAGAACGGAAATTGTAGCCTCAACATCCGTAAACTCCATTGTAAGAAGCTCGGTAGAAATTTTGTTTCCTGTTTTATCATAAAGCACAATATTTGCGGTCGTTGAGGTCGGCTCATTTAGTGTACTGTCAAGTTCTGCCGATGCCGAAACCTTTGCAATTTTGGCAATCTCTGTTTGAGGTCCTGAGATTGTGATATTCTTTGATGCAAGAGAAGTTGACGCATAGTATCCGTCGGCAACCTTGTAAACAACATTTTCCTGAATCGGAAAACTTGTTTCACGCTGATAATCAACAATTACATTGACATTTGACGGCGTAACGGTTGAGATAATCTGAAAGTTGGCACTCGGGTTGGCTTTTACGGCTGAAAGCGAAAGCTGATAAGTTCCTGCCGAGTCAATTCCGTTTGTAGCACCCGTGACAGTAATATCCTTCGTTCCGATAGAACCGAGAACGGCTCTGCTGCCTGTTACGGTTACCGTGGCAGTCTGCTTCGTATCACGGAATACCTGCAACCCGTTGTTATCAAGCTGGTCAGGCAATTCAATCTGAATGGGAATATTGCTTATTGTTACGGTTGTATCATTTGTTGTACCCATACTCATATAAACCCATGTTATTGTTGAGATTACAAGGGCGAGTATAATCAGAAATTTGTTATTCTGAAACAGTTTGTTGAGAGAGAGTTTTTTCTTTTTCATTTTTCAGCCTTCTCTCTTTTTGAACTTTTCGGGTTCTTCTGAAAAAACTTTTTCGGCGGTTCATCATCGTCATAGCCACGATCATAGATGAGAAACTGTTCAAGCTTTTTGATTAGTTCTTCTCTTGTAAACTCACGGAGCAAAATACCGTTTACCGCAAGAGAAATTACACCTGTTTCTTCACTTACTATAAGGACAACAGCGTCGCTTTGTTCACTGATACCGAGTCCTGCTCTGTGTCGTGTACCGAGATTGATATCTACATTAAGGTTTGATGTGAGCGGTAAAATACATCCTGCTGCAAAAAGTTTTCCGTCACGGATAATGCTTGCACCGTCATGCAATGGTGCCTTGTTAAAAAATATATTGCCGAACAGAGCTACTGATGTTTCGGCATCAATAATTGTGCCTGTAGCGGCTATATCGGAAAGCATGGTTTCCCTTTCAAACACAAGCAAAGCGCCTGTTTTTGAACGAGAGAAAAGAACTGCTGTGTCGGCCGCATCTACGATTGACTTTTCTACAGCCTTTTTCCATTCATCACCTTTGTGGTGCTTAGTAAATATTTTTATATATTTTTTATAGGTGTTGTTGCGTCCCATCTGTTCAAGAGCCTTTCTGATTTCCGGCTGAAAGATGATAGCAATAACAACAACTGCTGCCTCGAAAAATGTTCGCAACAGGGATGAAAGCATAACAAGACCAAACAGAGACGAAAGAAAATACACTATCAGGAGCATAATTACACCTTTGAGAAGCTGAACTGCTCTTGTTTCCTGAATAAGCTTGAACAGTCCGAAAATCAACAGTGCAATTGCAAGAATATCGACAATATCTCTTAGCTGTATAGTCTTGATAATGGAAAGAATGCTGTTAAATATTTCCAATCTGCTTTCCCCTTCCTTTATTTTTAAATTCCTCATTATTATTCTAACATACTTTTGTTATTAATTGCAACCTTTTTAAATTGTTTTTTTCTGTTTGTTGTTCTTAGAAATACGACTTACGGCATTTGCAAAATATACAACATCATTTTTTGTTGTAAATGCCGATACAACAGCTCTTACGGTTCCTGTATCCTGAGTGCCGAAGCTTTTGTGTGCAAGGGGCGCACAATGGAGTCCTGCTCTTACGGCAATGTTGTAGCTGTCATTTAGAATTTTTGCAACTGTTTCACTTTCGGTATTTTTAATATTAAAGGAAATTACAGGAACGCTGTGACTTTTCTCAGGCATTTTTGTGTATAATATTACATTTTCCGCTTTTTCAAGCCTTTTGTAGAGCATTTGTGCAAGACTTAACTCGGAATTATATATTCTGTCTGTTTTTTTGTTCAGGACAAACTTTATTCCTGCATTAAGCCCTGCTATTCCCGGAAGATTCGGCGTTCCGCTTTCGTACTTATCGGGGAGAATTTCAGGCTGATTGAGGTTTGCAGAATCACTTCCAGTTCCTCCCTGAATAAGACTGTCCGGAGTTGTTTCGCTGTTTATAATAAGCAAGCCTGTTCCCATCGGTCCATAGAGTCCTTTGTGACCTGCGGTGCAGAGAAAATCAATGCAACTGTCAGAAAGATTTATATCTGCTGTTCCTGCACTTTGTGCGGCATCTACACAAAAAAGGATGCCGTTTAATCTGCAAAGAGCGCCTATTCTTTCTATCGGAAGTTTGATGCCGAATACATTTGAAGCATGGGTACAGATTACAAGTTTTGTGTTAGATTTGAATTGTTTCCTGAAATTCTCGATTGTTTGTTCATCATCATAAGGGTCACACTCGGCAACAGAGTATTCAATCTTATTTTTCTTGAGTGTTTCAAGCGGTCTGACGACAGCATTATGCTCAAGTGATGAAATTACGGCATGGTCGCCCTGTTTTAATATGCCTTTAATAACTGTGTTTAAAGCCGTTGTGCAGTTAAGCGTGAATATTATATTTTCGGGATTTTCCGAGCCAAAAAGTTTTGCGGCATTATCTCGGCAGGAATACATTATTTCAGATGATTTTACCGACATTTTGTGACCGCTTCTTCCCGGATTTGCTCCGTAGTCGGACATAGCTTCGTTAATCGCTTTTCTTACGGATAAGGGTTTCGGAAAGGTGGTTGCACCGTTGTCAAAATATATCATAAGGTATCAACAGCGGCTGTTCCTTTGACAGCAATACCGTTACTCCTGATAATTTCCAATGCCCTTTCAAAATTTCCCGGGACATAAAGGCTGTATCCGCATGATTTTCGATTGAGGTGTATAGGAGTTCTTACAAGCCCTGATTTAATATTGTTTTTTAAAAGTAGGTTACGGCTCTTCATGGCAAGAGTTACCGAGCCGAATATTATTAAATTATTTTCCATAACTTCCACCCTTTGTTAAATCTTTGTGACATCTCAAAACAATATATCACACTACATATTATGAAAGTAGTCAAAGTTTGGACATAAAAGAAAGCACGGCTTTTATGCCGTGCTTAAAGGTGTTATTTTTCAGTTCATTTTTTCAGAAAGAAGGTTGCCCATGTTGTACATACCTGCTTTCTGATTTTTAAGAAATACTGCCGCATTAACAGCACCGACAGCGAAAACTTCTTTTGACTGAGCCTGATGAGAGATTGTTACAACCTCATCGTGACCTGCAAAGATAACTTCGTGTTCGCCTACAATTGTGCCGCCTCTTACGGAATGAATACCGATTTCGTTCTTTGAACGCTTTCTGCGGTAGCTGTGTCTGTCATAGACATACTGCGGATCTTCGTCAAGCTGTTCCGAAATTCCGTCTGCAATCATAAGAGCTGTTCCGCTCGGAGCGTCAAGCTTGAGATTATGATGCTTTTCAACGATTTCAATATCGAACTGGTTTCCGAGAATTTTTGCAGCCTCTTTTGAAAGCTCAATAAGAAGATTGATGCCGAGTGACATATTACCTGAATAGAAAACAGGAATTGTCTTTGCCGCATCTTCGATTTTTGCAATCTGATCTTTAGAAAAGCCTGTTGTGCAGATAACACAAGGTACTTTGTTATCAACTGCATACGAAAGCATACCGTCAAGAGCTGCAGGATTTGAAAAATCAATGATTACATCAGGTGTTTTGGTTGCCTCGTCAAAAGTCTTGAAAACATCAAAATCATACTTGCTTTCGCCGAATGCGTCAACACCGAACAAAACATTGCAATCCTCACGGCTCTGAACAGCCTGTGCCACAAAGCAGCCCATTTTACCGTTACAACCGACTATTGCTGTATTTACCATTTTTATTCCCCTTTAAACTTCTTGAATTTCAAACGAATCAAAGGTTGATTATTTAACCTTCTTGCTTAAAAGGTCATACTTCTCCATGCAATCCTTGAGGTCATGGTAACCCTGAACGCTCATGGGTACGAGCGGAAGTCTGCATTCGCCTGCTTCATAACCGAAGAGGTTCATGGCAGTCTTTACCGGGATCGGGTTAACATCGCTGAAAAGCATATGCATAAGCTCAAGATAGTGGAAGTTAAGCTTCTGTGCCTCTGCAAAGTCATTGTCAAGGCAAAGCTGACAGATGTCATGCATTTCCTTAGGGCAGATGTTTGCGAATACAGAGATAACACCGAGAGCACCGAGTGACATGAAAGGAACAGTCTGGTCATCGTTACCTGAGTAGATGTCAAGATTGTCACCGCAAAGTGAACGGATGAGAGCAACCTGAGAGATGTCGCCGCTTGCCTCTTTTGCGGCAACGATGTTAGGATGCTTGCAAAGCTCCTGATAAGTCTTTGGCTTGATGTTACAGCCGGTTCTTGAAGGAACATTGTAAAGAATAATCGGAATATCAACCGAATCTGCAACAACATTGAAGTGTCTTACAAGACCCTGCTGAGATGTTTTATTGTAGTAAGGAGTTACGCAGAGAAGTGCGTCAACGCCTGTGCTTGCGGCAGATTTTGAGAGCATAACGGCTGTTGAAGTATCGTTACTGCCTGTACCTGCAATAACAGGAATTCTGCCGTTTGTCTTTTCTGCAACGAAAGAAATTGTTTCGCAATGCTCTTTTTCCGAAAGAGTTGCCGCCTCACCTGTTGTACCGCATACAATAATTGCGTCGGTACCGTTTTGAACATGAAATTCTACGAGATCGCCGAGAACATCGTAGTTTACGCTTCCGTCAGACTTCATAGGAGTGATAAGTGCAACACCTGAGCCTGTAAAAATGTGGTTAGACATAATTTACCTCCGTAAGTAATCAGTCCATGTAGCCCTCAGCACAAAGGAGCTCTGCAAGAAGAACTGCACCGCCTGCTGCGCCTCTTAATGTGTTGTGTGACATACAAACGAACTTGTAATCATATTGAGTATCGGGTCTTAATCTGCCAACCGATACTGCCATACCGTTTTCAAGATTTCTTTCAGATTTAATCTGCGGACGGTCGGGTTCTGTGAAGTAGTGGAGAAAATGCTTTGGAGCACTCGGAAGATCGAGTTCCTGAGCTCTGCCGCTGTAGTTTGACCAAATGTCAATAATTTCTTCGACAGTAGGTTTCTTTACGCCGTCCTTAAATGACATAAATACAGCCGCTGTGTGACCGTCTGATACGGGAACACGGATGCACTGTGATGTGATTGAAATATCATCGGTTTTAACAATCTTGTCGCCTTCAATCTTACCCCAGATTTTAAGCGGCTCCTGCTCTGACTTCTCTTCCTCACCGCCGATGTAAGGAATAACATTATCTACCATTTCAGGCCATGTCTTGAATGTTTTGCCTGCGCCTGAAATTGCCTGATATGTGCAGGCAAGAACCTTGTCAACGCCGAGTGCTTTTAAAGGATGAATTGCAGGAACATAGCTCTGAAGTGAGCAATTGGACTTAACTGCAACAAAGCCTCTTTTTGTGCCGAGACGCTTTCTCTGAGCGTCAATAATCTTAATGTGATCGGCGTTAATTTCAGGAATAACCATAGGAACATCATCTGTAAAACGATGAGCACTGTTGTTTGATACGATAGGACATTCAGCCTTTGCATATCTGTCTTCGAGATCACGGATTTCATCCTTCTTCATATTAACTGCGCAGAAACAGAAATCAACCTGTGATGCAACCTCTTCAACATTTTCAGCGTCAACAATAACCATATCCTTGTACTTCTCAGGAAGAGGAGCAGTCATATGCCATCTGCCTTCAACTGTTTCACCGTATGTTTTGCCTGCACTTCTCTTACTTGCGGCAAGAACAGTAACCTCAAACCACGGGTGATTCTCAAGAAGAAGTGTAAAACGCTGACCTACCATACCGGTAGCGCCGATAATACCGACTTTATACTTTTTCATAATAATTCCTCCGAATTAAACAAATTTTAAAAAAGCGGTTGCCTTATTCAAACAAATATTATATTATATGAAGAGATGTCTGAAAACACGACTGTTTGTCGATTATGCAAACTGCTCATAATAAGATAATATATCATTTTAAAAGGGTAATGTCAATTATTTTGAGAATTTTACAGGACAAATACTTGTGTTTTACAAAGATTTTTGACAGAACAGCTTTTAAAAAGCAATTTTAGTTCTTGAAAGGAAATAAAATGAAAACAAGTGATTTTTATTACGATTTGCCGAAAGAGCTTATCGCACAGACTCCGCTTGAACCGAGGGACAGTTCAAGATTGCTTGTGCTTGACAGAGAAAAACAAACTCTGGAGCATAAACATTTTTATGACATTATTGATTATCTTAACGAGGGTGACCTTCTTGTTGCCAACGATTCAAGAGTTTTGCCTGCAAGAATTTACGGTATCAAAGACGAAACAGGTGCAAAAGTTGAATTTCTGCTTTTGAAGCAGGTTGCGAACAACCGTTGGGAAACACTTTGCAAGCCGGGTAAAAAAGCAAAAGTCGGCACAAAATTTTCATTCGGTAACGGCATTTTGCGTGCAACAGTTGTTGATGTTAAGGATGACGGCAACAGAATAGTCGATTTTGACTGTGAAGAGAATTTTTTTACTACTCTTGACAAAATCGGTCAGATGCCTCTTCCTCCTTATATTACAGCCGAGCTTAAGGATAAGGAACGCTATCAGACGGTTTACAGCCATGAACTCGGTTCTGCGGCAGCTCCGACGGCAGGACTTCACTTTACAACCGAGCTTATGGACAGAATCAGGGCTAAAGGTATAAAGATTGCGTATGTTACACTTCATGTGGGACTCGGTACATTCAGACCGGTTAAGGTTGACGATGTTACAAAGCATAAAATGCACAGCGAGCATTATGAAGTCCCCGAAGAAACCGCAAAGCTCATAAATGAAACTAAGAAAAACGGCGGACGGGTTATTGCAGTCGGCACAACATCCTGCAGAACGCTTGAAAGTGTTGCGGCAATGTACGGAGAAATCAAGCCCTGCGAGGGATTTACGGATATTTTTATTTATCCCGGATTTGAATTTAAGGTGCTGGACGGACTTATTACTAACTTTCATCTTCCCGAAAGTACACTCATTATGCTTGTATCCGCTTTTGCGGGATATGATTTTATTATGAATGCATATAAAGAGGCTGTAAAGGAAAAGTACAGATTCTTCTCTTTCGGTGACGCTATGTTCATATCATAGGAGGATTTTAAGGATTTATGTTTAAGGTAATTAAAAAGGAAGGCAGTGCAAGACGGGGCGAATTTGTTACGGTTCACGGTACGGTTCAGACTCCTGCCTTTATGAATGTTGCAACATGCGGTGCAATCAAGGGTGCTGTTTCTGCACTTGATTTAAAGAATATAAAATGTCAGGTTCAGCTTTGCAACACCTATCATCTGCATCTTCGTCCGGGTGATGAAAAGGTTAAGCAAATGGGCGGACTTCACACATTTACAAGGTGGAACGGTCCTATCCTTACCGACAGCGGCGGATTTCAGGTGTTCTCTCTTGCAAAGTTGAGAAATATTAAAGAAGAAGGCGTTTACTTCAATTCTCACATTGACGGCCGCAAAATTTTTATGGGACCTGAGGAGAGTATGAGAATCCAATCAAATCTTGCATCTACAATTGCGATGGCATTTGACGAATGCGTTGAAAACCCTTCTCCATATGAATATACAAAAAACAGCGTTGAAAGAACCACAAGATGGCTTAAAAGATGCGTTACAGAGATGAAAAGGCTCAACAGTCTTGATGATACCATAAATAAAAACCAGATGCTGTTTGGCATAAATCAGGGCGGTATCTATGACGATTTGCGCGTCAATCATATGAAAGAAATTGCAGAGCTTAATCTTGACGGCTATGCAATCGGAGGTCTTGCCGTGGGTGAGCCTGCAGAAACGATGTACCATATCATTGAAGAGGTTGAGCCGTTTGCTCCGAAAGATAAAATCAGATATCTTATGGGAGTCGGAACTCCCGTGAATATTCTTGAAAGCGTTGCAAGAGGTGTTGATCTTTTTGACTGTGTTATGCCGAGCAGAAACGCAAGACACGGTCAGCTCTTCACTTGGGACGGAGTGCGTAACATCAATAATGCGAAATATGAAACAGATGAATCTCCGATTGACGAGCATTGTGACTGCCCCGTTTGCCGAAACTTTTCAAGGGCATACATAAGGCATCTTCTCAAGAGCGGTGAGATGCTCGGAATGCGGCTTGCTGTTTTGCACAACCTCTATTTTTACAATAACCTTATGGAAGTTATCAGAACACAGCTTGATAACGGCACATATATGGAATTTTACGAGAAATATCGCAATATTTTAGGCGTGCGTATCTAATATTTTTTCAAAACAGAAAAAATACTTGCAAGATGTGATTAAAACTGATATAATCAGTACATTGTATGAAAGGAATGACGAAAATGACAAACTTTTTACCTGTAGTTGCAGAAGCAAGTGCAAGCGGCGGAAATCAGTCATCAAGTATGATTTTTATGATTCTCTTCTATGTTGCTATTTTTGCAGCTCTCTATTTCTTCCTCATCAGACCTAACTCAAAGAAGAAAAAAGAAGAAGCTCAGCTTCGTAACTCTCTTGAGATCGGTGATGAAATTACAACAATCGGCGGAATTATGGGCAGAGTAGTTGCCATTAAGGACGACGAGGACGCTATCATCATTGAAACAGGCTCCGACAGAGTTAAGATGAAGTTTAAAAAGTGGTGTATTTCTACTGTTGACACAGTTAAGGAACAGCCACAGCAGGCAGGTCAGCCTGAAAAGAAAGGCTTCTTCGGTTTTGGCAAGAAGAAAGATTCTGACGAAACTAAAGCTACAAAAGAATAACTTTTTGAATGAATGTTCTTTCCCCCGAATATATTTGTAACAGAATATATTCGGGGGTTGTTTTATGTCTGATAAAAAACTACTTGCAAAGGCTGTTTTGTTTTCATCAGTATGCGGAATACTCATACTGGTAATTTTGATGTGTTTGCTTGCAGCCGTGATGATGTCATCGGGAATAATTTCAGCAGATATACTTGATTACTGCACGGTTGGCATGGTCGGTGTTGCAACGCTGATGTCGGGAATAATATCATCAAGAATTACAGGAAGTGCAGGTCTTGCGGTGGGTTCGCTGACAGGATTTTTTATTTTTCTTGTCATAACCTCTATTGCATTGATTTTTAACGGTGAGCCTATAACGATACTAACCCTGCTAAAACTGATGTCATCTGTTTTGGGAGGAGGAATAGGCGGAATTATCGGAGTCAACAAAAAGGAAAAAATAAAAATCAGATAAGATCGAGTAAGATATTTTACTGAAATTATGTTTTCGGCAGTTCGTTTAGGCGGACTGCTGTTTTTATGTCAGATTTAATTACAAATTAGAATTATTTTTTAAAAAATTGAAATATCTATGGTAAAACAGCTTGTAATATGGTACAATAATCCGGAGAATGAGATAGTGAGGGTTAATGACCTTGATTTAGATATAATATGAAAAATAAGGAAATATTTAAGGAGTGTTAGTATGGCAAAAACAATTAAATTGCCGGCAGATTTAAGGGATTGGAAGGTTACTTCATTTGTTGGGGAAGACAACGGCTGTGAAGTTTACAAGGTATCAAGAAAGATTGATAAAAATACTGCTCAGAATGCGATTCTCAGACACGCATTTGTCGGCAAAAGCAATTATACCGATGAACATGCCGAGTATTTCACCGAAGAGGCTGATTTTATTGAATCGGTTAAGGATCTTGACGGTGTTTCAAACTATTTGGATGTTTATGTTCAGGATAATCAGAACAAAAAAACCTGTGATTTGTACATATTTACAGAAGAACTCACAAGTCTTGAAGAACTTATGAAAACCAAAACTTTCGCTGAGGATGAAGTTGTTGATTTTGGTATTCAGATGAGTGAAATGCTTGAAACTTTGGAAGCAAAGAATATTTTTCACGGTAATATTTCGCCAAAGAATATTTTTGTAACCGCTGACGGAAGGTATAAAATCGGCGGATTTACAGATTTTGAAGGCAAGATTGCGGATACCTCATTTGTTGCACCTGAGGTTTACAAGCAGGAAAATGTTGACTATACAACAGATATTTATTCTGTCGGAATAATTATGTATGCAATGTGCAATGGCGGTAAAATTCCGTTTGAAAGTGATTCATGCGACAGAAAGAATGCCTGTGAAGAAAGATTTTCTGGCAAGGCTGTTACCGCTCCGTCTGAGGGTGACGAAAAACTCAAGAGTGTTATTGTAATTGCATGTCAGCCGAATAATGCAAACCGCTGGAAGAATGCAAGCAACATTAAAAATGCTCTCACATCTATCAAGACTGAAATAGGTACATCCTCCCCTGTTCCGAATCCCGATGTTGTTGTTCCCGAAAACACGGATTTTGACGGAAATGTATTTGAAGAATATGATTATGATGAATTTGAGGATACAGAGCCGACTGAACCGCAGGATAATTTTGACGATAAGGATGAGGTTCAGACAGTTGAGGACGCTGTTCTTGATAATGAATTTAAAGGCGGCGAACAGCTTGGCATTGCCGAAGTTTTAGCCGGTGAAGAATCCTTGCCTGTTGACGGTAATGCTCCTGTAGATTCAGATGAAGTCAGTGAGTCTGATGCTGATGAAAACGGCGGATTTGAGGTTGTTGATGTTACAGATGCAGTTGATGAGCCTGAAAATTCCGAGGTTAAAACTGACGAAGTATCAGAAGAAAAACAGCCTGAAGTTGAAGATATCAGTTCCGTGTCAAGTGAAGATGACAAGAAAGAACAAACTGTTACAGATAAAAAAGCTGAAGAATTTGAAGATGTTTCAAGCAACAGCGAAGTAGCTCCGGAAGTTCTTCCCCCTGTTACAAGCGTTGAAGTGTTTGACGATTACTCCGGTGCAGATCATAAAAATGTTCTTACAAGCAATGAATCAAGCAAGGACTACGGTGATTTCTTTGAGGACGAGCCGTCTGTTAAGCGTACAGACAATAAAGCTGACGATACTAAAAAAATTGAAGAAAAAAACGACTTTGACGATAACAGCTTTGAAGATGATGGCAACGAATTCGGATATACAGATAAAGAAGATAATAAAGAAAATGTAAAGAAAAAGAAGAATAAATTTGTCATTATTCTTTGTGCCGTTGTAATTGCCGCCGCACTCGGATTTATCGGTTTCTGCGTTTATAACGGTTTGTCAAATTCATCTACTGACAATAAAGCTACTACAGCCGAAACTGCAACATCTGCCGAAGTAACCACACAGGCGCCGAGTACGGCGATGCCTACTACAGTTCCTGCTACAACAGAACAGGTTACAACATCTTCTTCATATAACAATGTTGTTCCCGTTGTCGGTTACGGTTACAGTTACGGTAAAAAGCTTCTTGAACAGGCAGGATTTACCGTTGAAATTTCTGACTATGAATACAGTTATGATTATCCGGAAGGATATATTATCTCCCAGACTCCGGAAGGTGACACAAGCGCAAGTACGGGTACAGTTGTTAAACTTGTTATCTCAAGCGGACAGATTCAGAGAGAAACAGAAGCTCCTGCAACACAGGCTCATCAGTCATCAAATAGTCAGAACAGCTCATCGGGCAATTCAAATTCACAGTCATCAAGCAATACAAACACTAATAATAACGGCGGATTTATCTTCCCTAACAGCGATTCTTCATATCTCAGCAACGCACAGGTAAGCGCTTTGAGTGATGACGACTTACAGCTTGCAATTAATGAGATTTATGCAAGACGAGGCAGAATTTTTAAGGACGCAAGCCTTAATGCATACTTTAACTCGCAGTCATGGTATGAGGGCAGATATACACCCGAAGAATTTGAGAAGAATGTTAAATTTAATACTTACGAACAGAAGAATCTTCAGCTTTTGATTAACGAAAGAAGATCAAGAAAGTGATTTTTAAACAAGAAAGATAATGCAGAGGAGTTATTATGAAAGATAAAATATTAAACGCACTAAAAAGCAAGACCTTCTTTGCTTTGGCAATTAATATTGTTATTATGGCTTTGATTATAGGTATTACTGCTTTTTCCTATGACAGTGCTGACGATTTTTATAATTCTTTATATATCTGTCAGTATCATAACTATTACAATAATGATATTAACTACATTTTTGCGACAATTACCGGTTCATTGCAGTACATTCTTTTGAATTTCAACTGTTTTGTACTTTTTCAAATTCTTCTCTCCTGTGCCGCTTTTTCTTCTGTTACATTTGTTTTTGTCGATAAATTCGGAAAGCACAAGGCTTTCATATTCACTCTTGTGCTGAATATTTTGTTTTCATTTGACCATTATTCAAACATTTTAACCAGTAAAACCGCCGCTTTGCTGCTTGCGGCAGGGTTTCTGATGGCACTTAATGCAATCAGAAATAAAAGATACTCTCTCCCGTTTTGGATTGGTGTACTTGAAGTTGTATTCGGAACATTTTTATGTTTCAAATATTTCTTTGTGGGACTTGCATTTTTCATTGCATTCTTCATCGGTGATATGATTGCAAAAAGAAAGTACAAGTTGCCGTTCAGAAAATTCTTCTGGTATTTCAGACCTTTTGTGCTTGTATTTGTCTTTATTGTTCTTGTCGGCTGCGGTCTTGAATATTATTCATATTCGGTCAATAATGCAAATGCAGAAACTTCGGGGCAGTACAGATACAGCGTCCTTGCCGATAAGACCGATGATAATGCTTTTCCGAACTATTTCGATTACTGTGAGGAGCTTAATTCGGTAGGAATAAATTCGGCAAATGAGTATGAACTTTTTGTTGACGGATATTATGATGAAAACAACGGACTGAATACTGCTGCACTTGAAAAGGTTGCGGATATCCAAAAACGGGAAAATCCGTATAATTTCTTTGATAATGCGGGTGCATTGTTTTCAGATGCATGGGGACATATTATAAATTTTGATTCATATCTTATTGCTTTTGCGGTAATACTTGCAGTTATGGTTGTTTTTGTTACCGTTCAGAAAAAAAGATTTGCCTTCTTCCCTGCTTTATATTTTACTGTGGGATTTGCGGCTTGTATGTATGTTCGTTATGCAATGGATTCTTCGGCATACACAATGTACGGAATTTTGCTGATGATTCTTTCGTTTACAATGTATTCGTTTGATTTTGGTCATCTCAGAAAAGACGAATACAGCAATATTACAGATAAAAGCAGAAAAACTGTTCTTATTTCGGTTATTGTACTTGTGATATTAAGTGTGGCAAGCTGTGCGTCATATTTCTTCCATATCACTCCTGTTTCATATGACAAAAAGCCGAGTGATCTTTATACTGAGGTTGACAGACATCCCGAAAATTATTATGTTCTCGATCCTGTAACAGCTAAAGAATACATTTCATATACCGATAACTATATTCATCCGCTGTGGGGATTTTCTTCCGATTTTCTCCATAATGTTGACGGCTTCGGATATCTTCATCGGACAAATCAGCTTGTGAACCGCAACCTCTCAACAAATATTTATGAGGCGGTCGTTGACGGAAGAAATGTATATGTTATTGATAAGAACATTACTTTTATCAAAGAAAATTATCTTAACCAATATTACGGCAAAAAAGATTCCGTCATTGTTTACAAGGATGAAAAGGAATTCAACGGATTTACAATTTACAGCGTAAACAGAGTTAAATAACATTAAAAAAGGTATATCAAGATTTTTTTGATACGGTGAAGTCGTTTTTCTTAGGTATTTCGTCCATTCCTTTTCTGTCATTTATTTCATTATAGTACACTTTCCTGAAAATAAAAAAGTGTGTAAGCTTATTTTTCTAACTTACACACTTTATTTTGGTTCATCACGATTTTTTGTGGGATGGTGAACGGACAGAAGGAATAGAAAAATAGCGAATCAAGGTGAAGAAGAAGTCATCAACGCGGTAACCGTAGCCGATTCGTTTCGTGACAGATGTTGAGCTTGTTGTTGAAGCCTTCGAGCTTGCCGGTGCTGATTGAGTAGATGGCATGGGCAGCTAAGCCGGGGAGCCGTTTTTCTTTTTGAACTGCAAACCGTACCAATGCGGGAATCTCACTTTCTTTCGTCGCCTGAAACCATTTTGTCCATCCGATGACTGCTTGTTGGTAATCTGTCAATTCATAAAGTCTGCACATTTCCTCTTTCATGGCATAACAAACAGCAAGGTCGTGTTGATCTTGCTGAATAGATTGTAATTGCTCGGTTTTACTGTCGGAGAGTTTATCTGAGTTAATGAACAATGACCAACGCAGCTTCTTGAGTTGGCTGTATCCTGCTTTTCCGTTTTAGCTTCTTGTTTAAGAGATTTCATAGTTTCCTTGTCGGTATCATTCGAGATATCGACAAGGATTTCTTTTTCTCTGGCTTTATGCCTGCGAGCTTCATCCGGACGAACAACACCTAGAACATTTCTGCCAAATTGCGACTGCATATGAAACCGATCATATACAATCTGTGCTTTGGGCAAATGCTTTGTTACAAGCTTGTTGTAAGATGCGTTCATGTCCATAGCTACCGCCGCAATAAGGGCACCGTACTGTCTGCGTTGACCTTACGCTCTCCAAAAACAGTACGCTTTTATCTTTATTAGGGCTGATTCCTATATGTGTTCCTTTAAATCCTTGACTTTCAAATTCAACTTTGATATCATTTAAATAGAGCATAGGTCTCTCTCCTCCATTGTTTGTCTCTTCAACTACAATTTTGGAGTTTCCTATGCTCTTTTTCAATATTTATTTTTAATTATCCCACATTTTTCCGTGATGAGGGAAAAAAAGAGAGCTATCTAACGATAACTCCCCTATTACTTACTGACTATCAGTAGTATTCTACTTTACCGCAACCGTTGCACTTACGACCGATTACTTTTGTTTCGTAATGCGACTTTTCGGGTACATTGACTGTCTTAGTGCCAGTCTGTATCTTTACATCATCTACTCGGTAAGAACCTTTGCCGCCGTTAAGAGCGTGGTTACAAATATGTTCTGTTAACTCTTCCTCTCCTAAATCCGTAATATCAGCACCACAGTCATTGCATATTGCTCTGCCTTTTGTTTCGTACATCGGCTCCTCATAGCTGTACGCTTCCTTATCAACAACTTTTACTTTTTCTGTAAGGTTTGTCCAACTGTGTACCTTAGCAATATTTTTTTTGAAAGGTGATAAAATTATGAGTACCAATAAGATTACTTGTTCATTTACCGTTGACCGTGATATTTACAACGCTTATAAAAGTATTGTTGTAAAAGGTGGTGAAAATGTAAAGGGCAACCTTATCCGTTATATGCTCAATGTCATTAACTATGAAACTCCAAATGCAGATACAATTTCTGCAATAAAAGAAGTTGAAGAACTGAAAAAAATCCAAACAAAAAAACCTATGCTTCATTTAGAGAGCTTTTAGAGGATATTACCAATGAGTAAATTAAGAATTGTGCCATCACAGAAATTCAACAGAGATGTTAAGCTGGCAATTAAGCGTGGATACAATATTCAATTGCTTGATGATGTTGTTGAAATGATAGCTGAACAACAACTACTGCCACCGGAATATAAAGATTACAAACTAATCGGAAATTATTCCGGCTGTAGGGAGTGTCACATTACCCCTGACTGGCTCTTAATTTATGAAATTAGTAATGAAGAACTTATTTTGTATCTGACAAGAACCGGAACACACAGCGATTTATTTTAAACTTCTAAAGGCATTTTTGCCTTAATAGAATATACTAACAAATAAAAGAAAGAACCTTCCCTAATGATAAATTCATCAGAGAAGGTTCTTGTTATTTCTTCACCATAACTACAGCCTGTTTGCCGAGTTCGTTATATCTTGTATTTACAAGGCTTTTTGAGTAACGGGTTCGAGCATTCGTCCACGGATCGTTGAAATAGTAATAATCTTTGTCATATCCCGTGAGTAACAGACAATGTTCGCCGGCAGTCCAAGTGTAGTAACTGCCGAGTTTATATTTTGCGTTTTCATCGGTGTAGTTTACTCTCCAAGTGGTTGTCTTAAATGACGGTGACATATTAATTGTTGCCCACACCATAATCGGCTGACCTTGTGCAACATACTTACCCGAAAGATATTCAAGACTTTTCCCGCTGATTTCTACAGCCTTGTATGATTTGTCGGAAAGGTATTTGTTCATACATTTTGCCATAATCGGAGCGTATGCACCGTAGCTGTTGGAGCTGTAGGGTGTTCCGACAAAAGCACAATTCGGATCAGGTCCTGTGTATGAACCGTTTGAATAACCGAAAGGTTTTTTTACCAAATACTTATCTGCAAATGTCGTTTCAGAAATTTTATATCCGTAGAAATTCAACAGCATTGTTGCACTACAGGTTTCACAGCCTGTCGGGAGCTTACTTTGACCGATTAACGGAACATTTGAAATCTTCTTGCTCTGTGGCATTATGTATACATTGCAAATGGCTTTTTTTCCGTTATTCAAAGTGCAAGTTACAGTTGCTTTTCCTGTCGCTACTCCTTTGACGACACCTCCGCCTCTTGTTACAGCAGCTATTTTTGAATTGCTTGATGAATAAAGTCTGTAATATGCCGCTGTACCTTTTGGAACACTGCTGTTAATGTCAAAACTCTGACCTATGTACAGTACAATTTCACTTGCGTTAAGTTTAAGAGATGTTGCAAGCGGCTTGACCGTTACATTACAGGTTGCTTGTGTACCGTTTGGCATTTTGCATCTCACAGTTGTGGTTCCTGCCTTTTTTGCGGTCATCAAACCTCCGGCTTTTTGAACAAAAGCAATATTCGGATCATCTGAATAATAAGAACGATAATAAGCTGCTGTTCCGCTCGGCACATAGCTTGAAAAATCATACTGTTCACCGACTCCAAGTGTAATACTTGTCTTATCAAGCTTTATGCTATTGGCAAGTTTTTTGACGGTAACCTTGCATTGGGTTTTAAGTCCGTTATATGTATTTGCGGTAATTGTAGCAGTACCTGTACCGGCAGCAGTTATTTTTCCGTTATTATCTACAGTTGCAACCTTACGGTCACTTGTTGTAAAAGCAACTTGCGAAATATCTCCATTTTCAATAGTAGTAATAAGAGTATATGACTCCCCTACCCCAAGTGTTATTCCATTCTTATTGAATTTCACACTTTTAGGCGGAACAGTTGGTTTTGGCTCTGTAGTAGGCTGTTCAGTAATCTGCTCAGTATACTCTTCTGTTGAAGGTTCAGTAACTTCTTCCGTAGTTGTTTCAGTCGATTCTGTCGATGGTTCATCAACAATTGTTGTTTCCTCAACACATTCTGTAGTAGCTTCAGTATATGCTGTAGTTTCAGAATATTCAGTTGTTACTTCAGTACAAGCAGATGAGAAATTCGATATCGTTGTTTCTGTGGATGCTTCAGTTCCGTAAACCGAAGTAGTTTCTGTCAAAGATGACGGTTCTGATGTATCGAATTGAGATCCAACAATAATTTTCTGAATATTAGTGGCATCAATAACGGTCAAAACATTGTCACCATTAGTATCGTAAAGAAATTTCTCATCATCAGTTAAGTCAATCATACCTACAACATACTTTTGGACCTTGGTTGCATCCATAACTGTAAATTCGTAATTACCACCGTTAACGATAGTCGCTGCATATGGTATTATACATATCGCAGATAACAACGTTATGATCAACAATATTGATATTGGTTGTATTATTTTTTTCATGTTTTTTGCTCCCTTATCTGTGCCTGTTGTAATAGTCTTTGTCTGACCGTTTACAAATGTCTTTTCTACCGTATTACCGTCTGAATCGGTAACAATGTAATGAGTAAGACTGCCGTTTGATGATGTGCGGTATTCACTTTCAAGCGAACCGTCAAATGTGTAATAGTAATATGAGGTTTCACCGCTTGAATAGGTAGGCTCAAATGAGCCTACTTACCCACATTCGTTTTAAATTTTTTCAAATATAGTTAGAATTATTAATCAATCTAAAATTTATGCCTATTTTTTTTTAACTCATTAAATGCACTAAAATTGGTCTCATTGAGTAACACCATTTTTTCATGTGAAATACAGCGAAACCACGGTATGCAATTTTTATAAAAAGCCAAATCTTCAGGATAATCATAAGCATTCCAAGAAGAAAAATCTATAGGTTTCATCAATAAAGCCGTTGTTATTTTATTAATTCTGAAACAATGGATTTGTTGTCCTGCAGTATATCTGGGTGTTTTTATTTTACCTAATGGAATTTCATGATTTCTAAAACCATCCAAGAAATTAAAATATTCATTAGAATGATCTTTTTTATGGATCTGTCTCACAGTAAAAAAACTAAAATTCTCACTATAGCAAGTGGCAATTTTTAATATATCGTTATATTTACTATTAAAATCGTCATAATTCATAAAAGCATAAACCATAATACCACCTGTATGCCCTATACATAAAACGAATGGATACTCCACTTTATATTTTTATATTTAACATGATAATGCTTAAAAGAAGCAGACCCTCTATGTTTGGGATCGCACTTACTTCTAGTGCTACCTACTGAGTTTGCGATATTTAACGCATCACTCTTATAATAAGTTATTACATCTTTGCCTTGCCGCAACTTTGATTCAGCTTGACTTTTAGTAAGTTTACTTCCAAGTATGGGTACATCATCACTATTAAATATTGTAGTATAAAATCGTTTATTGTTTTTTCTTTCTTTTTTTCAATTTAGATCGTATATTATTTGCTGATTTAACAGCAGTATTAAATTTTTTAACTGCATTAATTGCATTTTTAACCTTATTTTTAGACCAATTCCATGCAGCAGACGCACCATTCCAAATTGCATTTCCGATAGATGATAGTCCGTTACCGACTGCGTTACAAAAAGCAGACCAACCTTTTTGGAAAAATGAAGTGGAACAAATCGCTACAGTTGCTGCAGTTAAAGCTATTAAAGCATAAAGTAAATCATCAACTAGGGCTACATACCCATTAGGATCAAGATAATTCAATAGTACAAGTCTGTTTCAGTATCATAAACATAGCCACGATAACGAATCGGGTTTATTTCTCGAATTGTCGGCTCGCCTTTGGTATCTTTTATGTTACCCCAAGCGTCATAAACATAGCTTGCGACTTCTGTGCCTGCGAGGTCGATTATTCTGACTACATCGCCCTGCAAGTTCTTCACATAAAAGTACATTGTACCGTTATATGAAAATGATGTTGCGTTTCCGTCTGAATCGTAGTAGAACAGCAGAGTATCATTACCCTTTACAAGGGCAATTAAATTTTTGTTGCTGTCATAGTAATAGTTAGTCTTAACTCCGTCAACAGACTTCTGTGTTCTCATCCTTGCTTAATATAAATACAAAGAACAATTATCAGCTATTTGTTTTGCGAGCAAATCCTCTTTGGGGAATCCATAATAAATTAAGCCTATACATCCATTCAATAAAAGCATAATTTTCGAATTCCTGAAGTAGAAAATAACAGGAGAAATATCTCGAGTAGCAAGAATAGCAAAAGAATGCAATATATCTTTATTTTCAATTAACAAAAACTCATCATTTCCAGCAGATTTAGTAAAAAACTTGCTGTGTTTTTTTAAAAGTTTTTTATTCTTTTTGTAATAATAACTACTGTTAAATTCAGAAGAAGAAATATCAACATATGTATCATTATAAAGCCATAAACTCATAACAAAATCAATAAAACGTTTTTCTATATTAATAAACTCCTGCTTTTTCATATTACGATCTAATACCCTTTGATAAAACACTTCAACAGATTGATATTTTCTACTATTATGAATAACTTTTGGAAACATATCTAAAGTAGTAATTTTTTTACACCCTAAAATATAGTCAAACAAATTATCTGTTGTTTCATCAAAATGTATATTCATTTCAGATAATATTTCTATTGTTTTCATTTTATTTGCCTCTCACTCTACCATCTTCCCACAAAGTAGCTATTCTTTTTCCTGATTTATTTTAAAGTTTCCAAACAACATATGAGGACAAACATTTCTTAATATCTAAATTGGACACCTTAGTTCCATTTTGCTTTTCTATAAATGATAATTTGCACAAGAAACCTTTCATCGCTGAAAAAGTCATTCGGGATAAATACACTAAATATTTTTTTACAAAGGAAGGTAACGAAACTGAATATTCTTTCAGAATGTGATCAAGATATTCTTTTCTTAGTAAATAGTCCGGTTTTTTTATTTCTATGGCTTTGCAATTTTCAGGGTTGCTTTCGCAAGTTTCTTTTATCAGAGCGAGGTAATATTTTATGGGTCTATCAAACGACATAACTACAGTTTTTCCCATGAGTATCATTTTGTTGACCCAACTTGCAATGTCCTCTTGGATGTAATTCTTACCGGCGACAAATTGCATATTGTCCACTATTAGCAGATTTGTCTCTAATAACCTATCAATAAAAATATCGGTATCGTTTTTATGAAGAGCGGTGATATACTGAAAAATCAAGTCTTCGTAATTTATTAAGCAAATCTTCAAGTCTGGTTTTTTTCTGATAAGTGCATTGTTTACCGCATATAGCAGATGTGTCTTTCCTAATGAGTTTGCACCATAAATCACAACAAACTTTCCCTGGGGATTGTTCGCCAAATCGAGACAAGCCGAATAAGCTTTTTTATTACTGCGACTTACGATGAAATTATCAAAAGTTTGATTAGGTATATTTTTTTGTTCGCTCATATCACACCTCCTTAAAGGTACTGAACACAGTATAGCAAATATTCGTGTAATAATCAATGAAATTTCCTTGAATTTTCGCACTAATCAAGACGATTATTTTCGCCAACCTCTCACAATACAACGCAAACACCGCAATTTCAGCATTTTACATTGCTCGTCATCAGCTTGTAAAGCTCGGTATTGCGTGGGAATTTATTGACAAACGGAACAAGAGAGCTGCTAACCCTGAGAAACCCCCTGTCCTGCACGGACATTCGTGATATAACTGAGCTGAAAGTCGGAGATATTAAGGAGCTTGGCAAACTCGATATGGTTATGGATACTTGATTGATAACCGTCAAATCCGTAGCCGTATTGAAGGTTACGCCCTTTCTTTCATTGTAGCACACTTTCCCAAAATTGAAAAAGTGTGCAAGCTATTTTTTAACTTACACACTTTATTTTACAATCTACATTGGTACGGTTTTGCAGTTCAAAGCGGAGAGGTGTGTGATTATTTAAAGAGCAGCGTAGGGAGCTTCCGCTCCCAGTATATCACAATTTCAACCCTTTTTACAGACGTTTTCTTGCCTTCATCACTGCACAATATATCAAACCGCCAATCATTCCGCCTACTGTATTATAGAAGATGTCTGATAGCTGGAACGTTCCCAAGCGAAGCAATAACTGCAATATCTCAATGCTTATTGAGAAGATGAACGATATCTTCCCGCTTTGCCACAGTATTTTCTTCCAGCCGTTTCCTATCTTCTTTCCGAATGACCACAGCACTGCTACTGAAAACGGCACCATCATAATCAGATTCTCAATGCACTCTGTTGTCAGCTGCTTTTCTCCGTTCACTGTCTTCCAGATGCCCCATCCGCCCATAACATCAGATAAAGGATTCATCCAAAGGCTCCGGTTTAACAGGGTTCGGAACAGAATAAGTGAGGTCACAAAAAATAAGAAAAACAACTTCCGAAAAAACACACTCTCTTTGAATTTCTGATACCACGTTACTATGGCAGTCTTCCACCCTTTGCCGGCATGTATTGGCTCATACGCATACAGGTAGAAAAACATTGCAAAGAACGAGAGAAGCAGTGAGAATCCAAAAGGTTCGTAAAGAGCAGTCAGGATGTTTGTGATGATCTTTCCGAGTAAATCAATCGTTTCTTTCATCATCGTTTACAGATCACTGAACAAGTCAGCCTTGTACACGCCGTTCTTCAGCATCTTATTGAAGCTGTCCTTTACTGCTGCGACATCTTCATGGTAGGTCATGCCGTACCAAGTGTCGTTGGTCTTCAGAACCTTCACAGACATCTTGCCCTGCTCCAGTAGCTCACCGATGAAGATTGGGATCAGATACTCGGCTTTCTGAGGATTGCTCGGTACTTCTTTCTCGAAAAACTCCTTGAAACCATTTTCCAGCGCATCCAGAAAATCAGGAGTCAAGCCCCACATATTCATGGAAACCAGAGAATTTACATCAACAGCCACACCGTCTGCTTCTGCTCCATTTGCGGTCTTGACGATGTTCTTAGTTTCCACAACCTCCGTCAAGTTTCCATTCTCATCCATCTTGCAGATACCACGAGTCACACCACCGTTATCAGACAGCGTGTTCTTAAGCACAAATCCTGCCATACAAGATTCTCCACCGTTTACCAGATAATCATGGACTGCCTTGAAGCCTTCTTTGCCATAGTAATCATCTGCGTTGATAACGATAAACGGGGTATCAATCACATTTTTAGCAGCAAGCACAGCCTGTCCGGTTCCCCACGGCTTTGTACGGCCTTCCGGAAGTTCTCCCGGAATATCGTTGATATTCTGGAAAGCATAGTCCACAGTTACATTATGGGAAGAGCAAATAGCGGCAATGCGATCACCAATGATCTCTTTGAACTCTTTCTCGATATCCTTACGGATAACAAATACCACATGATTGAAACCAGCCTCAATCGCATCATGGATTGAGTAGTCCATGATGATATGGTTTGTATCATCGACCGGCTCCAACTGTTTTATTCCTGTTCCAAATCGGCTGCCGATTCCGGCGGCCATGATAAGTAATGTTGTTTTCATTTTCTCTCCTATGCTCGTGCTGCTTTTATCGGACATACCTTAATGCATTGATAGCACCGCACACACTTGCTTTCATCAATCTGCGGATACTCAAAACCCTCTTCGTCCTCGACCTCTGATACATCTGATAATGACATTTATAAACATACAATAATCTTTTCCAGTATCATTCGATTATACTATATTCTTTCTTGACTCCCAAATTGACAATATCGGTGAAAGCAAATGCGTTTGCTATAGTAATCATATCATTAAACAGTGATTTTTTATCCTTTTCCGTTAAATTCTGATACAGCTCATAACAGGGTATTACCTGTATGCGCCTGTTATTCGTCTCAACTGTCTTTAGAATACTGAACGTTATTTTTTTAATTATATTTGTTCCGGCATTGACGTACACATGAAGAGCAATAGAGTATTCTGCCATTTTATCCATTGGATCAGCGTAAACACCTGCTATTCCATCGAAATTGCCTAACGAATAAGTAGAAAATTTTCCATCTTGAACATTTGAAAAATCACTTCCATGTACAACATGTTCATGAGTTCCAATCACCCAATCAACCCCGTGATTCATCAAATATTTTGCAAGTTTTTTTGTATAAGAAGTTGCTTCAGGATTATACTGACCACCTGCATGCATATACAGGATAATAATATCAGCGCCTTCATTTCTTAATGCTGAAATATCACACTTGAGCCGTTTCTTACAACGATAATCAAATTCCCTACGCTCATAAACAGGTCCGCTGATTTGCCCCGGACAAAGTTTTTCAACAATCCTGTTATATAATCTTGATATTTTTTTATTGCGATGATAATAGAAAAATCTATCTACTCTATTACTCAGTTCCTGATTTTGAAATAAGTTCACCCTCCATCTATCCTGAGATTTTAGGTATTGGTGATTTGAAAAAGCGTTTGTACCATAAGTATAAGACAAAAATCCAAAACGAATTCCGTTTTTTTCAATAACAACATTATTTCTCTCTTTACTGCTCTTTACTGCAAAAACTCCGCTATGTATAAAACCAAGTTTATTCAAACTATCGACTGTAGATTTGATTCCATCAATACCTCGATCAAGACAATGATTGTTTGCCGTTGCAACTACATTAATTCCTGCTTCTTTTACAGCTCTTGCAAAATCAAAAGGTGAATTAAAACAATAGGTTTCTGATGTCAGAGTTGAATTATCATGAGAGATAGGTGTTTCCAAGTTAGCAAAAACCAAATCGGATTGTTTTAGAAAAGGCGAAATTTTAAAAAACATATCACTAAATTCAAACCCATCTTTACTACGAAACGCCTCAATCAACTCAGACTTACACATTACATCGCCCAGAAAGGTACACTTCATAATTTCGTTCATCGCTCAATCACCTTTTTCTTGAAAGCTTATTTCTCAGCTTGCCTAACAGAATTGCACGTTCTTCTTTATTAAGCAGTGCAAAAAAATTAATCAATAGACCAATTGTTCCGATAACTAATGCTGCTGCAAAAAATTCAAGCCACGTTCCTGAGGGCAAAAACGGCTTAATCAACTCTCCTAAAGCAACAATAACAAGTGACGATATTACGGTAGCTATCATCTGCGGATAAAACTGATGCCACTTAAAGCCTAAATACTTTGCCGTAACAGGTAATGTAAAGCACATATTGCGAGCCAGATTAACAAAAGTGCTTACTCCGGCAACTGCGTAAATGTCTAAGTCTGTAAAATAAATCATCAATATCATTATTGCGGCTGATACTACGCCGCTGGTTAACATTGCAATCGCATTCGTCTTAACCTTATTAACTGTACTGAATACATTGAAAAGTATCTGTGTACCGCTTGTAAACATATAACCTAAAATAGCCAGCACCGACAAGGTTTGAAGCAACCTTGCATCCTGAGACGGAACCCACAAAGAAAAGAAACGATCTCCAAGTACCACAACGCCGGCAATCGGAACAGTCAGTATTACAGAGGTCATCTTCATTGCTCGATTTATATCACGAAGCACCGCCTGCTTGTTACCGGCAGCGAAGTTTATTGTCAGCTCAGGCGCAAAAGCGTTTCGTATAGAAGCAGAAAGCTGTTGAATAATGCTTGGTAATGTTTTTGAAAGCGAAAGTACTCCCATAGCAGTCGCACCCAAAGCCATATTGCAAATCAGCAAATCAAGACCGCTTAAAAGCATATTGCCTACGCTTGAAATAGAATTCCAAATGCCTGCACCAACCAATTCCTTTATAATCTGCCAAGAGCATAATCGATTTTTTGACTTCAAATTAATTTTCAGTTCCGGCGTAAGCTTATGGGTGTTATATCTGTTGACAGCTAAGCCGATTAACATTACTATTGCCGAAACAAAGCCTATGTACCAGACATGCGGAACAAGAACCGCTAACATCAAAAAAATCAATGCACAGCGCAAAACTGATGTGCACATATTTGGTATATACTGTCTGTCCAAACGATTTGTTACATACACACCGCAGTCCCAATTAGGCACACCTGTTGAAACAAAGAAATTTAAGAACACAAAAGTAAACAACAGTTTTACATCCCAGACTATATCCGAAGGAATATCGACAATATTTTGCAGCTGCGCTATCAAATATGCAGCAGGCAACAAAAGCACAGCAACAATAATTAAATTACCCCAGAAAACCGAATTATAATACAAATTAGCTTTTTTATAATCCTTTTGAACATAGGCAATAGTAATAAACCGAGCCGCCATACTGTTAAGTGCCGTTACAATAAAATTAGCGTATGTGATAAAATTATTCGCAAGTGTAACAAATCCGTTTGCTTCTACACCGATATTCTTAACAATATAAGGTGACAGAAAAAAGCTGATAACAAGATTAGTCACCAACACCGCTATACTGCAAAAAACATTTATTATTGTTCTGCTGTTTTTTCCCATTTCCATTATCTCCGATTATCTTAATGAATTATCCTCTTAACAACACTCTTAATTTTTCGTGCAGCTTTTCTCCATAACGTTATCTCGCCAAGACGGTTAACGTCAGCGTTATAAAACCACCTTAGCTGCGGTTCTATGGTATTTACGGTATAGTTCTGTCTGAGCGTTTTATGTATCGGTACATAACGAAAACTCAGAAGCTCACGTTTTTTATGTATTTCCCTACATAAATCCTTAAAACTGCTGTATTCAAATCCATAATCATTTGGATTTTCACCCTCTGCATATACTGCCAGAATTGTTCTGAAGCATTTCTCGCAGTGACAGCAGTTTGAGCCGCCCTCAGACTCCCAACAAACCCTTAACGAAATCTTTTTTCTTGTTGATTTTGAAAAAAATATTATGTTATGAACCTTCATCTGTCGATTAAATTCATATCCGTCATGAACAATATGTGCCCCGCAAAAACGTACAAAGTTATCAATGGTGGGGTCTGACGCACAGGTTACCTTTCCCTTATCGGCAGCAGTAAATGAAGATGCAAAATATATAGTCTTTAATCCCAAGGAATATGCAACAGGTGCTGCGTGGCTGTAAATTCCCAATCCGTGCTGAAAGCCGTGCCACCAGCCATCACCGCTTTTAGCGACCTTTCCTGTAAGCACTCTCTCATTTAAAATCTGATGAAATGCCGACCTAACGGTAACAAAATCTACGTCAAAACTGTCTGCAGTTTCTTCAACATGCTTTTGGACTCTGTTCCAGCCCTCAACATCACCAAGCTTTACATCTGCACCCCACAGTGTCAACAGGGTAGGTTTCTCATCTGCGTGTTGCGTCAGCGTATTAAATGCGTCAACTCCACCTGAAAAGAAGGCGGCAACGCCGTCTTGTTTTGACACAACGTTTTTCTCAAGGTTATCAGCTGTTACCTTTCCCTTAAATTCAAGCATAGGGTACATATCCTTATACCCCTGCTTAAACATATCTATGCTTTCATAAAAATCCCTGTCACAGGAAGGCACAATTATCTCGGCATCATACACCCACGCAACCGGCAGTAGGTTAGAAAGCAACGGAACTACGGCAATACTCTCCGGAACTGAAGAAATATCGCAGCTATATTCAATAAAGAACTCCTTATCGGGAAGAAACGCTTCCTTCCATTCACCTGATATATGGTATGTATAGTTAATTCTATTCCCCATAATCACCGGAGAATCTATCACAATACTATTTCGCATTATTTTTCCTCCAAATCCTTAACCAGCGGTTCAAATGCTTTTAAAACATCTGCCCTATTATAAGTATATGTCTTATTTATATCAAGCTTGTTCAAAGCCTTTTCAAAATCATTCTTGTCATTAAGATAAATAATATACTCGTTAGACTTTATCCACTCATAAACTGCGCCCACCTTGCCGTTGCTGTTGCCCAGTGCAATACAGGGAGTGTTTGTCAATGCTGCAAAAACCATTCCGTGAAGGCGGTCTGTTATCAGCAGCTTTGACTTTGAAAACTGTATCAGCTTATCCTTAACCTCAGCTTCTCGGTTCTGCGGCTGAATCATATGGTCTGCTACTGTATCTGTAAAACTGATTTCTTCGTTTGGATAATGCCTTTTCACAGCTTCTGTCAAAGCGTCAAATTCGTCCTGCGTGATATTTTTTTCTATGTCCTTTCGCATACAGAACAGTATACCGCTACGAACCTGCTTTGGAATATCAACCTCCATCAGGGTTACAATGTCAGGAACAAGAATACAGTTGATTTTCGGCATATAATTTTTCATAAATTCCGCACTTTTCTTTTCACGGACAAACACTGTCAGATTGGGATGCGCTTCATAAATACGCTTTGATTCTTCAAAAAAAGCCAAACCTTTCTCTGTTTCCATATCGAAGGTAACAGTCTGCGGCAAGACAATCACCCCATGCTGTGTAAACGATTGCAAAATCCTGCGAAAGCGGTATTCCTCGTCAGGCCATAATTTCCCCATAAATCCACCGCCGTGAATCAGGATTTTACGATTACTGGGCGTGAAACGAGCGTACATCTTTTCATCATTATTTATTTCTGTTGCCGTTAATTCGGTATATCTGATATTACCTAATTGCTCTGCCAAAAACTGTTTTTCAGCCGTTACTATTGCCTGATCACCGATATTTCCGTGCGTCGGCGTATCAATCAGGACTGTTGAAATCCCCTTCAATCCTATTCTGTATTTCAGGATTTTTTTCATTTTTCTTAATCGAGTGCGGATTCTTAGCTTGCCTTTAAGCTTTAAATATTTGACAAACAATCTTGGATTTGAAAGCTGAATAGTATTCTTTATTGAACGGTTTTCCTTACAAGAGAAGTACGTATCTTTAAATAATTTATCAATTTCGGAGATACGCTGTTTTTCTGTTTTTGTTGTAGGCTTAATCTTTACCATATATTTCGCATACTTGTGCTTCATAATTTGTGAAGAACCGCAAACGTATTGCTCCAATCCGTTCATATGGTAAAAAGAAATTCTTTTGCAAAAGCCTTCTATGTCATCAAGATTTCTCACCGTAACTGTACTGTTCATAATACTACCCTGATGCTGAACATAAAAATACAGCATTTTTTCTACAGTTACAATCCTTTTGCAGGCAAAGAAAATTTCGTGCGCAATAAAATCATCCTCGTTTAGCTTTCCCTTCGGAAAACGAATCGTATCGAACAGCTCTCGCCTGTAAAGCTTGTTCCACGCCGTAACATAATACCACCAGCCAAAGGTGTAATTCAATTTCTCATAGATCTGGTTTTGCGTCAGCACTTCGTCCTTTACCGGTGAGTTTTTGTTATTGCTTTCTAAGATATTTTCATTATCGTCTATGAAACAATAATTACAGATTACAAGATCAGCATTTTCTCTTAGCATTTTGCTATGCATTATTTCAAGAAAATCAGGTGCAATATAATCGTCACTGTCTACAAAGCTGATGTACGAGCCTGTCGCAGCATCTATTCCTACATTTCTTGCGTCAGACAATCCGCCGTTTTCCTTGTGAATTACCTTTATTCTGTCATCTTTTTTAGCATACTCATCACAAATAGACGGACAATTATCAGGCGAACCGTCATCTACAAGTATTATTTCAAGATTCTTGTATGTTTGGTTTATTATGCTTTCAATGCATTTATTCAAATACTTTTCAACCTTATAAACAGGAACAATTACACTAATCATATTACAAATTCACTTTCTGATATTATTCTGTCTTTCGGAAATTTATCTTAATTATTACTGCTTTGGAACCCATTACTGTTTACTTCCCAAAATCGGACGCAACACAGTCCAGTACAGCTTTGGAGAAAGCTTATAAAACCTCAGCGTAATCTTATACTTCAGCTTTACCCCTTTTAATTTTAACACTGAATTTATGTGTTGGCAGACATAATCATAATTTTCTTCAAAACTCGCTTTTTCATTACCTTTAATCTGTAAAGAAAGAACAGCATATATTCGTTTAGCATAATCATTAACAGCAGAATTTTGAATACATTTATCAGTCATACCTGATAAATGCACAAGTGCTTCGCCAATATAAATATGATTCAATTGCTTTGTTATATCGTTGAATCCATTAATTGTAACACTATCCTCGTTTCGAATATAATAATAGCCTTTATAATTATTTAAAACCGTAATGTTAGCTTTTTCAAACAAATTCATCATATAAACGGTATCTTCGCCAAAGCGGATTCGCTTAAACGCCTGTCCTTCAATCAGCTCTTTTCTGATTAGCTTTGCCCAAACCACATAGCCATACAATTCTTTAGTATTTAATATATAATCCTGAACATACTCTGCTTTATTTTCAATTATTCTATTTTCTAAAACACAACGAAAGTGATTTGTTTCTGCACCATTAACGATTTCAAAGCAGTCACAGCAAGAAATATCAGCATTATATTTAATAATGTCCTGATATAATACCTTTAAATAATCCTCTGCTATATAATCGTCAGCGTCAATGAATGCTATGTACTCACCCTTTGACTGAGCAAGTCCAAATTCTCTGGCTACGCTTACGCCTTCATTGTTTTTGTGAAAGGCTCTTATTCTGTTATCTTTTTCTGCATAGCTGTCGCACAATGCACCACTACCGTCCTTGGAGCCATCATCTACCAATATCAATTCAAAGGTTGAATATGTTTGGCTAATAATGTTTTCTATACACTTTGCCAGATATTTCTCTGCGTTATATACAGGTACTATTATGCTTATCAGTTCGTTTGTCATTTTTTATCTCCGTTTACTTATGATACAAAATATGTAACGAGTGCTTTTTCTCAGTTTTTATCTATAACAGCAGCTATACGCTCTGCCACCGCTTCCCAAGAGTAATATTCTCGTTTTTCCTGCACTGAGGATATAGCTTTTTTAAGCATTTTTCGGTCATTAAGAAGTAAATACATTGTATCTGCAAGCTTTTCTATATCATCAGATTCAATTAAAAGTCCTTCCCTTTTGGAAATAAAATACGGCATTTCATAGCAATTTCTGCCGATACATAAATTGCCGTAGCACATAGCCTCGGGGAAAACAAGTCCGTAAGCCTCAAAACGAGATGGCATACAAAATACTGTAGATTTTTTTAATATATCACTTAATTGAGAACGTGTTACATGTCCCAGAAAAAACACGCTGTCGTTTTTTTCTGCACAGACATTCTCAGGTCCCGCTATATACATCTCGCCTTCGCATTGATATTTCTCTTTCATTCTCAAAAAAGCCTTTAGTACAATATCTCCGCCTTTTCTCTCAAAATCAATGCCGATAAAGGTTACTGTTTTCTCTTTATCCTCAACAGAAAGATTATTCGGAACAGAGAACCGGCTGTTAAGACCACCGCCTGCAAAATAAAAGCGATCTTTCAGCTCGGGATAAATTGTTTTCATACTTTCGGTAACCCAGTTACCCATAAAAAAGGCCGCCTCTGCGCCTTCGTAAATTTTCTTTTGCAGGGCAATTTTTCTGTTTAATTCAGAATCAGACCACTCGGCTCTCACGCCGCCGCCCTTGACCCCAATAGCCTTTAGCTTTTCTTTCTCCTTACTCATAGTTACTAAGGACAAGTCCTGATAAAGATAATAAGGAGGACGTATTCTGACCTCGTTGGCAATTTCAAGAACAGGAATATTCTTGTATTTTCTTAAAAGCCATGCTGCTTTAAGCTCTGTCACTCTGTCATAAACAGTACCGACAATCGTCTGAGCCTTGCCACGCATACGTATTTTCAATTTATTCAGAGTATTCAGAAAAATTCCTTCGTGAAGGTCAATTAAAGTAACGTCATAGAATTTCTGAAGTGCTGTCATCAACGAACACGATGTTCCCGACCATGTTCCTTCCGGATCTTTTCTGTTTACTGAATACATCACAATTAATTTTTTCATAAAGAGCTTCCTCATAAAGCTAAAAAGACATTCAATTCTTCCGGAGTTCCCAATACGTGAACCTTTTTTGCATCTACAATACTGATTGTGACTTTCATTCCTTTTTCTATCATATAGTTATAGATTGGAGCAATATACTTCTCGTTCTTCTCAAGCCTGCTTTCATCTGCATAGTATTCGTTGTAAAGCTCCTTATAAAGCCTTGCCGATGAAAAATAATAAGCACCCAGTGTGCAATTATCAGAAATCCTAACCTTTTCTCGTACCTCTGTAACATTACCCCTGTCATCTAATTTTGCAAAGCTCCAGTGGTCGCCCTCTGCGTGAAAACACGGAATATGTCCGTCACCCTGAATATCCTCATATTTCATCTCATTCGGTTCAACATATGTATCTATGTTATAAACCATTATAGCCTTATCAGGGGCACAGTAAGGAATTGCAAGCATACAGGTCGTAGCCTGACCGTCGGTCAAATAGTCAATGCCGATTACCTCTACATCATCAATGCCGTATTTTTTCATTTTATCCTTGATAAAATCCTCGGTATTGTCTTTTTTTCTTACGACAAATACATATTTTGAAACGTGCCTGTTATAACCGATAAGGCTGTCCATAGACCACTCAAAAAGAGTTTTTCCTTTTGCCTCTATCATATATTTAGGACAATTATACCCCGCCTTTCTGAAACGGGAGCCTAAACCTGCCATTGTAATAATAACAGTCATATCCTTCATCACTCAGAATCCTCCTTGGACTTCCTGCAAAGCTCGTCAAGCTCATCTACAGAATATTTTAAAAACTCATCGGGTCTGACGGTTCTGTCGTCTACATAAAAGCCCTTATGACCCGGCCAGGGCTTTCCATACAAAATCTCGTCATACGGAATATCCCATTTTTCAAGCCACGCTGTGAGCACCTTAGCCGTATTCTTGTTTATCAAGCCAAGATTGCCGTTATAGGAATTCATATTTCGTGACGTAAAAAGTATAATTCTTGCTCCGTTGTCGTGGTAGTATCTGAGCTTTTCTACCACATTTTTGTACGGAACTAAATTCTCATACTTCTCTTCCTTTTTCTTGACAGGGCATAACGTACCGTCAATGTCAAATACAAATGAATAATCCTCAAACATCCTTATCCTCCTGACAGGTTAAACTTTTTTCGCATCAAGTCTATCAGTATTTTCAAAACGAGGAGTCTTACTTTTCAGTGCAGGTTATATCCTCTACTCTGTTCAAAATATCCAATCCTGTTCCGAGCATCACCAGCTGATGGTTAAAGCTCTCACCGTGCAGCGGAATCATACTCAGGAACAAAAGAGCTTCAATCAGTTCAATTTTCTTTAGGTTATTACCGATTTCCTCTGCAAAAATCTGTGTAAAAAGATTATACAAATCAAAATCACGATCTTTGTCTTGAATAGAGTAATCAATGCTATTCCCATTGACCTGCAAATCAAATTGATCTTTGATAATATAATCATATTTTCCGTCTACACTATGAAACAGTTTTGCAAGTTCATATCTTGGATCACCATATATATCAAAAGTGCCGAATTTTCCCCTTGGGTCTATAACCTTAATAAATGAAAGATTGTTATCAATCATCATATTAGCAAAGCATAAATCACCATGAATAATTGTAAACTCCTCAACATCGTATAACATTTTTGGTATAAGAAGCTCCAGCCTGTCAATAATTCTGTCAAGAGGTTGATACACCGTACCGTTAATCAAGATTTTTTCTGTAAAAAATGTAAGGAATCTTTCGTCGGTCCTTAATTTTGCAAATCTTTGGACTGTTTTTGTCAGATACATATCTTCAAGCGACGGAATGATATTATTATCCGACACCTTATACCTGTTCAAATCTGAAATAATAAACTTAATACGTTTGAATATCTTTTCCCATTGATATAAATCAAGATCGCCGTTTAAAAACAGCTCGTGTACTGTATGGTAAGCGTAATATTCCATACTCACATATGAGTTTGTATAATCCGTTGAATAAGAAAAAATTCTGGGTCTGACGTACTCAACATCAGCCGGAAGCTTTAGATACCATTTAATCTCTCCGATAAATTTATCCTTATCGTCACTCGTCTTTGTCAGTATACCACGATTTTTATCAATGTCGATATGGTTAAACTCTCTTGCTTTGACTTCGAGCTTAGAATTGAAGTATTTATCGGCATGTCCTATATCAAACCAATTATCCGTTTTTACTGCTTTCAAAGGATGCCTTTGACTATATATTTGAAGTGCCAGATAAAAGGAGCTTATATTTTTGTCCTGCCTGTTAAAGGCTTCCTCAAGACATTTTTTAAAATTCAATGAATCAGAAAGATAAAATACACCTACGAACAGTTTCTCTTTCTTTAAGCTGTTTACAATATCTGATTTTTTATCATATATTTCAGTAAGTACACCCTCATCAATATCAAAATATGTCCATTTGTCAGAAATATAGTCCTCTGAATAAATAAAGCAGTCTGCAGGATAATTGGCTATATTGTCCAATACAATCGTATCACCAAAATTGATAATAATGCTGCAGTTTTCCCTAATACCATAATAAACTGTGTGGGCTAAATCGCTGAGCGAGGGAATATCAACTATTTCGGTTTTGCGGTATTTTTTTAGCTTTGAATGTATTTTTTCAGACTGTTCGTAACATAGAACTCTGATAACATCACAGGACGAAATATATTCCTCGTATAAATAATCAAATACAATTCTATCTGTAACCGGATAAATTATTGAAGGCAGCTTGCCTATATTTTGCAAATCTTCAGAAACAACCTTTGCCGATGGTATAATTATTTCCATAACATAACCTCAAATTTTCAAATTAAGAACATCAATATTTTGCATACAGAAGTTTTCAACACTGTTATCATAGATAATCATTTTGTCATATAGCATTAACCAATTTTGAAAAGAGCAATTATACTGATCAAGATATTTATTTTCGCCTGCATTAAGCCTTTTATGTAAAGTCATCTCATTATATCTATCATATTTAGGCCAGAATAAATCCACATCTTCCCAAGATAATGAAATGAGATATTTTTCCAACAGCTTCCAATAATCCTTAACGTTATCATCAAACTCTGACGAAATATGCTGCAATGCGTAATTCTTCATCAGCATTATCTCAGGTGCACTTTTATAATAGTATTCTTTTATGGTGCCGCCTTCAGAGATCAGTTCATTCAAATAAGCTCTTCGCTCGTCCTTTGTGCGATTTGGGCTTTCATCCAACGGAATAGAAAAAAGCGCCTTAATATCTTCAATGTGACCGAAACACAAAAAATCCGATACAAAATAGGGAATCAGCATCCCATAATAAACATTACTTTGCAAAACAATCATCCTGGAATGAACTCTTTCGATATAATCTTCTTCATCAATCGGAAATTTATTCAGCAAAGCCATAAGATAATTCATAAAAAGAGGCTTATACAGTCTTTGATCGGATCTTGTTTTCAGAACGTATTTTTTACCTAACCTTTCGGCACATTTAATACCTTCAAGTGAAGATATAACCTGAAAATTGATATTGCCCATTCCGTAAACCTGTGGCTTTTTATTAGTTAAAACAATAACATTAAGTTTTTTGATTTTTTCTAATTGAACAGGATCACTATCATCCCATGTAGACAAGACAATGGTCATGTCCGAATACATTTCACGGTAATACTTTAGAGAGCAATATGTAAAATCATCTTCAGAAATAATAGGACCTTGCATAACAATAGCCATAATAGAAGACACATTATTCATACATATACTCTGTTCGGAACAATTGATAACTTTCTGACGAAGATTATATGAACAATAAAAATTCGTATTCTTTTCGTATGCTCTGCAGTTACTCCCTAATAAAAACCTGATATTTCTTTCGTTTGTATTAAGAGCCGAATATATTTTTTTTATAAATTTATCAAAAAATCCTTTCTTGTTCATTTTTAATATTCACCATCTTTTCGTCATTAATATTTTCAAGATACACCATTGCTACAACCATACCCCAAGTCCAGCTTGGTTTATTCCACCAAAAGGTTATGTTATATGATATAAATATTGAGAAAATCACAAGGCAAAATGGCCAACACATATTATTCTCTTTAAATGATTTAAAAGAAATTTTTGTTAATTTAAAAAACAAGCGAATAATTACTGCAAATCCCAACGCTCCGTAAACGTAGAAAAATGCAAAAATTCCGTTATCAACTAAACCTGTTCTTTCATTTCCCACAGGAATATATGCCGTATATTTCGTTGCTTCAAATGCAATATTCGGGTATCCGCATCCTAATAAAAAGTTATCAAACGATTGCTTTAACTGATCGAAAAATGATTCATGCGCAATTGTTCTGATATTCATTGTATCAATGCCTGCTATTTCATTTCCCTTTATCAGATTCAAGGCGTCGAATACATAATCTGCATACGAACTGTTAATGAATACGAACAGTGCCACACCAATACATGTTATCAATATCAGTTTTTTTGTATCTGTTTTTTTCAAGAATACAACACACAGACACGCCAAAAAGAATCCGGCAAGCTCAAGTCTGCCCTTAGTTACAAACAATTCATATATTACCGACAATACGGTAAAAGATAAATACCTTAATTTATTAGTTGTTAAATATCTCTCCAGACCGATAAATCCAACTATAACGCATAAAAAGCTGTCGACATATAATCTATTATCTGATTTTCGTTGCATAGCATGTATAAAAGACACTCTGCCAGTCAATATTACCTGAATAAAATACAGAACAATAGAAATCGCACCAAAAATCAACAGCCAGTTTTTTACTTTTTCAAAATTTATTTTTCCGTTTTCTGAAAGAAATCTGAGTGGGAAATATGCTAACAATATAATAAAGTAATCTCTCTGCGGAGAAAAACCCATTCCTAAAGGTTGATCTATTAAAAAAAAGGATCTGGCGCTTGAAAGCAACACCAATAACGCCAAAAGAATTATATCAGTTTTAAATGTATATTTATTATCTTTAACAATAATTTTTGAATACTTAAAAGCAACCGAGCCGTAAATCAGCAAAAATACGGCCGTAAACAACATTGAATAGTTTAAAAAAGCTATATGAAATTTATCTTCATCAATCAAATAAAAGCAGTTTTCCATCAAAACAAAAGAAAAAGCAACAAGGAAAGAATTTAGACCTATCTTACTAATTTTTAAATTCATATATTATCTCCCATCTGATCATATAGAAAACAGAAGTATTATTTGGCTTTCTTTTTCTTTGGTTTTGAAGTTTCGATATAAAAGCTCTCGAGTTTTGATACCGTACTTCTTATATCGTATCCGCTTTTTCTTATTTCTTCTATTTTATCATCGCACCGATTATCGTTTTGAATAATATCACAAATCCTGTCAGCCCACTCATTTGCGTCCCAACCATGAACACGACAGAATTTGTCTGTTACATTTACTTCATCAACAATCGAATCAGCACATATTGTCGGCAGACCGTTAGCTTGCGCTTCAATAGCCACTATCCCCAACCCTTCAAAATGAGAAGGAAATACAAAGCAGTCCATAGCCGATAACACTTTACCGATTTCGTGAGTAGTGCCGAAAAACACTACATTTTCAATAACACCGTGATCTTCAGCATATTTTTTGATTTCATCTACAAGCTCGCCTTCACCCACGAGCAACAATATATATCCCGAATCTTTTTCTAATACCTTTTCAAGTATATCAATCAAGAAACGATGATTTTTTTGATAAACGAATCTGCCAATGTGTCCTATTACCTTTTTTGATCCGATATTCAGTTGATCCCTAATATAATTTCTATCTTCAGGTGAAAATCGCAATTCAACAGGATCAATTCCGTTTCTCACCAATGTATATTTCTTTTGCTTGTATATTTTGGTAGGAAACATAAATTCCGCTGCTTTTTCAGATATGGTAAAATAATCTGTAACACAAAACCGCATAAGAAGCTTAAAGAACGGAAACATTGCATCTCTTAAAATATTTCCTTTTTTAAAGCCGTCGTTGTGCGAGTGAAATACAATTGTTCTTATTCCGGAAACTTTAGCTGCTAAAGCAACTACAACATCATAGGGGGTCGAAGCATCAACATGCACAACATCATATTTTTCTCTTCTAAACAACTCACACATTTTTTTAAATTTAACAACTTGTTTGAACAGAGAAATTTTGACGTTTTCAACATCAACAATTCTTTTGGGTGCGCCCAATTCGGATATTTTATCATCAAAAAATTCCTTGTGATCTCTGAAAACCAAATATTCAAATACGACCCTATCTCTATCAATAAGTTTGTTAATAGAAACCGTGAGTTTTGAAATTCCACCCGGTCCTAACGGAGCCATGTGTAATACTTTTACTGGTTTGTTATCCATAGTTAAAATCCAATCATCTTTCATTTTTATTTATTTTCTTTACATTTTTATTAAAACTTCTTATTTTAATCTTTTTTATAGATTTAAACACCTTTGAACCAAAAGGAAAAATGATCAATACGTAACGCAACGCACTTATTATTCTACTCTTTATAGTATCAGGACACCATTTTTTTACTAAATCCGGATAATTTAAGGTCGTAGCATCGTAAAAAAAGTCATTTCTGTTATCGGGAATATTTATTTGTTTTTTTGTACCACCAATAACATTTGCTGTTTCTTTTTCGACAATCAGCATGTTACTATCGGACAAAGTCGAAACAAATTTTTTTGCTTTTTCCGAATGCATCCAAAGTTTTGTGGTGCCTTTATCATCATCAAGACTCCTATCAATTTTACCGATTTCAGAAAAATCTCCGATTGTAAAATCACTTACACGTGGTATTTCTCTGAATTGGCATTCGTAACAGGACGGCCTGGTGTTTAAATGCTTCTTAAAAAATAAATTTGCATATGACTTGCTGTCAAAAGTTTGCTGTATATATTTATTGTTTTCAAAGCATACTCTCACATTAGGAGTCGCATAACCAAAGTATTTGTTTCTGAACTGAACCTCTGTTACTCTGTTTTTATATTTTTCATTTAAATATGAAATGTATTTTTGAAAAATCCCGGGAGAAGATACTCCTAAGCAAAGAAGATCTATTGTATACAAATTTTCTCGGACACCAACCGCATTTATCAATCCATGAACCTGACAAGGTGTTCCGACAAATAAAACAAGTGTGTTTGTCAAAAGAAGCTCTTTTATTTCATTAAACGTATCACACAGATTACTTTGAACGTATTTTGATCCACGCATATCGCTTAACTGCTCAATACTTTTTGCACATTTATGAACAACCTCTGTTCGCTCATTGTATCCAACAGCATAAACAACCCCTCCGAGTCTTATCACTTCCTCTGCTGCAATAGAGAAGAAGCCACCTGCAGTACTTTGCAGCCTTTCTTCTTCATTGGTATTCTGTACCGCACAGAACACGCTATTATTCTGTTCAATTCCGTTATTGGAGGTATATGGGCATACTCTCTCGCATATATGACAATTAACACAAGCGTTGGTATCTACTACAGGATACAGAAAACCTTCGTCATCGTATTGCATTGATACACAGCCTTTAGGGCAAATGCTGTAGCAAGCAGTACATCCGCAACACTTTGTTTTATCCGCTATAGTAATCATAACTCTATCCTTACTTTTTATAAAAGTATTATATTCCTTGGCTTAATGCTTCGTTCAAGAATTCAAGTGATTCTTCTCTTAATAACATTAATTTTTTATCTACAGCTGTATAATCAATATCGGAAGAAATCTGTTCAAGAATATCACTTCTATATCTACGATCTTCTAAGCCTAAAATTGAACACAAGCTATCAATTCGAGAATTTCTTGACTGTTTTCCCTCATCAAATCTATTTAATGTAACAAATTTCTTATGATGCAGTATAGAGAATACACTACCATGAAACGAATCGGTTAAAACATATTCAGCTCCTCGAATTAAGTTTATAAAATCATCCGGACCGACATCAAAAAGTTGATGATCACCGAATTGCAAATCATATTCAACAAAGCTATCCAAAAAAGGAGTGCATACAATCGGCAACCCTGTTTTCTCCTTTAATTCATTTGCTATATTGCGGTGTTCGGTATTTTCACCAAGAAAATAGCAAAAAATATACGGTTCTTCGACTATACGCTTCTCAGGGATAAGATCTTGCCACTGTTGCTTTGTTAATAGCATCGTAGGGTCAACTACTACTTTCGCAGGACAACCGCCTATCTTTTTTACAAGTTCAGAGCCTTTTATTTCTCTCACACTTAAATAGTTTATACGTCTTAAATAATTCTTTGTTCTATTTCTTTGATACCAGGGAATAGAACTTACACCGAAGCTTGTTGCATATGAAATCTTATTTACTGCATCCGGAACAAACATCAAATTATAGAAGTTTGTGCCTAATCCGCCGGGAGTCCAGAGTTGATCGCTTCCCACTACAATTGAATCGTAACTATTTGCAGCCTTACACAATTCGTCATATCCGTAATAGACCGGTGAAAATTTTCTGTAATATTTGTCTTGAAAGCGCTTAAAGGCTTTCTCACGTATCTTATTCTTTGAAGCAATTTCCGGATATTTTCCCAAAGCACGCTTTTTTTTAATCTTCATTATTTTGTCAAACATAAGATTGCTATTCAAGAGTCTTGGCAGCTGTTTCATAATAAACACAGGTGTTTTTTTCTTTTTATAGACAATATATTCACTACTATATCCCATACTGTCAATAGTAACCTGCGTTGCAAAAGATTGCAGCATACTCCCATAATTTAATGTATCATAACACGCACAAATACCAACTTTTTTTTTCATCATAAACCTCAACACTGTATTAAATTTCCGAAAGAAAACTCTTCAATTCTGCAATATGTGCATCTAAGCTAAACTTAGTCGTTACGTCACTCCACGCCTGTTGACTCATATTTAAACGTAAAGCATCATCATTTACCAGCTTCAAAATATCATCAGCTAAAGCCTTGGTATCTCCCGGAGTAATCATAAATCCGTTTATACCTTCCGATATTACCTCCGGAATAGATGCAATATTGGTGCTGATATTAGGAATTCCGCTTGCCATGGTTTCAAGTATGCTCATGGGTAATCCTTCGTTGTAGGATGGAAGCACATTTATCATTGAGTCGACAATATACTTATTTTTCTGCTCTTTATCTACCCAACCAATATGTGCGATACGATGCTGTATCTCATATTCGCAAACCATTTTTTTCACGTTCTCAACGTCACCGTCACCACACAAATAAAATTGCACTTCTTGTGGAAGCTTATCATCTAAACTCTTAATTACATCCAGTAAGTCATATACTCCCTTACGCTTGCCCAACCTACCCAGGAAAAGTATATTTCGAGCATTAGCATTATATGGGTTAACTTCATATGTTGGCACTGCATTATATAAAACCTTAACTCTCGCTGATGGCGCTTTCTCGGTTATCATTTGAATTAGTCTATTGCTTAGTACAATATTTAAATCAACCTTCTCCAATGTATCAATAACATAATGCTTCTTTTTTTCAGACAAACTTTCATAAAACTCATCGAATTCTGCAGCATGGTGATGCATTATTGTTTTAAGCCCAAGTCTTTTTAGTGCTCGCACTAATATTGCCTTTCTAAAAAAGCTACCTCTTTCAGCAGTATGAAAATAAGCAATTTCAAAGTCACCTCTTAAGGCTGTAAATAAGATTCTGATATATGCTTGAAGAAAATACAATGCCACAACAAACTTATTCTTTTCAATGTGTGTAGGAATATAACATATATTATAATCATCCCATCTTTCATAACTCAGATAATTTTTAACAACTGAGATTATCCCACCCCGGACATTTAAATCAGAGCCACACATTAGAATATTTATTTTCTTCATTTTTCTCGACCTTTCATACCCCGAATATAACATTAAATTCTATACCCTATATATAACACTTATTTCTTCTTAGAAAATTAGATTGAATTCAAAAATTCACGAATTGTTTTCACAACAAGTGCTCTATGTGACTCATATCTTGAAAAAACATTATTTTTTGCTTTAGTTAGTGCTTCTTCAAGGCTATCACATTCTCCACACATTATCACAAAATTTTGTTCAGAAAACGTTTCTGCGATTTGTATTTGATGATCATCAATATGCTCACCATACTTTGCAAGTCTCGGTACAACAATAACTGGCTTATTATTTTTCAATCCGGTCATAATTGTAGCCACTACGCTATGCGTAATGAGCAAATCACATTCTTTTACTTTTCTCTCATATTCATCTCTGCTCAAAAAGTTTTTAAATTCATAATTTTGCGGCAAATAATCTGAATTTCCTACCTGAGCAAAAACAGGTTCACTAATAACTCCGCTTTCAATCAGATCATCTACATTTCTTAGCAATCTATTAAACTGAAATTTCTGAGTTCCCACAGCAACATATATCATCACTAATACCTCTCAAAAAATACCACCTACATATTTTGCTTTCGGATAAAGCTCAAGTAATGATTCCCACTGAACTAAAAACAAATCAGCAAAAGGATAAACAAGCCTACCAGTTAATGATCTATTGTTCACACGTGCAAATGATTCAATATAAACTACCTTGCATCTCATAAGCTTTGCATACAAGCAAAACGGAAATGCGATTAAAGCACCTGTGGTTATTACAAAATCCGGTTTTTCCTTATGCATTATTTTGGCAGCTCTAATAAGCAGTACAATAAAGTTCCATAAAAAATTTTTTTCGTGTCTATTTATTTGAGGTAAAGTATGCATTTTTTTAAAATTACAATCTTCGGCTTGTCCGCCTTCCTCAGTTATATAAAAAGTATCAAATTCTTCTGCTATTTCTTTAATGCACATTAGTTCTTCCCAATGTCCTCCAGAAGAAGCAATAAAGCACGCCTTTTTCATTGCCACACTCTTCCCTCTTTACTGTGTTGATTTTCTAAAACTGAATATTTAAACCAGCTTTCGATGATAACAGCCGTATAATTTCATACTTGTATACTCATTATCCGTAGAAATTTTCTCCATAAAGAGTTACCTATACTATCTGCCACAAGTTGGTTGGTGTGGCAATAATAATGAACTCTGAGTTTTTATAGGCAAGTTCAGCGTCAAGCGTTGCCGTCAGATCGAGTTCTTTTTCTGCCAGGTATTTTTCTATATATTCATCCTGAATAGGTGACTTTCTCTGATTTATCATTTCAACCTTTTCAGGAATGACATCAACCGCATAAACCTTATTATTTTGTGCCAGGAGTGTGGCAACAGAAAGACCTACATAGCCTGTTCCCGCCACTGCAAGTATATGTATCTTTTCCATATTCTCAATTTCTCCTTAAACATCTAATTTCGTCACAAACGGTAATTTTTTGATGGTATCATTATTACTACTCAGTTAGTAGGGGTCGCGATTACAACAAAGTCAGCATCAGAGTATGCTACCTTTGAATCCAGCGTTGCAGTCAAATTCAGTTCCTTTTCAGCCAGATATTTTTCGATATAATCATCCTGAATCGGAGATTTTTTGTTGTTAATCATATTGACCTTAGCTTGCACAATATCGACTGCTACTACCTGATGATGCTGACTTAGCAGGACTCCCAGGGAAAGACCGACATATCCAGTTCTGGTCACAGCAATTTTATAGTTATTCATAGTTCTCGTTTTGTGAGCCAAAACAGAGCTGTGCCAAAACATCCCAGAAATAGTCTCTGGATTCCAGCTTCTCCGCTACCTATCAGCAAATAAACACTTTTATTGAACAAGTCGAGCCACCAAAACCCTTTAGTTATCGTAGTATTTCTTGGTTGACCCTATTATATCTCTAGACCCAGTGCCCGCAACAGTGATTTTGTAATTCTTCATGTTATTTACTCCTCCGATCCTCATCGGACATTTTCTCTAATTTTCTATGTACACATCAGCTATTCGCAGATAGTATATCTCTCTAATTTCAGCTGTGTAATAACCACATGCGGCTAAGTGTTTTCTTAGGCTGTCATATCCAAATACCCCGACAATCATATTGCCCTTGTTTTCTACTCCATAAAATATCAGTTAAGTACACTCGCATCTATTCCTCAATAACCGAAGTGCTGTTTTATACAGTCGAACTCTGTATACCCTGCAATGATGTTTTTTCTAAGTGTTGAATTGAACACTGTCAGTGTATGAATCTTGTTAAAACTGTATATATCATTCAATCCGGTTTTACAACTTCTTCAAAATTGGTAATATCACTTTGTCCACTTCATCGGCTTACCTGGCATATGGCGGATAAAGTCGGGTACCCGACCCGCCTGCTAAAATTATGCCTTTCATATGTACCTCCCAAATCATCTTCCTTGTTTGGTAAGAACTGTGATAATTGTTTTAAATATGATTTTCCAATCCACAAGAAAACTGCGTTCACGGATATACTGTATATCCATCTCGACCCATTCATCAAAAGAAATGTCATTTCTGTTTGGCTGAATTTGCCAGTAACACGTAAGACCAGGTGTAATAAACAATCGCTGGGCTTGATAAGCAGAATATTGCTCAACCTCTCTGGGCAAAGCTGGACGAGGCCCCACAATGCTCATATCTCCTTTTAGAATATTAAAAAGCTGTGGAAGCTCATCAATACTTGTTTTTCTTATAAATTTTCCGACTCTTGTAATTCTCGGATCATCGGTAATTTTAAAAACAGGTCCATCCATTTCATTTTCTTTCAGTAGTTCCTTAAGCCTGTCTTCCGCGTCAACAACCATTGAGCGAAATTTATACATTTTAAACTCTTTACCGTTTTTTCCCACTCTTATCTGCGAAAAAACAGGACCTCCTTTGGGATCATCAATAATGATAGAAATAACTGTAATCAGCATAACGGGAGAAAGAACAATAATAGCTATCAAAGAGAATAAAATATCCTGAAATCTTCTTAGCCACCGGTAACCGTGTCTTGTTTTTAAGGTCGCATAATAAATATTATTTTCAGGCATAACCTTTTTTTCGGAAATATTGTTTTTTCTTTCATTTGCATATATTCTTTTCGCCAAAACTACACCCCTCTAGCAAAAAATTAATAGCCGTATTCGCCGTAGTAACCGTATTTGTATCCTCCGCCGTATTTGCGTTTACCGACAGGCTCAACATCATTAAATATAACACCGATAATATTAGCTTCGGAGCGTTTGAGAATATCAATTGTTTTTTTGTAGTCTCTGATGTCGGTAACATTATCTCTGACTATAACAACAACACCGTCAGTTTGCTTTATTATAGGTAAAGCGTCAATTACTACGCCAATTGGCGGAGTATCAAATATAATATAATCATATTGTTTTGAAAGCTCTTTGATTAATTCTTTCATGTTGTCACTTGATAAAAGTTCCGACGGGTTCGGAGGAATAGTACCGCAACAGATAGCGTCAAGGTTGTCCAATTTAGAAGTGTAAACTATATCAGATGCCTCACATTCAAAATTGAGGTAATTTGTAATTCCCTTGTCAACAGGTATTTCAAGCACCGATTGAATTCGAGGTCTTCTCAAATCACAATCAATAATCAGTACCCTGGTATCAACCTGCTGTGCAAGTGCAATAGCTATATTAACTGCAGTAATAGTCTTTCCTTCGGATTTTGAAGAGCTTGTAATAGACACCATTTTACAGCCTTTTTTTACAATTGAATAAGCAATATTTGTTCTTGCTTTTTTATAAGACTCTTTGATCTGAAAGCCAACAGCTTCAGCATTGAGTTTTACATCTTGAAAAGAGCCTCTTTTTGGATATTTTTTCATACTGACTCCCTCTTATCTTTTTTTTTGTTAGATTTATTTACTGCATCAAATTTTGGAATAGCTGCAAGAATCGGAATATCTCCAATCATAGTCATTTCCTCGTTGTATCTCATCTTTTTATCAAGGAACGCTCTGAGCAATGAAATTCCGACAGATATAACAAGCCCTGCTATCATTGCAATTATTACGTTCTTTATTTCATTCGGAGATGAAGGAGCAGTAGGCAACTGAGCATAATCAACTATCTTTAGCGTTGCTTTGGATTTAAGTCTTGAAATAGCCTCAGGTGCAACCTTTCCAACCGCATCAGCTATAAGCTTTGAATCATTTGGAGAAGAAGTAGTAACCTTAGCGTCAAATATCTCCGTCTTTTCGTCACTGCTGAAAGAAACCATTTTGCTAAGCTGTTTAGCGGTATATTTGTTGTCTATATGCTCGGAAAGCTCTGTGTAAAAAGTATTTGTGTTCAGCATTTTAATATATGTAGCAACAAGATTCTGTGCATAGGTTTGCTCAGAAAGTATATTGAGGTTGTTTTTATTTTCATCATCATTTGACGTATCAACATATAACTGAATTGAAGACGTGTATGACTTTGGAATAAAATATCTTGTTATGAAAAAGCTTCCGATAGCACAAATAAGCGTAACTACGATAATAAAAGCTGCATTTTTCTTAATAATATTCCATACATCTGACAATGAAATAATAATTTCATCCTTTTCTTCCATAGAACTACCTCCGTTTTACATATTCATTCGTTTTCTGCATTATTGGTTATTATTATAATCCAATATTCAATTTATTTCAACAACAATATTTTATTTTTTTCCACTATTGACAAAGTTTGTGTGACTAATTTATTATTGTACACTAAGATATCAAGAAATTAGTAATTATCACCATGAACACATATAGGCTTTTCGGAGAGAAAGTTATGTAAGTACAGTTGCCTTGCTTTTTGTTCCTTTTGAATGCGGTGCTTTGTCGGACTTTACTGTCCATATTTCGGCACCAACCTTTGGCTGAGCTGTTTCATCAATATCGGTTAAATCCGTAAACATAAACCGAGCCGAGAACAAACCATATTGAAACAAGCTGTGTTGTAAAACCTTTGCATAACAACATAAATATTGCAAAGCCTATCAACGCTATAGGCGTATGAGGTTTTTATATTTATATTTTGTTATACTATTCCGGTTTTATGTAAAAAGTGCATAAAAACACCGACAAGTATTAGCATAGAACACCATTACTTGTCGGCAATAATTTTAATATCACATTACTTGTTCAAAAATATAGCGGCAATACCGTCAAGTCCGTTTGAAGTATCGATAACACCGATTACTTTGCTGCCAATTCCGTTTACAACAGGTGTAACAGCCTCTGCGACCGCATAGATAATTACCATCTGCATTGCCCGTGCCATAAGCTGAAATAACATCTGAATAAACAGAAAAAACCGTTGTCCTTGTAGTAGCCCATATCATTAAAAGTCTGCATAAGACAAAGTGTCGGCATATCAAACACGGCAACTTTTAAGGTTTTATCTGACGAAGTACTGTCTTTTGTTGCAACTGACGATGTTGAATCCTATGAATCGGAATTTCCGGAACAACCTGCAAATAATGTTGCTGTCATTGCAAGTGTGAGGAACGCACATAGATTTTTTTGCCCGGGCATTGTCAATAAAAGTTTGTAAGTTTTAAAGAGGATTGAACTTTTTATTGTTCAATCCTCTTTGTTGTTTATTACAGACTGCATATCTTCGGGGATCTCGGCAGTAACCGTAATGTATTCATTTTTTATCGGGTGATAAAATTCAAGTCTTGCACAATGAAGTGCCTGCCTTGATATTTTATCAAGCTTTCCGCCGTACAAGTCATCGCCCATAAGCGGATGCCCTAAATAAGCCATATGACAGCGAATCTGATGTGTTCTGCCGGTTTCAAGCCACAATTCAAGCAATGTAAAATCTTTTGTTGTAACAAGCGGTTTATAGTGCGTAACTGCTTTCATTCCGTCATCACGGACAATTCGCACCATTTTGGAATCATCACGCAAATCCATTGGCTTATCAACTATACCTTCAATATTTATTTCGCCCTCGCATAAAGCGTAATAGACTTTATGCGTTTTATTTTTTACGGCATTGGCTGTAAAACGGTTTTTGGCTATGAGAACAAGCCCTGAGGTATCCTTGTCAAGTCGGTTAATTGCCCGAAATACAAACGGCTTGCCGTTTTGACTGCAATAGTACGAAACAATATTTGCAAGCGTATCGCTTTGGTGCTGCTTTACAGGATGAACAGGCATGGAATGCGGTTTGTTTACCACAAGAAAATGTTCATCCTCATATCTTATATCAAGTGTCCCCTTTGTCGGTTCAATTTCACATTTTTCATCGGGAATTGCAATTGAAACGGTTTTACCGCTTTGCACACAGTCAATTGTTCTTAAAATTTTCCCGTCCATCAAAATACCGTCTTTT
>ENA-UPXC01000101-UPXC01000101.1-human-gut-metagenome-genome-assembly--contig:-NODE-101-length-127835-cov-17.088691_pt1 | contig 127835 bp, 98 predicted proteins | sample MGYA00250047_ERZ773371 | MGnify/ENA primary metagenome ERZ773371 (study PRJEB29103, sample SAMN06111975) | human gut metagenome | biome: human gut; feature: ankylosing spondylitis patient; material... | reverse complement strand
GCAAATGGCGGGATTGCGTTGGCATGATTGGTTGTTGAGCGTTGGTCAAAATGGTTGTTTTTACAGTAGCGCTAACATCTGGGTCGCGCGCGACCTCGTGGTTCTCATATGCTGCAGCGGCGAGAGGGTGGTCTCCTGGTACATGGCCAGGTCCGAGAACTCGAGGGCGTGGTCGGCCCTCATGGCACCGATCCCGGCGCCCGAGGTGGTCGTCACCGACGGCGGGAGCGGGTTCGCCAAGGCCGTGCGCGAGACCTGGCCGCGCACCAGGGTCCAGAGGTGCACCTTCCACGCCTTCTCGCAGGTCAAGCGCTACACGACGACGCGGCCGAAGCTCCAGGCGGGGCGCGAGCTCTACCTCATCGCGCGCGACCTCATGGGCATCGAGACGCTGCACCAGGCGGAGCTCTGGGTCGAGCGCTACCTCGACTGGTGCGGGTTCTGGGCCGACTTCCTGGAGGACAGGACCGTGGTGGACGGCAGGAGGGTCTACACCCACGAGAGGCTGAGGCGGGCGCGCTCGTCGCTGTCGTCGCTGGTGTCGGCGGGGACGCTGTTCACCTACCTCGACCCCGCCCTGGCCAAGGCCGGACCGCTGCCGTCGACCAACAACATGATCGAGGGAGGGGTGAACTCGCAGCTGAGGGCCGTCCTGCGCAACCACCGGGGGCTGACGTCGGTCAAGCGCGTGAAGGCGGTGTTCTGGTGGTGCCATGCGCACTCCGGGGACTCGAGGACGGCGCGCGAGAAGCTCGCCGCGATGCCGACCGACGCGGACATCGACTTCCTGTTCAGCGTCTACTCCGCCTCGCCGTCGCGCGAGGACGGAGGGCCGGAGTGGGGCGACAGGGCCGTGTGGGAGGACCTCCACCACAGGGACCCGTACCCGTTCTGGCTGGATTAATGGATGGAAACGGATGTTCTATCGGGACACACATTTTGTCCTATAAGCCTAAATGACTCAATTACACCAGACGATCTTGTTGTTTTCGGTATTGAGCCTTTATTTAAAGAAAATAAATCGTATAACAAGGGCAACTACTATGGCCGCAATGGTCAAAAGCAGAATTGTCAGCTGATGCTGCTTGCGTCGTTTACTTGACGAAACGAAGATTGATTTTCCCTGTTTTGGCGTTTCGAGATAGCGAGCCGAATGCGTCAAGGTTTGCTTGGGTCGAGGCCCTCTTTGTTGATGAGCGGCGGATGCTTTCATCGGCTCATCGCTAGCTGCGCTGTTTTTAGATAATGGTGCGTCTTTCAGATATACAGGGTCTCCCGAGGCAACGCCCATATGTTTACGTCCCGTTTGGGCATCCTCGAGCGTTTGATATCGATTTCTCGTCACATAATCGGGCTCAGGATCATTAATGGGCTCTTGCGAGATGTGGGGGCGATGGAACCGTGGCGGCTGCGTAGAAGTATCTTCGCCCTGCGTCGGCATAAACATATTGTTCTGGTTTTGGTCGTCCATGATGCCCTTTAGCTCGTTACCAACAACGTGTACGCGCTCATTGTAAGCCCCTTGTTATTTGTAGCTGCGAACATACTTCTTATTTAAGCTCTGGTTCAAAGAACCTTAACCTTACTAAGACCTGAGTCATACACACTCAGATATGCTTATAGTACTGGACTCAAAAAACTTTATAGTCGATGTATATATGAGCACTGGGTGGGCATATATAAGAGCGTCAAAAGAAGTCCCAGTCACCTAGAAGATGGCTCGGCAGTCCTTAAAAGGAGTGGTAAACATGGCAAGCATGGTTCCTTATCGTTCGGTTTTTGGCGTCCGTCCTTCTGCTAGCTCGCTGTTCGATCTGTTTGATGATATGACCGACCTTGCAAACAACTCGATTGCCTCCAAGGCGTTCCCCGTTGACGTTGAGGACAAGGGCGATGGCTACGAGGTCAAGGCGTATCTGACCGGTGTCGCCAAGGATGACATCGACGTTGAGCTCAATGAGGGTCGCCTGTCCATCAGCGTGAACGTCGAGGAGAGTGCCGAAAACGAGGGTAAGAACTTCCTCCAGAAGGAGTTTAGCTCGTACAGCGCGACGCGTGGCGTATATCTGAAGGACGCTTCGAGCGAGGGCCTTTCGGCTAAGTATGCTGACGGCATCCTCACCGTTACGGTTCCTAAGATCGTCGAGAAGAAGAACGTCACGAAGATCTCCATCGACTAACGATGGCTCTGCTTCAATCGAGAGTATGAATTAAGGGGGCTGGGAAGTGATTCCCAGCCCCCTTTTGTTGTCTTGAGTGGGCTATTGAATGGTTGTCGGTTGATACTGGCTTGCAGGGCATATCGAGAGCTTCCGTGGCCCTTGAAGAAGGGTGGCAGAGCTGCCGAGTTCATCATCGAGACTTGCATCAAGTGCGTTGGCATAGCTTTTGACGGTAAGGCTTGGACGATTATTGTCCTGGCTGATGTGCATAGCGATGAGCTGTTCGGTGTGTTCGGTAACAAGTTCTCGCGCGGCTTCGGCGGCCTGGTTGTTGGAAAGGTGCCCCTTTGCGGACAGGATGCGTTCCTGAAGAAAGCGGGGGTACGGTCCTTCGCGCAACATTGTTACATCGTGGTTGCTTTCGAGCGCGAGAACTCGACAGTCTTTGAGGGTGCCTATGGCCTTGCTCGACAACTCTCCGGTGTCGGTGGCAAACCCAATGGAATCATCGAGAGCATTGAATCGATAGCCGACAGGATTGATGACATCGTGCGATGTTGAGTAGGTTTGTACCTGGATGCCGGCAATGGGGAGCGTGTCGCCGGGGTCAAATTCCTCAACGGGCAGGTGCGCAAGGTTTTCTTTGCATGAAAGGGTGTCCCTGCTGGTAAAGAGGGGACCATGCCAGTGCTTGCACCATACATCGAGCCCCTTGATATGGTCACCATGCTCATGGGTGATTACAAGAGCGGCGACGTCGTCTGCCGAGAGGCCAAGCTCCGCCATGCGTTTAAGTGTCTCGCGGCGGGACAGGCCGTTGTCGATCATGATGAGCCCCTGAGGCCCCTCGACGAGTGCGCAGTTGCCTTTTGAGCCGCTGCCGAGGATATGAAGGTGCAGGCGAGACATAAGATTCCAAAGGATACAATGAGTGCGGACGAATAGAGGAGGAAGCGAATGCCAACGGTATCTCAGCACTATGGACATCATGCCGCGCCGAGGACGGATAAGAGCGCCCTGGCAACGCGGCAGGCCGCTGCCCCCGTAGTGCTCATGGTATCAGGCGGTGCGGACTCGACGGCGCTGCTCCTTATGGCCTGCACGTCAAAGCTGGATATCCAGGACGGGCGCGGCGTCGCTCCCATTGCGCGCGAGCGATTGCACGTGCTGCATGTAAACCATCATCTGCGCGGGGAGGCATCCGATGGCGACGAGGCCTTTGTACGTGACCTGTGCGCGCAATACGGCTTGCCGCTGTGTGTTGAGCATGCCTATTTTGATGACGAATCGGGCAATATCGAGGCTGCGGCTCGCGAGGTGCGCTATGCCGCGGCACGGAGATATGTTCGCGAACTTTGTGCCGAATCGGGCGCACCGCGGACGGCGGCTCGTATCTGTACCGCGCATACTTCGTCGGACCGCGCGGAAACATTTTTGATGAACGCCATTAAGGGGTCGGGCCCGGCTGGGCTTTCGAGCATTCCCCGTCGAAGGAATATCGTGGTGCGCCCCTTGCTTGACCTAACTCATGGCGAGCTCGTGGGCTATCTACAGGTACATGGTCAGCCGTGGCGTGAAGATGAGAGCAATGAGGATGTCTCGTATCTGCGAAACTACGTGCGCCATAGAGTGATGCCAGTGGTGGCGCAGCGCAATGCGAGCGTCTGCAAGACGATTGGCGCCGCCTGCGAGATCTTAGGCGATGAGGATGCCTTTCTTTCTCAGCTTTCGGCACAGGCGTTTCGAAGCTGCCTGCGCAAGGAAGCGGTGGGCGCACTGGTGCTCGATGCGCGCCGTCTTGCCGCCGCTGAGGTTGTGATTGCACGGCGTATCGTGCGGTTGGCGATTAAGCGCATCGATCCCGACGCGCGACCGGAGATGCGGCACGTGGAGCGCGTGCTCGCCTGCGTCGCTGCGGGCTCGGGCTCGGTTACGCTTCCTGCGGGAATTGATGCCCGTGTGGAGTTTGGCATGCTGGCGTTCAAGGCCCCGGCGGCGCGCGAGGGTTTAGTGGCCGATTGGATCTCCGTTCCCGGTTGTCTGCCGCTGGGGGCGGGGCATATGCTGACAGCGGAGCCGATGGCTGTGGAGCCGGGGTGCGATATCGTGCACCGTGCCCGCGAGCTTGCTGCTGCCGGAAAGGTTGCGGCCTTGGTGGATGCGGCGGCCCTGGGGTTTGCCGACTGCGATGGCGAGCGGATGTTAGCCGGCTCGCGCGGGGAGATTCCCACCGAGGCACGATCGGCGCGCCTGTGGGTGGATAGCCCTGTGCCGGGAGACGTGATGTGCCCGTTGGGGATGAACGGCCGAAGCAAGAAAGTGTCAGACCTGTTGAACGAGGCGCGCATTCCTGTTTCAGACCGCTCTGGCGTACCCGTGGTAAGAACGGCTCCGGGGGGTGCCGTAGTATGGGTCGCGGGCGTTCGCGCGGACGAACGTTTTAAGTGCACGGCGGCGACGCGCGTGGCCTATCTGCTTCGCGTGGTTGACGCGGATTAGCTCCTCGCACCAGCTTTTCTGTGCGGCGTTGACGGTATTCCCGCGCTGATGGTGCGCGGGCTGGAAAATATACCCCGTGCGCTGCTAGAATGTGTAGTTCGCGTCCATACGGCGGTGTGTGGGCGATTAAGCACAAGAAAGGGTTGTCATGGCTTCTCAACATCCGGATATCGAGAAGGTTCTGTTTACGCAGGAGGATATCGACGGTATCGTCTCTCGCTTGGGCGAGCAGATTACGCGCGACTATGCGGGTAAGGATCTGGTGCTGATTGCGGTCCTGCGCGGCGCCGTGGTCTTTATGGGCGACCTGATGCGCAAGATCGAGCTGCCGACCAACATCGATTTCATGGCTGTTTCGAGCTATGGCGACGGTGTGAAGTCTTCGGGTATCGTGCGTATCATTAAGGACCTGGATATCGACATCCGTGGTCGCGACGTGCTGATCGTCGAGGACATTCTGGACTCGGGCCTGACCCTCAAGTACCTGATGAAGAACCTCGAGAGCCGTAAGCCCGCTTCTCTGGAGGTCGCCGCCTTCCTATGGAAGGACGTTGAGGACCGTACCTCGGCCGTCACGCCCAAGTATGTTGGAACCCATTGCCCCGATGCCTTTGTGGTGGGCTACGGCCTCGACTATGCCGAGCGCTATCGTAACCTTCCGTATCTGGGCATTTTGAAACCGGAGGTTTATTCGTAAGATGCCCGACGACCGTAACGACAACAATTCCCAGACTCCCCGGGAGCCTAAGATCCCGGGGATGCCCGGAGGCAAGAAGCCCACGCGTACGGGCTGGCTGTATTTTATTTTGGCTTGCGCGCTTCTGGGCTACGCCTTCTTTAACATGGGCTCCGGCTTTGCCAGCTCCAGCAATACCGTTAAGCTCGCGACGAGCGAGATGGTGAGCGCCATTAAGCAGGATCGCGTCGAAGATTTGACCTATACGGTTCAAGACGGAAGCGTGGCGGGTCATTACTGGAAGACGAAAAAGGACAAGGGTGATACGAGCGAGCTCAAGAGCTTCTCCTCGACCTATGTCGGCTCCGATTCGCTTGCCGAGCTTATGGCGGAGCACCCCGACACCAAGTACATCGTCAACACCAACGACCCCGATTTTTGGGGCGACTTGGCGATGAGCGTGCTACCGACGATTGCCCTGATCGCTATCATGTTCTACTTTATGCGCCAGATGATGGGCGCCAATAATAGGAACATGCAGTTTGGCAAGACCAACGCCAAGACCAACGAGGCTACGCGTCCCAAGGTCAAGTTCGAGGACGTTGCCGGCGTGGACGAGGCAGTCGAGGAGCTCGAGGAGATTCGCGATTTCTTGAGCGACCCGGACCGCTATCGCAAGCTGGGCGCCAAGATTCCGCGCGGCGTTTTGCTGGTGGGCCCTCCGGGTACCGGTAAGACGCTGCTGGCCAAGGCCGTTGCCGGCGAGGCGGGCGTGCCGTTCTTTAGTATCTCGGGTTCCGACTTTGTCGAGATGTTCGTGGGCGTCGGCGCCAGCCGCGTGCGCGACCTCTTTAAGGAGGCCAAGTCTCAGGCTCCGTCAATCATCTTTATTGACGAGATCGATGCCGTGGGACGTCAGCGCGGAGCTGGCTTGGGCGGCGGTCATGACGAGCGCGAGCAGACGCTCAACCAGCTGCTGGTCGAGATGGACGGCTTTGAGGAAAGCGAGTCGGTCATCCTGATCGCTGCGACCAACCGTCCTGACATCCTGGATCCGGCATTGCTGCGTCCCGGCCGTTTTGACCGTCAGGTTACGGTCGACCGTCCGGATGTGAAGGGCCGCGAGCAGATCTTGCGCGTGCATGCCGAGAACAAGCCGATGGACGAGGACGTTAAGTTTGAGAAGCTCGCCCAGATGACCGTTGGCTTTACTGGTGCCGATTTGGCGAACCTGCTCAACGAGTCTGCGTTGCTGGCCGCTCGCCGTCATCGTTCCGTGATCTCGATGGACGAGGTCGAGGAGTCGATGGAGCGCGTGATTGCCGGACCGCAACGCAAGGGTCGCGTGATGACCGAAGCCGAGCGCACCACGATTGCCTACCATGAGAGCGGTCACGCTTTGGTGGGCCACATCCTGGAACACTCCGATCCGGTTCATAAGATCTCGATCGTCAGCCGCGGTCAGGCCCTGGGCTACACACTGCAGCTTCCGCAGGAGGATCACTTCCTCAAGACCAAGAACGAGATGCTCGACGAGCTCGCCGTGTTCTTGGGCGGTCGCGTTGCCGAGGAGCTCATGTGCGACGACATCACGTCGGGCGCGAGCAACGATCTGGAGCGCGCGACTAAGATGGCGCGCGAGATGGTCACGCGCTTGGGCATGAGCGAGGAGTTGGGCACGCAAGTGTTTGGCGAGGCGCAGCATCAGGTGTTCCTGGGTCGCGATTATGCCGATCACCAGGATTACTCCGAGGAGACGGCGCGTCGCATCGACATCGAGGTCCAGCGCATTATGCGTGAGGCCCATCGTCGTGCGGTCGAGATTTTGGATGCCCGCCGCGATCAACTCGATCTGATGGCCAAGGTGCTGCTTGAGCGCGAGACCGTCGAGGGTGACGCCGTGAACGCCCTGCTCGACAACGAGTGGGACGCTTACCTTGAGCGCGAGGGCGATATCCTGGCGGCCAAGGAGGAGCGCAACGCCAAGGCGGCTGGCATGCCGACCAAGAAGCGCTCGCTTCGCATGAGCGAGGAGGAGTTGGCGGCTGATGCCGCGGCCTTTGCGCAGGCGGCCATGCAGGAGGATGCCGAAGCCGCATCCGATGATGCCGGAGATGGCAATGCTGCCAACGCTGACGGCAACATCGACGCCGACAAATAGTTCTTGTAGCGAAAGCCTCCGCGGGGAAACCTGTGGAGGCTCTTTCTTTTGAGCGATATGTTGATTGGGGACAGACTTAAATGAGCGTTTTCACGCATTTAAGTCTGTCCCCAATCAACATTGCTGCGGCACTTTGCTCAGCTAAAGCGTACAATAGCGCCTATGCGAAAGGGGAACAGATGATCAACGAAACTATGTATGCTCGCGGTGCGGAAAGCTCCATCATCCGTGAGATTTTTAGCTATGGCCTTGAGCGCAAGGCACAGATCGGTGCGGAGAACGTATTCGATTTTTCGCTGGGCAACCCGAGTGTTCCGGCGCCCGCTGCTGTTGCTGAGTCCATTAAGAAGGCATTGGAGCTGCCGAGCGACCAGCTGCATGGATACACGCCTGCGCCGGGTCTGCCGCAATGTCGAGCGGCCGTCGCCGACTCGCTCAACCGTCGCTTTGGCACGAGCTATGAGGGCAAGGACGTCTTTATGACGGTGGGTGCCGCGGCTTCGCTCACCTGCACGCTCAACGCCGTTACGAACCCGGGCGATGAGGTTGTTGTTATCGCCCCGTACTTTCCGGAGTATCGCGTGTGGATTGAGAAGGCCGGCTGCACGTGTGTTGAGGCGCTCGCCGATGAAGATACGTTCCAGCTGAGCGTGAGTAACGTGCTCAAGGCGATTACCGATAAGACGGCTGCCGTCATCATCGACTCGCCCAACAATCCGACCGGTGCCGTATATACACGCGACACGCTGACGCGACTGGCCAATGTTCTGCGCGAGGCCAACGCTCAGCGCGATCCCGAGAATCCGATTATGCTCATCTCTGATGAGCCGTATCGCGAGATTGTCTATGGCGCCGAGGTGCCTTGGGTGCCTTCGATCTACGAGCACACCATCGTGTGCTACTCGTATTCCAAGTCGCTTTCGCTACCGGGCGAGCGCGTCGGGTGGATCCTGGTTCCCAATACGAATCCTCAGGCAGCTCGTCTAATGCCCGCCGTTGCCGGTGCCGCCCGTACGCTGGGCTTCGTGTGTGCACCGGCGCTCTTCCAGCGTGTAATCATCGACTGCATTGATGAACCGAGCGATGTCGAGGCCTATGCTCGCAACCGCACCGCGCTTACCGATGCACTAGCGGAGTACGGCTACACCTATGTTGAGCCGGATGGCGCGTTCTACCTATGGGTGAAAGCGCTGGAGTCCGATGCGAATGCGTTCTGTGAGCGCGCGAAGAAGCATGAGCTGCTCGCGGTGCCTTCGGATAGCTTTGGCATGCCGGGCTGGTTCCGCCTGGGCTACTGCGTGAGCTATGAGACAATCGTCAACTCTCTGCCTGCCTGGAAGCAGCTGGCCGACGAATATCGTCGAAAGTAAAGCGCTCTGCTTACAATGTTTTACGTGAAACGGGGTTTGGTTTTAAGCCAGACCCCGTTGTCTATGCCGTTGTATGATTGGGATGAAGCAGTTTTACGACTGCCGAAAGCTATGCGTACAATGAATATACGCGACGGCCATACTGGACAAGGAGACCCGATGCCCTACCTTCTTTCTTGTGATATTCATACTCATACGATGTTCTCTGCGCATGCGTACTCAACCATCGAGGAGAACATCTATTGGGCGGCGGAGCGCGGCCTTCAGGTGCTCGGTTCCGCCGATCATTTAAGCTCGATGGTTACGCCTTGTCCCAATGACCTGCGCAGTTTCCAATTCTTTATTAACCAGGATATCTGGCCGCGCATTTGGAGCGGCGTGCTGGTGCTGCGTGGTGCCGAGGCTGATATCGTTTCGCTGGATGGAGGCTTGTTTGGCGAGGACATTCCCGTTTCGCTCGATATTGCCGGCGATTCGTACAGTCACCAGCATTCGCTGTTCGATTTGGTTACGCGTAATTTGGATTATTTGGTGGCAAGCGTGCATAACCCGCAGTTTGCCGAAGGCGCGACGCTCGCCCAGACAACCGAGATGTACATCAATGCCCTGGATCACCCCAAGGTGTTCATGCTGGGGCATACGGGGCGCTCGGGCGTGCCGTTCGATATCGATGAGGTGCTGCTGGCGGCCAAGGCCAAGCACAAGATCATCGAGATCAACAACCATAGTCTTGAACACGGTGTCGACACTGAGCATTGGGCCGTATGCCGCAAGATCGCCGAGCGCTGCGCCGAGCTGGGCGTGGGTATTGGCGTGTCGACCGATGCCCACATTGGCATGGCCATTGGCAAGCTCGATCACGCGCGCAAGATGCTCGACGAGATTCACTTCCCGCTGGATTTGATCGTGACGCGCGACCGCGAGACGCTGCTGCGCGAGATGGCGGCAGCCGGCGTGTGTGACCTGCGCAAGGGGATGTAGCGGAGTTCATAAACCAAGCGAAGGGGGCGGTCCAGACGGGCCGCCCCCCTTTCTTGTCTCGAAAATCTACCGGGGTGGATTAGCGGCGCTCGAGGACCGCTACGGTTTCGGTGTGGTCGGTATGGGGGAACATGTCGACGGGCGTGATCTTGAGCAGGCGATAGCCTCCGTCGAGGGGCTGGTGCAGGTCGCGCTCTTGGGTCACAGGGTTGCAGCTGATATAGGTGATGCGGCGCGGCTTGAGTGCGCAGGCGGCTTCGAGGAACTCGGGGGTGGAGCCGGCGCGCGGCGGGTCGATGGAAAGGACATCGACGCGCTCGTTGTTGTCGGCGGCGTCTAGGATGTAGTCAGTGGCATCGTCGGCCATAAACCAGGCGCTGCGGGTAAGACCGTTGAGCTCGGCATTGCGACGTGCGTCGGCAATGCCCGCCGGGTTGCGCTCCACGCCGAGCAGCATAATGCCGATGCCCTTGTCCTGGGCATCCTTCGCGGCGCACAGGCCGATGGTTCCGCTGCCGCAGTAAGCGTCCATAAGAATGTCACCCTGCTGCAGGTCCATGCCGTCAATGGCAAGTCGATAGAGCAGCTCGGTTTGCTGCGGATTGGTCTGATAGAACGCGGTGGGGGAGATATCGAACTCGCAGCCGAGCAGCTGGTCGCGCATGCATTCGGCGCCATAGACGATACGAGTCTCCTCACCCAAGATGGCATTGCCGGGGCGACCGTTGATGTTCTGAGCGACGGTGACGATATGCGGATCGAGTGCGGCGACAGCCTCAAAGAACTCCTGCGCATGCGGCAGGTCGCGCTGAGCGGTCACGAGGGTGACCATAATCTGGTCGGTGCGCCAGCCGCAGCGAACGACGGCATAGCGAAGCAGTCCCAGATGCTTGTCTTCGTTAAAGGCGGGAATATGCAGACGTTCGGCCTCGCGAGCGATGCCGTTGAGAATCTGACGAGCGCCCGGCGCCTCAACGGGGCATTTGGGAACGGCGACGATTTTGTGCGTCCCACGTTCAAAAAAGCCGCAGCGGACAGCGCCCTCTTTGCCGGGAGCAAACGGAGTGGCAGCCTTATGACGAAAACCACGCGGCGCAGGATATTTACCCGGGTCTCCCAGGGTGACTCCCATACCGCGAATGGGGTCGACGCTAATGCCCTCGCGCTCGCAGAGCTCAGCAAACAGCTCCTCCATAGCAGCCTGCTTGGCCGCCAACTGCTTCTTATAAGGACGATTGAGTGCCGTACACCCACCACAAGCTTTCATGATCGAACAGGGAGACTTGGGATCCACGGCCTTACGCGCAGGCTGAGCCGAATCCTTGCGCGAGCCTTTGGAGCGAACGTGAGGCGCCTTATCCCCGCCCTGACGAGAGCCAGAACGCTTGGTCTTAACCTTGCCCTTCGCATCCTGAGACGACTTGGATTTCTTAGAAGATTTTTTCTCTTCCGACCCCTCAGCCGCCTCGATCAAAGCACGACGAGCCTTACGCTCCGCACGAGATTCTGCCATCAATAACTCCACTAATTCATGAATTAAAAGCTGCAAGCATTGTACCGTGCCAAGCCAGCGGGCGATATGCAAGCGCCCATTTCCTGTCAGTGATAGGCCCAACGACGTTTGCCCGGCGCGGGCGGGGAGCGGCGCGTAATTAAGTTTATCGCGAGTTCCGCACGCAAAGGAAAGCACTTAATGTGCTTTCCGTCTTGCGCAGGACTGTAGAGCAGGAAACTTAATTACGCGCCGCTCCCCGCCCGCGCCGGGCAACCCCAACCTTGTGCTCCATCAAGGTAAAGTGTATGATTCTGGACGTTACATGACTCACTTTACCTAACTAAAGTGCTATCGAGGGGGAATACCATGAATAGCGATATGTCTCGTCGTCAGTTTGTTGGTCTAGCCGGTTCGCTTGCCACGGTGCTCGGCCTTGGTCTTGTCGGCTGCGGCGGTGGTGCCGGCAAGGGCTCCGCTGCTGGTTCTGCCGCGGCCAAGGATGTGAAGGGCGCCGCGGAGTCCAAGAAGCTCGTGGTGGGCTTTGACAAGTCCTATCCTCCGTACGGCTTTGTGGGCGATGACGGCGAATATACGGGCTTTGACCTTGATCTGGCCAAGGCCGTTGCCGATAAGCAGGGCTGGGAGGTCAAATACGAGGCCATCGATTGGGATGCCAAGGATACGCTGCTCAACTCGGGTGCCATCAACTGCATCTGGAACGGCTTTACCATGGAGGGCCGCGAGGACGACTACACGTTCTCCGAGCCGTACATGCTCAACGAGCAGGTGCTCGTGGTCAAGAAGGACGCGGGTATCAAGAGCTGGGACGATCTTGCCGGCAAGACCGTGATTACCCAGACCGATTCCGCCGCACAGGATGTGCTCGAGGGCGACCAGAAGGATCTGGCCGCGACGTTTGCCACGCTCGATACCATCGGTGAGTACAACACGGCGTTTATGCAGCTCGAGAGTGGTGCGGTCGATGCCGTGGCGTGCGACCTTTCGATTGCCCAGTATCAGCTTGCCGCAAAGCCCGATGCCTATACGCAGCTTGATAAGCCGCTGTCCAGCGAGCACTATGCCGTCGGCTTTAAGAAGGGCGATACCAAGTCGGCCGACGCCGTGACCGAGTCGCTCAAGGCGCTCTACGAGGACGGCACGGTTAAGGACCTGTGCGACAAGTATTCAAGCTATGGTCTATCTTTCGATAATTGGGTGCTCAAGTAATGTCTATTCAGGTCATGATGCAGATGCTTGGCCAGGGATTCTTGGTCAGTTTGCAGTTGTTTGTGCTGACGCTGCTGGGGTCGATTCCGCTGGGAATCCCCGTGGCGTTTATGCGCATGAGCAAAATCGCGCCGCTCCGCTGGATTGCGCGCATCTATATTTCGGTGATGCGCGGCACGCCGCTCATGCTGCAGATGTTTGCCATCTACTTTGTCCCGTACTACGTGTTCGGCATTTCGCTCACGCCCGATTCCAAGTGGACGGCGTGCGTCGTGGCGTTCATCATCAACTACGCCGGCTACTTTGCCGAGATCTATCGATCGGGTCTGCAGTCTATTCCGCGTGGTCAATATGAGGCCGCTGAGGTGCTGGGCTATTCGCGCCTGCAGACGTTTTTGTACATTGTGATGCCGCAGGTCGCTAAGCGTATTTTGCCGGCGATGGGCAACGAGATCATCACGCTGGTCAAGGACACGTCGCTGGCGTTTGCCATTGGCGTGGGTGAGATGTTCTCGACGGCCAAGGCGCTGGTCGCCTCGCAGGTGAGCATGGTGCCGTTTGCGATCGCGGCGCTGATCTACTGGATCTTTAACTTTGTGGTCGAGATGCTGCTGGGCGCCGCCGAAAAGAAGCTGGACTATTATCATGACTAACTCAGTGATGAAAATCGAAAGCGCGCGCAAGGCGTTTGGCGGCAATGAGGTGCTCAAGGATATCTCGCTCGAGGTCAAGCGTGGCGAGGTCGTGGCGATTATCGGGCCTTCGGGTGGCGGCAAGTCCACGCTGCTGCGCTGCGCCACGCTGCTCGAGACGCTCGATGGTGGCTCGCTCTCGTTTGGCGACCTTGCGGTTGCGACGGATGCGGGATCGGGTGCGGTCTATGCGAAGGGAGATGTTCCCAAGCAAGCGCGTTCGCGTTTTGGTCTGGTGTTTCAGAACTACAACCTGTTCCCGCACTATACGGTGATGAAAAACATCACCGATGCTCCGATTCGCGTGCTCAAGCGCCCGCGTGAGCAGGCGGAGGCGCGTGCGCATGAGTTGATCGCGCAGATGGGGCTTACGGGCAATGAGAACAAGGTGCCATGTGAGCTTTCGGGCGGCCAGCAGCAGCGCGTGAGTATTGCCCGCGCCCTGGCGCTCGACCCGGAAATCTTGTTCTTTGATGAGCCGACCTCGGCGCTCGATCCAGAGTTGACGGCCGAGGTGCTGCGCGTCATTAAAGACCTCGCCGCGCAGAATATGACGATGGTGATCGTGACCCATGCGATGCAGTTTGCGCGCGATGTTGCCGACCGCGTGGTCTTTATGGACGGCGGCCGCATTGTCGAGGAGGGTCCTGCCGAGCAGGTTATCGACCATCCGCGTGAGCAGCGCACCCGTGAGTTCTTGAGCCGTATCGAGAGCTAGACTCAACTATATATTGAGATGAAGCCGTCGCAGGTCTTATGGTCTGCGGCGGCTTTTATTTGTATCGATGGGGTTTAATAATCCTCTCGCCTGCTCGCCCCATCCTCTCGCCGTCTGTATTCATACGCGTGCCGAAAGGTGTGCATGGACGGTCGCCCGTGAGGGTAGGGTGGTGGCATAGGACATTTGGAGGGTGAGTCGGCTCGGCTGCCGACCATGCTGCTCCCGGGATGGCACCGACCGCGAACTCTCCCCGTTGGCGTCGCGCATTGCGCGCGGCCCTGCAAGGAGGTCATCATGGGTGCTCCCAAGACCGGTAACGTAAGGAACGTGGTGCTCGTAGGCCAAGGCGGGGTGGGCAAGACTTCACTCGCCGAAGCCATGCTCCACCTTTCCGGCAAGACCGCCCGCCTGGGCGGCCACGACGGCACCAAGCCCACGCTCGACTATGACCCCGAAGAGGTTAAGCGTGCATTTTCCATCTCGACGACCATTGCGCCGATCGACTGGAAGGGCGCGCGCATCAATGTGCTCGATGCCCCGTGCTACCCCGATTTTATCGGCGACGCCTTTGCCGCGATGAGCGTCTGCGAGACGGCCCTGTTTGTGGTCGACGCCGAGGCCGGCCCGCAGCCTACGACGGTTAAGCTCTGGTATGCCGCCGAGGACCTGCGCCTGGCGCGTGCGGTGTTCGTAAACCGCCTGTCGCGCTCCGAGGCCAGCTTTGCGACCACAATGGACCTACTGCAGGAGCGCTTTGGTACGCGCCTGGGCGCCGTGACTCTTCCCTGGGGCGAGGGCGAGGACTTTGACGGCATCATCGACCTGGTGCGCATGAAGGCGCGCCACTGCAACGGCGCCGAGGCCGTTGAGTCGGAGATTCCCGAGGAGTATCGTGCCCAGGCCGAACAGGCCCATGACCATCTGTGCGAGCTGGTGGCCGAGGCCGACGACGAACTGATGATGAAGTACTTGGAAGGCGAGGAGACGCTGACGCAGGAGGAGCTTGAAGGCCTGCTGTCGAAGGCGATTGCCGAGCGCATCTTTGTGCCGGTCTTTGCGGGCGATTGCATTAAGGAGCAGGGCGTCAACTCGCTGATGGACGACATCGCGACGTACTTCCCGGCGCCGACCGACTACGGCGAGATGCCGCTCATCGACGGCGATTCGCTTAAGATCTCGAGTGACGATGACCGTCCGGTGGCGTTTGTGTTTAAGACGCTGGCCGATCCGCAACAAGGTCGCATCAGCTTTATCAAGGTGCTGACGGGTACGCTTGAGCCGGGTCTTGAGCTGATCAACGCGCGTACGCGCAAGGGCGACCGTCTGGCTCACCTGTATGTGATGTGCGGTCGCGACATGACCGAGGTCGGTCACGCTTATGCCGGTGACATCATCGTGGCACCCAAGCTGGCGGCCGAGACGGGCGATACGCTCTCGATTACCGGCAAGGTCGAGGCTGCGGCGTTTAAGTTCCCCAACTCGCAGTACCGCATCGCCATCGAGGCCGAGAATCGCGGCGACGAAGAGAAGCTCTACACGTTTATCGAGAAGGCCTGCAAGGCAGACCCGACCATGAGCATCGACCGCGACGAGGAGACTGGCCAGACCATTATCTCTGCCGTTGGTGAGGCACAGGTTTCGGTGCTGCTCAACCGTCTGGAGGACCGCACCAAGGTCGCCGCCAAGAGCGTGCCGATCCGCATTCCGTATCGCGAGACCATCCGCCGCACGGCGAGCGCCCAGGGTCGCCACAAGAAGCAGACCGGCGGTGCCGGTCAGTACGGCGACTGCTGGCTGCGCGTCGAGCCGCTCATTGGGTCCGACGGCACGAGCGACGGCTATGAGTTCGTGGACGAGGTCGTGGGCGGTCGCATTCCGCGCTCGCTGATTCCCGCCGTGGACAAGGGCGTCCAGGAGACCATGAAGGACGGTATTATTGCCGGCTACCCGCTCACGGGCATTCGCGTGGCTGTGTACGACGGTTCGTATCACAGCGTCGACTCCAACGAGATGGCGTTCCGCGCGGCGGCTCGCATCGGCCTGCGCAAGGCATGCGCCGATGCCGATCCAGTGGTGCTGGAGCCTATCGAGGAAATCACGGTGACGATCCCCGAGAGCTACGCCGGCGCCGTGATGGGCGACATCTCGGCCTCGCGCGGTCGCGTGACGGGCATGGAGACCGATGAGCGCGGAGACACCGTGGTCATTGCCCAGGCGCCGCTGGCCGAGCTGACGGATTACTCGACGCGCCTGCGCTCCATCACGCGCGGCACGGGCGACTTTACCATGAAGCCCGCGGGCTATGAGCAGGTGCCCTATGACGTTCAGGCCAAGCTGGTCGAGCGCTATGAGGAGGGCCGCGCCAAATAACGTGTGGTTTTGTCTGCAATGTAGGTGCTGACGAAAAGGCCGCCCTGGGCAACCGGGGCGGCCTTATTTGATCCTTTGGGGACGGAGGAAAACGGATCAATTTAGGTTTTGGGGCAGCTTGGTCGGCCCTAGTCTCCCGAGGTCTGATTGCGGCCGGTGGCGTAGTCGATCTGCACATGCGGCTGCAGGTTGTAGCAGTATACGTGGAAGCAGAGGGTCTTGCCGTGGTCCTCGACCGATTGCGCCTCAAGGCGCACGCCGCGGCAGACAAGTTCCTCTTCGTTATACATGGGCGTGACGCGGTAGAGCACGTGGTTGCCCGTTTCGCGGATGTAGTCGAGAATCTGCTCCTCAAACGGCAGCATGCCCGTCTCGTTGAGATAGCGCGTGCCGGTGAGGAGATTCTTGCGGTTGGCGTTTTCGCCGCAGAGCGACCAGGCGATAAGGTGGCAGCGGTTGTAGAGGCTCTGGCCCGGAATAAAGTCGTAGCGCTGCTGATGCCATCCGGCGGGATGGATGCGCGAGATATCGCCGCGCTTGCCTTGACCGAGCGATTCGGGGCCCACGCAGGCGAGCGCTTTGCGAGTGCGGCCCAGGCTGTCGAGCTTGGAGAACTTCTTAAAGCAGCCCTCTTCGGTGGCGCGATCGTATTCATCGAGTGTGAATGACGGCGTGCCGAGCGGGTGCGTGCTGTCGGCGCGAAGGGCAACGTAGGGGTTGCCGGCATAGTCGGGAATGCTGCTGAGATAAACACCGCGGGCGCGGTTGAGGTCGGGGTTTTCGACCTCGTCGATGGGGGTGGCGGCACTATCCGCGGAGGCAACGTTGCCGTTGGTGTTGGTCGCGGTGGATTCGGAGCCATCGCCAGAGTCTTGGCTATTTTGAGAGTCCGAGGAGCTCGCTGTTCCCGATTCGAGCCGGGCGACCAGGTCTGCCTCGTCGTCGGTGCGGCTGGGGCTCTCGTTTTGTTTTTCGGCCAGAGCCGCCGCCTGTTCGTCGCTTTGCGGCGACAGCAGCTTGGGCGCTCCGTCGAGCGACCCTGTGAACAGCGCAAACCCCAGCACCACGGCGGTGCCGATGGAAAGTACTTGCTTGTAGGCGGACTTGCGCGACATTGAGGCTCCTGGATGGACGGTTCGGAATCTACCAGTCTAGCAGGAGACGCCGCAGACAGTTTTGCCGAACAGATTCTTAAAGATTGGGGAGGCGCGCTATCGGTCCATTTGTCCCAGAAGGGACTGCGATGGTTGGGATGTGCGGGGCTATTCGACGTTTCCCAAGATAAAACCTACCAAAATAAACCAGTCCCTTTTTGGCAGGTCAGTTAACGCAGTTCAGGTTGAGCACGCGCGAGCGAGCAGGTTCCGGGTGCGGCAAGGTGACGTGAAACAAGCGGGCGCTGACCTTTTGGTCGCGCCCGTGCAGTTGAACGTCAGATTGCCGTGCCCGGGGCCTGCGCAGCGCCGAGCGGTTACGCCGTTTGTAAAACGGCGTAACTTAAAGATTCATGTTGCCGTGGATGTAGGGGGCGACCTCGGGGGAGATGTGTCCGCAGCCTAGGTTGCGCAGCGCGGACTCGATGGCGGCGGGCAGCGGGGTCTTTCCCTCGTCGTTGACCACGGTACCGCCGAGGGCGGCGATCTTGGCGACATCTGCCGGGGCGGCTTCGATATGCATGCAGCCGCCGACCAGGCGTGCGCGGACCTGCGCCAGGTCAAGATCGTGCAGATAATCCTCGCAGGCGCGGATTAAATCGACCTTCTCGCGCGTAAGCTCCTCGCCCGTGGGAATGCGCGTGGCCAAGCAGGCGCCTGCCGGCAGGTTCCAGACGGGGTAGCCCCATGCGCGCAGCAGCTCGCGCTCTTCGTCCTTGGTAAAGCCGACCTCCATAAGGGGTGAGCGTACACCGAGCTCTTCTGCCGCACGCATGCCGGGGCGGTAGTCACCGCGATCGCTTGCATTGCTGCCATCGATGACGGTGGGAAAGCCGAGCGACTTGGCGTGGTTGACGATAGCGGTAAAGCCGGCGCGCTTGCAGTGGTAGCAGCGGTCGGCATCGTTGCAGGCTACCTGGGGGAGCTGCAGCTGATCGACCGAAAGATTGAGCACGGGGAGCATAAAATGCGGACCCTCATCGGTTTGTCCGTCAACGGACCGCTCAAACGAAGCCTGCTCGGGTGTGCCGATGAGCGGCGTGGTGAGATGGACGAGGAGGGTATTGGTAGGCATGATGCGGGCGCATACGGCGGCCAAAAAGCTGCTGTCAACGCCGCCGGAAAACCCGATAGCCACGCGCCCGTATGCCAAAAGCAGCTGTTCGAGCGCCGATAGCTTGTCTTGAAGCTCCTCTGCGGGTGCCGTGGTGTCTAAAATCATGAAACGATCCTTATCGTTGAGTACTCGATCGAAAACTATAATCCTACTGGGCTGCTTGTCATAAGACTTCTATCTATGTAACGAAAGTGCAATATGGTATATACGTTATATACAAGTTGCCAAATGCGGTAGAGTTGCGGCAATGCGACAGCGAGAGTCGATGGGGGACCGATATGATCAAGGCTGTTATTTTTGATATGGACGGAACGCTGGTCGACACCGAGCGTCTGGGCATCAAGGCATGGAAAGCGCCCGCTGCTGAGCTGGGTGTCGCGATTGATGACACGCTGATTCATCAGTTTATCGGTCGCACGCTGCCCGATGTCATGGACATCCTTGAGGCGCATTGCGGCAGCAGAGAAACCGCTGAGGCGATCTATCATCGCCACAAGGAGATTCGCGACGAGATGGTCAAGACCGACCTGGAGCTTAAGGCCGGCGCCGCCGAGTGCATAGACGAGCTGCTGGCTGTGGGCTATCACGTGGGCCTTGCGACGTCATCGCGCCATGTCACGGCAGAACGCAACCTTAAGATGGTCGGCCTCTTTGACAAGTTTGAAACGGTGACCTGCGGCGAGGACGTCGTGCACGGCAAGCCCGACCCCGAGATGTATCTGCTTGCCTGCGAGCGCGCGGGCTTTGCTCCCGAGGAATGTGCCGTGGTCGAGGATTCGCGCAACGGCTGCGTCTCGGGCATTACGGCTGGCTGCCACGTCTTTGCTGTCCCCGATATCGTGCCGCTTCCGCAGGACGTGGTGGACGGCTGCGAGGCCGTGCTCGATACGTTGTTCGATCTGACGGCGGCGGTCAAGGCCGTGCGCTAGCGTTTGCACCCGAGCCATTTCAATAACATTTTAAAGATGCGGTCACCTGCTCAGCGCGGGTGGCCGCATCTTTTTATTTGGGAGCATTTTCAATCAAAAACTACCGTTTACCGTCTAATAACAACCGCTCGTCGGACTTAAATTGACTCATATTGAAATTGAAACGGTTCAAATAATAATGAAAACTGTAAATGAATCGCTTCAAAAAGGGGAGAGCACATGGAGAGTCGCATCGAGTCCAAGCATTACGCAGCGGTCGATATCGGTGCTTCGAGCGGTCGCGTTCTTGCTGGCTGGGTCGAGGACGGCAAGATGTCCTACCAGGAGGTCTACCGCTTCGATAACGAGCAGAAGCGCGTAGGCGGTCACGACTGCTGGGACGTTGAGGCTCTGTTCGACCATGTCGTCGCAGGCCTGCGCGCCGTTAAGGATCAGACCGGACAGGCCCCGGTCACCATTGGAATCGATACCTGGGGCGTTGATTTCGTGCTGCTCGACGAGCACAACAAGATCGTCGGCGATACGGTCGCCTACCGCGATGCCCGCACTGACGGCATCTACGAAGTTGCCGACCAAATTATGGATCCGGCCGAGGTCTATGCCCGTACCGGTATTCAGCGTCAGCCTTTCAACACGCTCTATCAGCTGCTCGCCCTCAAGAACGAGCATCCCGAGCAGCTCGAGGCAGCCCGAACCTTTCTGATGATTCCGGACTATCTCAACTGGCGTCTGACCGGCATCAAGGCCAACGAGTACACCAACGCGAGCACCACCGGCATGCTCGACGCCCAGAAGTGCACGTGGGACACCGCGATCCTTTCGCGCTTTGGTATTCCCCAAGGCATCTTCCTTGAGCCGACCATGCCCGGCGCTGTGCTCGGTGAGCTCACGGCCGACATCTCCGAGAAGATCGGCTACTCCGCGACCGTTGTGCTGCCCGCCACGCACGACACCGGCTCCGCCTTCCTGGCCGTTCCCGCCAAGGACGACAACGCCGTCTATATTTCGAGCGGCACATGGAGCCTGCTGGGCGTTGAGAACCAGCACGCCATTACCAACGAGCTCGCTCGCAAGCAGAACTTTACCAACGAGGGCGGCTACCTCAAGCGTTACCGTTTCCTCAAGAACATCATGGGCTTGTGGATGAACCAGTCCGTCCGTCGCGAGATCAACGGCGTCGACTATGTCGAGGGCAAGACCTCGCTCAAGGCTCTCATGGATCATAAGGTTGGCTTTGACGAGCTTCGTACGCTCTGCCGCGAGGCCGAGCCCTTCGAGGCATATGTCGATGTCGACGACGACCGTTTCCTGGCCCCCGACTCCATGATCCAGGAGATTAAGCAGGCCTGCGCCGAGGGCGGCGAGCCGATTCCGCGCACCGTGGGCGAGATCATGCGCACCAACTACTGCAGCCTGTCCCGCTCGTATGCCAAGGCCATCGAGGGCCTGAGCGAGCTTTCGGGCCACGACTACACGAGCATCAACATCGTGGGCGGCGGCTGCCAGGATTACTACCTCAACCAGATGACGGCCGACACCTGCGGGCTCCCCGTGTTCGCCGGTCCCATCGAGGGCACCTGCATCGGCAACTTTATCGTGCAGATGATCGCCGGCGGCGATTTTGCCGACCTGGCCGATGCCCGCGCCTGCGTTGCCCGCTCCTTCGATGTCAAGCGCATCGACCCCAAGGGCGCCCAGGCCTAAACGAGGGCGGGTCTGCCCCGACTTACCTTTCCCCTACCCCCAGCCCCGCGTGCGGCAAGCGACTCCTGCCGGGCGCGAGCGGCTCTCTCCGATGACACACGGCGCGGAGACCCTACACGACACCATGCTCCGCGCCGCCGTCAATCGGCTTACCTAAGTTTTTCAATTGGACCTGCGGGTCCCGGAGAGGAGACAAACAATGGCAATGGAAGATCTGGCGTTTATCAAGGGCTTCTGCCGCTTGTGCGATGATGGCTTTAAGCAGGGCTGGCATGAGCGCAATGGCGGCAACCTTACCTATCGCATGACAGATGAGGAGGTCGCCGAGGCCAAGCCGTTTTTTGAGGAGCCCCGCGAGTGGGTCAAGATGGGCGTGCGCGGCGAGAATCTTGCCGGCCAGCACTTTGTGAGCACCGGCTCGGGCAAGTATATGCGCAATGTCCTTGAGGATCCGCATGCCAACATCGGCATCGTCGAGATCAACGAGACCGGCGACGCCTTCCGCATTGTGTGGGGTCTTGCCAACGGCGCCCGTCCGACCAGTGAGTTCGAGAGCCACTACATGAACCACTGTGTCGCCGCCGCCCGTACCGATGGCGCCGACCGCGTGATCTACCACGCTCACACCCCCGGCATCATCGAGATGTCCTTCGTGGTGCCGCTGGAGGACCGTGCCTTCACCCGCATCCTGTGGCAGATGATGACCGAGTGCGTCGTCGTCTTCCCGACCGGTGTGGGCGTTGTGCCCTGGATGGTCCCGGGTGGTCCGGCCATCGCCGAGGCGAGCTCCGAGCTCATGAAGACCTACGACACCATCGTCTGGGCTCACCACGGCCTGTTCGCCGCCGGTCCCGACTTTGACACGACCTTTGGCCTGGCGCACACCGTCGAGAAGGCCGCCGAGATCTACCTGGCCGCGCGTGCTGCCAACGGTGGTTCGGATGACTTCCTCAACAAGATTAGCGACAAGGGCCTCAAGGACACCTGCCGCGACTTCGGCATCAAGATCAACGAGGCATTTGTTGACTAGCAAGTAAGAAAAACGGCGGTTCCGGTTGCTGGGGAGCTCGTGGAAACCGCCGTCTAATTGCTGCTGATCTGATAACAGCCGCGTCCGCTTGCTTGCAATCATCAACTTTTCCCATGGGAGGAAATCATGCTCGTTAACACCAAGGCCAAAGTTGGCGTTTTCTCCATCGCCCTCGGTGCCTATCTTCCGCAGTTCCCGCAGCTCGTTCCCAACTTTGAACAGCAGTACGAGGACTTTAAGGCCGCGCTGCCCACGACTGTCGAGCTTATCGACGGCGGTATGGTGACCACCAAGGAGCAGGCCCAGGTCGCCGGCGACAAGTTCCGCGCCGAGGACGTCGACCTGGTCATCCTGCAGATGCTCACCTATGCCACGAGCTACAACGTGCTGCCGGTCGTGCGCGACCTGGATGTGCCCGTCGTCGTGGTCAACGTGCAGAAGAAGGCCCAGCCCGACTACGCCAACACCGACATCCCCACGTGGCTGGGCGATCTGTACGCCTGCGGCGCCCCCGGCGAGGTCGTGGCCGACCTTAACCGCGCCGGCAAGCGTCATGCCGTCGTGACCGGTGTCGTCGAGGGTGGCGACCCGGCTGTGGCCGAGCAGCTCGAGCAGTGGTGCCGTGCCGCCCAGGTACGTCGTCGCCTGCGTCGTACCAACATTGCCCAGATCGGCCGTCCGTACCCGGGCATGATGGACCTCTACATCGACGAGACCAACCTCTACAACCGTCTGGGCCTCTACACCAAGCAGTTTGACTGGGAGAAGATGTGGGCCATCGCCGACAACATCGACGACCAGGCTGCCGTGGACACCAAGGCTGCCGAGATTCTCGACACCTTTGACGTCGAGGGCGGCGCCAAGGTCACCGACGAGCCCATCCAGGAGATGGCCAAGTACGTTGTCGCCTTTGAGCAGTGGGTCAAGGACGAGGAGATCGGTCTGGTCGCCAGCCACTACGACGGCTATGCCAAGGGCCAGGCCGGCGTGCTCGACTCCATGCTCATCCCGGCGTTCTCCATGCTCATAAAGCAGGGCACGAGCTGCGCGGTCGAGGGCGATATGAAGGTAGCCATTGCCATGAGCATCCTCAAGACCATCTCTGGCACCGGCCAGCTTTCCGAGATGTACTCCATCGACTTTCCCGAGGACATCGTCATCATCGGCCACTCCGGCTCTGGCGATGCCGACATCTCAACCGCCAAGAAGCCGACGCTCAAGGTCGTCCCCGTGTTCCACGGAAAGACCGGCGGCGGCTACCTCACCCAGTTCTATCCCGGTCACGGCACCATCACCTTCCTGGGCATCACGCAGGACGGCGACGGCAACTTTAAGTTCGTGGTTGCCGAGGGGGAGAACGTCGACGGCCCGATCTTTACCTTCGGTGACACTAACATGCGCATGGAGTTCTCGATCGGCGCCCGTGAGTTCATGGACCGCTGGAACGAGACGGGCCCGACTCATCACATGGCCGCCTGCCTGGGCAGCCAGACCGACACGATCCTCAAGGTCGCCAAAATCCTCAACGTGCCCGTGGACGTTGTCTGCCGCTAGATTTATAGCCACAGCTGGGTGGACCTCCCGCCTGTTTTGATGCGGGAGGTCCACTTGCGCACAGCAGCCTTAGCTGCCCCGCCAACAAAAATGGCCATTTCTGTCGTTAAGTAGGCCCAAAATGGCCTCTTATCGACAGAAACGGCCATTTTTTTAGGGGAACGACGGGTTTCAACCGTTTGCCGCGCAAAAGCTACCGTTTGCCGGTACGTTATTTGAAACGTTTCATCGCAAAGGTTATAGTGTCGTTAGAAAAGAAAAGCTGCGCCGGAGACAAGGCGTCAGTGGGATTGTTATTCCATTTGGAAGCATGACCGGGTCAGAGGCTCTAGGAGTCCTCTGGCCCGGTCTTTTTTGTGCAGCTATTCTTGAGGTCGATGCAGTGCGCGGCAGCGACCCTGAAGGATTAGGACCTAAGGAGAGGCGGTTTGCGATGGATGTTCTCGAGACCATCAAAGCCCTGGTCGGCGGCGACACTAACGTGAGCTCAGTAATCGAGCTTGACGGCGGCGTGCAGATCAGAGTCAAAGACGCAAGCGCCGTCAAGCTCAGTGAGATCTGCGCCCTAGCGGGCGTGGAGAGCGCCAAGCTCACGTCCTCGGTTCTCAAATGTACGTTTATCCACGGAAAGGGTAAGCACATGGGTCAGTACCATGAACTCGCCGGCGAGATCCTCAAAGGGGTCGGCGGTATCGAAAATATCAAGAACGTGCGCCACTGCATCACGAGGCTGCGTTTTACGCTCAAAGACGAGAAGATCGCCCAGGACGAGACGATCAGCAACCTTGACGGCGTCATCCAGGTCATGAAGGCCGGCGGCCAGTACCAGGTCGTGATCGGCGCGGCTGTGGACGATGTCTACGATGAGCTCGTGAGCGAGTACAAGGTCCCGGGCGTGGGCACGGTCGCTGAGGACGATGCGGCCGAGGATGAGGACGAGAAGAGCCGCAACGTCTTTAACATGCTGATGGACACGGTGTCGGGCTGTATGGCGCCTACGCTTATGCCCCTCGCTGCCGCAGGTATGATCAAAGGCCTGCTCGCCCTCTGCATTGCCATGGGCTGGCTCACCGCCGATAGCGGTACCTACATGATCTGGTACTCCATTGCCGACGGCTTCTTCTACTTCCTGCCCATCATCTTGGGCTACACTGCGGCCAAGAAGTTCGGCTGCAACGAGTTTCTGGGCATGGCGCTCGGCGCGGCGCTCGTGTATCCGGCCATGGTCAACCTGAGCTCCACGGCCGAGGTCGCAGGCACCATCCTCGAAGGCACCGCCTTCCAGATGAGCTACTACAACACCTTCTTCGGCATTCCCGTCATCTTCCCGGCGTCCGGCTACACTTCGAGCGTTATCCCCATCCTCATCGCCGTGTGGGCCGCCTCTAAGCTCGAGGGCGCGCTCAACAAGGCCGTTCCGCAGCTCATCCGCTCCATGGCCGTGCCGTTCCTCTGCTTTGCCATCATGGCTCCCGCGACCTACCTCGTGATCGGCCCCGTGGCCTCCATGATTTCGGGCGTCCTCACCCTCATCACCGAGACCCTCATCAACATCCCCGTCGTGGGCGGTGCTGTGGTCGGTCTCGTCGTGGGTGGTGCGTTCTCCACGCTCGTTATGTTCGGTCTGCACTGGGCCATCATCCCCATCATGCTCAACAACATCGCTATGCTCGGTTACGACCCGCTCATGGCAGCCGGTTCCATCGGCGGCTTCGTGGGCGTCTCCCAGGGCCTGGCCGTGATCCTGCGCACCAAGAGCGACAAGACCCGCAACGTTGCCATCCCGGCCACCATCTCGCAGTTCTTTGGCGTAGGCGAGCCGCTGCTCTACGGTATCCAGCTCCCCAGCAAGTTCCTCTTTATTCAGAACATCGTCTTCAGCGCGGCAGCCGGCCTGGTTATGGGTGCGCTTAACGTCCACGCCTTCAGCATGGGCAGCGCCGGCCTCTTCGGTATCCCCACCTTTATGGATCCCTCGGGCGCCGACACGAGCAATATCGTGTTCTACCTGGGCACCCTTGCCGTGATCATGGTCGTTGCCTTTGTCTTTACCATGGCGACCTATCACGACGACGGTAGCTACCTGGGCAAGAAGCGCGCCGACAAATAATCGTCGGTTCAGATTACACCCCAGCCAGAATGGCGGTTCCACGTGGCGGGCCGCCATTCTGTTTATCTCTTGAGAGGTCATGATGGAGCATACGTTATTGGACGGGGCGCGCTGGATCGCAGGTGCGCCGTTTTGCTACGAGCCCGAGTCGGCTTTTTTTGGCGAAACATATCGAAACCATGTGGTCATGGGGGCGTTTGAGCTTGAAAGCGTGCCCGCACGGGCCGAGCTCGAGCTGGCGGTGCTGGGCTATGCGCGCGTGCGCATCAACGGTAAGCGCGCGGATGGCTCCGAGCTTCTCGGATGGTGGACCAACTTCACCAAAAAGGTCTATGCGCACAAGGTCGACGTGGCGGGCCTTTTGCATGAGGGTGCAAACGAGATCCAGATCGAGCTCGGCAACGGCTTTTTTAACCCCTCGCCCTTACGCCTGTTTGGCAAGTACAACCTGCGCGAGCGCCTGGCCGAGGTCGGCACGCCCCGCGTGGCCGCACGGCTCGTCGACGACGAGGGCAAGGTGCTCGTTACCACCGATTCCTCGTGGAGTGTGCGCGAGGGCGACCTCCTGTTCAATAACGTATATCTGGGAGAGGTCTTTGACCTGCGAGAGCACGCGCAAAAGGCTGCGCCGTGCCCCGTCACGGTCTACGACGGCGATCGATCTGTTGAGCTTTCACCCGTGGCGCCGTGCGTGCGGGCGGGCAGCGTAAGCCCCGCGCGGATTTTTGAGCACGGGGGCGTCACGGTCATCGACTTTGGCGAGGTCGTCGCCGGATTTTTACGTATGCGCGTGGCGGCTCACACAGGTGCGCGCATCGAGCTTCTCTATTCCGAGACCTGGCGCGACGGCGGTCCTTATACAGGGACGGCTGTTGCGGGCTATGCCGGCATGGAGACTCCGCGCGGCGTGTGTCCCGGCGGCCCCGGCGCTCCCGAGCCGGCCGAGCAGCACGACTCGGTGCTCTGCCACGAGGGCGTCAACGAGTTTGAGAACCGCTTCTGCTGGCATTCGTTCCGCTACGTGAGCGTGACGGGCGCGTCTGCTGCCGACATCATCGAGGCGGTGGCGACCTACGTGCATACGGACCTTGCGCAGGTAGGTAAGCTTGAGCTGGGCTGCGAGCGCTTTGAGCGGCTGCACGAGGCTGCGATCCGCACCAAGCTCAACAACAACCACGGCCTGTTTGAGGACTGCGCGCGCGAGCGCTTTGGCTACGGCGGCGATATGGTGGCCCTCGCCGCGTCCCAGACGTTCTCGTTTAACGTCGCGGGCCTCATCGACAAGACGCTTGCGGATTTTGCGCGCGACCAGACGGAGCGCGGCGGCCTCCCTGAGACGGCGCCGTTCATGGGTATCGGCTCCAACGGTCCCGCCTATGGCGAGGGGCCGCTTATGTGGCAGATCGCCTATCCGTATCTGGCGCTTGTTGCAGATCGTATCTGCGGGCGCCGCGACCTGCTCGAGCGGGAGTGGGCGGGCATCGAGTGCTTTGGCGACTACCTGCTGGGCTTTGATGCAGCGGAGCTCGCCCCGCACTGCCTGGGCGACCACGGCAGTCTGATTGCGCAGGGCTTCTCGAGCGGCAGTCCCGACAAGGAGTTTGTGGGCTGGTGTGCGATCCTTTGGGCGCTCGGCCTTGTGTTCGAGGCGGGGGAGCGCTTAGGCTGCGATGTCGAGCGCTTTGCTGCGGCCGCCGCAGAGCTGCGGCCTCGGATCATCGATCGCTTTAAGCACGAGAACGGATCGTTTGGCGATGGGACCCAGACGTCTTGGGCGTTTGCCGCGGAGCTCGGCCTGGGCGACCGGTCGGAGCTGGTGGGCGCACTGGTGCGTGCAATCAAGGCCGAAGGCTGCGTGCTCACCACGGGCATCTTCGGTACCTCGTTTGCCTTTAGGCTGCTTGCGGAGTATGGCTACAGCGAGCTTCTTGAACGCTGGCTGCTGCGCGAAGAGAACCCGAGCCTGCTCGGTATGCTCGCCGACGGCAACGGGGCGCTTATCGAGATGTTCGACGATCCTTTGGCCTCGTGCGACCATGCCATGTTCTCGAGCTACGACCAGTGGTTCTACGAGGGCTTGGGTGGCCTTTTGGTTGCGCGTGACGCGCAGGACTGCGACAAGCTCACGGTCAAGCCCTACCTTTCGCACGCTACGGACAGTTTTGCCTGTACGTGGAAGACCTGCAAGGGCGCGGTGCGCGTGGAGTGGAAGCGCGCGGACGGCGCGGTCACGGTTGCCGTCGAGGTGCCCGAGGGCGTCGAGACGGCCATCGAGTCCCCCTGGGGCTCGGAGGTCCTCTCGTCAAAGACAGAGGGCATGCGTACCGTCATGGTCGTTTCTGAAGAGAAAGGGGGCTGCTAGATGAGCTATCCGCATCTGTTTTCTCCCATCAGGCTGGGCGACACGCTTGTGCAGAACCGCATCGTCGCAAACCCCATGAGCGAGCATTACGAGGATCGCTGCCGCGGTGGCGCCGGTGTCGTGATCTGCGGGCACACCATTGTGGAGCCCGGGCGCTCGTCGTGGATGAGCGCCGATGAGCCGTATGCATTCTCCAAGTACGAGCGCGAGTCCACGGTGGCCCGCGCCCGCATGGCGCGCGCGGGTGGTGCGGCGGCAAGCATCGAGCTTGCGCATGCGGGTCAGTATGCGCGCACCATGGACTACGCCATGGGACCGGACGGCTTTGTGCGCGCCGATGGCATCGAGGTGCGCGCCATGACGTCCGCCATGATGGAGCATACGGCCGCATGCTGGGCCCAGGCCTGCGTGGACGCGCGTCGTGCAGGTTTTGACATGGTGTTTTTGCACTTTGGGCACGGCTGGCTCATGGGGCAGTTTTTAAGCCCGCTGTTCAACCACCGCACGGATGGGTACGGCGGCTCCATCGAAAATCGCATGCGCTTTCCCTTGCAGGTGCTGAGCGCCTGCCGCGAGGCCGTGGGGCCGCGCTTTGCCATGGAGATGCGCATCTCGGCTGACGAGTGGATGCCGGGCGGCATAGAGCTCGACGACGTCATCGCGTTTTGCCGCGAGGCCCAGCGCTACGTGACAAGCATTCAGGTCTCCTGCGGGCTCGATATCGAGCACGAGGCCAACGTGCACACTTCGGCAACTAACCTCGACCCGCATCTGCTCAACCTGGAGCTCGCCCGTGCCGTCAAGGCGGCAGTCGATGTTCCCGTGACGCTCGTGGGCTCCGTCGAGACGCCCGAGGAGGCGGAGCGTGCCATCGCCGAGGGCGCCTGCGACATGGTGGCGCTCGCGCGCGCCCTAGCCGCCGACCCCCTGTGGCCCGCCAAGGCACGCGACGACCGTGCCGAGGATATCGTGCCGTGCCTGCGCTGTCTGCAGTGCTACCACATTTCGACGGACCGCTGGAACGTGGGCTGCAGCGTGAACCCGCGCTTTGCCAACGAGGATTTTGTTCCGCGCACGGTGGAGCCCGCGGAGGTTTCGAAGCGCGTGCTCGTGGTGGGTGCCGGCCCTGCCGGCTGCATGGCGGCGATCACAGCCTGCGCGCGCGGTCACAAGGTGGTGCTCGCGGAGCGCGCCGATCGCTTGGGCGGCAATGTGAGGCTTGTCGCCCAGGAATCTCACAAGGAGGATATCGCTCGCTACCTGCACTATCTCGAGCACAAGATTGCCGGGCTCGAGCGCGCGGGCGTGCTTGACGTGCGCTTTGGGTGCGAGGTGGAGCGTGCCTTTGTGGAGGAGATGGCGCCCGATGCGCTCATCGTCGCCGTGGGCGCCGAGCCGTTTGTGCCTCCCGTTCCGGGTGCCGATGCGCCCGTCGTTATGGGGTTTGCCCAGGCTATCGAGCATGTGGAGGACCTCGGCTCGCGCGTGGTGGTCGTCGGCGGCGGCACGATCGGTGCCGAGCTGGCGCTCGAGCTTGCCGAGCAAGGGCACGAGGTCAAGGTGGTCGAGATGGGGTCTGCGCTCGCGGCGCAGGGCAACTCACTCTTTAGGATCGCGCTCCGCCAGATGTTTGACAGGCAGGGCAAGGCCATCGAGGTGCTGCTCAACACTTCTTGCACCTCGATCGGCGAAGAGGGCGTGTGCGTGAGCGGGCCCGATGGGGCCGAGCGCGTGCTCGCCTGCGACAACGTGGTAATCGCTGCGGGCGTGCGGCCGCGCACCGCGCTTGCCGAGGGCCTTGCGGGCGTGGTGCCCCAAACGTATCTGGTGGGTGACTGCCGCCGGGCGCGCGTCATCAAGGATGCCGTGTTTGAAGGCTACTCTGCGGCGGCATCCATCTAGCACATGTGCTAGGTTGTACAGTGGGTCAGAAGGGAAGGATGAGCGATGTGGATCCTCAAGAAGATCAACAACAACTGCGCGCTCGCCCGCGATGACGACGGGCAGGACCTTGTTGTCTTTGGCAAGGGCATCGCCTACCGCAGGCCCCCTTATGAGCTTAAGGACCTTTCGATTGTCGAACGCACGTTCTACGGCGTGGGCGGGGCGTCGGTTGCCGCGCTCAAGGATATTCCGTCCGATGTGCTGCTGCTTGCGGCCGATATCGTCGATTACGCGAGCGCCAAGCTCGACACGGAGTTCAACCCCAACGCGCCCGTGACGCTCGCCGACCATATCAATTTTGCCTGCCAGCGCGTGAGCCAGGGCGTGGTGATCGAGACGCCGCTTTCGTTTGACGTGATGCGTCTGTATCCGCGCGAGGTCGCCGTCGCCCGCCGTGCGCTCACGCTCGCAAAGAGTCGCCTGGGGGTTGAACTTCCCGAGGCCGAGGTCACCAACATTGCTCTGCACCTGATCGACGGCGAGTCCGAGCAGAGCAACATGGAGGCTACGATCGAGGCGACGCGCGTGCTTGAGGACCTGACAGAGATCGTGGTGCGGCACGTCGGAGCTCTCGATACCTCGTCTTTTACCTATGCACGCTTTGCGATGCATGTGAGATTTTTGCTCGACCGTATCAAGCTGGGGGAGGACGCGGATGCCGGCTTTGGAACGATGCTTCCCGTTATGAAGGAGACGTATCCGGAGTCGTATGCCTGTACGGCAGATATCCTCGCCTACTTTATTTCCGAGCACGGCTGGGAATGCAGCGAGAACGAGACGCTCTACCTGCTGATGCACATCCAGCGCCTGCGCTCGAGCATCGAATAGCAAAAACCACCACAAGAGGGACTGTCCCTCTTGTGGTGGTTTTTGCTACAGGTAGGCTCCCAGGTTGATGTCGGTGGCGGGGGCCGCGGGGGCTGCGGCCGCGTCGGGGGAGATGCTGCGGGTGCTCACGCGCTCGAGCAAGAAGGGGCGTACGATTTCTTGGCGGTTGATGTCCTCGATGGCCGTGACCGCGGTGACGGTGCGCGCGGCAGAGCCGATGCGGACGCGTTTGGTCTTGGCGGCGGGCTTGTTCTCAATCTGCTCCATGAGCAGCTGCACGCCCTTGCGGCCAATCTCGTAGCCCGGAGGCGCCACCGTGGTGAGGGGGACCGATCCGCTCCAGGCAAGGGGATTGCCGTCGCAGCCGGCCACGCGGACCTGCTCGGGGACGGAGATGCCTTTGTCGATCAGCGCCGAGATAACGCCCGACGCCAGTACGTCGGTCAGGCCGATGACAAAATCGGGGCGCTCGTCGTCGGAGCGCTCGGCAATCTGGGTGCCGATGCTGTAGCCGTCGGCAGCGGTATTCCATTCGCCGGCGTCGATGACTTCGATCTTGATATCGGGATGCAGGGCGAGAGCCTTGTGAATGCCAAGCACGCGTAGGGTGAGCTGCATAAATGCTGCTCGACCCACAACGACAATATGGCGTGCGCCGCGGGCGATGGCGAGCTCGGCGATGATGCGACCTTGGGCTTCGTTATCGGCAGCCACGTAGTAGCCGGGCTCGGAACAGTGGATGTCCAGATGGACGATCGGCACGGGCATTTTAGTCATGGTCGGGTGCCAGTCGGGGGATGCCATGGGCTGAACCATGACGCCGGACATCTGAGTGCCCATAAAGTAGCGCAGGTAATGGTCTTCGAGGATGTCGTCGTTGTCGGCGTTGGCGATGAGCAAGTCATAGCCGTGCTTGCGTGCCTCGTTATGGGCGCCGCTGGCAATCTGGAGCGAGAAGCCGTGGTCGAGACGGGGGAGGACCAGGCCAAAGGACTTGGTGGCGCCGCCCGCGAGCTGACGGGCGCTTTGGTTGGGCAGGTAGCCCAAGCGATTGATGGTCTCGTTGATGAGCTTGAGGGTCTCGGGGCGCAGCTTTTCGGGGTGGTTGAGCGCGTTGGACACCGTGCCCAGCGAGACCCCTGCCTCGCGCGCGACATCGCTGATTTTTATCTTTGCCATAGCGGCCCCTTTGATGCGTTTCAAGTACAAGCCAGATTGTAGCATCCCAAACCTGCCAATTAGGGACAGGTTTATTTTGGCAGGTTTTATCTGGGGAAACGCCGTTGCCAGCGCGACCACCACGAAGGGGGCAGGCACCTTTGTGGTGGCTTGAGCTGCCCGGGCCTTCAATTGTCTCGATCTGTAACATCTGGACGGCAAAACCGGCTCTACCTGTTACAGATCGAGACATAGTGCAGGGGCCGAACTGTAATGTCTCGATCTGTAACACTAAGCCGGCTTCCGGAGCCCCAGATGTTACAGATCGAGATCTTTCGCTGGGACAGGGCGCCGCCCCGGTCCAAACCACCACAAAGGCGCCTGTCCCCATCGTGGTGGTTTGGGCATGTGTGCATCGGGTGGTATCTAAGTTGAGATACCACTTCTGGTATATCAGCTTGCGCTTGCGTGAGTACAATACTCGAACGTTATACGTCTCAGCGCCCCCTGTGCGTGGACGTCTTGCAGTCACGCGAACGAAGGGATTTATCCTATGTGCGGAATTGTCGGCTACACCGGCTCTGATATTGCAAAGAACATCCTGGTCACGGGCCTCAAGCGTATGGAGTATCGCGGCTATGACTCCTCGGGCGTCGCGCTCGAGGTGGGTGAGGGCGCCGCGGCGCACCTCGACGTCATCCGCCGCGTGGGCAAGGTCGCGGGCCTGGAGAGCGAGCTTTCCAACATCGACAGCGACGCTACCTGCGGTATCGGCCACACCCGTTGGGCCACCCACGGCAAGCCCTCCGTCGTTAACGCCCATCCCCACACCAGCTGCGACGGTCGTATCGCCATCGTCCACAACGGCATCATCGAGAACTTCGCCGAGCTGCGCGAAGAGCTGGAGGGCCGCGGCCACCACTTTAAGAGCGAGACCGATACCGAGGTCTTCGCGCATCTGATCGAAGAGGCTTATGCCGAGACGCACGACCTGATGGCCTCCGTGCGCGAGGCTTGCACCCACGTGGTCGGTGCCTATGGTCTGGCCGCCGTGTGCGCTGACGAGCCCGGCGTGATCGCCGTGGCCCGCAAGGATTCCCCGATCGTAGTCGGCGTGGGCGAAACCGGCTCCTATGTTGCTTCCGATGTCATCGCGCTCATCGACGCCACCCGCGATGTCGTGGTGCTCGAGGACGGTCAGTTTGCCAAGCTCACGCCCGCGGGCGTCGAGTACACCGACGAGGCCGGCAACGTTATCGAGCCCAAGGTCACCCACATCGACTGGGACCTGGACATGGCAGAAAAGGGCGGTTATCCCGACTTTATGCTCAAGGAAATCCACGAGCAGCCGCGCGTCGTGCGCGATACGCTGGTGGGCCGTATGACCCCCGCCGGCGAGCTCGATATCGACGAGCTGGGCCTTTCGCTCGAGGAGCTCAACGATATCGACCGCGTCTACGTGATCGCTTGCGGCACTAGCTATCACGCTGGCCTCATCGCCAAGAACCTTATTGAGGGCTGGGCTCGCATCCCCACCGAGGTTGAGGCGGCCAGCGAGTTCCGCTATCGCAATCCCATCATCACGCCGACGACGCTTGTCGTGGCTGTGTCCCAGTCGGGCGAGACGGCCGACACCCTTGCCGCCATTCGCGACGCGCGCATCAAGGGCGCCAAGGTCTTCGGCATCACCAACGTGGTGGGCAGCCCGGTGGCGCGTGAGAGCGACGGCGTCATCTACACCAAGGCCAACAAGGAGATCGCGGTCGCCTCGACCAAGAGCTTTATCGGTCAGGTCGTGAGCCTTACGCTGCTGGCTCTGCTGCTGGCGCAGGTTAAGTACCGTCTGACCACCAAACAGGCGCGCATGCTGTTCCGCGAGCTTTCCGATACGGCCGAGCAGATCCAGTGGATTTTGGATACCCAGACCGAGGCCGTTCATGAGGCCGCCCTGCTGTGCAAGGACGCGCAGTCGGCGCTGTTCGTGGGCCGCGGCATGGGTGCCGCTATTTCCTACGAGGGCGCGCTCAAGCTCAAGGAGGTCAGCTACCTGCATGCCGAGGCCTACGCCGCCGGCGAGATGAAGCACGGCCCCATTGCCCTGATCGACCCGGGCTTCCCTGTCATCGCTGTGGCCACCAAGAGTGCCACCTACGACAAGACCGTGTCGAACCTCATGGAGTGCAAGGCGCGCGGCGCCAAGGTTATCGTCGTTGCCACCGAGGGTGACGAGGAAATCAACAAGATTGCCGACTGCATCATTCGTGTGCCGGCCGTCCGCGACGTGTTCAGCCCCATCACGGCGAGCGTTCCCCTGCAGCTGCTCGCCCGCGAGGTCGCCATCCTGCGCGGCTGCGACGTTGACCAACCTCGAAACCTCGCTAAGAGCGTGACCGTCGAGTAATTGTTGTTCCGGCGTTTTACCAAACGCCGGAACTGCTCGACGCTGCGCGAGCCGCATTCACGCCAATCTGACGTTCAATTTCGAGGGCGCGACCAGAAGGTCAGCGCCCTCTCATTTCACGTCACCTTGGCGCAAATGCGGCTCGCTCGCTGTTGGTGACTGACATCAGGTGCTCCGTTGTCGAAACGCGCTAACAAGAAGGGCCCGGCTCCGTTGCAGCGGAGCCGGGCCTTGTTGCATTTGCCCAGATAAAACCTGCCAAAATAAACCTGTCCCTTTTTGGCAGGTTAGCGGAGCTTGCTGGTCTCGAAGTACTCGGGGAACTGGTCCAGAACCTCGGTTTGGTTGCGGAACATCATGTGTAGGTGCTTGCTGACCAAAAAGCTCGCTTCGATGGGGTCGCGACCGGCGATAGCGCGGCGAATCTGCTTGTGCTCGTTCACGATGTCCCGATTGTCGAGAACCTGCGTGGCGGCGCGCAGCCAGCGGAAGCGCTCCAGGTCGGCATTGGTCTCTTCGAGCCACGACCAAACGGTGCTGCGACATGCGATGCTAAAAATCATGTGATGCATGAGGTTGTCGCTCAAAAAGAAGCCGATGCGATCCTCTTCGGCCATGGCTTTTTCCTGCAGCACGATGGCGCGGTCGAGCTGCTCGATGCCGGCCGACGTGGCTCGCGCACAGCACTCCACAATCACCTGCTTTTCCAGATGTTCGCGGATGTAGCAGGCACTCTCGGCAAGGGTGAGGTTGATGGGTGAGACGTAGGTGCCGCTCTGGGGCACGGTGCGCACCAGGCCTTCCTGCGCCAAGCGAACCAAAGCCTCGCGCACGGGCGTGCGCCCCATATCCAGGTCGTCGAAAAGTTGCTTGACGCCCAGCTTTTCGCCCGGCTTGTAGTCCAGGTAGACGATTTTGCGTCGAATGGTGTGGTAGGACTGGTCCTGTAGGCTCGTTTCCTGCTCGCCGACGTGCATCGATTCTTCCATAGCGCCTCGCAACTGTTCTATCAAACTCATATGTCAGTTGTTAATTATGCCGCGAATCAGCTCTCCGCGGAGGGTAATTCGGCTGTTGCCCAAGAACTATTGCGGCATCTTAGTCTGTATTTGCGCAAGGCTATGCCCAATGTTGCCGTATCATAAGCCGTCGCAAACGTGAAAGAGAAAGAAGGAATCCCATATGCAACTGGCGAATATCGTACGCGAGCGCTGGAAGGGCGTCTTGTTCTGCCTGATCATCGCTATCCCCGCAACGCTGCTCGGCAAACAGATTGAGGTGGTCGGCGGGCCGGTATTCGCCATCCTCTTCGGCATGGTTCTGGCGCTCGTCTTTCCCAAGAATCATCGCGAACAGCTCGCCGCCGGTGTCACCTATACGTCTAAAAAAGTCTTGCAGTACGCGGTTATCCTGCTTGGCTTTGGCATGAACCTCTCCCAGATTCTGTCCAAGGGCGCCCAGTCGTTGCCGATTATCGTGGCGACGATCTCGACCTCGCTTGTCATCGCCTTTGTGCTCTGCCGCGTTATGAACGTGCCGGGTAAGATCGCGACGCTTGTGGGTGTGGGTTCGTCGATTTGCGGCGGTTCTGCCATCGCCGCTACCGCGCCCGTCATCGATGCCGACGATCGCGAGATTGCCCAGGCTATTTCGGTCATCTTCCTGTTTAACGTTATCGCGGCGCTCGTGTTTCCAACGCTCGGCGGTATGCTCGGGCTGACCAACGAGGGCTTTGGCCTGTTTGCCGGTACCGCCATCAACGACACCTCGTCCGTAACGGCTGCGGCGAGCGCTTGGGACAGCATGCATCCCGGCGCCAATGTGCTCGAGAGCGCCACGGTGGTCAAGCTCACCAGGACACTGGCTATCATTCCCATCACGTTGGTCCTCGCATGCTGGCAGATGCATCTGGCGCGCAAGGCCGGCGGCGACGCCAAAAGCACGTTCTCGCTTAAACGCGCGTTTCCCATGTTTGTGCTGTTCTTTGTGCTGGCGAGCGTAATCACCACGGTGCTTCAGCTTCCCGTGTCCATCACGGCGCCCATCAAGGAGCTGTCGAAGTTCTTTATCGTGATGGCCATGGCGGCTATTGGCTTTAATACCGATATCGTCGAGCTGGTCAAAAAGGGCGGCAAGCCCATCGCGCTGGGCTTTTGCTGCTGGATTGGCATTGCATGCATGAGTTTGGGAATGCAGCACGTGCTGGGGATCTGGTAGAGGAGCAGCCGGTCTGTGTGCTGCATGCTGGCGCGCGCAAGCTTGCGGTGGAGCGATAGAAGCTCTTGCGGGTATGGCTTGTCCGCAGGTTTATAAGTCCCGAAGAGCTCTTATCGCCCCGCCAGGATGGCGATGCGGGGCAACACCTATACTCGCAGGACGGCGCTCTCTGCCCTATAGTGTTTGGTGAGCAATATCGTTCAATTTTGAAACACTCGGTCGTGCGACCGTCGGCGGCTGCACGTCGCTACGGACAGGGGCAAATCATGGATAGCGATGCCAAGCTGAACATCTTGACCGAGGCCCTGGCTGCTGCCGGGGCCTCGGCATTGGCAATCGATGCGCGTGGGGACGTCGCGATTTCGACCATGAATGACGCGGCGCTTGAGCGGGATGTGGCGGCTTTTGTCGCTGAGCGCCTCGACCGTATAGGAGACGGCGCGCGTCTGGTTATGGGACGTGCGGGTGCGCGCCTGAGCCTGACCGTTCGCCCCACCGACAAAGAGGGCGGGAGGCTTTGGGTCGTTGTGGTCCGCGAGGTGCGCGGTGCCGCGGCGCATGCGGGCATCGAGTGGCTCAACGCCGACGAAGTTGAGGCCCGCTACGAATCGAGCGCGTACGGCATCGTTGAGGGGGCGGCCTCGGTGGCTGCGCCGGTCGCCGAGAGCTACGCGCGCGGCGTGCCCCTTATGCTCGAGGGCGAGCTGGGGGCGGGTCAGGTCGAGATAGCCAAGCGCCTCTATCTGGACGGTCCTTTTGCCGATCAGCCCTTTGTTTCCGTCGCGCTCGATGAGCTCACCGATCGCGGTTGGCGCCACGTGCTCAAAAGCTCCGAATCGCCGCTGTTTCAAACAGGGTTGACCCTGTGCATTGAGGGCTGGAATGCGGTTGGTCCCCAGCGCCTCCGCGAGCTCGTTTCCACGATGGCCGACACCGCGTTGGCGACGCGCTGCCATGTGGTGCTGACGGCGAATGACATGCCGGGCGGCAGCGAAAGCGATCAAGCCGCCTTTGTGACCGAGCGCTTCGCCTGTGCGGTGAGCGTGGCGCCGGCGATTGCCGAGCAGGGAGCCGCGTCGACAAAGGTTGCGCGCTATTTGGAATATCTCGCTGATGCATTTGGGACGGCAGCGCCCACGCTGTCCGCCGCGGCGACGAAGACGCTCGATGCTTACCGCTGGCCGCGCAACTATCTGCAGCTCCGCGAGGTCTCGGAACGACTGTATATATTGGTGGGGGCGGGCACGGTGGACCGCGCTGTGGCGGAGGAGGTGCTAGCCCAAGAGGACGTGATTAAGACCGCAACCTTTGGCGCCCCGACACTCGAAAGCGACCTGTATATCCTGCGACCGCTGGCCGATATCGAGCGAGATATCGCGCATCTGGTTGTAGATCATCTCCACGGCAACCGAACCCGTGCGGCGGAGGTGCTGGGCATAAGCCGAACAACGCTGTGGCGCTTGCTGAAGGACGATGACCGTTGAGCGAGGCGCCCGTGACCGCGCGCGACGCGTGTGCTACAGTCCAAAGCGTTATTGTTTCGATTTGGTTACGGCGTGCGGGGGCGTATGGCTGAGACTACAAAACCGAGCCGCAGAAGGCGGAGCGCCGCACCGGTCAACCGACGCACGACATCGGTGACGTGGGGCAAACACGCCTCGGGGTTTGATGGTTCGTTCAAGCGCACTAAATACGGTTATCCTTCGGCAAGCGCCCGCTTGGCCATGCAGGCAGAGTCCTCGTTGTGGGGCCGCAAGTGCGTGGTGGGCTCAAAGCTCAAGCACGACGGCACGCTCGGTTACATCAGCCGCGGGGCGGCTCGTCGCAGCGGACTCAATCCGGCTGGTTGGCATCGTTATGTTCCGATCGCGGTCGTCATTGCGGTGATCATCATCGCACTCGCTGCGCTTGGCTACGCCGGCGGCGGCGCCAACTTGGACGCAGTGTTTAAATCGCCCGAGCTCGCGCATGCAGGCACAGAAATTGTCGAGGGCGCTCAGACCCAGACGGGCGTCGCGCCCCAGCGCGGTATCGTTGCGGCAGCCTCCACCATCGCCGACGCTCAAAAGGACGACGGCGAACAGGGCGACGGCGCCGAAACGACCCACACGAACGAAACGACGACAACTCCACCGGCAAGATAAGTTGCGAGCGGGTCCGCCGTTCGTTAGAACGGCGGGACTAATTACTTTACATACACCACGTTGTCGCGGCGGGGTTTGGGCTCGGGTAGCGTGTCTTCGGCATAGCCCAGAATGCAGTGACCGACACCGCGCAGGCTGCCGTCGGCGGGCAGGTCCCAGCTGGCCAGCAGCTCCAGGCCCTCGGGCGAGTCAAAGACCTCGTGCGCGCGGTGAATCCAGCACGAATCGACACCCAGTGCATAGGCGGCGTTGAGCAAGTTGCCCATGGCGAGCGAGCCGTCTTCCAGATGCGTGGGCACGCTGCGGTCGACCAGCACCACCACAACGGTCTTGGCGCCATAGAAGGGGTCACTGTTGCTGCCCATGACCTGGGCGTTGAGCTGTGAGAGACGCTCGACGGTCGCGGGGTCGGTGACGGCGACAAACGTCACCGGCTGGCGGCCCATGCCGCTCGGTGCATATTGGCCGGCTTCGATAATACGTGCAAGCTTTTCGACCTCGACGGGACGATCGCTGTATTTGCGGCAGCTGCGGCGATGGATGAGTGCTTCGATAGTCTCCATGGTGTCTCCTTGCGGTGGCGTTGCAGATGCCCCGTTCATACCCGTCGGGCTCAAACGGTAGACGGTCAATTGCCCGGCCAAAAGGATAGATTCCAATTGGAAAAGTAGGTTTGCATAAAAGTACCTTCAGAATGTGACAAACAAATGGGACGGTTAAACGTTTTATCCCGTCTACCCTGCGGTTTTTTACCACTTGCCTAAATGACGAACGCATAACCTCTGATAAAGGTTTTACTAAAGGAGTACCAACGTTTATCAATGCGCCGTGGTGGCGCCGGGCCAGGAGGTAACATCATGTTCCAGGCTGGAGATGTCGTCGAGACCGACTTCGAAGGATTTCTGAAGCTGCTGCGTTCCAAGACGCGCGCTTTCGTGTCGATCAACGATCACGAGTACTACATCACGCACACCGATGGCTATTGGCGTGTTCAGGATTGCGAGGCCCTCAACGATAAGGGCCACTTTACTGACTGCTCCGAGCTGGTCAACACGGTCTGCGAGGTCGTCGAACTGCCGTGGATCTGTGGCAAGAGCCTGCACGACAGCTTCTCGGGCGCCACGGTCTACGAGGCCGTCGCTGCGTAACAGCCAACAATCGATATTCTCTCGCAACCGCCGGCGCCGCCCCCGCGCCGGCGGTCTTTTTTGTCGAGATCCTATGTTGACCTGACCATATATAACGAGCTTATTGACGATAGTCAAAACTCGGACTAATGTAGAGATGTAAATTGGTCAAAACTCGGACAATCGAATGGTGGGATAGATGAATAGTGCGGTTACGCTGGTCGATTTCGACCGGATGCTCAATGGACTCGACCATATCTATTCGGAGTTCTCGCGCACCTGCGGTCTTTCGGATTGCGCCTATTGGATGCTCGTCGACACCAGCACGGCGGACGGCAGCATCGCCGTGAGTCGGCTGACGAGTGAATGGTTCTACAGCAAACAGACCATCAATTCGGCGATCAAGACGCTTAGGGCGCGAGGGCTCGCGACGTTGGAGTTTGCCGAGGGCAGTCGTAAGAACAAGGTTGTGCGACTGACCGCAGAAGGTATGCAGTTTGCCAAGCGCTACGCGTTGCCGGCGCAAAAGGCCGAGCAGCAGGCATTCGAGGCGCTCGAGCCGTGGGAACAGCGCGAGATCATGCGCTTGGTCGGTAAGTTCTCCCATGTTCTTAACGAAGAGTGCGAGGCATTTAAACGGCAAGTTGCCGCCGAGAACGAGGCTGCCGATAAGGGCGAGGGGGAGACATGCGACTCTTAATGAGGTTTATGAGGCCGTACCGCGGTCTGATCGCGGTGACGCTGCTGGTGCTGCTAATCGACAACGTCGGTACGCTGCTCGTGCCCACGATGTTGGCGAACATGGTCAACACGGGCATCACGACGGGCGACGTCGATTACATCTTGCGCAACGGTCTGTACATGCTCATCGCGACCGGCATGGCCAGCGGTGGTGCGGTGCTGGGCTGTTATCTTTCGGCCCGTCTGGCGGCCAATGTGGCCTGCGACATCCGCAACGCCGTCTACGATAAGTCGCTCGAGCTGTCCGCCAGCGACTTTGAGCGCTTTGGCACGGGTTCGATGATCACGCGCTCGCTCAACGACATCAACGTGATCCAGCAAGCGATCCTGCAGACGATTCAGTTGGTGCTGCCGGTGCCGTTCTTGGCCGTCGCGGGCATCATCTTTGCCTGGTTTATCGATCCTGCCATGGGCACGCTGCTGGGCGTGGTCGTTGCGATCGTGCTGGTGGCGGCGGTCTTTACGGTGGCTAACGCCGCGCCGATTTTTATGCGCCTTCAGAGCTTTATCGACCGCATGAACGTGGTGCTGCGCGAGAACATCGTGGGCGTGCGCGTCATCCGCGCATTTAACAAGGAGCGCCACGAGGAGCAGCGCCTGGACGAGGTGTTTAGCGATTACGCGGCCAATGCCATCAAGGTCAACCACCTGTTTGTGGGTCTCGACAGCTCCAGCTTCTTTTTGATGAACATCGCCGAGGTGGCGGTGCTGTGGGTGGGCGGCAACCGCGTGGGCGTCCATGCCATGCAAATCGGCAGCATCTCGGCCGTGCTGGAGTACGCGATCCTGATCCTGTTCTTTGTGATGATGGCGCAGATGGTGGTGCTGACGCTCCCGCGCGCCGCGGCGTGTCTCAACCGCGCGCAGCAGGTGCTCGAAATCGAGCCGAGCATTGTGGACGGCAAGGCTACGCTGGGCGACGGGGCGCCTGAGTCCGCAGACGGCGCCGACGTGGTGGCCGTGTTCGACCACATGTCGTTCCGTTTTGACGATGCCGACGAGGACACCCTGTGCAACCTGAGTTTTGCCTGCCGCCGCGGACAGACGACCGCGATCGTGGGCTCAACGGGCTCGGGCAAGTCAACGGTGGCCAAACTCTTGCTTCGCTTCCACGATGCCACGAAGGGCGCCATTCGCCTGAACGGCGTCGATCTGCGCGACCTTTCGCAAGACGACATCCGCGGGCGTATCGCCTATGTGCCGCAGAAGGCATGGCTGTTCTCGGGTACCGTGGCAAGCAATCTGCGCTTTGGTAACGAGGGTGCGACCGAGGCTGACATGCTCCATGCGCTCCAGGTTGCCCAGAGCACCTTTGTGCTCGACCAGCCCCAGGGGCTCGATACGCCGGTGGCGCAGGGCGGTACGAACTTTTCGGGCGGCCAGCGCCAGCGCCTGGCCATCGCCCGTGCGCTCATGAAGCACGCTGATCTGTATATCTTCGACGATAGCTTTTCGGCCCTGGACTTTAAGACCGATGCGGCACTGCGCCATGCGCTGCAGGACGAGACGTGCGATGCCGCGGTGCTCATCATCGCCCAGCGCATCTCGACTATTTTGCATGCCGATCAGATCGTGGTGCTCAAGGACGGCGAGATCGTGGGCCTGGGCACGCACGACGAGCTCATGGAAACCTGCGAGGTGTACCGCGCTATCGCGGAATCGCAGATGAAGGGAGGTGAGTAGCATGACCGAGGAGCTCAAGAAGCAGGGCATCGCCGATGACGCCGCGGTTGCAGAGACAGTCGAGGAGGCGGGCGCCACGCCCGGCCTGGACGAAGCCGCCAAGGCGGCGGAGCGCGAGGCTCGCCGCCAGGCACTCTACGAGGAAAACGAGCGCGCCGAGGACGAGCGCGCCCGCGCCGAGGCGGAGCGCATGCGCGACGTTGATGACGAGGACGAGGACGAGACGCCCCGCGACACCTGGGCGACGGTGCGCCGCCTGTGGAGCGAGGCCGCCGGCGACCATTGGCGCTTCTATATCGTGTTCGCGAGCATTGTGTTCTATGCCATCTTTAACACCGCTGCGCCGGCATATAGTGCCCGCGTGATCGATGAGCTGTGGGGGCACATGAAGGTGGCGTTTGCCAACAACACTACCTTCGGTATTACCTGGGAGAACTGCGGCAGGACCATCTTCATCTACTTTATGATCTGGACCGCCGCCGCCTCGTTCTACGCACTCCAGAGCTTTTTGATGTCGAGCGTTGCCGAGCGCCTCAACCTGCGCCTACGCAACCGCATCGCACAAAAGCTCAACCGCCTGCCGCTTGCCTACTTTGACGCGCATCGTCCCGGCGAGGTCGTCAGCCGCGCGACCAACGACTTGGACAAGATGTCCGAGAGTATGCAGCGCGGATTGCTGCAGCTGCTGGTGTCGATCGGTACCGTAGTGGGCGCCGTGAGCGTGATGTTCGTGTTTAGCGTGCCGCTCACGCTCGTCTTTTTGTTCTTTACGGCGCTTTCGCTGCTGGTGACGAAGGTCGTGTCGCGCCGCACGCACGATGTGACGGGCGAGCGCCAGGAGTGGGTGTCCAAGATTACGAGCGCGGTCGAGGAAGGCTACTCGGGCCGTCTGGTGATCCGTGCGTTTAACCGCGAGCGCCAGAGCTCTGCCGAGGTACACGAGGCTTCGAAGGAGCTGGCGCGCGTGAGCACCAAGGCCGACTTTATGATTAACGCCGTCGGCCCTGCGGTGCGCTTTATCGGCCGTTTGGCGCAGATCGTGATTGCGCTGGTGGGCTGCAGCATGCTGGTTGCCGGGCATATGACCGTCGGCGTGTTCCAGGCGTTCTTCCAGTTTATCTACGAGGCGTCCGAACCCATGACGCAGTTGTCGTTTACCTTTAACTCGCTGCAGAGCGCGCTGGCGAGCGCAGAGCGCGTGTTCGACCTGCTCGATGAGCCCGAGATGGAGGCCGATCCGCAGCCGGGCGAGGCTGCCAAGCTGCCGGGCAAGGTGGAGGGCCGCGTCGCTTTTGAGCATGTGCGCTTTGGCTATGCGCCCGACAAGCCGCTCATGCGCGACGTGTCGTTTGCCGCCGAGCCGGGCCAGAAGATCGCCGTGGTGGGAACTACGGGCGCGGGCAAGACCACGCTCATCAACCTGCTCATGCGCTTCTACGAGATTGACGGCGGCCGCATTACGCTCGACGGCGTGGATACGAGCCGCATGGACCGCGGCGAGCTGCGCCAGCAGTTTGGAATGGTGTTGCAGGACGCCTGGCTGTTCGATGGCACCATTGCCGAGAATATCGCCTATGGCTGTCCCGAGGCGACGCGCGAGGAGATTGTCGCGGCCGCACGTGCCGCTCAGGTCGACTTCTTTGTGCGCACTATGCCGCAGGGCTACGACACACGGGTGGCTAACGATGCCGAGAGCATCAGCCAGGGCCAGCGTCAGCTGCTGACCATCGCGCGCGTGCTGCTCAACAACCCGGCGATCCTCATCCTGGACGAGGCGACGTCGAGCGTGGACACGCGCACCGAGCTTGCCATCGGCCGCGCCATGGACGCGCTCATGCGCGGGCGCACGAGCTTTGTGATCGCGCACCGTCTGTCGACGATCGTCGATGCCGACCTCATCCTGGTCATGGATCACGGCAATATCATCGAGCAGGGTACGCACAAGGAGCTGCTGGCTGCCGAGGGCGCTTACGCCGACCTCTACCTAAGCCAGTTCGCATAAGGTGACAAAGGGGCAGTCCCGCATGTCGCATCGAAAAGAAGGCGCGCCGGGGGCGGATTCCCTGGCGCGCCTTTTGTGCTGGCGTTCATGCTGTGGCGGCTGCCCACGGCCCTAGCGCTCGTCCACGAGCTTGGCGACGAGGGCTTTGAGCTCGGCCACCTCTCGCTCGAGTTCCTTGACGCGACGGGCGTTTTCGTTGATGCCCTGGCGGTTGAGGGCGCTCTGCTCGGCGGCATCGTCGGGCATGTACTCGCGATGCTGCTTGGCGTCGAAGCTCTCCTCGAACACGCGGTAGCCGTTGCGCTTGATGATGCGCCCGGGCACGCCCACGACGGTGCAGTTGTCGGGCACGTCCTTGACGACGACCGAGTTGCCGCCGATCTTGACGTTGTCGCCAATGTGGATGTTGCCAAGCACCTTGGCGCCTGTGCCCACGGTGACGTTGTTGCCCAGGGTGGGGTGGCGCTTGCCGGTCTCGTTGCCGGTGCCGCCAAGTGTGACGCCCTGATAGAGCACGCAGTTGTCGCCCACAATGGCGGTTTCGCCGATGACAACGCCCATGGCGTGGTCGATAAAGAAATGCTTGCCGATCTGTGCGGCAGGATGAATCTCGACGCCAGTGATATGGCGGGTGATTTGCGAGAGCACGCGGGCGAGCGAGCGATGTCCATGTTCCCACAGCCAGTGCTCGGGCACGTGGTTCCACTTGGCGTGCAGGCCGGGGTAAGAAAGGAAGATGACTAGGCCGTTTTGCGCGGCGGGGTCCTGTGCCTGGACGGTCTTGATGTCCTCGCGAATGGTATTGATAAAGCTCACCGGCCGCCCTCCCTTAGCGCCGCGACAATGCAATTCAATAAAGTATAGCGATTCGCTAGGGATTAGGAAGAGCAATCTTGCTCGGCTTTGCGCGACAGGTGTCAATTATGCAAACTTGCTGGTAATGAAGTCACGCTTTTGTAAGGTCGTGTGCGTTGCCGCGTCACAACCGTATACTGGTCAACTTGGACGTGTCCGCGCCCACAACTGAGAGGTTTTACTTCATGGGTTTCATCAATTTTATCGCCGAGCTGCTTAAGGATCCGCGCACCGCGATCGCCAGCTGGATCGCCGCCGGCCCGCTTATGGCCTATGGCTGCGTGTTCCTGATCATCTTTATCGAGACGGGCGTGGTGTTCTTCCCGTTCCTTCCCGGCGATTCGCTGCTGTTTGCCTCGGGTTTCTTTGCCCACAACGGCGGCTTTAACATCGTGGCTCTGCTGGCCGTCGCATGGACGGCTGCCATCTTGGGCGATCAGTGCAACTTTATGATCGGTCATTTCTTTGGCCAAAAGATCATCGCCTCGGGCAAGGTGAAGGCCATGACGCCCGAGCGCATCAAAAAGTCCGAGGAATTCCTGGACAAATGGGGCCACCTGGCCATCTTCCTGGGTCGCTTCTTCCCGTTTATCCGCACCTTTGTGCCCTTCATCGCCGGCATGGGCGGCATGCATTGGCGCAACTTTGTCATCTTTAACGTGTTGGGCGGCATTACCTGGTCGACGGTCTTCACTCTGCTGGGCTACTTCTTTGGCGGCATCCCCTTTGTGCAGGAGCACTTTGAGCTGCTGATTATCGGCATCGTCGCCGTGTCGATCATCCCGACCGTGGTCGGTCTGGTTAAGGCTAAGCTGGGCAAAAAGAACGCGTAGCTCGAGCCAGCGCGCAAACCGTACCGTTGAGGCCCGTCACCCTTTACGGTGGCGGGCCTTTCTGCTTCGGTCAAATGAAAATACTTTACTTAGTTAAAGAAAAGCGTTTTATCAGACGCGTACGGGGAGTACAATCTCGTGCATGCGAATCGACGTGCCATCGGCTTCGATGCCGTTCGCGTGTCCCGTCCGGCTCTACGCTCCGGGCGTGCGACGTTGCGACGCGGTCGGCCCCGGTCCTTGCGTGCGGGTTCGCGAGTATGCAACTGTGTATGTAAGGAGCGACATATGACTGTCGAGAAGAAGGATGTCGATTGGGGTAGCCTCGGCTTTGGCTACATGAAGACCGATTACAGCTACGAGGCTCATTGGAAGGATGGCGAGTGGGACGAGGGCGGCCTGACTACCGACCACACCCTGCATGTCTCCGAGTGCGGTGGCATCTTCCATTACTGCCAGGAGGTCTTTGAGGGCCTGAAGGCCTACACCGCCGAGGACGGCAGCATCGTCTGCTTCCGTCCCGACATGAACGCCGAGCGTATGTACAACTCTGCGCAGCGCCTCGAGATGCCCCCGTTCCCCAAGGACAAGTTCGTTGAGGCCGTCAAGCAGGTCGTTTCTGCCAACGCCGCCTGGGTTCCGCCCTTCGGTTCCGGCGCGACCCTGTACGTGCGTCCGTTTATGATCGGCTCCGGTGACGTGATCGGCGTGGCTCCCGCTCCTGAGTACACGTTCCGCATTCTCGTGACCCCGGTCGGTCCGTACTTTAAGGGCGGCCTTAAGCCCGTCAAGCTGCGCGTTTCCGAGTACGACCGCGCCGCACCGCACGGCACCGGCAACATCAAGGCCGGCCTCAACTACGCCATGTCCCTGAAGCCCACGATGGAGGCTCACCGCGAGGGTTATGCCGAGAACCTGTATCTCGACTCCGAGTCCCGCACCTATGTCGAGGAGACCGGTGGCGCTAACGTCCTGTTCGTGAAGGAGGATGGCACCCTCGTCGTTCCGCAGTCGCACACCGACTCCATCCTGCCCTCCATCACCCGCCGTTCGCTCGTTCAGGTTGCTCAGGACCTGGGCATGACCGTCGACCAGCGTCCCGTCGAGTGGGCCGAGGTCAAGGCCGGCACCTTTGTTGAGTGCGGCCTGTGCGGCACCGCTGCCGTTATCTCCCCGGTCGGCGAGATCGACAACAAGGTTTACGGCGCCGACGAGACCGTGACCTTCCCGGCTGGCTACACCGAGATCGGTCCTGTGATGAAGAAGCTTCGCGAGACCCTGACGGGCATCCAGTCTGGTGCTGTTGAGGATAAGCACAACTGGGTTTACACCGTCGCGTAAGCTGTCTTAGCCGTCCGGGCGGAGAGCAAGTTCCCTCCCGGCGCGTCCTCGGACATGCAAGAAGCCCTCGCTGCGCACTTCGTGCGGCGAGGGCTTCTTGCGTCCTGCGGAATGCGCCGGGAGGGAACTTGCTCTCCGCCCTGCGGGCTCGGCGATGCCACAACGAACAATAATTAATCTGAATTAAAGATGGCGCGCGGCCTTTTAGGCCGCGCTTTTGTTTTACGTCGCGCCATGTGGGGGTGGTGGCGACGTGCATTTTTGCGAGTATTCTGCAATCGAAGGATCCTGCATATCGTCGTTCGGGCAAAAATCCGTGCTTGTCGATGCTTTTCGCGAATAATAGGCGGTGTTATGGGCTATTGGGTCTCGGGCTGCAGGGGTATTCGCTATCTAACGCCTCTGCTGCGGAGCCCAAAGCTCTTGGCTGTGCTGAATACTCCCAAAAATGCACGGCGCTTAGAGGGGGACCTTCACGAAAAAGGAAACCGCCCCGTCGAAGTATGCATTCGACGGGGCGGTTTATGCATATACCCGATTAAGGATACGCTGCGGATCTGTTAGAACTTGACGGTCGGGGCCTGGCGGGCTGCTTCGGCGGCTTCGAAGCCCTGGCGCTCCTTAAACTGGAAGATGCCGGCAAAGATGACAGCTGGGAACGTCTGAATGGCGTTGTTGTAGCTGAGCACGCAATCGTTGTAGCTCTGGCGTGCATAGCTAATCTTGTTCTCGGTATCCTCGAGTGATGCCTGCAGCTGCGTAAAGTTGGTGTTTGCCTTAAGGTCGGGATAGGCCTCGGCTACGGCAAAGAGCTGGCGCAGCGCACCGGTCAGCACGTTGTCGGCTTCCATCTTGGCCTCGGGCGTAGTGGCCTTGACGGCGGTGTTACGCGCGCTGATCACGGCGGAGAGCGTCTCCTGCTCGTGCTTGGCGTAGCCCTTGACGGTCTCGACCAGGTTGGGGATTAGGTCGTTGCGGCGCTGCAGCTGCGTATCGATGTTCTGCCAGGCGTTATCGATGCGGTTACGCTTGGTGACCATGTTGTTGTAGATGCCGGCGATGGCGCAGACAATCACAATGACAACAACGATGCCGATGATGACGGTAATCATGATGTCTCCGTTTCGAATGGCCGCGGCGGCATGCGCCAGCTGCCGTTGGTATAACGCTACTAGTATACCCGCAACGTTTTGCCGTGCCGAACTTTCCGGTAAGCGTTATGTTTTCGGCGGGGTTGGCACCGGGGCAAAGCGCGCGAGGTACAGGTGTAAGATATGCGACAGATTGTCGAGTGTTGTCTTTGCCCTGAGGATGGCGATACCAGTGGACCTTCGCATTAAGAAAACCTACCGCGCCCTGTTCGATGCCTTCACCGAACTTCTCGAGGAGCATCGTTTTGAGGACCTGACGGTTGCCATGCTGTGCGACCGCGCCATGATTCGCCGCACGACGTTCTACAAGCACTTTCGCGACAAGAACGATTACTTTGCCTTTTATATCGATGAGCTTATGTCGGGCTTGCCGCAAAAACAGCCCGATGAGGCCGGCGCAGTGTCTGCCGAGGACGTGCGCGCGCTTCGGCACGCGATTTTGGACGATGCCATGGATTTGATTCTGGCGCACGAGCAGCTCATGGATAACATTTTGGCAAGCAGCATGTCGGGCATGTTGACCAACGTTATTTGCGACCGCATTGCCCGCTCCATCCGCGAGCGTGTGATGAACGTGCTTGCCGAGGATGCCCTGGCCCCCGTGTCACTCGAGACGACGTCTGAGTTTGTCGCCGGCGGTATTATTCGACTTTTCACGATATGGTGGGAATCGGGCCACGATCTTGAACGTCGACCTGAGATGGCCGACGTGGTCGATGCGCTGTTTGAGCGGACCATGACGCCGGTGCATCACTAAAAGTGGCGGAGAGAGGGGGATTCGAACCCCCGGAACGCTCTCGCGCTCAACGGTTTTCAAGACCGCCGCATTCAACCGCTCTGCCATCTCTCCGTGAGTCGTAATGATAGCATCGTTTTGAATTTGCAACAGGGAAGGCGAACGATGACGATCACCGAAATCGACGAGAAGTTCATGCGCGAGGCACTGGCCGAGGCGCGCGCCGCTGCTGCGGTGGGCGAGGTGCCCATCGGAGCCGTAGTGGTGCGCGACGGCGAAATCGTCGCGAGGGCGCACAATCGCCGCGAGCTCGATCAGGATCCTTCGGCTCATGCCGAGTTTGCGGCCGTGTGTGCCGCTGCTCGGTCACTCGGTCGTTGGCGCCTTTCCGATTGCACGGTCTACGTAACGCTCGAGCCTTGCTGCATGTGCGCAGGGCTTATGGTTAACGCGCGCGTGGGGCGCTGCGTGTATGGCGCGAGCGACGCCAAGGCGGGCGCGTTGGGATCCCTATACGATTTGAATGCCGATTCGCGCCTGAATCATCGGTTTAACGTGACGGCTGGGGTCCTGGCGGATGAATGCCGCGAGCTGCTGAGTAGCTATTTTGGCGGTCTGCGCGGAGCGGGCGGCACTGATTGCGGTTGTGGGGCCGATCTTGAGGCGCATGCCGCTCACGCCGCAGCGCTTGCAGGTGCCGGTGAGGATGCTGACACGGCGGTTGACTTTGGTCCTGCGTGCCGCCGGCCCCGCCGCGTGCTGCTGGCAATTGACTCCTTTAAGGGCAGCGTTTCGAGCGCGCAGGCGGAGGCAGCGGTTGCCGAGGGCGTGCGCCGCGTTTGGCCCGATGCCGAGCTGAACGCTTTGCCGCTGGCAGATGGTGGCGAGGGAACGCTCGACGCCGTTGCCGCGCGTGGTGGCGAGCTCTCGACCTGCGAGGTGGCAGGTCCCTTTGGTGAACCCGTGTCTGCCCGGATGCTGGTAGATGCCGAGCGCGAGTCCGCGGTCATTGAGATGGCCGAGACGGCGGGTATTGGGTATTCGCCTTGCACGGAATCGGCAGCGTTGGCGGCCACAACCTATGGCGTGGGCGAACTGATGCTTCGTGCGGTTCGCGCGGGTGCAAAGACTATCTATATTGGCTTGGGCGGTAGTGCCACCAACGACGGCGGCGCCGGCATGCTGCAGGCGCTGGGCGCGCGTGTGGTCGATGATCAGGGCTGCGATATCGCCCCCGGTCTTGCCGGCCTTGAGCGGGTGGCGAGCGTTGATTTGGCGCCAGCGCTGCAGGCTTTGGATGGCGCTCGTATCGTTGTGCTTTCGGATGTCGAGAATCCGCTCGTGGGGCGTCGGGGCGCATTAGCGGTGTTTGGCGGGCAGAAAGGCTTGCCGACGGGTGACGCCGAGGCGCTGAGCAGGTGCGACAGCTGGATGGTCGGCTACGGTCGTCTACTCGATACGGCAATTGTCGAGGCTCGGGCCCAGGGGTTGTTGCGCACACCCGAGGGCGCACGGACATTTGGCTCGGTGCTCGGCGTGCCCGGCGCGGGCGCTGCCGGTGGCTTGGGCGCGGCGTTGCTGGCACTCGGTGCGGAGCTACACTCGGGTGTGGAGACGGTGCTCGATCTCGTGGGGTTTGACGAACATGTGCGCGATGTCGACCTGGTCATAACGGGCGAGGGCAATATGGACGAGCAGTCCGCCGCCGGTAAGGCGCCGGTGGGCGTGGCCCGCCGTGCCAAGCGATATGGCAAGCCGGTGGCCGCTGTCGTGGGCGGTCGCGCCGACAACCTGGATGCGGTGTACGAGCAGGGCATCGACCTTGTACTGCCGATCTGTCGCAAGCCCATGGACCTGGAGCGGGCACTCGATCCGCAAGAAGCCACAGCCAACCTTATCTGCGCCGGCGAGTCAGCCGCACAAGCCTATGACCTCGCTCGCCTCTAAGGCCTATCTCCCTATAAGTTGCGGTGGAATACGGAGTGTTTTTGCCTTTAAGGGGCCAATTCAGTCCGTATTCCACCGCAACTTTGAGAATGGCCATTCGAGGTTGGCTGCCTTGGGTCTTGGGTCGGACCGTTTGCCACGAAATGCGACCATCTACTACGTTAAGCCGGCCACCCTCGACCATCCCGGAATTTGCAAAAACAAAACCGCAGGTAGAAAGCTTGCCGATTTTCGAAAAAGTCGGCTATGGTCGACCCCTGCGACCTAAACGTAGTAGATGGGCCCTTTTCGTGGCACAGCACCAGATCAGTCTATTTAGGACGGGGCCTCCTTGACTACTTTCGCCACCCTGATGCCCCACCAGTCAAAAAGTAGTCAAAAAAGCCCCGTCCCAAATTAGCTGTCTTGCCCCATCGGGCGGGAGCGGGTAAGATATACCGAGCGCCTAGCGCGTTCGATGGGTTCGGATGACGACATGTTCCGAATCTGGTCAGGTCCGGAAGGAAGCAGCCATAAGGAGCCTCTGTCGGGCATCCGAATCCATCGAGCGCACGGGCGCTTTTTTGGTGCCGCGGCTACCCGCGAGTGCCGGCAGGGCGCTTGGTGTCTCGCTGGTCCTCGGCTTTGCCTGCGGGATCGCTCGACTACCAAGCGCCCTGCCGGCACTCGCGGGTAGCCGACCAAAACCACCTGAAGGGTCACATTTATCTGAATAATTTAATCCCGTGTCTTTTGCTGCTCGTTGGCGTTGTTTGGGCATTGATGGCTACGTGGTTCAAGAGGCGGCGGTGCTGTTGCTTGAATTTTTGTAGTTAAAGAGGCCCGTTTCCCTAGGTGGGGAAACAGGCCTCTTTTTGTCTCTGGGCTTGTGGATTGGCGAAGACAATAACCGCTGGCGGCTATTTTGAGTTCCTGATGCGGCGTGTGGCTGTGGCGGTTATTCCGAGGCCTGCGGCGGCGATTGCCGCGAGTGCGATTGCACTCGGCGCTGCATCTCCCGTGTTCGCGAGCTTGCCGGCGGTCGTATCTGCTTGCTTGGTGGAGCTCGATGGAGCGTATTTGCCGGTCGCGGGCGAGCCGGTGGGCTGCGTCGTCTCGGTCGGTTGCGTCGAGTTGGAGGGAGGCGTCGTCTCGGTCGGTTGCGTTATCTCGGGCGAGGCGGTCTTGTCCGCCGCGGCCTTTGCCTCTTCGTATGCCTTGCAGGCGTCGTCATAGGCCGTTTGCGCTCTTTTCAAATCGTCGAGGAGCACATCCCGCTTGGCTGTTTCTCCGTCGAGATGGGTTTTATTAAACTCCACTTCGCTTTCAAAGAAATAAATCAGGCTTTTATGACTTTCGAGGCGCATTCGGCAGTGCTCAAGCTTATCTTCACAGGAATTTTCTTGCATTATTGCCTCTGTGATCGCCTCTTGCAACTGCCGAATAGTTTCGGCAGGAGTCGTGTAGTCGATTTTATTTAATTCTGCCTCAAGGGCTCTTGTCCGGTTGTGGGCCTTATCGCATTCGGCTTGAGCTGCATCGACGTTCGCTTGCATGGTAGGAAGGGATTCCTTATATATGGCGGCTTGCGCCAAATTAGTGTCGTAGTTCTCTTGAAAAATGGCAATTTTAGTATCGATTTCCGCAATTTTCTCGGGACTTGCGGCGTCTTTTGCGGCCTCGAGGTTTTTGAGCGCTTCCTGCATGGCTGCATACGCTTTTTCCCTTGCGGCGGCCGCGTCTTCCGTCTGCAAGGCAACTGCACCGGTGGGGGAGCTGGTTTCCGCCGCGATCGCCGTTGCGGGGGGCGATTCCCGCGACGAGTGCCGCGGAAAGGGCGATGCCCAAGGTTGCTCTTCTTGCGAGAATGTCGTTCATCTCGGCACCTCATTTCAAGGGTCGGCGACTCACTTGGTAGCACTAATGTAAGTATATCAGGCGGTTTGCCCGCCATTGATCGGGCGTGCGCGTATACCCCTTGATTAACAGCCATTAAATCTATCCCTTAAGGAACGCGGCTTGCTAGTGTTGTCTGGGCATTGATGGCTGCGTGGTTCAAGAGACGGCGGCGTTGGCATCTGTTTTAACAAGTAAAGAGGCCCGCTTCCTTCGTTTGAGTTGGGGAAGCGGGGCCTCTTTTGATTTTGGGCTTGCGGATTGGCAAAGGCGACGTTCGCTGGTAGCTACCTTGAGTTCTTGATGCGGCGCACACCCGCGGTGGCTATTCCGAGTCCTGTGACGGCGATGCCTGCGAGTGCGATTGCGCTCGGCGCTGTGTCGCCCGTATTTGCAAGCTTGCCGCCTGCATTTGCTTGCTTGGTGGAGCTCGGTCGAGCGTCTTTGCCTGATGTGGGCGAATTGGTGGGCAGCGTTGTTCCGGACGGCTGCGCTGAGCCGGCGGGCGGTGTCGTCTCTGCCGGTTGCGTTATCTCGGGCGAGGTGGCCTTGTCTGCTGCAGCTTTTGCCTCTTCGTATGCTTTGCAGGCGTCGTCATAGGCCGTTTGCGCCTTTTCCAAATTGTCGAGGAGCGCATCTCGCCAGGCTGTGAACTGGTCGATATGGGCTTTATACTTCTCTGCATCACGCTCACGGTCATTAACTTGTCTTTCCTGCCTTTTGAGGCGGTCCTGGGCCTCGCGGAGCTCCATTTCGCAAAAGTCAACTCGCGCTTTTGCCGTTACGATCTCTTGGTGCAACGACTTTATTTGCTGTTTAATAGTTTCGGCAAGCTCCTCGTCGCCGAGTGCTTCGACTGCCTTAAGCTCCTCAAGTTTGTTGTCTAATTTTTCCTGGAGCTTGCTTACCCGGTTGATGGCCTCGTCGTTTTTGGCTTGGGCTGCATCGATGTCCGCTTGCATGGTGGGGAGGGATTCCCTCAATTCGGCGGCTTGCGCCGCCATCTTGTCGCGGAGCTCTTGAAAACGGGCAATGTCATCATTGAATCTCGCAATTTTCTCGAGACTTGCGGCGTCTTTTGCGGCCTCGAGGTTTTTGAGCGCTTCCTGCATGGCTGCATACGCTTTTTCTTTTGCGGCGGTCGCATCTTTCGTCTGCAAGGCAACTGCACCGGTGGGGGAGCTGGTTTCTGCCGCGATCGCCGTTACGGGGGCGATTCCCGCGACAAGTGCCGCGGAAAGGGCGATGCCCACAGTTGCTCGTCTTGCTCTTCTTGCGAGAATGTCGTTCATCTCGGCACCTCATTTCAAGGGTCGGCGGCTCGGCTGGTAGCACTAATGTAAGTATATCAGGCGATTGGCGCGCCGCTGACCGGGCATGCGCACCTCTCCGCTTCTCTGGAAACCGAATCCCATTAGAAATGACGAGTTGTTTACGCTTCTTTTGGGCTCACCGTACTATCATGATTCGAATTGAGTGTGAATGATGATAGGGAGCGCCTTTTTATGATTGAGTTGCTCAGGCGTTTTGGTGGTAAGTTTCGCCGATATATGGTGATTGGCCCTGCGTGCAAGTTGATCGAAGTGATTTTTGACCTGCTGACGCCGCTGGTGATTGCCCAGATGATCGATAAGGGCATTGGCTCGCACGACGTTAATGCCGTTATCCACTACGGCATGGTACTTGGCGCCATGGCTGTGATCGGCATCTCGTTTACGCTCGTCTGCCAAAAGATGGCGGCGCTCACCTCGCAGGGCATGGGTACTGACATTCGCGACGCACTCTACCAGCACATCAACAAGCTGAGCTATGCCGAGCTCGACCGCTTTGGCACGCCCTCGCTCATCACACGCATCACCAACGACGTCAACCAGGTCCAGCTTGCCGTGGCGCTGGGCGTGCGCATGCTCATCCGCTGGCCTTTCCTGGCGGTGGGCTCCATGGTCGCGGCCCTTGCCATCGACCTTAAGCTCGGCATCATCTTTTTGATCTGCACGCCCGCTATCGGCCTGGTGTTTTGGTTTGTCATGGCGCGCTGCATTCCCTACTACAAGCAGCTGCAGGCAAAGCTCGACCGCATCGCGCTTATCTGCCGCGAAGGTCTTTCGGGCGCCCGCGTGGTTCGTGCGTTTGTGCGCGAAGACCACGAGCGCGAGCGCTTTGCCCAGGCCGCCGACGACCAGGCCAATACCGCCATCGTGGTGGGCAAGCTTTCGTCGATTCTCAACCCTGTCACGTTTCTCGTGATGAACCTGGGCGTGTGCGCCATCCTGTGGGTGGGCGGCATCCAGGTCAACGTGGGCGAGCTCACGCAGGGCCAGGTCATGGCGTTTGTGAACTACATGACGCAGACCCTCACCTCCATCGTGTACGTCGCCAACCTGGTCGTGGTCTTTACCAAGGCGAGTGCCAGCGCGTCACGTATCAACGAGGTGCTCAATTGCGAGCCGAGCATTACGGACGAGGGCAACCAGCTGGTCGCGCTGCCCGAGTCGAGTGACCTGGCAAGTGGCGCCACTCCGGTTTCCGCGCTGAGCTTTGAGCATGCGAGCTTTTCGTTTGGCGCGGGCGCGGCAAATGCTGTTGACGATGTGACCCTGGAGCTGCCGCTGGGCAAAACGCTCGGCATTATAGGCGGAACGGGCAGCGGTAAGTCCACGCTCGTCTCGCTTATCCCGCGTCTGTACGATGCGGGCGCCGGCAGCGTGAGCGTGATGGGCGCCGACGTGCGCACCTGGCCGCTCGATCAGCTGCGCCACGTGGTCGCGACCGTTCCGCAGCGCGCGTCGCTGGTGAGCGGCACCATCCGCAGCAACCTGACCTGGCGCAACGAGGCGGCGACCGACGAGGAGCTCTGGGCGGCGCTCGACATGGCGCAGGCGAGCGAGTTCGTGCGCAACAAGCCCCAAGGCCTGGATGCCCCGGTCGAGGCGGGCGGCAAGAACTTTAGCGGCGGTCAGCGCCAGCGCCTGACTATCGCGCGCGCCCTGGTGGGTTCGCCACAGCTCCTGATCATGGACGACTCCGCCTCGGCGCTCGACTTTAAGACTGATGCGGCGCTTCGCCATGCCATTCGCGAGCGCAGCGTGCGCGGTGCCGCCGAGGGCGGGCTGCCGCTCACGACGGTGATTGTGAGCCAGCGCGTCTCGACCGTGCGCGACGCCGATATGATCTGCGTACTCGACCACGGCTCGGTTGCGGGCCTGGGCACGCACGATGAGCTGTACACGACCTGCCAGCTCTATCGCGAGATTTGCCAGTCGCAGCTGCGCCGCGAGGAACTCGAGGGCCAGCAGGGGAGCACGACGCCCGCGTCCGCTCCGACCGCCCCCGCATCCGCCTGCGCAAAGAAGGGCTGCTAAATGAATCCGTATACTTCTTCCGGTTCGGTCGCCACGATGACCGCCAACGTGTCCGGCAACGATAGCCTCAACGATCTGGGTGACGGCCCGCGTCAGCCCGGCGACCCCGAGCGCTATCCCGTGGGCGCGGTGACCCGCCGCCTGCTGGGTTACGTCCGTCCGCACCGTATTTCGTTTACGGCGTCGTTTGTGAGCGTCGCCATCTCGGTGATTCTGCAGCTCTACACGCCTATCCTTATCGGTGAGGGCATCGACCTGATCGTTGCCGCGGGCCAGGTGAATTTCGATGCACTGCTGCCGCTTGTCACCAAGCTCGCGATTGTCGTCGTAGGTGCCGCGGCCTTCCAGTGGCTGCAGGGCTACTGCGTCAACCGCCTGTCCTACGAGACGGTGCGTGACATGCGCGTGGAGGCGAACGACAAGCTCAGCCGTATGCCGCTCAGCTTTATCGACAGCCATGCCCACGGCGACCTTATGAGCCGCGTGGTCAATGACGTCGACCAGGTGGGCGACGGTCTGCTGCAGGGCTTCACGCAGCTTTTCACCGGCGTTATCACCATCGTGGGCACGCTCGCGTTTATGCTCTCCATTAACCTGGCCATGACGCTCGTGGTGGTGCTCGTCACGCCGCTTTCCATTTTTGCAGCCGGCGCCATCGCCAAGCTTTCCAACAAGAGCTTTACGGCGCAGCAGCGTATTCAAGGGCAGCTCGGTGGTCATATCGAGGAGTACGTAGGCGAGCAGAAGCTTGTCGACGCCTTTGCCTACGGCCCCAACGCCCAAGCGCGCTTCGACGCGCTCAACGCCGAGCTCTATACGGCAGGTGAGCGCGCGCAGTTCATGGGTTCGCTTTCTAATCCCGGCACGCGCTTTATCAACAACATCATCTACGCCGTTGTCGCTGTGATCGGCTGCGTGGGCGTGATCACGGGCGTGCCGGCGGCGCTCACGGTGGGCGGCGTGCAGATTTTCCTGTCCTACGCCAACCAGTACACCAAGCCGTTCAACGAGGTTACCAACGTCATTACGCAGATCCAGACTGCGTACGCCTCGGCGCGCCGCATGTTTGCGCTGCTCGATGCACGCGAGCAGGAGCCCGATGCGACGGATGCCGCGGAGCTTGCCGCCCCGAAGGGCGAGGTCGCCTTTGAACATGTGGACTTTAGCTACGTGCCCGACCGCAAGCTGCTGCAGGATATCTGTATTGAGGCCAAACCCGGCATGCGCTTTGCCCTGGTCGGTCCCACGGGCTGCGGCAAGACGACGCTCATCAACTTGCTGCTGCGGTTTTACGATATCGATGCCGGACGCATCATGGTCGATGGCCGGTCTTCGCGTGATTACACGCGTGCAAGCCTGCGCCGCGCCTTTGGCATGGTGCTGCAGGACACTTGGCTGTTCGAGGGCACGGTGGCGGAAAACATCGCTTACGGTTGCCCAGATGCCACGCGCGAGCAGGTTATCGAGGCGGCCAAGCGCGCGCACGCGCACAAGTTTATCGTGCAGCTGCCAGGCGGCTACGATACGGTAATCGGCGAGGACGGCGGCACGTTTAGCCAGGGTCAAAAACAACTGCTGTGCATCGCGCGCGTCATGCTCACCGACCCGGCTATCTTGCTGCTGGACGAGGCGACCTCGAGTATCGATACCCGCACCGAGCTGCAGGTGCAGGCGGCATTCGACGAGCTCATGGCCGGTCGCACGAGCTTCGTGGTGGCGCACCGCCTGTCGACGATCCGCAACGCCGACTGCATTCTGGTCATGCGCGACGGCGAGATTATCGAGCGCGGCACACACGATGAGCTGCTAGCGGCAGGCGGCTTCTACGCCGAGCTCTACCGCAGTCAGTTCGCCCAGTAAGCAAGCCCGTGGGGCAAATTAATCAATCGACAGACGGTGGTTTACATCTGTCACGTTAGTACTAAGATATTCATCTAATAAATTGCATTAGTGGCTTTAGTTTTGGGGGAAACGAGGCAGCGTGACTATGACGTGCGCTTTGGTGGTTAACAGCAAGAGCGGTAATACCAGGATGGTTTCGGGCGCGATCAAGCGCACTCTGCAGGCTGCGGGCGTTGAGTTTGTCCACGCCGCGGCGTTGAGCGACGATGCGGACGCAGATCAGGTTGCGCTCGAGGCGCAGGGCGCCTGCGCGGCCGACACGGTGCTCGTCGGTTTTTGGTGCGACAAGGGCGCGTGCACGCCTTCGGTCGCGGCGTTGCTCTCCGCCTTGCACGGTAAGCGCGTCTTCCTGTTTGGCACCTGCGGTTTTGGCGCCGACCAGAGCTACTATCAGCAGATTATCGACCGCGTAACTTCCAATTTGGCTGGGGATGCCGAGCTTGCGGGCTGGGCGATGTGCCAGGGCAAGATGGGCCCCGCGGTCAAGCAGCGCTACGAGGCCATGCTTGAGCAAGATCCCGAAAACGCCCGCGCTAAGATGCTGCTCGACAACTGGGTTGCCGCGAAGGACCATCCCACCAAGGAAGACCTGGACAACATGGCTGCAGCCGCCAAAAAGGCCGTGCTTGGGGAGTAGCTCCCATCGCTGACGGCGGTCGGTCCATCTTTCTAAATGAAACGTCCTCCCGGGCGTCGGGGCACGAAGTTCCCTGCTCTACAGTCCTGCGCAAGACGAAGGCCACATTAAGTGGCCTTCTTTGCGTGCGGAACTCGCGATGAACTTCGTGCCCCGCCGTCCGGGAGGACGCCTCTTTATTGATGGGAGGCCTGATAGGTCGATGGTTCCGTGCCCGGATGCGTCCAAAGTGGGACGGGCTTTCCGGATGGGCAGGCTTTCGAAAATGCGTCCCGGAATTTGCCTTTGGAATGGGACGTAGTTTCCCGTTGAGGTGCTTTGCGGAAAGTGCATTCCACTCTGGGCGGTCGAAGTGGGACACGCTTTCCCAAAGGCGCTCCAACGGGAAATTGCGTCCCATTATTCGGTCAAGAAACGGGATGCATTTTCCCAATGAGAGCAAAACCGGAAAATGCATCCCACAATCAGCCCTCAAAGTGGGACGCCGTTTCCCAATGAGGCTCAAGCGGAAAATGCATCCCGGAATTTGCGCTCAAAGTGGGATGCGGTTTCCGGTTGAGGGTCTAAGGGGAAAGTGCGTCCCAGAATCGACGCTTGAAATGGGATGCAGTTTCCCGATGAGGCACTCGACGGAAAACACATCCCAGAAATGGCCTTTGAGCTGGGATAAGATTTCCGCGGCATCTCGGATTCTCAAAAATGAGACACGCCGTTGGCGAAAATGAGACACGTGATATCGGGCATCGGACGTATCATTTGCAAAAATGAGTCCACTCCACTCGAGTAAAGCGAGGTCCCTCATGTACGTTCCACACCCCCGTATCCGTAGGCTGTCGAAAATCCCGCTTGTTGGGACGGCGGCGCTTGCTGCGTTGATCGCCACGAGCGTCGCCTGCTTCACGGCCACGCCCCAGGTTGCCCAGGCGGCAGACGCGCCCGCAATCACCGATATGACCGAGCAGGATTATCAAGCCCTGGGTCTGGGCACGAGCGAGGACATTCCGGCCGATACCGTTGGCCCCTATTCCACTGATACCCCCACGACGTTTGCCACGCGCAGCGAGGTCTATATGGCAGCTAACGGTAGCCATGGCAATCGCTACACTCTGCGCGACAAGCTCGAGAACGTCGAGCGCGGTGACATTGGCGGCAGCAGCAAACTCACCGATGGCTATGGAAGTGTGTGGGGCGCCGCAAAGTTCTGGCAAAACGTCAACAACTTCGATACGAACAGCGATCTCTACAAGCATAGCGACTACGGTGGCGGCACCTGGTCGTACCTAAGCAACAATGAGTCCTCAACAGTACTCGCCAACGACAACAACGGTTTCTCGGGCATTCACGCCACGAGTGTTGAGTTCTGCAGCGACGCCAGCATGGGCAAAAAGAGCCGCGTTGCCGAGCTCCGTGCCTACGGCGACAGTTCCTCCACGACGATTGACGGCAAGTCATACGCCGGAAAGGTTGAGCTGGTCCTCTACTCGTTTAGCAACGGGCGTACGCGCACTCTCGACACACACCTGCCGGTGACGGTCAACACTAATATGATGTACGAAGGCCGTTTTAAGTACCTGGATGCCGGTTACCTGCAAGAGCACGACGCCGTCTTTGATGTCGAGGCGGGCGATGTCGATGGCGACGGCGTCGACGAGCTTTTTGTCTACGCGGGCTGCTATGTCGACGAGAACGGCGTGCGCAAGGCTGTAGTCGACATGTATGACTTGGAGGGCGGCAACTGGAAGCAAAGCGTCGTCAAGATCGATGCCGGTAACGCCGCGGACTACACCACGCACAACAAGGGCGGGAACGACTCCTGGACGCAGCTTCAGTCAGCTCCTGTCGTTTCGCTAGCGGCCGGCGACCTCGATCGCGATTTTTGCGATGACCTCGCCATCGTGGTCTCGGCACCCTACGGCAAGAAGAATATTGATAAGTCGACGCATTGCGAGCTGTTTTCGTGGGATGCATCCAAGGGTGCGCTCGTCCATGTCGATGCTCTGGGCGACGCGGGCGCAATCTCCCTCTCCGCGAACGGCAAGACCATGGTCGCTGCGAATGCGACGTTCGGCACGTTTGCCGCCTACGATGAAGAAGGAAAGAAGACGGGTGAAACCGTCACGGGCCTTATTCTTGCGGGCTATGACTGGCAACGCAGCGCTTTTGATTACGGCGCTTCTGACGGCAGCAAGGGGCTGTACGGCGCGCTGTACCGCTACGCGTATTTTGACTCGGAGTCTGGCGAGTTCAAGCTTTCCGATTGCAAGGAATACAGAGACGGGCTCCTCGCCTCCTATGGGCTGATGCATGTGCCCAACAGCGCATGGAAGGATAGCGCTCAGGATAAGCGCTATCCGTGCACCTTGGCGCCTATTGCCCTTGCCACTGCCAACCTTGACGGCCTGTCCGAGCAGCTGGCGGTCGACGAGGTGCTCGTGGGCGGCGATGTGTTCCGCGACTTTGCCTGCAACACGGCACAGAGCGGGGCTCAGGGCTTGGGGTCCATGGTCGGAACCATGAGCATGAGCGGTCAGCAATACAACAGCAGCAACAAGCATGACCACAAGGGTATAGAGCAGGTGTGGATCAGCGACGTCAAGGCGGGCAGCGTCTCGGGTTCGGACCGCTATAACGAGAGCTTTATCGCCGTGGTGGGCAAGCACCGCGACGAGGACCTGCGCAAGAACGATGACTACTATTGGATGACCGCCTCGCATTTTTCGCTCGACGAGAACGGAAAGGTGCGCCGCGGCGAGGAGCAGGTGATTAGCGAGAGCAACCGTCGCGGCACTACCTATGGCACATTTATCTCGCTCGCGCTGCCCGATGTCGACAACGACAGCGTCAAGATCACGTACAAGGACCGCTACAAGGTCTATACCAACCCGCGCGTGCTTGCCGTGCTGCAGGATGCGCCCTATGTTGAGGATCTGGAGCAGGCATACGGCTATCTGGTGTTGGGCGGCACGTCATACGGAGAGGAAAAGGGCACGGGGACATCCCAGGGCTATACCATTGGCGCCGAGTTGGGCGTTGCCGTCGAGGTGCAGACCGGTCCGCCCCTGGTCGCGATGAATGCTTCAGTCGATTTTGCCGCCGAGGGATGCTATGACTACCGGAGCGAGCGCACGGTCAGCGCAAGCGTAAGCTATGAGTCGCATGCCGGCGAGGGTGACAAGACCGTGCTCTACACGATTCCGATGGTCTATTACGAGTATGAGATCGAAAATGAGGAAACTGGTGGCAAGGGCGTGATGGCGGCGCCCGTGTCGCTCGGCGCGCAGACCTCGGTCGTTAATGTCGAGGCCTATGACCGCATTGCCAAACAGCACAATATGACGCCGCTCAGCTACTTTTTGACCAACCGGTCGGGAGAACCCGGAACCTATCAAACGACGCTCAACGGCGAGACTCCCGTTGGGGATTCCTTTGGCCTGGGCAAGCCTGGCGTAACGCGCGCCTACACGCACGATGGGTTTAACGGCGCCGCCGCGCAGTCGGGGGCGAGCATTGAGCAGACCATCGAAGTCGAGGAGGGCAAGGAGCAGGAGCTCGAGCTCGGCTTGACGCTGAACGGCAGCGTTGTCATGGGCGCGAAGCTCGCAAAGCACGAGTTGTTTGGCGGCCTGTGCTTTGGTGCCAACGCCGGCTTTACTACGGGTAACTCCTCGAGTGAATCGACCGAATACGGCGGCACCGTCGACAACCTGCCCGAGGCCGCGCAGGGCAAGTACGGTTTTGTGTGGCGTCTGGGCGTCAACGCGGTGGATGTCGACAAGTTCGAGGCAGACTCGGGCGACAAGCTCGGCACCAAGGACACCGACCAGTTCTGGATCGTGGGCTATGACGTTAAGGACGTCGAGATGCCCGACGCGCCGGCCGTGACGGGCTTTACGGCAAACGCCGTCGATTCGACCAGCGTTACGTTTAGCTGGGACGATGTACTCGCAAACAAGAGTGGCTTTAGCTACGGCGTGGGCATGCTGCAGAGCAATGCGGCGGATGCGGTCGTCAATAGCTGGAAGATTGCCGACAACACGCAAACCTCGCTCAAGTGGGATGGGCTGCAGCCCAATACGGAGTATCGATTCGCCATCGCCGCCGTTAAGAATGGATCCACGACCGAAACAGGTATTCGCTCGGCAATCATCACGGTCAAGACCATGCCCGATGGCATGACGATGACCGTGAGCGGACCTGCGGCGGATGCTGCGGAGGGGTCGGATCTTGGATACGACTCTTCGGTTGAGCGCACGGCGGGAAGCCACCTGACGCTCTCGGCGATTGGCCATGTGAAGCAACTCGGTGCCGACGATAGCGAAACAGGGCTGGCACCGACCTATATGTGGTACCGCAAGGGCCGCGGCGAGACAAAGTTTAAGCTCGTGGGTGCCGATGGCAACCTCGCGGCTGGAACGGCCTCAAAGCTCGAGATTGACCTGACCGCAGACGATGACGGTGCGCAGTATTGCTGCCACGTGGGATACAACGACGTGGGCCTCGACACCGGCACGACGCTCGTGAATATCGAGGCCGAGGAGACGGCGCCCACAACGGTGAACGCCACCCCGATCCGCACGCGCCGCCTGTTCTCACAGGCAAGTGCGGGCGCCAAGAAGTTCCTGGACCATACGCTGGTAAACACCGCCGGCCCAACCGATTCCGAAGGCTCAAAGGACCCCGAGACTCCTGAGACCCCGACGAACCCGGACAAGCCCAAGTCCGACAACGGAGCTAAGACCGACACCAAGGTCAAGACTACGACCACAGCGAAGAACCTCGCAAACACCGGCGACCAAACATTCGCCCTAGTCGCCACCGCAGCAGCAGCGGGAGCAGCGCTCGTAGTGATAGCCCTCATCATGCTGATCAAGCGCCGCAAGACCCACTAGTAGCCAGTCGAACATATCGACAACCCAAAAACCCGGGTAGCCAAAAAACAGGCCACCCGGGTTTTCTGTTGAGTGGAGACTCCGCAAGCGGAAACTGCATCCCACAATTAGCGCCCGGAACGGGACACATTTTCCGTCAAGCCCTCATCCGGAAAATCCATCCCAGTTTGAGCGCCCAGACCGGGACGCACTTTCCCAAAGGGTCCTCAACGGGAAACTGCGTCCCATAATTAGGCCGAGAAATGGGATGAACTTTCCCAATGAGAGCCAACCGGAAACCACGTCCCAGAATCAGCCCCCAAAGTGGGACGCACTTTCCCAACGAGCCTCAACCGGAAAATACATCCCGGAATCCAGCTGAATAGTGGGACACACTTTCCCAATCGGGTCCCAAGCGGAAACTGCATCCCATTCCAGACAAGAATTCCGGGACACACTTTCCGCAAACAAAGAAGGCCACACAACGTGGCCTTCAACTCATCTATATCTATATATGTTGCAGATACTCCCAAGACAAGCCACGTCCCAACAACAAGGCGTCTGCCCGGCGGCGCGGAATGTAAGGTTCATCGCGAGTTCCGCACGAGCCGGAGAGCACTTAATGTGCTCTCCGTGCGAGCAGGACTGCCCGAGCAGGGAACCTAACATTCCGCGCCGCCGGGCAGACGAACCAGGTCGAAGGACCCGCTACTTGATCTTAGTAGTACCCGGCGCCAGGTTGGGGTCGGTCTCGTCGGCCTCGGTCTGGAAGTGCTCGGTGTAGACGTTCTTGCCGTCGCGGAACATTTCGTAGTACTGCATCTTGGCGTAATCCTCGCGCGCCTTGGTGGCGGCTGCGGCAGCGGCGTCGTCACCGGTGACGTTGGAGGAGAGCGCCCAGCGCAGGCTGGCGTCCTCGTAGCCCACCGAGTTGATGGCGGGCAGCGACTCGCGCAATGTCATATGCGCCTTCTGGTAGTCGGTCAGCGGTGCGCCGATCAGCTGCATCAGCTGGGTGGACAGGTAGTTGGTGGACAGGTCGTCGACCTCACTCGTCTGGTCGCAACCGGCAACGTCGTAGTTAGCCCAGATGATGTAGTCAGTCTGCCACAAGCGCTCCTGATGCGTGGCGTCGTCCTCGTCGGTAAACCACTTATCGTTGAACTTGGACGGGAAGAACGGCTGATGGTCGCCCCAGAACACCACGACCACCTTACGGTCGAGCTTGCTCAGGGCGTTGAGGAAGTAACGCAGCGCCTGGTCGGACTGCTCAATGCACGAGACGTACTCGTCGACATCGGACAGCGTGCCGTCCTCGATGGTCTTGGCATCCAGGTCGGTCGTGTCGATGTTCAGGTGCATCTGCTTGTCGACCGGCAGCAGACCCGTATCGTAGCCCGAGTGGTTCTGCATGGTCACGTCGAAGATAAACTGCGGATCGGCGTTCTGGTCGAGCAGCTCAAGAATCTTGTCGTAGGTAGCCTGATCGGTCACCATGCCGCGCAAGGTGTCGGCTCCCTGGAAGTCGTTGATGGACAGGAACTGGTCAAAGCCAAAGTCCTTGTAGACGTTCTCGCGGTTCCAGTTGGTGGCGTGGTTGGGGTGCATGGCCGTGGTGGAATATCCGAGCGACTTGAACTGCTCTGCCAGGTTCCCGGTCGTTTCCATGTTGTAGATGGTGTAGGGATACACGCCCGAGCCCAGGTTGGCCATGGAGTTGCCGGTCATAAACTCAAACTCGGTATTGGCGGTACCGCCACCGTAGGCGCTCACATAGAGCTTGCCGCGGCTGAGGCAGTTGGACAGGTTCTTAAAGTACTGCGGGCCCTCGTAGCCGGCGCGCATGTTCTGGTAGATGGACAGGTCCGAGAAGGTCTCGTTCATGATGGCGATGACCGTGGGCTTCTCGCTGTCGAATTGGTCCTTTGCGGCGGTGCGCTCGTCGCTCTTGGCCGCGTTGGACTTGTCGTAGCCCTTGGCGTACTTTTTGAGCGTGGCCTTGGCGTCATCGACAGAATAGTCGGCGGGTTTGGGCGGCTTGATGGACTGCGCTGCACTAATAAAGGCAGGCAGATAGCCCTCGCGCCAGTAGCTCTCGAGCGGACGCCAGGTGTAGACGGTGATGCCGAGGGTGTTGTAGTAGTCGATGAGCGTGACGTGCGCGGTCACGCCGCCCAGGCACAGTACGGCGACGAGCAGGTTGGTGAGCAGGATGCGCTTGGCGTTGGCAGCACCCTTCTGGCGATGCGGTGCCACGATGCCGGCGTACTCGCATAGCAGCATGGCGATGGCGGTAAAGCCCATGGACAGCACGCAGAACAGCGAGATCGAGAAGGTGTAGCCGGTGCCGGCGACCGCGGCGGCGGTGGAGATGGCCGAAAGGTCGCCCGGCTGGATGGGCATGGATTTAAACGTGATGACGAAGAACTCGGCAATGCCCAGGACAAAGAGGGCAAAGGCCAGGACCGCGGGAGCTGCGCCGTGGCGCTGGAACAGGAAGAACAAGCCGACCATGAGCACGGTGATGATGGCCCACTCGAGCAGAATGCACAGGGGGTAGACCCAGGTAAAGTCGTGGTTGGACGAGACCTCCATGCCCAGCAGCGCAAAGACGCCGGCGAGCAGCAGGCACAAGACGGCGGCGACGAGCGGTTTGCCCACAAAGGCTCCGCGCAGGCGGGCGAGCTTGCCGGTGGGGACGGGGGCATCGGACCCGGCGAACGCAAAGACGCGCGGGGCGATGCGGTCGCGGGCGATGCTGGCCCAGGCGCATCCGGTAAGGATGGCATTGGTCAGGATGAGCATCACAAAGGCGAGCGGCTCGTTTTGGGCGACGAGGCCAATAGCGCCCCAGACGGTCAAAAAGAGCTGGAACAGGCCGAAGGCGACGCTCCACCCAAGAGCGCTTTTGGCAACGGTGCCCGACTTTGCGCAAATGGCCTTGGCCTCGCACAAGACAAGGTAGACGGTCGCCGCAAGACCGACGAGCGAGATGGCGGCAGCGAACATGCTGAGACTCCTCACAAACTAAAACCTACGAAAGCGGGGGTTTACCCGATTGTTACCAAGATATGCGCAGCAATTGGTGGCTGCGCACACCAACCAGCCATATTAACGCGCGCGTGTGGCGGTGTGGCGCAATGTAGTGGCGACCTGCGCGATAATGGACGGGAATTACACGGAAACGTAAAGGCTTCTTAAAGAAATGGCGAGGGTAGGGCGATGAGCGAGCAGGTTTGCGAGGCGGGCATGGGCGGCGACGGAGCTGCGGGCGTGGATACGTACGGCTATCCGGTCGAGACTACGGGCAACGCGGTACTGGACATTTTGGAGCACCGTTCGTCCACGCGCGCTTTTGCGCGCGATGACAACGACCATCCCGTGGCGGTGACCGACGAGCAGCGGGCGGCGATCTTGCATGCGGCGAGTCGCGCGCCGTCGGCGGGCGCCATGATGATGTATTCCATCGTGAGCATTCGCGAGCAGGCTACGCTGGACCGTCTGGCCGACCTGTGCGATCACCAGCCCATGATCGCCAAGGCGCCCTGGGCACTTATATTTGTGGTCGATTATGCCAAGTGGATCGATCTGTTTGAGCATGTTGGTTGCTTTGAGCCCGAGTTTGTCGAGCGCACGGGCAAGGCGCCCCGCCGCGCGCCGGGTTTGGGCGACTTTGCCATCGCGGCGCAGGATGCCGTGATCGCTGCGCAAAACGCCGTGGTTGCCGCCGAGGCCCTGGGGCTGGGAAGCTGCTACATCGGTGATATCGTCGAGAATGCCGAGGAAGTTGCCGCACTGCTGGACTTGCCTGCCCATACCATGCCGCTGTCGATGCTCATCATCGGCACGCCCCGTAAGGAGCGCCCGGCAATCGCGCATCCCGTGGTGAACCTGGTGCACGAGGAGCGTTATTGTCGCGCCGACGCCGCGACGATGGATGCGCAGGTGGCCGAGATGGATGTGATGTTTCGCCCGCACGCCCGCGAGGTGGGCGAGCGCGTCATCGACATCTACACCCGTAAGCACACGAGCCCCTTTATGGCCGAGATGAGCCGCTCTATGGAGTGGTGGTTCAAAAACTGGCTCGGAAAATGACGAATGTGACAAAGGGGGCGTCCCTTTGTCACATTCCATATCGCCGCGGTGGCCTAAAGGCCGCATAAATGTTTATCTAGCTGGGAAAACGGTGCCATTAAAATATGGGCTGATTACATATAATCCCGTCGAACGTTAATATTGGGAGGAAACCGGCTTATGGAACAAAAGGCAAAGGAAGTAGCCTCGCACGCTGCGATTCCTGTGAGCATCTCGGCGATGCTCGTCACGCTGGGCGTGGTGTATGGCGATATCGGCACCAGCCCCATGTATGTAACCAAGGCGCTCGTTGCCGGCAACGGCGGTATCGGAAGCGTCACGCAGGAGTTCGTGCTCGGCGCGCTCTCCCTTGTCGTGTGGACGGTCACGCTGCTGACGACCGTCAAGTACGTGCTGATCTCGCTGCGCGCCGACAACCACGGCGAGGGCGGCATCTTTGCCCTGTACAGCCTGGTCAAGCGCTGCGGCAAGTGGCTCATCATCCCCGCCATGCTGGGCGGCGCGGCGCTCCTCGCCGACGGCATCCTGACGCCTGCCGTTACCGTCACCACGGCCATCGAGGGCCTGCGCACCATCCCGGCGGTCCATGCCGTGCTCGGTGACGACCAGGGTCGTGTCGTCGCCATCACGCTTGCCATCATCATCGCGCTCTTCTTGGTGCAGCGCATCGGCACGGCCAAGATCGGTCACGCCTTTGGGCCCATCATGACGCTGTGGTTTTTGTTCCTGGGCGGCACGGGCCTGTTCTTCGTCTGCCAGTATCCCGCGGTGCTGCTGTGCCTCAACCCGTTGCGTGGCATCGCTTTTCTGCTGAGCCCCAACAACCATGCGGGCATCATGATTTTGGGCAGCTGCTTCCTCGCTACCACCGGTGCCGAGGCGCTCTATTCCGACATGGGCCATGTGGGCCGCGGCAACATCTATGCCACCTGGCCGTTCGTTAAGTGCTGCCTGCTGCTGTCCTACATGGGCCAGGGCGCGTGGCTTATCAACAACGCCGGCAACCCGGAGCTCATGGGTATCGCCGACCTCAACCCCTTCTACCAGATGCTCGCCCCGGGTCTGCGCCCCTTTGCCGTCGGCCTTTCCACCGTCGCGGCCATCATCGCCTCGCAGGCGCTCATCACCGGCGCATTCTCGCTGGTGTCCGAGGCCAGCCGCCTGGACCTCATGCCGCATATGCAGGTCTTCTATCCTGCCGAGACCAAGGGCCAGCTCTACATCCCCATGGTCAACAACGTCATGCTCGTGGGCTGCGTCGTCGTGGTGCTGCTGTTCCAGAACTCGGCGCACATGGAGGCCGCGTACGGCCTGGCCATTACCCTGACCATGATGTGCACGACAATGCTGCTCTTCTTCTATCTGCACGTGGAGCGCAATCTCAAGGTCGCGCCGTGGATCTTTGCCGCCTTCTTCCTTATGCTCGAGGGCTTCTTCTTTGTGAGCTCGCTCACCAAGTTCTTCCACGGCGGCTATTTCACCATCCTTATGGCCGCGCTCATCATGGGCATCATGGTGTGCTGGTACAACGGCACGGCGGTCGAGCAACGTCAGTTTACGCTGCTGCCGCTGCGCAGCTATCTGCCGCAGCTCAAACGCCTGCGCGACGACGATCGCTACGAGCTCATGAGCGACAACATCGTGTACCTGACCAAGGACACCAACACCGACTATATCGACCGCGATATCGTCTACTCGATTTTGGACAAGCACCCCAAGCGCGCTCGTGCCTGGTGGTTCGTGAATGTCGAGACCATGGACGAGCCGCATACCTTTGCCTACTCGGTCGAGACGTTCGGCACCGACTACGTATTCCGCGTGCATCTGTACCTGGGCTATAAGATCAACCAGCGCGTCAATGCTTACCTGCGCCAGGTTGTTCAGGACCTGGCCGCCAGCGGCGAGCTGCCGGCGCAGACGCACGACTACTCGGTCTACAAGGATCCGGGCAACATCGGTACGTTTAAGTTCGTCATGATCCGCAAGCTGCTGGCGCCCGAAAGCGACGTGGAGCCCAGCGAGCGTACGGCCATCACGCTCAAGTACATCATCCGCCGTGCTGCCGGCACCCCCGCGCGCTGGTACGGCCTGGAGAACTCCAACGTGAGCTTTGAGTACGTGCCGCTGTTCACCAAGTTTAAGGCCGTGAGCAAGATGCAGCGCCTGGCTCCCGACGAGCGTCCGTAGTCGACGTCTGCTGTTTGTCTAGCGACCGCAGGCTGCAAAGGCTATACACTTGAAACCACCACAAGGAGGCCACCACCGCAAAGGCGCCAGTCCCCTTTGTGGTGGTTTTTGTTTTTGAGAGAGGGGCGGGGCGCTGATGGACGTCCGTGCGGACGGCGATATTGCCGAGAACTTTTGGTGGCGGCGTACAACGCTGACGCGTCGCAGCCCTCTGTATGACGCCTGCGTATCGGCGGGGCTGCTAGCCGCGGCGACGATTGTGGGCGCGCTGCTCGACCATCCGGGGCTCGCGCCGAGCATCATGATCGTCTATGTGTTCGCCGTGCAGCTGTGCGCTTTCTTTACCTGGAGCCGCCTGTACTGCCTGCTGAGCTCGGCTGCCGCCGTGGCGCTCTACAACTTCTTGTTTGTCGACCCGCGCTACGCGCTGTCGTTTATCGACCGCGTCTATCCCGGCATGTTCTTTATCATGTTTGCGGTCTCGCTCGTATCGAGCTCGATCGCGCTGGCCCTGCGCCGCGCCTTGGCGCAGGCTGCCGCCAGCGACCGTCGCACGCAGATGGTGCTCGAGACCAACCGCATGCTGCAGCGGTGTGGCGATCAGCAACAGATTGTGCACGCTATGGCAACGCAGCTGGCGCGTCTTTCGGACTGTCCGGTCGTGTGGTATAGCGCCGATGCCGATAACGATGACCTGCTGCCGCGCACGACGTACACGGCCGTGGGCGATGCCGCGCCGGTACACCAGCTGGCGCCGCAGATGCCGCCGCGGCTCTCGGCGTCCGCCTATGTGGGAACGCCGCTCGATGCCACCTATGGCGCCTCGGCGTTCTACGGCATATACCTGACCGTGCGCTCGGGCGACACCATGGTGCGCGCGGGCGATCCCGCCTCGGTGGTGGGGGTGCTCGCCATTGTCGCCGAGCCCGATGCGCTGACGCCCGAGGAGCGGACGCTTGCCGATGCCATCGTGAGCGAAGGCGAGCTGGCGCTCGATCGCGCCCGCGCCATGGAGGCCCGCGAGGAGGCGGCGGTGCTCGCTAAAAACGAGCAGCTGCGTGCCAACCTGCTGCGCTCTATCTCGCACGACCTGCGCACGCCGCTTACCAGTATTTCGGGTAATGCCGACGTGCTGCTCGACCAGGGTTCGACCGGTACTGCCGTGCTTGACGACCAGACGCGCCGCGGCATGCTCCTATCCATTCGCTCGGACGCGCAATGGCTCCACGCCACCGTCGAGAATCTGCTCGCCATCACCAAGCTCGAGGGCGGCGGCATGCATCTGTCGACCACACTCGAGCTCATGGACGATATCGTCGAGGAGGCATTGCGCCACGTAAACCCGGCCGTGCGCGAGCACGACCTTAAGGTGGTGGCGTGCGATGAGCCGGCGCTCGTCAACGTCGACGCGCGCCTGATGGTGCAGCTGGTGGTCAATCTGGTGAACAACGCCATCACCTATACGCCTGCGGGCTCGCATATCGTAATCTCGATTGGCGTCCATGATGGATGCGTGGCGTGCTCGGTTGCCGATGACGGCCCGGGCATTGCGCCCGAGGACCGCGAGCGCATCTTTGAGTCGTTCTACACCGCCAACCATGGCCTGGCCGACAGCCGACGCAGTGTGGGCCTGGGGCTTTCGCTTTGCCGCTCCATTGCGCTGGCGCATGGCGGTAGCATAGAGGTTGCCGCGGCGGACCCGCACGGCTCGGTCTTTACGATCGAGCTTCCCGCCGTCGACGTTTCGTTTGATAAGGAGTAGCGCTGTGCCGAACTCTGCCGTGAAACCGCTCATCTTGGTCGTTGAGGACGACCCCGCCGTCCGCAACCTTATCGTCGCCGCGCTCGAGGCGCACGGCTTGCGCCATATGGCTGTGGAGACCGCTCATGCCGCCATCGCCGCCGCCTCGTCGCAGGCGCCGAGCATTGTGCTGCTCGATCTGGGCCTGCCCGATATGGACGGCGTCAAGGTGGTGGAGTCGGTGCGCACGTGGTCGGGCATGCCGATCATCGTGGTCTCGGCGCGCAGCGAGGACGCGGACAAGATCCGCGCGCTCGATGCTGGTGCCGACGACTACCTGGCCAAGCCGTTTTCGGTCGAGGAACTGCTCGCGCGCATTCGCACGACGCTCAGGCGCCTTTCGTATGCGCAAACGGGCGGCGTTGCCTCCGAGGGCTCGTTCGATACCGGTGAGCTGCATATCGATTTTGATGCTGGCATCGCCATGATGGATGGCGAGGAACTGCACCTGACGCCGATCGAGTACAAGCTCCTGTGTCTGCTGGCGCACAACGCCGACAAGGTGTTGACGCACCAGTTTATCCTGCACGAGATTTGGGGCACGGCGACCAAGAGCGACCTGGCGAGCCTGCGCGTCTTTATGGGCACGCTGCGCAAGAAAATCGAGTCCGACCCCGCGCATCCGCGCTATATCCAGACGCATGTGGGCATCGGCTACCGATTGGTCATCCAAGGCTAGATCGCCAACCACCATCCCAATATGAGTTGCGGTGAAATACGGTCTAAATTTGCCTAATTCCAGGCAAAACAGTCCGTATTCCACCGCAACTTTGTTACTTGCCCTTGGGCTTGCTGGCGTAGAACTTCTTCTTTTTGGGCTTGCTGGCGGGGGAGGGTTTGCCGGCAAAGTTGGACTTGCCGTCGCCGCGCGGCCCTCGGTCGCCGGCCTGCGCGTGCGCGGGTGCTGCTGCGCGAGGCTTGCGGGCCTCGGGGTTGCGTAGTTCCTCGACGCGCTCGGCAATTTCCTCGGCGCTAAAGCCGACTTCGGCCATGGCGTCCTCGATGGGCAGGCGGCGCACGATGTAGCAGTGGTGCACCTTCTGGTTGCGCGCGAAGTCCTCGGGGATGGTCTGCGCCGTAATGTCCTCCAGCACCACGCCCGCGCGGGCGAGCTTGCGCGTTTCGGGGCGGAAGCCGCGCAGGTTGCAGCTAAAGATGGCATGGCCGCCCTGCGCGAGCAGGCGCGATACGCCAGCCAAAAGCTCAACATGGTCGCGCTGGACATCCCAGGTGCGGCGGCCCATCTTGGAGGAGTTCGAGAACGTGGGCGGGTCGACAAAGATCAGGTCCCAGCGGTTGCGCGTCTGGCGCTGGTCGCGAATCCAGGCGAGCACGTCGTCGCGCACAAAATGATGCTGAGGCCCCACAAAGCCGTTCTGGCGCATGTTGCGCTCGGCCCAGTCCAGATAGGTATTGGAGAGGTCGACCGTCACGGTCTCCCCGACGCCGCCATCGGCCGCGTAGCAGGTGGCAGTGCCGGTGTAGGCAAACAGATTGAGGAAGCGGCGCGCCTGCTTGGCGTGCTCGCGCACCAGGTTGCGGGTGACGCGGTGGTCCAAGAAGATGCCGACGTCCAGGTAGTCGTCAAAGTTGACGGCAAAGGTGAGGCCGCCCTCTTCGATGAGCGGCAGGCGACGACGCGCGATATTGGCGCGCTCGCCCGATGCGCCCTTGCCGGCGCCCTGCTTGCCGTACTGCGAGCCGCCGCGCGAACGCATGCGGGCCTTGGCGTGCACATGCTCGGCGGGAACATCTAGGATGCGCGGCGCGATGGCCAGAATGTCGAGCATACGGGCCTGGGCCAGTGCGGGGTCGATGGTCTTGGGCGCGGCGTATTCGGCGATGACGAGCCAGCGGCCCGGCGTCTGCGGGCAACCCTCGTACAGGTCGATAGCGGCGGAGTAGTCGGGCAGGTCGGCATCGTAGACGCGGTAGCAGCTCACGCCCTCGCGCCTGGCCCACTTGCGGCGCAGACGGGCATTCTTGCGCAGGCGGTTGGCGAACTGCTCGGACTCGGGGATGAGCACGGGCAGCGGCTTGCCGTCGCCCAGGTCGAGCATGGCGGCAGGCTCGGGCATGGGGACGTTGGCGGTTTCGTCTTGGGCATCCGCGGTCTGCTCCTCGGCATCTGCGCTGGTCGCAGCTTCGAATGTCGCGGCGGCGTGGTCGAGCGAGGGCCAAACCTCAATAGCCGCCCCCTCGTTATTGGGCATGACGGCGATGGAGCGCGCAGGCTCGGCATGGAGCGCGCGGGCCATAAGGCCATCGCGGGTGAGCGCGGCGACCGGTGCCGAAGCGAGCTCGGGCGCGCGGCGCAGCTCGCCGATGAGCGTCATGGCGTCGTGCATGAGCGAAAGCGGGGTTTCGGTGGTGTCTGCGACCACGGCGGTGCCGGCGACAGCGCCTGCATGGTCCAGCACGGTGGCGGGCTTGGCGGCGCAAAAGTCAACAAGACGCTTGTAGCCGGCACACTTGACCATGCGCTCGGCAGTCTTGCGGGCGGCGGGGTCGATGTCTACGGCCACGATGCGCGCCTGCCGCTCGCGCGCTGTCGCCTCGCGCTCGCGCGCCTCGGCAAGTAGCTGCTCCCACAGGGCGGCATCATGCAGCTGCCAGCCCTCAAAGCCCCAGCGCTCGCGCGCAGCACCCGGGGCGCGGTCGGTTAGGATATTCACTGCCTCCAGCAGCAGACCGCCGCCGGCGCACGAGGCGTCGACCAGCGTGGGCAGGGCTTCGTTCTCGTAGTCGTCGGCCGTCAGCTCGCGCTCGCACAGCGCGGTCCAGCCGACCTGCGCCAACACCAGGGCGGCGTAGTCGGGGCGCAGCACGTGCGCGCCCTCGCCGGCTCGAGTCGCGGCGGGCGGCAGGCGCTTGAACAGCGGGTCGCCCGAAAGGTCCAGGCTTATGCTCGCACGGCGCTGGCGTAGCGAAAGCAGCAGGTGGACATCGGGGTCGGCAGCATCGACATCGGCGCGACGGCCCGTGGTCTCGGCCAGGCGATCGCACAATGCGTCCTTGGCGCGCAGGGCCGAGAAGCGCGTGTTGCGCAGCTGCTCGGTCACACCACGGGCGGTGATGGCAATGGTGGCGCCGGGGCGGACGATGTTTTTCCAGGCAATGTCGTAAACGCCGTCGTACAACGCATCGGCATCCTGCGCCTCAAAGCGCCCAAGCACCACAAACACGCGGCTGGCCAGGCGCGACCACAGACAGGCGCGGTAGCCTTCTTCGAGCTCGCCCTCAAACGTAGCGCGGCCCTTAAGGCGGCGTACATGCGAAAGCCCGAGCCGTTTAAGCTCGTCGGCGAGTGCGGACTCAAAGCCCTCGGGGCAGCTTGCGTAAAATTCCATGGGTGACCTCTCTGGTTGCGTCGCTCCATTATATGATGGATGCTTCGTTTGCCATCGCCCTCGAAAGGAACCCATATGATTGATGCGTGCCCCGATTCCGCCGTGCTCTTTTTTGACGTGGACGGCACGCTGACGTCGTTCGATCCCGACGATATGACCGATAAGGATTTTTCGGCGGTGCGCCCCTCGCAGGCGGTCATCGAGGCGTTTCATCGCCTGCGCAATGCGGGTCACCAGGCATTTATCTGCACGGGTCGCCCCTTGTGGCTGATTGCCGACGGCCTGCGTGCGCTCGAACCTGCGGGTATCGTGGCCATGGCGGGGGCCACGCTAGAGGTCGAGGGCCGCGTGGCACACGAGGACTGCATTGACGAGGACATTGTTGAGGAGCTCGCGCGCCGCATTATTGTGGCGGGCGGTGAGGCGTTGTTCGAGACGAACGGTGCCACCTATTCACTTGAGCCAGTTGGTGTCGAACAGTCATTTCTGCTAGGCGCCGGCGTGGTGCATGGCGTTGATCAGATGCGCGTCGATGGCCGCTTGCGCGTAGGCAAGGTGTGCATTAACGCGTACGACCTGGCTCGCGTAGCCAACGATGACGGCTTTATCGAGCGCGAGTTTGAGCTGTGCAACACCGGTGGTCAGAATCGCGAGCTGAGCCCCAAGGGCATCGACAAGGGCGTGGGCGTGGCGCGAGCGCTGGAATACCTGGGTCGCACCGGCAACGCGCGCACCTTTGGCTTTGGCGATTCCGGCAACGATCTGGGTATGCTCGCCGCCGTCGAGACGGCTGTAGCCATGGGCAACGCCATGCCCGAGGTCAAGGCAGTCGCCGACTACGTGACCGACGATGTCGCACACGATGGCACCGTCACAGCGATGCAACATTTCGGCCTCATCTAATGAATCTCGCCTTCTGACGTTTGCTTAAACTGCGACTCTTTGCGTTTGCATGCTCAATCGATTTATCAATCCAAACACTGAGGTGTTTATACCGTTCGCCGAGAAGATGAAAACCCGCAGCTCACGCCTTGATAAACGTAGGTAAAGTGTTTAGCAGTTTATCGCCCATGTGCAAGCGAAAGGAATCAGGCAGATGGCAATCAAGGTGTTCGCTGACGGTGCAAACCTCGAGGGCATGCTCGACATGTACGAGAACGGCAACGTTCAGGGTTTCACGACCAACCCGTCCCTTATGAAGAAGGGCGGCGTGACGGATTACCGCGCGTTTGCCAAAGAGGTCTTGACCCACATCACCGATGTATCCGTGTCGTTTGAGGTCTTTGCCGACGACGTCGAGACCATGGAGGTCGAGGCGCGCGAGATCGCTACCTGGGCCGAGAACGTCTATGTCAAGATTCCGTGCGTGACTACCAAGGGCGAGTCCACCGCCGAGCTGGTCCGCAAGCTTTCGGCCGACGGCATCAAGGTCAACGTCACCACCATCTTTACGCCTGCGCAGGTCGACGAGATGGTCGAGGCCGTTGACGCCGAGACGCCGTCAATCATCTCGCTCTTTGCCGGCCGCATCGCCGACACCGGCGTCGACCCCATTCCGTTTATGACGGAGTCGGTCAAGAAGGCCGCCGCCAAGCCCAACTGCGAGGTCCTGTGGGCGTCCACGCGTGAGCTTATCAATATTTACCAGGCGGAAGGATGCGGTTGCCAGATCATCACGGTGCCCAACAGCATCCTGGCCAAGCGTAAGAACATCGGCCGTGACCCGTACGAGGTCTCGCTCGATACCGTGCGCGGTTTTGCCAAGGATATCGCCTCGCTCGGTTTCCATATCCTGCCGTAACGCGAACGCTGGCTACATCGCGGGTTGTTCGCCCCGGCCTTTCCTTTCCCTATCGCTCACGCGCTTCGCGAGGGTCGCGCTAGGCAAAGGAAAGGCCGGGGCTGCCGACACGAACTTGCCGGTAGGTTGGTGATAGGCTTCCATATCCTGCCGTGGACAAAGGTACCCCCGCCTGCGCCGTGCAAAATTGAGAGTATTCAGCAAGGTAAAGGCTTTTACCAGCTGGGTGAAGCATGGAACAGCCCCCGTTTTGGCTCTGATGACGCTAAAACGGGGGCTGTTTCTTGCTTTTTCGTCTCTGAGGGGCATCCGGAACGGTGGAATTTGCAGAATACTCGCGATTTTGCACGTCGCGAGAGGGGGGGACCCTTGCTTGGCGGTTTACTTCCCCTGCACCATGGTGAGGGAGATCTTCTTGCGGTCGCGATCGACCTTTTCAACCCACACCTTGACCGTGTCACCGACGCGCACCACGTCGCTGGGGTGCTTGACGAAGCGGTTGGCCAGCTTGGAGATGTGCACGAGGCCGTCCTGGTGCACGCCCACGTCGACGAAGGCGCCAAAGTCGACGACGTTGCGCACCGTGCCCTTGAGTTCCATGCCGGGCTCCAGGTCGTCGATCGAAAGCGCCGAGCGGCTAAAGACCACCTCGGGCGCGTCGTCGCGCGGGTCGCGACCGGGCTTCTTGAGCTCGTTGACGATGTCGATGAGCGTGAGGGTGCCGCAGTCCAGGTCGCTTGCCAGCGCCGAGATGCTGCCCAGGCGGCGCTCGATATCGGGCACGCCGCCGCGGCTGAGCTCGCTTGCCGCAACGCCGGCGCGCTCCAGGACGGCCGTGGCCACCTCGTAGCTTTCGGGGTGGACGCTTGTCGCGTCGAGCGGGTTCTTGCCGCCGCTGATGCGCAGGAAACCTGCGGCGTTGAGGTACGCCTTGGGTCCCAGCTTGGGGACCTTCTTGAGCTGGCGGCGATCGGTAAAGGCGCCGTTTTCCTCGCGGTAGGCCACGATGTTTTTGGCTACGCTCGGCGTAATGCCCGACACGTAGCCCAGCAGGCTTGCGCTCGCGGTGTTGACGTCGACGCCCACACGGTTGACGACGTCTTCCACCACGTGGCCCAAGGTGCGCGAAAGCTCGGCCTGGTCAAGGTCGTGCTGGTACTGGCCAACGCCGATGGACTGGGGCGGAATCTTGACGAGCTCTGCCAGCGGGTCTTGCAGACGGCGGCCCAGGCTCATGGCGCCACGTACGGTGACATCCAGATCGGGATACTCCTGGCTCGCGAGCTCGGAGGCGGAGTACACCGACGCGCCCGCCTCGTTGACGATGGTGTAGCGAAGGCTGGGCGCCTGCTCGGCAATAAACTCCGAGACGACTTCCTCGGTCTCGCGGCTGGCGGTGCCGTTGCCGATGACGATGGTGTTGACGCTGTCCTTCTTGACGAGGCGGGCGAGCTCGCGCTTGGTGCCGGCGACGTCGTGGCGCGGCTTGGTGGGGTAGACCACGCCGTGGTCGAGCAGCTTGCCGGTCTCGTCCATGACGGCGACCTTGCAGCCGGTGCGGTAGCCCGGATCGAGCGCGAGTACGCGGGCGCCGCGCACGGGGCGCGCCGAGAGCAGGCCTTCGAGATTCTTGGCAAAGACGTTGATGGCCTCGGTCTGGGCGCGAACGGTGAGTTTGGCGCGGGCCTCGCGCTCCAGCGAGGGGGCCATGAGGCGCTTGTAACCGTCAGCGATGGCGGCATTAAAGACGGGAGCAAACACGCCCTGGCGACGGGGCCAGCGGCTGCCGAGGCGTGCCGTAGCGGCAGCGCCGTCGACGTTCACGCGCACGCGGAGCTTGCCCTCACGCTCACCGCGGTCGATAGCCAGCACGCGGTGGTTGGGTATACGGCGCAACGGCTCGTCAAAGTTGTAGTAGGGCTCGTAGGGGGTCTTCTCGGCGGGGTCGGTGGCCTCGACGACGATGTCGGCGGTGTTTTGCGTAAAGGCGCGCAGGTCGGCGACGTTCTCGGGATCTTCGGCCACCGTCTCGGCCACGATGTCGGCGGCGCCGGCGAGCGCCTTCTCGGGCGTGTCGAAGCCGGCCTCCTCGTTGACGTAGTCCGCGGCGGCGTCGAGCGCGCTGCCCTTGGCCGAGGCCTGCATGATGATCATGTTGGCGAGCGGCTCCAGGCCGGCCTCGCGTGCCTTCTGCGCGCGGGTCATGCGCTTTTTGCGGTAGGGCTTGTAGAGGTCCTCGACACGCTGGAGCTGTGTGGCCTCGCGAATCTGTTGCTCGAGCTCGGGCGTGAGTTTGCCCTGGGCGCCGATGAGCAGAATGACGTCCTCTTTGCGCTGCTCAAGATTACGCAGGTAGGACAGGCGCTCGTCGAGCGCGCGCAGGGCGACATCGTCCATGCCGCCCGTGGCTTCCTTGCGGTAGCGCGAGATAAAGGGAATGGTGTTTCCCTCGTCGATGAGCTTGACGGCCGCCTCGACGTTGGCGGCCTTAAGGTTGAGCTCGCGCGCGAGCTGGGCGATAAGATCCATGAAACTCCTTGCGTTTAAGGTGCGTTTGCAGCACAGAGCTACCAAGGATACCACCTGCCACTTCGCTCAAAAAAGACTGTTTTGGCGCGGAACCACGAAAGCGGCCTATCTACTACGTTTGAACCGTGTGGGTCGACCATCCCCCGGTTTTCCGAAAATGCGCAAGCCGTTTACCTGCGGTTTTTATTTCGCGAAATTCGGTATGGATGAGGGTGATTGGTTAAACGTAGTAGATAGGCACATTTCGTGGCGAACGAATCAAGCTAAGGTGCAAAAAGTCCCCCGTCCCAGAAAAATCATTGGCAACGTAGCAAAATGCCCCGCGGGCAGGAGGCTGCTCGCGGGGCAAAGAAGAGGGGCTTATTTGTGGCGGACCGAGGGGCCCGGCATGGGGTTTCTGCCGCGGCCTGTCCTAAGGTGCTACAGCTCGACGAGCTGGCCGGTCTCGGCGGCCTCCTTGATGGCGTTGAGAAGCGTGAGCGTCTTGACGTTATCGGCGGGGGTCACGACGGGCTCGACCTCACGGCGGACAACCTTCACAAAGTGCTTGAGCTGCATCTTGTGCGGCAGCACCGGGTCCACGGCCGGAATCTCCATCTGCAGCGGCTTGTGCCAGTTGGAGGCGCCGTCGTAGGAGAACTGGTGCAGGCGGGGCAGCGAAAGGGCGCCCAAGGTTCCGCCGATAAAGTAGGCGTCGGCGTCGAAGGGACGGTACTGCGGGTCCTCGCGAGCGGTGGCCTCCCAATTCCAGGGGCTGGCGGTGGCATCGGAGATGGTCATGCTTGCGAGCGCGCCATCGGCAAAACGGACGTTGACCACGGCGGAGTCCTCAGTCTCAAAACCGCGGGCGGCGCTGGACTGCATACCCTGGACGGCAACGGGCTCGCCCAGCAGATAGCGGAGCAGGTCGACGTCGTGAACCAGGTTAACCAGGATCGGGCCGGCACCCTTCTTGCGGCGCCACTCGACATCGAAGTACTCGTCATTCTTATAGATCATGTAGTGGAAGCTCGACACGGTGAGCTTGCCCAGCTCGCCGGACTCGATGATCTCCTTGGCCTTGTTGACGAAGGGGTTGTGGCGACGGTGCTGACCCACGAGCACGGGCACGCCGGCGGTCTCGGCCTCGGCGGCGAAAGCCTGGGCATCCTCGAGATCGTTGGAGATCGGCTTTTCGACCAGCGGCACGATGTTGCGCTTGATGGCCTCGCGGGCAACGCCCAGGTGCAGGTCGTTGGGGGTGGCGATGATGACGGCCTCGGGCTTGACCTCGTCCATCATCTGGGCGGGATCGGTAAAGAACGGCACGCCGGCAGCCTCGGCCGTGGCGCGGGCGCCCTCAAAGGCGTCGGCGATGGCGACGAGCTCGGCCTCGGGCTCCTCGGTGACAAAGCGGATGTGGTTGCGGCCCATGGCGCCGGCGCCGATGACGGCAATGCGGACGGGGTTGAGCTCAGACATTTCGACTCCTTAATGCTGGTGGCTGGTGGAATGTGACAAAGGGACGGTCCCTCATGTCACATCGGTAAAACTAAGCAGACTTCTTCTTGCTGTCGGAGACCATCATGTAGACGGTGAGCACGACGGCGATGGCGGCAATCACAATGGCGCCGTAGAAGGACTGCTGGTAGGCGGCGCTGCCGGCCTCGGCGTGATACAGCACGGCAGTGATGGGCTGGCTGATCCAGGTAGAGGCGGCGTAGCCCAGGAACATGATGCCGTAGTTGACACCGATGTTGCTGGTGCCGAAGGCGCCACCGGTGAGCGGCGGGTAGATGACGAGCAGGGCGCCAAAGCTAAAGCCGAGCAGGGCGAGCGCCACAAAGAACATGCTCTGCGTAAAGCTCATCGACATGATGACGAGCGCGACGATGGTGACGACAAGGCTGATGAGCAGCGACTTGTAGGCGCCGAGCTTGTCGATGATCTGGCCAAAGGACAGACGGCCGACCAGGTTGGCGCAGGTGTTGACGGAGACGACCACGCCGCCGAGGGCGACGGCCGCGGCGCTCGTGGGGTCGGCGAAGAGCTGGACAGCGGCGATGGAGGCAACCTTGCCCACGAGCAGGGTGCCCGCGGTGGCGGCAAAGGCGAAGGTGACGATGAGGACCCAGAAGCGCGGGGTCTTGACCATCTCGCTCGGGGTGAGGTCGCCGAAGGTGCCGGCATGCGCGCCGCCCTTGGGGGCCTCGAAGCCCTCGGGCAGCCAGCCGGCCTCGGGGGCCTTCAGGAACAGGGCAGAGGCGGCGATCGTCACAAAGAAGATGACGCCGAGTGCCTTGAGGGCGCCAAAGATGCCCAGGCTCGGGATGAGCAGCGAGGCGAGCACCGGGGACAACACGGCGGGGCCGGCGGTCGAAGCGGCCAGGGTGATGCCGGAGGCGAGGCCCTTTTTGTCGATGAACCACTTTTGGCCGGTGGTGAGCGCGGGGTTGTAGCCTAGGCCGTTGCCGATGGCGGCGACGAGCGAGAACCACAGGTAGAACTGCCACGGCTCGGTGACGGTGCCGGACATGAACCAGCCCACGCCGTAGCACACGGCGGCAGCGATCACGACGTTGCGCGGGCCGATCTTATCGGAGATGCGGCCGGCGAAGATGCCCGTCACGGCCATGATGGTCTGGAAGACCGGGAAAGCCCAGGTAAGTGCGCTGGACCACTCGGGGTAGACGGCGAGCAGGTTCTTGCTCACAACGGAATACAGCGCGATGGAGCTGATAAAGAACATGGTGACGCACGCGGCGGAAAGCACGACGGCGCGACCCTTGTTGGAGTTGGTGGAAGCCATTGGACTCTTTCTAATCGATACGGGGGAGGGGAGGGGCAAACGCCGCTGAGGTGCTTGCCCCGCGCCCCTTTCTACCGGGCTGGTTTACTGGTCGGTCGGCTTGGCGACGCCGGACTCATCGGACCAAAGCTCGACACGTCGGTCGGCTTGGCGACGCCGGACTCATCGGACCAAAGCTCGACACCCTTGTTCTTAAGGTAGTTGTCGGCATAGGCGCGACGGCCGCCGGGCTTAGCGGTGAGGTCGCCCATCATGTTGGAGAAGCCGCCGTCGACCTTGATGGCGTCGCCGGTGGTAAAGTCCGAGCGCTTGGACGCCAGGAACATGACGGCGTTGGCGATATCGCTGACCTCGCCGATGCGGCGCGTGGCGATGAGGCGGCTGCGGCTCTTCTCGACCTCGGGATCGGCGTAAAAGCTTGCCGACATGGGTGTCTTGACAAAGCAGGGCTCGACGCAGTTGGAGCGGACGCCGTAGGGGCCCCACTCGGCGGCGAGCATCTTGGACATCATGTTGACGCCCGCCTTGGTGGAGCTGTACACGCCCGAGAACGTCTCGGGGGAGTGGCTGGCAACGGTCGAGATGTGCACTAGGCGGCCCTGGCCGGCCTTGATCATCTCGCGACCAAAGCGCTGCGAGGTGATGAAGTAGCCGGTGAGGTTGACGTTGAGCACCTGCTCCCAGTCGCTTAGCGGCAGGTCCTCCATGGCGGCGAAGCGCAGGATGCCGGCGGTGTTGACGAGAACGTCGACGCGGCCGAAGTTGGCGATGGTGGCGTCGACGGCAGCCTGAACCTCGGCCTCGTCGGTGGCGTTCATCTTGTAGCCCTCGGCGTGGATACCAAACTCGGCGGCGAGGTCGGCGGCTGCTGCCTTGACCTTCTCCTCGTCTAGGTCGAGCAAGACGACGTTGGCGCCGTTGCGGGCGAACTCGCGGCAAATCTCGACGCCCATACCGCCGAGCGCGCCGGTCACGGCGCAGACATCGCCCTCGAGCTTAAGCCAATTGCTCATAGGAACTTCCCTTCTTGTGCCTCCCGGTGGGTCGCTCCCATTAATCGACCCACGTGGTTTTCGCTGGTTATCGTATGCTTTGCATTTGCGCAGGTGAATTGCATATTTGTTAGAATGGCGTTAACCATAGGTTTACACTGTGCGATGCAGTTTATTCTCAATTGAGCGCATGACCTGCGAAAACAACCTCCTGTGGCACCATGTGGCCACGGGCGCGAAAACGGGAGATTGACGTGTACGATCGACGACTTGAGGCCATATCGGCCGCCGCGGAGTTGGGAAGCTTCTCGCGCGCGGCGGCAAAACTACGTGTGTCGACCCCGGCTCTCGTCAAACAGGTGTCGGGGTTCGAGGCCGAGTTTGGCATCACGTTGTTCGAGCGCTCGCATTCGGGCGTTAAGGTGACGCCGGCGGGTGCGCTGCTGGTAGACGATGCGCGCTCGATCATGCGTCAGTCCGAGGATGCGTTGCGCCGTGCCCGACGCGCAGCGGGCGATGGCGGCGCCGTGCGTCTGGGCGTGTCGATGATGTGCCCGGGGCGCCAAACGCTGTCGATGTGGCCGAGTGTGCACGAGCTGGAGCCGTCGCTGCGCTTTGAGATTGTGCCGGTGAGTGACCTCTACGATGAGCGCGAGACCGTCATGCGCAGTCTTGGTCGCGAAGTGGATGTAGTGCAGTCGAGTTTTTCGACCCCGCGCTGGGGCGACGCCTGCCAAAAGCTCCTTATCGTCAACGTACCGTTTTATATTGATGTGCCGCGCACGAGCCCGCTTGCGCGCAAGACGCGCATCACGGTTGCCGACCTGGAGGGCATGCGCCTGCGCGCGCTCCGTCACGGCAACGACGCTATGGACAGCCTGCGCATCGACCTGTTGGCCGACGGCGGCGTGGACGTGATCGACGTGGATAGCTTCGACTTTGCGCTCTTTAACGAGGCGGAGGAAAAGGGCGATGCGGTGCTCACCTGCGGAGCGTGGTCGGGCGTGCACCCGGCCTTTGTGGGCGTACCGTTTCTATGCGGTCGCGAGGTGCCGGTCTATTTGCACTACCCGCTCGAGCCCACCCTCCAAGTCCAAAAATTCGTCAACGCCATGGCCCAACTCCTCAACTAGCTCATTTGGCGCGGGTAGTCTTTTTGGGACGGGGCTTTTTTAGCTACTTTCGCCGCCCTGCCTGCGCACCCTCAAAGTAGTCAAAAAGCCCCGTCCCAAAAAGACTAACAAAACGAGGCCCTGGCCAAACGGCCAGGGCCTCACTAACCTTTATTCCGTTTTAAACAACGGGCTGATTGCGCGCAGGAGGGTGCCCCGGGGCGGCGGGGTATTTCCTCCGCGCGCAGTTTCGCAGCGAAGCGAGAATGTTTGAGCACGGAGGAATTACCCCGACGCCCCGGGGCACCCTCCGTCAGTAACCGTTCCTACTCCAGCTCAAACGCACCCGTGTACAGCTGGTAGTAGTACCCGCGCTTGGCGATCAGCTCGTCGTGGTTGCCGCGCTCGATGATACGGCCGTGGTCCAGACAGATGATCGCGTCGGAGTTGCGCACGGTGGACAGGCGGTGTGCGATGACAAACGTCGTGCGGCCCTCCATGAGCTTATCCATGCCCGCCTGCACGATGGCCTCGGTGCGGGTGTCGATGGAGCTCGTGGCCTCGTCTAGAATCATCGCCGGCGGATCGGCGACGGCGGCGCGGGCGATCGAAATTAGCTGACGCTGGCCCTGCGACAGCTGTGCGCCGTTGCCGGTGAGCATGGTGTCGTAGCCGTCGGGCAGGCGGGTGATAAAGTCGTCTGCGCCCGCGAGCTTGGCCGCTGCGATGCACTCCTCGTCGGTGGCGTCCAGGTTGCCGTAGCGGATGTTGTCCATCACGGTGCCGGTGAACAGGTTCACGTCCTGCAGCACGACGCCCAGCGAGCGGCGCAGATCGGCCTTGCGGATCTTATTGACGTTGATGCCGTCGTAGCGAATCTTGCCGTCGGCGATGTCATAGAAGCGGTTGATGAGGTTGGTGATGGTCGTCTTACCGGCACCGGTGGCGCCGACAAACGCGACCTTCTGACCCGGCTTGGCAAACACGGACACGCCGTGCAGGACCTCGTGGTCGGGGGTGTAGCCAAAGTCGACGTTGTCCATGACCAGGTCGCCGCGCAGCGGGACGTACTCGATCTCGCCGGTTGCGCGGTGCGGATGTTTCCACGCCCACATGCCGGTGTGGTGGTCAGCCTCCTCGAACTCCCAAGTCTCGGGGTTCACCTGCGCGTTGACGAGCGTCACGTAGCCTTCGTCGGCCTCGGGCTTCTCGTCGATGAGCTCAAAGATGCGGTCGGCGCCGGCGAGGCCCATGACCACGGCGTTGATCTGCTGCGAGATCTGGCCGATCTGTCCGCAGAACTGCTTGGTCATGTTGAGGAACGGCACCACGACGGCGATGGACAGCGCCATGCCCGAGATGCTCAGGTTGGGCACGCCCAGCGCCAGGAAAATGCCGCCCGCCAGTGCGACCAGCACGTAGAGCAGGTTGCCCAGGTTCATAAGGATGGGCATGAGGATGTTGGCGTACATGTTGGCCTTCTGGGAGACCTCGAAGAGCTTTTCGTTGTGCTCGTCAAAATCGGCCTCGGCGGCAGACTCGTGGCAGAACGCCTTGACGACCTTCTGGCCGTTCATGACCTCCTCGATATGGCCCTCGACCACGCCGAGCTCGGTCTGCTGCGCAATGAAGAAGCGCGCGGAGTTGGAGCCGAGCAGCTTGGTCATAAAGGTCATAAAGGCGACGCCGGCGATGATGACCAGGCACATCCACACGCTGTAGTACAGCATGATAAAGAACACCGTGACGATGATGATGATCGTCATGAGCAGGTTGGGCAGCGACTGGCTGATCATCTGACGCAGCGTGTCGATGTCGTTGGTGTAGTGGCTCATGATATCGCCGCGCTGGTGCGTGTCGAAGTAGCGGATCGGCAGGTCCTGCATGCGGTTGAACATCATCTCGCGCAGCTTCTCGAGCGAGCCCTGCGTGACGATAGCCATGGCGCGGTTCCAGAAGAGCGAGGACAGGACGCCGACGCCGTAGATGCAGGCGAGGGTGGTCACGAGCTGTGCGATCTTGGGCTGCGCGGCTTCCCAATCGCCCGACTGCCACGATTCGCCAATAATTTGCAGGGCGCTCTGCAGGAAGGTCGCGCCGATGGAGTTGATGATGGCGCAGAGCACCACGCCGGCGACGACGAGGGGCAAAAGCACGGGATAGAAGCCAAAGAGCGTCTTGATGAGGCGCGACATGGTGCCGCCCTTGCGGTTGAGCGCGCGCTCGGCGGTCGTTGCCTTACTCATGGGCCTCGCCTCCTTCCTGGGTCTGAGCTTGCGTTGCGGTCATGTCGGTGTTGTCTGCCGCCGTGTTCGCGTCGCCAGAGACGTCGTCGGCGTCTTGCGTACCTTCGGCAGACATCTTGTTTTGCGAGGTAAAGGTCTCGCGGTAGATCTCGCTCGTCTTGAGCAGCTCTTCGTGGTTGCCGATCTGTGCGATGCGGCCGCCCTCCATGACAATGATGCGGTCTGCGTCCTGCACGGAGCTGATGCGCTGGGCGATGATGATCTTGGTCGTGTTGGGCAGATAGCTTGCCAGCCCTGCGCGAATCTTGGCGTCGGTCTTGGTGTCGACGGCGCTGGTGGAGTCGTCCAGGATCAAGATCTTGGGGCGACGCAGCAGGGCGCGTGCAATGCACAGGCGCTGCTTCTGACCGCCCGAAACATTGGAGCCGCCCTGTTCGATCCAGGTGTCGTAGCCCTTGGGGAAACCGTCGACAAACTCGTCGGCGCAGGCCAGATGCGCTGCCTCGCGGACTTCCTCGTCGGTGGCGTTCGGGTCGCCCCAACGCAGGTTCTCGGCGATGGTGCCGCTAAACAGCACGTTTTTCTGCAGCACCATGGCGACCTGGTGACGTAGCGCGTCCAGGTCGTAGTCGCGCACGTCCACGCCGCCCACGCGCACAGCGCCTTCGGTGGTGTCGTACAGGCGGGCGATGAGGTTAACGAGCGTGGACTTGGCCGAGCCGGTGCCGCCGATGATGCCGATGGTCTCGCCGCTCGTAATGTGCAGGTCGATATCGTCGAGCGCCTGGCGCTTCGCATGCTTGGAATACTTAAAACTCACGTGGTCAAAGTCGATGGAACCGTCGGCAACCTCGAGCACGGGCTCGGCGGGATCGGCGATCGTGGGCTCGGCGGCCAGCACCTCGGCAATGCGGTGTGCCGATTCGTCGGCCATGGTCACCATGACAAAGATCATCGACAGCTGCATCAGGCTCATGAGAATCTGGAAACCATAGGTAAAGGTCGAGGAGAGCTGGCCCACGTCGAACAGCGTGCCCTGGCTCGTGATGATGAGCTTGGAGCCCAGGTAGATGATGACGACAAACGCGCCGTTGACGCAGATGTTCATCATGGGGTTGTTAAAGGCGAGCAGCTTCTCGGCGCGGGTGAAGTCCATCTGGACATCGCGCGCGGCGGCCGCGAACTTCTCCTTCTCAAAGTCTTCGCGTACGTAGCTCTTAACCACGCGCATGCCGGTGACGTTTTCCTCGACGGACTCGTTAAGGGCATCGTACTTGTGGAACACGCGCGAGAAGATGGGGCGCACCTTAAAGATGATAAAGAACAGCCCAAAGCCCAGCAGCGGAATGATGACCAGGTAGACCATGGCAACGCTGCCGCCCATGATAAATGCCATGGTAAAGGCGAAGATCAATACCAGCGGCGCGCGCACGGCGATACGGATGATCATCATAAAGGCCTGCTGCACGTTGTTGATGTCGGTGGTCAGGCGCGTGACGAGCGAGGAGCTCGAGAACTCATCGATGTTGGCAAAGCTGAACGTCTGGATTTTGTAGAACAGGTCGTGACGCAGGTTCTTGGCGAAGCCGCAGCTCGCATGGCTGCAGGTGACGCCTGCCGCGGCGCCAAAAGCAAGCGATGTCAGCGCGATGAGCACCAAAAAGCCTGCGGTGGGAAGCATCTCGGCTACGGTGGCGCCGTCTTTGATAGCGTCGATCAGGTTGGCGGTGATAAATGGAATCAGCATCTCGCAGAGCACCTCGCCAAGCACAAGCAGCGGCGTGGCAACAGTGACTTTCATATAGTCGCGGATGCTTCCCATGAGGGTTTTAATCATCCAGTTCCTCCCAGGTTACGCGGATTTTATCGAGCATTTCGGCGAGGTCCTCGCGCTCGTCGTGGGTGAGCGCGCTAAAGGCCCGTTCTCTAAAGCGGATGCGGGCCGCCTGGTCGATGCGGGCGTTTTCTCGGCCGGTTTCGGTCAGGCGAATGGTGAGTTGCCGTCGATCCTTGGGGTTACGGCTGCGCTCGATGAGGCCGTTGAGCTCGAGCTTGGACAGGATCTCGGAAAGCGATCCCGGCTTGAGGTCAAAGTGCATGCCGAGCTCCTGCTGCGACATCTCGCCGCCAGGTTGCTTGGCCAGCAGGCAGATGATGGGCGCCTTGCCGGATACGCCTCCGCCATGAAAGTGCATGTAATGGCCGCAAAAGCCCAGGCCACTCAGGATGCGCTTGGCGAGTTTGTCTTCGGCGCTGACCGCTTCGGGTACATCCGCCGGCTGTGACGGGTCGCCGCCGGGTTCGTGCGAACAAAGGCTAAGAGGTTCATCGCACATGAATTAGTGCCGCTCCTTTCTTTAGTTAGGTAGAGGAATTGTTTTGTGCCTAACTAATTTAGGAGCGTGAGAAATCAATGTCAAGGTACCAAACTTATTAAGTTACGGCGTTTTACCAAACGCCGTAACCGCTCGACTCCGCTCGCAACGTTCCCTGCGCTACACTTAGTCGCACTGTGGCGCTGCGCGTCGCGCCCGAAACAAGGGAGACCTTCATGAAGAATACTCAGCTGCTGCTGATTAACGATATGTGCGGCTACGGCAAGGTCGCGCTTTCCGCCATGCTGCCGGTGCTGTCGCACATGGGCTACCGTATCCATAACTTGCCGACGGCGCTCGTTTCCGACACGCTCAACTACCCCAAGTTCTACATCCACGACACCACCGAGTACGTGCGCCAAAGCCTCGCTATCTGGGAGGAGCTCGGCTTTGAGTTCGACGCCATCTCGACCGGCTTTATCGTGACCGAGGAAGAGACGCGCATCATCTCGGACTTTTGCCACCGCCGTGCGCAAAAGGGCACCAAGGTGTTCGTCGACCCCATCATGGGCGACAACGGCAAGCTCTATGCCGGTGTGCCCGAGTCCACGATTGGCCTTATGCGGCACCTGCTGGAGTGCGCAGACTACGCGGTGCCCAACTATACCGAGGCGTGCCTGCTTGCCGATAGGCCTATTGCCGAGGAAATTACGCCCGATGAGGGCCGCGCCCTTGTGGACGCCGTGCGCGAGCTGGGTGCCAAGTCGGTGGTCATTACGAGCGCCGTGGTCAATGGCACGAACGCGGTTATCGGTTACGACCATGTAGCGGGGGAGTACTTTACGATTCCCTTTGAGCTCATTCCGGTCTATTTCCCGGGCACGGGCGACACGTTCTCGGCGGTGCTCGTCGGCCGCGTTATGGCAGGTTGGAGTCTGCAGCGCGCGACGTCCGATGCCATGCGTGTGGTGGTTGAGCTTATCGAGCGCAATGCCGACCAAGAGGACAAGTCGGCTGGTCTTCCCATCGAGGCCTGCCTGGATGTGATTGACCATGAGTAATGCTGGCGAGGGCGGCGTCAAGCCTGCGGGCGAGAACAAGCCGCTCGGCGCGTCGCGTGGCAAGCGCCCACGTATCCGCGTGAGCTGCGTGGACCAGCTGGGTGCGTGTCGCTGCCACCATGGTCACAAGCCGGGCGACGTTTTTGACTTCGACCGAGACCGCGGTAAGATGTGCGCCATGGCCTGTCACGTGGGCTTTCCCTATATCGATATCCTGCGCTATGGCGGAACCGTGCCCGGCAACGAGCCTGGTACGGCAAAGTTCTGCTGCCCCGAGGTCGATACGCTGAACGTTTGGCTTGCCGAGATCGTCGACGAATAGCCGGATGTGACAAAGGGGCGGTCCCTTTGTCACATCCGCCGATGGTGCCCCTTCTTTTTTGACTATAATCTCAAATCTCTGCATTTCATCCGATTTTGTGCTCTAAAAACTCTGCATTTCATCGATAATCAAGCATATAAACTTTGCATTTCATATCGTAACCGAGCCAAAATCGTCCCTGCTCAAGACGGCACGGCCATCGCAGTTCAAGCTATATCAATCGGATACGGGCATGTTGATGGCGCGCTACCCCGTTGGCGTTGCCCAAGCGGCGTATCTTGATAGCAAGGAACCCAATCTGGGCGGCATTTACGAAAACGTGGTGGCCCAGCAGCTGGCTGCCCAAAATCGCCAGCTTTACTACTATCAGACAAAAAAGCGCGGTGAAGTGGACTTTGTGGTCGACGGACCGGATGGGACGGCTGTTCCGATCGAGGTTAAATCGGGCTCCTATTACCACGCGCACGCTGCGCTCGGTCATGTGCTTGATACGGCCGAATATGGCGTAAGGCTCGGAATTGTTTTCTCGAGAGGCAACGTTGAGCGCAACGGAACTGTTCTCTATCTGCCTCTGTATGCGACCTGGGCCCTTTCGGATGTTTTGGGCGACTCCCGTGCCGAGGGGATAAAGCTGGAGGTCAAGCCGGTCTAGGGTCAGTCCCCGATGCGACAAAGGGACAGTGCCTTTGTCGCATCCGCTATCCCGAGATGATGAGCGTGGATTTTCTCCCGTTTAGAGCGCGCTTGAACGCTCAAAGTGGGAGAAAATCCACGCTCGATCTGTATGCCGATGACGCGGCTCACGAGGTGAACCTACAGCTGCTCGAGCATAGCGGTGCAGCCGTCGAGCACGTCGCGGTAGGTGGCATCGAAATTGCCGGTGTACCAGGGATCGGCCACGTCGCCGGGGCGCCCGGTCCAATCGAGCAAGCGCGTAATCTTGCCGTCGGGGTCGTCGCCAAAGATGCGACGCAGGCCACGCGCGTTCTCAGCATCCATATAGACAATGTGGTCCCAGTTGCCATACTCTGCTCGACGCACCTGGCGGGCACGGTGCGCAACGACGGGAATCCCGACTTCGCGCAGCTTGGCGACCGTGCCATGATGCGGCGGGTTGCCGATCTCCTCAGTTGAGGTCGCTGCGGAATCGATGACAAACTCCGCCTCGCGCCCAGCGCGGCGCACGAGCTCGGTAAACACCGACTCAGCCATCGTCGAGCGGCAGATATTCCCATGACAGATAAACAGTACGCGTTGCATATGCGGTTTCCTTTCGATCGCCATCATCGAGCTCGAGTATCGCATCTGCGCTTACGCTCTCGCCCGCTTGCGCTCCCAGCGAGCCAACTTAATCGTCACCAGCGTAAGCGCCCAGGCCACAAGCGAGAACGCGGCACCAACCGCGCCAACGTAGGCAATGCCAATGCTGCTTACCACGGCTCCGCCCACTGCGGTGCCAAACGAGATGCCGACGTTAAACGCCATGGGCTCAACCGAACTTGCGAGTACCATCGACTTGGGATGGCGGCTGCGTGCCACGTCCATAAAGTGTGTGATGCACGAGACTGAGAACAGGTACATGAGCAGCGCCAAGCTAAAGACAAAGACCAGCGCGAGCGGCATGGTGCCGCCCACGGCAAACAGCCCGAGCAACGCCGCAGCCTGCAGCACAAACGTCACAAGCAGTGCCTTCATGCCAAAGCGCGCATCGATCCATCCGCCCAGGATGTTCGAGATCAGGCAGAACACGCCGTAGGCCATAAGCGTGGTGCTCGCCTGAACGGTGCCCATACCCAGCACCTGCTCAAGATAAGGCGTCACGTAGCCGTAGAACACATAGACCGAGCCTACGCCAAACAAAAAGATGAGCATGCCGGTGATGATGCTCGGCTCGCGTAGGAGCCCCGCCTGCTCGCGGAAGGTAGCGGGTTCGTCGGTCTGTCCGGCGCGCGGCATAAACGCCACGAGCGCTCCGCAGATCAAAACGGCAAAGGTCAGCGTACCGTACATGGCCACGTGCCAATCGAGCGTGTCGGCCACGAACTTGCCGATCGAAGTGACAAAGACCATCGCCACGGAAAACGCGCCGTACACGACCGAGATGGCAAGCGAAGTTTGCTGCGGGGACAGCAGCTCGGGGATGTACGTCACGCCCACGGCGAGCAGCGCGCCCGAGACGGATCCCAGGACAATGCGCGAGATAAAGAGCACCTGGAAGTTGGGCGCCAACGCCATGACCAGGTTGCCGAGCACAAAGACGATGCTGTAGTACACGAGCAACTGGTAGCGGCGGAATCGCCCCGTGCTGAGCGCAAGCACCGGCGTGGCGATGGCGTAGACGAGCGCGAACACGCTGATGAGCTGGCCTGCAGTGGCAAGTGATACGCCGAGTTCCGTTGCCAAGTCGCTTTCGATGCCGATGACCACGAACTCTGAGCAGCCGAGCGAGAATCCCAACAGCACGAGCAACGCCAGGCAGAGCTTGGTGCGCGCGGGGGAGAGCGCGGCGGCGGTTGACTTACTTTTAGACGTGGTTGCGGCGGTCAAGTTGTCACTCCAATGTCGCATGAATAAGCGGGATTCAATCCCTGCAACTCTAACAGAATGTGTCAGGTGCCTGCCCCCTTTGTCGCAGGCTGCGCTTGCCTGTATAGTCGCAATACAGGCGAAGATGGTCTCAGGTACATCGCGGGCGACAGGAGATCCCATGGGTATGCACACGACAAAGGTTGCAGTGGGCGAGGGCAAGTTTGCGCTCGAGGCCCAGCTGACGGTGACGCCGCGAGGCATGGCGGTGTACGCCTGCTCGCCGGAGTTCGCGCACCTGGGCGCCACGGCACAGGCCATTCCGCGTCCCGAGCCCGGCCGTACGGCGACGGTGAGCATCCTGGCCGTTCCGGGCCATCGAGACGAGATCCCGGCGCACGATATTGCGGCGGCGCTGGCCACGCGCTTTGACGTGCCGGTAGTTGCAAGCACGGGTTTTCATGTTGAACAGGCGAGCGGGGACGACCTGCAGCGCGTGCTCGACACCACCAAGGAGCTCATCGCTGCGCTCGAGGAAGCTGCAGCCCGCATTCTGCGCGCCGGCTGGGATGAGGGCGGCGCAGGCGCCGAGGTCGTGGCGGTCGATGCCGCGACCGGCGAGCCACTCGGCCACGTCGACCGCATCGAGGCCCATACCGGCGAGGGCATCCTGCATCAGGCATTTCTGACGCTTTTAGTCGAGGGCCGTGGCGAAGACGCACGTCTGCTGCTCTGTCGCCGCAGTCCGCTCAAGCGCCTGTGGGGCGGGGTGCTGGCCGATAGCTGCGCCGGCCATTCGCTCCCCGGGGAAGATGTCGCGGCCGCCACGGCGCGTCGCATCAACGAAGAGCTTGGCATTACGCGCGATCCCGACCAGCTCAAGTACCTCGGACACGTGGTGTACCGCGAGGACCACGGCGACGGCCGCTGCGAGTGCGAATGGTGCGAGGTCTACCTTGCCCATGTTGAGCCGGGCGAGCTGCATATCAACCAAGAGGAGATCTCGGAAGTGCGCCGCGTGGCCCCGTCCGAGCTTAAAGGCTACCTGCAGGGTCACCCCGAGCAGCTGGCCCCCTGGCTCCGCGAGGCCCTCAGCGACCCATCCATCCGTACGGATCTCGCTATGTGAAACAAAAGACAGTCCCTTTGCCACATCCAAACCGTCACAACATTTGATGAAAATCTCGAAAACGAGGAAAAGCGTCGAATGTTGTGACGCTTTTTGTCCAGAGGATCGCTTCTCATCCAAAAATCCCGCTTGACTGTATTGCCACAACACAGCGCAACGTAAGGGGCGTCCGATAACGGGCGCCCCTTTTTAAGTGGCAACGTGGCCGCGAATCCGGAGCGCCCCCAACAAGAAAGGTGGGGAGATGGAAGCGGAAAAGAAGGCGTTTAAGATCACCAAGCGCGAAATTGGCTTTGTGCTGGGTATCATTGTCTTTTTGCTGGTGAAGTTTCTTCCTTTGGCGGAGCTGAGCTCGACGGTCGAGCTTACGGTCGGCGGTCAGACCTGTCTGGCGTTGACGCTCGCCACGGTGGTGTTCTGGGCGTGTGGCGTGGCACAGCCGGGCTTTGTGGGCCTGCTCTACTGCGCGCTGCTCGTTCTGTTCAAGGTGTGCGTGGACGACACGGGCGCCGCGAGCATCTCGGCGACGGTCGCCTCCACGTTTAGCTCGTGGACCAAAGCTACCATGTGGCTCGTCATCGGCGCCTACCTCATCGCCAGCGCGGTCAAGGAGTCGGGGCTGGGCGAGCGCATCGCCTATGCGTTTATGCTCAAGTTCGTGCGCGACGCCAAGTCGCTCATCATCTCGATCTTCGCGCTCACCTTTGTGCTGTCGCTGCTGATCCCGCACCCGTTTCCCCGCGCCTTCCTCATCCTCGCCGTCGTCTCGGTCATTGCCGAGTCCGCCGGCTACGGGGACGACGACAAGGGTAAGCTCGGCTTCCTCGTGTTTGCCGCTGCCGCCCCGGGTTCCATGTTCTTCCTGACGGGCGACTCCACGCTCAACCCGCTCGTTGCGCAGTACAGCGTCGAGGCCGGCGGCATGAGCCCGTCCTTTATCGACTGGTTCCTGTACATGAGCGTGCCCATGCTGGTCGCGCTGCTGTGCACCCTGTTCTTGGGCCTCTTCCTCTTTAAGCCCAGCAAGGAGCTCGTCTACGATCGCGAGCAGATCGTGGCCAAGCAGGCCGCACTCGGCAAGCTCTCCGTCAAGGAGATCCGCACCATCGTGTGGCTTGTCATCGCCATCGCGCTGTGGCTCACCGTCTCGGGCGATTACATCGGCTGGGTGACGCTTGCCATCGGCGTCGCGCTCGCCATGCCCATCATCGGCGAGGTCCTTACCCCCGCCAGCTGGAACGCTGTCGACATCAAGTCCCTCATGTTCCTGACGGCCGCCATGGCCGTGGGTTCCGTGGGCGGTGCCACCGGCATGAACGCCTGGATCGCCGATGTCGTGCTTCCCAGCTCCGTGCCCGAGAACATCTTCCTGTTCGCCCTGCTTGTCGCCGCACTCTCCATGATCATCCACATGTTCATGGGTTCGGTCATGGCCGTGCTCGGCGTGTGCGTGCCGGCGTTCATCAGCTTCGCGGCCGGCTCCAGCGTGAGCCCGCTCGCCGTGGCGCTCATCGTCTTCACGTCCATCAACATCCACTACATCCTGCCGTTCCATAACCTGCCGATCCTTATCGGCGAGGGCAAGGACGCCGGCGGCTACACCTCCAAAGAGGCCATGCGCATGGGCATTCCCCTCACCGCGGTCGTCTTTATCGTCGTGCTGGTCGAGGCCGCCTGGTTCCATCTCTTTGGCCTGATGTAAGCGGCCGAGCGCTTGGGCTGTAAACAGCCGAGTGCTTGAACCGCGAGTTGCCAAGCGCTCCATCTATAAGCGCTGCGGCCCCACTACGTTACCCAGCCCGGCGGCATCCCCGCCGCCGGGCACTCTCCCGAAAGGAGCATGCTATGTCCACTACCGATGCTTCCCAGATCCACGACCTGCGCTCCGCGCTCGACTTTTTGCGTGAGATGCCGGGCCAGCTGCTCGAGACCGACACCCAGGTCGACCCGGACGCCGAGGTCTCGGGCGTCTATCGTCACGTCGGCGCCGGCGGCACCGTTATGCGTCCGACCAAAGAGGGTCCGGCGATGGTCTTCAACAACGTCAAGGGCTTTGACGATGCCAAGGTCTGCATTGGCATGCTTGCCAGCCGCAAGCGCGTTGCCGCCCTGCTCGACTTGGACGAGGAGCACCTGGGCCTCGAGATCGGCAAGCGCTTCGAGAACCTGATCGCGCCCGAGCAGATCGCCGAGGGTGCGCACGTCGACTGCCAGGAGGTCGTGTACAAGGCGACCGACGAGGGCTTTGACCTGCGCAAGATCGTTCCCGCCCCCACCAACACGCCCGTCGACGGCGGCCCCTACATCACCATGGGTCTCGCCTATGGTACGAGCCCCGACGGCTCCCAGTCCGACGTGACCATCCACCGCTTCTCCTGCGTCGACAAGGACAAGCTCGCCATGTGGATTACCCCCGGCAGCCGTCACCTGGGCGCGTTCTTTGACGAGTACTGCCAGCGCGGCGAGGACATGCCCATCTCCATCTCTATCGGCCTGGACCCCGCCGTGTACATGTGCTGCGGCTTCGAGGCTCCCACCACGCCGCTCGGCTTCAACGAGCTTCAGATCGCCGGCGCCCTGCGCGGCCACGCCGTCGAGCTTGCCGACTGCGTCACCGTTCCGCAGAAGTGCATCGCCAATGCCGAGTACGTGCTCGAGGGCTACCTCATGCACGACGAGACCATCAACGAGGACGTCAACGGCCACGGCTACGCCATGCCCGAGTTCCCCGGCTACACCGGCGGCGCCAAGGTCTGCCCGGTGATCAAGATCACCGCCGTCACCACGCGCGTCAATCCCATCATGGAGAGCTGCATCGGTCCTTCGCACGAGCACGTTTCCATGGCGGGCATCCCCACCGAGGCTTCCATCTACAAGATGGTCGAGACCGCTATCCCGGGCCGCCTGCTCAACGTTCACGCCGCCCCCTGCGGCGGCGGCAAGTTCGTTGCCATCATGCAGTTCAAGAAGTCGAGCAAAAATGACGAGGGCCGTCAGCGCAACGCCGCCATGCTCGCCTTCTCGGCATTCTCCGAGCTCAAGCACGTCATCCTTGTTGACGAGGATGTCGATATCTTCGATATGAGCGACGTGATGTGGGCCATGACCACGCGCTTCCAGGCCGACGTCGACCTCATCACCATCCCCGGCTGCCACTGCCACGTGCTCGACCCGTCCAACGATCCCGCGTTCGACCCCACGATCCGCGAGCATGGCATCGCCTGCAAGGCCATCTTCGACTGCACGGTCCCGTTCAACCTCAAGAAGAACTTCATCCGCTCGCAGTTCATGGAGATCGACACAGATAAGTGGGCAGCAGAGCTCGCTTTCTAGTGCATAGCCCTACCAAGTAGTCAAGGAGTTGTCATGCCTGAGTCTTCTGTTCGTCCCCGTCGCATTGTCGTTGGCGTTTCTGGTGCCAGCGGCGCTGCGCTGGGCCTCGAGTGTCTCAAGTGCCTGCGTCAGGCCGGTGCCGAGTCGGCGCTTGTCGTCACGCGTGGGGGAGAGATCACCATCGAGCAGGAGCTCGGCATGACGCTCGACGAGTTTGCCGCGCATGCCGATGTGGTCTACGACAACAAGAACATCGGCGCCGCCATCGCAAGCGGCACCTATCCGGTCGATGGCATGATCGTGGCCCCGTGCTCCATGAAGACGCTCGCCGGCATCGCAAGCGGCTACAGCGAAAACCTGCTGCTGCGTGCGGCCGACGTGCAGATGAAAGAGCAGCGCCGCCTGGTGCTCATGGTGCGCGAGACGCCCTTCAGCGCCATTCACGTCGACAACATGGCGCGTCTGGCGCGCGTACCGGGCGTCATGCTCATGCCGCCCATGCTCACGTTTTACAACGGCCCCGCCACGCTCGACGACGCGGTGCATCACATCGCCGCCAAGGCGCTCGAGGCCGTCGGCGTGTCATGCGCAAACTATAAGCGCTGGTCATAAGCGTCTTTAGGGTAGGATACGAGTAGTGTTTGAGCCCGCTGCCCCTGTGGGTGGCGGGCTTTGTGCGCAAAAAGGATGTGTCGGGAGGATCTATGCAGACGGGCATGTATACGATTAGCGAGATGGCGAGCTTGTTTAACGTTTCGCGCCAAACGCTCATCTACTACGACAAGATCGGCCTGTTTAAGCCCGCCGTGGTTAACGAAAAAGGCTACCGTTTCTATTCGCCCACGCAGATCCCGCTCATGCGCCTGATCTGCATGTTGCGCGATCTGGGGCTCGAGCTCGACGAGGTCGACCGTCTGACCTCGACGTTCGACATTGGCGAGATGACCGATCACCTGCGCTCGCGGGTTCAGGCGCTCGACAAGCAGATTGCCGGGCTCAAGGCTGAGCGCGCGAGTGTGCAGGAGCGCCTGAGCTTTTACGACGAGGCAGTCTACTGGCGCGAGCGCGAGGGCAGTCCGGAACTCAAGCAATTCGAGCGCCGCTACGTGGTCTTTGAGGAGTTTCCGGGCGATATCGAGCGCGGTCGCTCGATGCTTCACCCCACGCTCATGCGGGCAATCCTGCGCATGCGCACGTTGACGGGCACGCGCCCCATGCGCGGTTGGGGCGCCATGCTGCGTCGCGAGGCGCTGCATTCCGACGATCCCATCGCCGGCGCTGGCTCCTTTGCCGTGCTGCCGCGCGGTGCCGAGGAGCTGCTGCCGAGCGACGCTGCCGAGCTGGCAGAGATCGGCATCGAAGTGCTGCCCGAGGGCACATACCTGTGCATCAGCCGCTGGGGCATGCCGTACGAGCCCGAAGGCATCCGCGCCATTGTGGCCTGCATGGACGAGCACGCGCTCCAGCCCGTTGGCAACGCCTTCGACTTTTGCTACCTCGATACCACGAGCTACGACGAGTCCCACCAAGAGGACTTCTGCTGCATCCAAATCCCCGTCGCCCTCTAGATGTGACAAGGGGACTGCCGCCCAAACCATCACAACATTCGATGAAAATCTCGAAAACGAGGAAAAGCGTCGAATGTTGTGACGGTTTTCCTGTCTGTGCCGGCGAGCTCCAGCGCCGTCTGGGGGTATAAGGCTAGCAAGTGTTTTATTTGCGAGGCCTAAGGGGCGCCCCGTATGGATATCGATAACTTTGAATGGTGGTATAGCGAGGGCGAGGCTCCGGACGAGGAGTTGGACGAGCCCGCGCCGCGTGACGTGTCGAGCGACGAGGACGAGACCGGCAGCGATGCTGCTGTCGAGCCTGACGCCGCCTCCGATGCCGCCGAGCCTCTGACCTTTGAGCAGGCTTGGGCCCAGGCTGAGGCCGACGAGGCAAAGGCCGATGCCACGGCCACACTGGGTGAGCCAGCCGACATGTCCATCTCGCCGGCAAAGACCCCGCAGCCGCGTCACACTATCGATCCCGACAGCACGGCATCCTTCAGCATTCTCGACGTGCCCTCGCAGGGTGCCCAGGCGCCTGCGCCCACGCATCGCCCCGATCTGGCTCGCGAGGAAGATGCGGGACGTCGCTCTCCGCTTGGCCCCATCCTTATCGCCTTTATGGCCGGCGTTATCGCATGCTCGGTAATTGGAAACGTCTGGAGCCATGTTGAACAACAGCGCAAAGACGCCGCCAAGGTCGAGATGTCTGTCGAGCAATCGCTCAGCCGCACGCGCTCGGTGCATGTATCGGTCGAGGTCAAGGACGGCGCGACGTGGGACACCGCGCGCGGCGACAGCCAGATGCTCGTCCATATCGTGGGTCGCACGCTCAAGGGGCAAGCGATCGACGAGTACCAATACGTCAATTCCGAAGGTGACGGCATCGAGCTCAAGCCCGGCGACTACGAGCTCACGGTCGATGAGCCGCCCGTCGCCACCGACGGCACGCGTTACCGTGCCTCAAAGCGCATGGTTCCGGTGAGTTTTAATTCACAGGCGCCCGATACGGTCGATAGCACGCCGCAGGGCGGGTTTGACCTTTACGCTATTGCTCAATAACTGCACCTGTCGCTCAACCCCGCCGCCAAGAGTGGGACAATAGCCCTCGACACCGCTGTTTACTATTGGAGGAAGTAGCATGTCCACCGTCACTACCATCAAGCGCGGCGGCCTCACCGCGGCCATCGATTCCATGGGCGCCCAGCTCACGAGCCTTGCCCTCAACGGCAACGAGTATCTGTGGCAGGGCGACCCGGCCTTTTGGGGCAAGCATGCGCCTATCCTGTTCCCCATCGTGGGATCGCTGCGCAACAACATGGCGACATCTGCGGCCGGTACCTGCGAGATGCCGCGCCACGGACTCGCTCGCATCGTCGAGCACAAGTTGGTCGAGGTTTCGGAGGACGGCTCCTCGGTAACGTACGAGATCACTGACACGCCCGAGTCGCTCAAGGCGTTCCCGTTCCACTTTAAGCTCAACATGACCTATGCCCTGACCGGCGACGCCACGCTCACGCAGACCTTTGCCGTCACCAACACCGGCGACGTGGCCCTGCCGTTCTCGGTGGGCGGTCATCCTGCATTCAACTTGCCCGCCCCCGGTGCCGAAGACGAGGCGTTCGAGGATTACGAGCTGGCGTTTACCGAGGCTTGGACTAACGAGGCCCCCATCATCACGCCCGACGGTCTTATGACGTTCGAGGGCAGCTACAAGGCTCCCGATAACTCGGACGTGCTGCCCATCACGCACCGCAGCTTCGATAACGACGCCATCATGTTCACCGATGCCCCGGGTTCCACGCTCACGTTGCGCGGCCGCAAGTCGGGTCACGGCGTCAAGATCGACTTTGAGGGCTTTAAGTACATCGGCGTGTGGTCTGCCGCCAACGACGCCCCGTTTGTGGCGCTCGAGCCCTGGACCGGCCACACCACCATGGACACCGAGGACGACGTCTTTGAGCACAAGGTCAACACCATTACCTTGGCACCGGGTGAGACGGACGTTCGCAGCTTTAGCGTTACCCTGCTCTAGAGGTTCCGCCGTTCTAACGAACGACGGACCGGTCGACGCTGCGCCCTTAGGTTCCGCCGTTCTAACGAACGACGGACCGGTCGACGCTGCGCGCCACCCAGAGCGACAATTTGCCATTCAAAAGGCACGGCATGACCAGAAGGTCTATGCCTCGCCTTTTTCATGCCAACTTGTTCGCTCTGGACGTCGCTCGCTGGCATTGCCAAAACATCGACGCTCCCAATGACTACCGTGTGTCTATTAATTTTTCGAGCTTGTGCTGCGCTGCTGGTCGCTGGCGTATATCCTGTTAAGTCGTCAGCATACGATTCAACAGGGAAGGCAGATTATGCATTCTCCCCATCAACGCGACGCGCATCCACAGCCGGTGTGCAGTCGTCGCATCTTCTTGGGTAGCGCTCTCGCTGCGAGCGCTTCTGTCGTCGCCGGCGCACTTGCCGGCTGCCAGCGTCCCTCCACGCTGGAAGTAGTTCAGCCCACGACGGGCGGCGGTCGCGATGACCTGTCCGATTCCGTTATCGGCAAGGACAAGATCCGCATCGGCATGGAGGCGGCCTACGCCCCGTACAACTGGCAGGTTTCCGAGGCCAGCGAGTTCACGATCCCCATCGACAACGTGCAGGGCGCCTATGCCGATGGCTACGACGTGCAGATCGCCAAGATCGTCTGCAAGGCTCTCGGCGGCGAGCCCGTTGCCGTCAAGCAGAGCTTCTCGGGCCTTATCGACTCGCTCAACAACGGCCAGATTGACCTCATCATCGCCGGCATGAGCGCCACGCCCGAGCGCGAGGAGTCCGTCGGTTTTTCCGACCCGTACTTTATCGGCTACTTTGGCCTGTTCGTAAAAGAGGGCTCGCCCTACCAAAACGCGACCAAGCTCAGCGACTTCAGCGGTGCCACGGTGCTCGGCCAAAAGGACACCATGCTCGATACCGTCATCGACGAGATCCCGGGCGTCGTTCACAAAAATCCGGTCGATTCGGTCCCCACGGTGTTCTCGAATCTGCTGCAGGGCACGTGCGACGCCGTGACCTACAACACGGAGAACGAAAAGGGCTATATGGCCCAAAATCCCGGTATCGTCCCCATCCACTTTGCCGAGGGCGAGGGCTTTAAGCAGGAGGTCACGGCAAATGTCGGTTGCCGCAAGGGCTCGGACAAACTGCTTAAGCTCATCGACAAGACACTCAAGGGCATTAGCCAAGAGGAGCGCGACCAAATGTGGGACGCGTGCCTCGACCGTCAGCCGGCATAGGGAGGCAGCATGAAAGGCATCAATCGTCTGGCCTCCTTTATCAAGGCCGACCACCGTTATGTGTACCTGGGCACGAGCGTTATCGCGGCGCTCGGCTTGGCATTTAGCCAGCGCAACCCCACGCCGCTGAGCTTTTTGGCGCCCACCGGCATCTTCCAGGATTGCCTTTGGGCGATTCTTTGGGCCTGGATCGTCGTGTCGGCGGCAGCGCTCGTCACCAAGGTTATGCACTGGAGCGACTATCGCGAAAAGTCACCGTTTGCATCCGAGCGTTTCCGTCGCGGCGCGCGCCTGGGCAGCTATGTCGTGGTCGTCATCGCGGCGATCTTCTTTGTCGACCGCTGCGTCATGTCGTTTATCGATCTGGTGCAGGTGAGCATTGTCTCGGATTCCAACCCCAGCGACTTTTTGTCGAGCTTGGTCTACATGACCTACAAGAGCGGCGACTTCTTTATCCGCGGCATCGAGATCACCATCGCGCTTGCCACCTTCGGCACCGTCATCGCCTTCTTCTTGGCGCTGCTCTTTGTGTTCTTGCGCACCCAGACCTTCGATCGCGTCGACAACGACCTGGTGCGCTTCTTTAAGAGTATTGGCCGAGGCTTTGCGACCGTCTATTCCACCGTCGTGCGCGGCACGCCCATGATGGTCCAGGGTCTGCTCATCTATTACGCGGGCTTTACCGTTCTGCGCAGCATGGGCTTCGAGACCGCCCAGGCCAACCAGATCTGGAGTACCTTTACCGCGGGCCTCGTCACCATCTCGCTCAACTCTACTGCCTACATGATGGAGGTCCTGCGCGGCGGCATCGAGTCGATCGACCCCGGTCAGGCCGAGGCGGCGCGCTCGCTGGGTCTGTCGCAGTGGCAGGCCATGCGCAAAGTCGTGTTTCCCCAGGGCATTAAAAACGCGATCCCGGCGCTCACCAACGAGCTCATCATCAACATCAAGGACTCGTCGGTGCTCTCGGTCATCGGCGTGTTCGACCTCATGTACGCCACTACCACCGTCGCCGGCGTGTACTACCGCCAGATGGAGGTCTACTGCGTAGCGCTCGTGGTCTACCTGATCCTGACGTTCGTGGCAGGCCGCCTGCTCGAGGCCTTTGGTCGCCGTCTGGGTGCCGAGGCGCCCCAGACGCTGCCGAGCTCTAACTAGGAGGAGCAACCATGACTCAGAATAACTCCGCGGTTGCAGACGCTTGCGAGCCGCTTATCCGCGTCGAGGGCCTGCGCAAGAGCTTTGGCTCACTCGAGGTGCTCAAGGGCATCGATCTGTCCATCAATCCCGGCGAGGTCGTCACCATCATCGGCGCCTCAGGCTCGGGCAAGTCGACGTTTCTGCGCTGCCTTAACCTGCTCGAGACTCCGGACGCGGGCCACATCTGGTTCCACGGCCAGGATCTTACGGCCGAGCGCTGCAACATTAACAAACTGCGTGAGGACATCGGCATGGTGTTCCAGGGCTTCAACCTATTCAACAACATGGATGTGCTCGACAACTGCACGCTTGCGCCCGTCACGCTCAAAAAGATGAGCAAGGCCGAGGCCGAGAAGGTCGCGATGGAGCATCTGACCAGCGTGGGACTCGAAAAGTTCGCGCACGCCGCCGTGGGCAGGCTTTCGGGCGGCCAAAAGCAGCGCGTCGCCATCGCCCGCGCCCTGTGCATGAATCCGCAGATCATGCTGTTTGACGAGCCGACCTCCGCACTCGACCCCGAGATCGTGGGAGAGGTGCTCGAGGTCATGCACAACCTCGCTGCCGACGGCATGACCATGGTCGTCGTCACGCACGAGATGGCCTTTGCCCGCACGGTGTCCGACCGCGTGGTCTTTATGGACAAGGGCGTGGTGCTCGAGGACGCCGCGCCGGCCGAGCTCTTTGGCAATCCCAAGCACCAGCGCACCCTCGAGTTCCTCTCGCGTTATCTCGAGGACAAATAACCGATCGCAAACGCTTATGTGGCAGGGCCGCTCCGGTGGGGCGGCCCTCGTCATCACAATCGAAAGGATGTCATGGTCGAGGTTTGGCGCTTCTTTGCGCATGAGGATGATTTTGCCGATCTGGATGAGGCCGGCGCGTGCGAGCGCCTGGGCCGCGTGCTGTCGTTTCCGACCGTCTCGAGCATGGATGCCGAGGCGGTGGACTGGCAGCCCTTCGACGACCTGCGCGCCTATATGCAGCAGGCCTGGCCGCACGTGTTTGCGGCGGGCGAGGTCGAGCTTATCGGCCATTCGCTGCTGGTGGCGCTTGCCGGCAGCGATCCGGCTCTTAAGCCCGTTATGCTCATGGGCCACATGGACGTGGTCCCCGTGGTGCCGGGCACCGAGGCCGACTGGACGCATGCTCCCTTTAGCGGACAGGTGGACGACACCTACATTTGGGGTCGCGGCGCTATCGACATGAAAGACCAGGTCGCAGGTATTCTCGAGGCGGTTGAGTATGCGTTGGTGCACGGCTGGGAGCACGAGCGCACCCTGCTGCTGGCTTTTGGCCAGGACGAGGAAACCACGCAGTACGGCGCGGGGGCGATCGGTCGCGTGCTCGAGGAGCGCGGTATTGAACTTGAATACCTGCTCGACGAGGGTGACTACCGTATTGTTTCGGCTGCCGAGTACGGCGCGGGCGAGGGCTGGCTTATGCATGCCGACCTTGCCGAGAAGGGCTACGCCGATATTGTGCTCAAGACGAAGAGTGAGGGAGGGCATTCGTCAAACCCCTACGGTGGCACATCGCTCGAGGTACTGAGCCGCGCTATCGCCGCAATCTGCGATATCGAGTGGCCGACGCGTGTGACCGATCTGCTTGCCGCACAGCTTGTCGAGCTGGGGCTCTGCACGGCCGACGAGATTGCCTCCAACAAGGACACCATCGTGTGCGAGTGCCTCGCCAGCAAAAAACTCTATCCGCTCGTGACCACTACCTGCGCGCCGACCCAAATCGAGGGCGGTAGCACCGGCGCTAACGTGATGCCGCAGGATATGTGGGCCAATATCAACTTCCGCATGCTCGAGGGCACGGGCGTGGCCGATGTCGCTACTCGCTGCCGCGAGGCCGTTGCCGCGGCGGGCCTTGCCGGGCGCGTGGAGCTCGAACTCGGCCCCGGCAGCGCCGAGCCCTCGCCGTCCCCGCGTGTCGGCGGGCCGGGGCTCGAGGCCGTCCGCACCATCGCCGCCCGCTATTTCCGTGATCCTTTGGGGACGGAGGAAAACGGATCATCGGCGGCGGGCGGGGTTCCTGTCAGCATCGTCCCCTCAACCGTGATTGGCGCCACCGATGCTGCCAACTACCAGCGCATTTGCCCCGAGTGCATTCGCTTCTCGGCCTTTGTGGTCGACGATGACGAGTGCGACCGCGGCGTCCATGGCACTAACGAGCGCATCACCCGCCGCGCCTACCTCCAGGGCGTACGCTTCCTCATCGCCCTACTCCACACGCTCTAGAATCTGACAAAGCGACAGCCCCTTTGTTAGCCGTTGGGGGCGCTCTTAAACGACTAGTCGTTAAGGAACGTACCCAACGGCTACGTCCACTCATTCCGTGCGGGTTATATGCAGGTTTGCCTGCGCACGCTATCATGTATGGGTTAGACCGCAACTATGTACCTCATACGCGAAGGGATGCGCATGTATCTGAAGATCGACATGTTCTAGCTGGGCTTACCCCCGCAGTGGCGCCGCGCGCCCCATCAACTCTGCCGATTTTCGCCTTCACGCACATAAAGGAGTCCCGCCATGCGCGACAAGCTCGAAAAGATCATTAAGGCCTACGAGGAGCTCGAGAAGAAGCTTTCCGACCCGGCCGTCGCCTCCGACATCAAGGAGTTCACGCGTCTCAACAAGGAGTACGCACACCAGTCCGACCTCATCGCCGCCTCGCGCGAGTACATCGGCGCGCTCGATGACATCGAGGCCGCCAAGGAGATGCTCCGCGACACCAGCGATGCGGACGAGAAGGAGATGCTCCAGATGGACATCTCCGAGAACGAGGAAAAGCTTCCCCAGCTCGAGGAAGACATCAAGTACATGCTCATCCCGAGTGACGCCAACGACGACAAGAACACCATCGTCGAGATTCGCTCCGCCGCCGGTGGCGACGAGGCAGCCATCTTCGCCGGCGACTTGTACAAGATGTACCAGCGCTTCTGCGAATCGCGCGGCTGGAAGACCACCGTGCTCGATTCCAGCCCCAGCGAGGCCGGCGGCTTTAAGTCCATCGAGTTCAAGGTCGAGGGCGACCGCGTCTACTCCGTCATGAAGTTCGAGTCCGGCGTGCACCGCGTCCAGCGCGTTCCCAAGACCGAGTCCCAGGGCCGTATCCAGACCTCCACGGCAACTGTCGCCGTGCTTCCCGAGGCCGAGGAGATCGACGTCCAGATCAACCAGTCCGACCTGCGCATTGACACCTACTGCGCCTCCGGCCCTGGCGGTCAGTGCGTTAACACCACTTATTCTGCCGTGCGCATCACCCACCTGCCCACCAACACCGTGGTGCAGTCGCAGGAACAGCGCTCCCAGATTCAGAACCGCGAAGTCTGCATGCAGATGCTGCGCGCTCGTCTGTACGAGATGGAGCTCGAGAAGCAGCAGGCAGAGCTCGGTGCCGAGCGCCAGAGCCAGATCGGCCACGGCAACCGTTCCGAGAAGATCCGTACCTATAACCAGCCCCAGGACCGCGTGACCGATCACCGCATCGGTTTCAACTCCACCTACAACGGCGTCCTTCTGGGCGATCAGCTCGGCACCGTCATCGAGGCACTCGCCGCCGCCGAGCGAGCCGAGAAGCTGGCACAGGCAGTTTAAGTTACGGCGTTTTACCAAACGCCGTAACGGCTCGACGCTGCAAACGCCCCTAAGCGGCAATCTGACGTTCAATCGTCGGTCGCGTACCAAAGTACGCTTCCCTCCTCTTTCACGTCACCTTGCTCGCTTAGGGGCGTTTTCGCTGATTTATGCTCAACCTGTGGCGGGGCACTCATTGGGGACAGACTTAAATGAGTAGTCGTTGGGGACGTTCTTAAATGACTAGTCAAACAAGAACGTCCAACGACTAGGTTGGGTACATTGCTTTGGGATGTTATTCAATCTGCTTTGATAGTTATTGAGCCGTTCACCTGCGCAAAGCAATGATCGGCATGCGTCTATCGCCGAAAATAATGCTTAAATTATCGTTCGAGAAGTCGTGGGGCGAGTTTTGGCGTGTCGTGCGTCAAGCGATGTGGCAAGTTTTTGGTTAGATATTGGTCAGTTTTGGGGCAACCTTGCCAAAAACTTGACGGATGCAGATTTAGACGTCGACGAATGAACACTTCAGGTGGGCTCCAAGCAAAAATCTGGGCTGATTCTCGATAATCGCCTTCAATCGTCCCTTGCCAAGCGCTGGCCTCGCGTACAATCTGCTCCGACATTCGCGCGCCGCCCGGCGCTTAAGAGGGGAGGACCCCATGGCAAACGAGATCTGGACCATCAAACGTTGTCTCGAGTGGACCAAGGAGTACCTGGCCGAGCGCGGCGAGGAGCACCCCCGTCTTTCTGCCGAGTGGCTGCTGTGCGCCGCCACGGGCCTGGCGCGCATTGACCTATATATGCGTATGGACGAGACGCTTAACGCGGCCCAGCTCGAGACCATGCATGCGGCCGTCGTTCGTCGCGCCAAAGGCGAGCCGCTACAGTACATCACCGGCAGCACGCAGTTTCGCATGATTGACGTCGCGTGCGCTCCCGGTGTGCTCATTCCGCGCCCCGAAACCGAGATGCTCGTCGAGGAAGTCCTCAATTATCTGGATGCCGAGGTGCTGAGCCCCGAGGCTGCTGCCCGTCAGCGTGTTGAGCTGCCTTGGAACGATGAGGTCGAGGAGGCACGCAAGGCCGAGGCCGCGCTGGCAGACGAACGGGCGACTGCCGAGCGTCGTGCCGCTAACCTGACGGCTGCCGATGAGGCGGCGCTAGGCGGCGACGTACTGGGCAGCCGTGCCTATGCCGAGGAACTGGCCGATCGCGAGGCCGAGGAAGCCGCCGCGCAAGCAGCAGAAGCCGAAGCCGCGGAAGCCGCCGAGCCCGAGCTCGACGAATACGGCATCGCCATCGAGGGTGCCGACCAGGAGACGGTTTCAGCTCAGGATGCCGCTGCGCCTGCCCCAGCCGAGCCCCGCACTGCCCGCGTTCTCGAGGTCGGCTGCGGCACGGGCTGTATCTCGCTCTCGATCGCCTGGGAGCGTCGCGGCCACGTCACCTGCACTGCTACCGATATCGAGCCGCGCGCCATCGACCTTGCTACCAAAAACCGCGATGCGCTTGGCCTCACGTCCGACGAGGTCGCCTTCAGCCTCACGAACCTGGTGAGCTCCATTCCCCGTGAAGAGTGGGGCACCTTTGACGTACTCGTCTCCAACCCGCCCTACATCCCCACCGATGTCATGCGCTCGCTGCCGCACGAGGTCAAGGACTTTGAGCCCGATCTGGCGCTCGAGGGTGGCGCCGACGGCCTCGATATCTTCCGCCGCCTGCTCAACGCGGCGCCCTACATGTTGCGCGCCGGCGGCCTCTTTGCCTGCGAGCTCTACGAGGGCGCGCTCGACGCTGCGGCCGAGCTCTGCCGCCAAGCGGGTCTGTCGGACGTGCGCATCGTCCACGACCTCACCGATCGCCCCCGTATCGTCCGAGCCATCGTCACCGAGCCCAAACAGCGCCAGTAATATTTATTAACTGGTTAGCAAAAATTATAAATTAATTTATAATTAGGACGGCTGAAAGAGGTCGGCCCATGCAACCTCCTACCTTTCGGGAAATCATTGCCCTACTCAAGCACGATGGATTCGTGAAGGTCGCGCAAGTCGGTAGTCATGCTAAGTATGTTTCTGGTGACCGTGTTGTCACCGTGAACGGCTCTGGTGGTGATCGACCAAAGAAGGGCACGTGGGCAAGTATTCGTCGCCAAGCTGGATGGTAGTTGGAGGCAAAATGAGGCAGCGATTTACCTATGACTGCGTTCTCATAAAAGAAGACGACGGTTACTGCGCCAGCTTCCCGCAGATTCCCGGCGCCTTTGCCGATGGCGATACGCGCGAAGAAGCGATTGCCCATGCCACCGAGGCGCTGATGGCGTTTTTGGCCGACGACCTCAACAACGGTTTGACTCCGGCAGGGTACGAACGCTCGGCCGAGGTCGTGGCCCTTTCAGTCGAAATCGACCACGAGGACGCTCGGGAAGCGGCGTGCCGAACATTTAAAGACGCAGCGCTGGACCTCAAAGTCTCCGCTCCGCGGATTACCGCGCTGGTCAAAGCCGGAAAACTCGTTGTTGAACTCGTCGATGGCCGTCGGATGATAACGATAGACAGCATCGAGCGCTACGCAGCCCAAAAACGCCACGCCGGCAGGCCAAAGAAGTTCGTCGCAGTCCAATAACCCCCTCACTTTCACCGACTACTAGAGCCGCTCACCAAACCAACATGCGCTCTGGTCAAATAGGTTGAACGTTTCGTGCGAGAATGCCCCACAGTAAACAAACTTGCACCAGAGCGTAAGGGGCTGGCATACACATGCAGACGGTCTATCGGGTATACGAGGGAACGCGCGAGCCGCATCGGCTTGCCGTCGAGCGCACGGCCGAGGTGCTCGACCGCGGCGGCCTGGCCTTGATCCCGACCGAGACGGTCTACGGTGTCGCCGTGGCGGTCAACGCCTTTTCGGACGCCGTGCCTCAAGATACAAGCGAATTCCCATCGTGGCCGCGAGATCCGCAGGCCACCGTCAACGGCGCCGCGGTCCCCGCACTTGGTACCGGCTATCGTCGTATCTTTACCCTCAAGCAGCGCGAGCTCACCCAAACGGTTGCCTGGCTGGTCGATGATGCCGAGGCACTCGACCGCTATGGCGTGGATATCCCTAACGAGGCCCGCGTGCTCGCCCGACGATGCTGGCCGGGCGCCCTGACTATCGTGGTCAAGGCGGCCCCCTGCGTGCCGACCTTTATGCGCGCCGCCGACGACACGGTGGCACTTCGCGCTTCGGCCTCGCCCGTGGTGCAGGCGCTCATTCGCGCCTGTGGCAGCCCCCTTGCCTGCACCAGCGCCAACACGCACGGCGCGCCCTCGCCGGCAAGCTTTGCTGCCGTCGAGGGTCGCATCCTGGAGGGGGTCGATGTTGCCGTCGACGCCGGTGAGACCCCGTGTCGCGACGCCTCGACCATCGTGTCGTTCCAGCACGGCGGGCTCCAGATCCTGCGCCAAGGCGCACTTCCCGCATCAGAGATCGAACGGGTCCTGTCCGACCCGATGCAATAGAAAGGTGTAAGCGATGTCGTTGAATCTGGGCAGCCTGGGCATGGAAGATGCCTCGTTTAACTTTGGCGGTTCCTACATCATGGCGCTCGACTGCGGCACCACCTCGGTACTTGCGACCATCGTCGACGAGTACGGATGCATCGTCGCGCAGGCACGTCGCAGCGTCAAAACCAGCTTCCCACGTCCCGGTTGGGTAGAGCAAGACCCCATGGCGGTCCTTGCCAGCCAGATCGCCGTCATGATGGAAGTCCAGTTTAAGAGCGGTATCCACTCCGACCGCATTGCCGCCATCGGCATCTCCAACCAGCGCGAGACCACGGTGGTCTGGGACCGCGTGAGCGGTCAGCCGATCTATAACGCCATCGTATGGCAGTGCCGCCGTACCGCGCCGGCAATCGACGCGTTGGTTGAACAGGGTTGCGAGGAGCTGGTGCGCTCCCGCACGGGACTCACGCTCGACCCGTATTTCTCGGCCTCCAAGGTACAGTGGATTCTCGACAACGTCGACGGCGCACGCGAGAGCGCGGCGGCGGGCGACCTCATGTTTGGCACCATCGACACCTGGCTCATCTACAACCTCACCGGCGGCCAGGTCTTTGCCACCGACTACACCAATGCCAGCCGCACGGCACTCTTTAATATCCATACGCTCGATTGGGACGACGACCTGCTGGCGCTCTTTGACGTTCCACGTTCCATGATGCCCGAGGTTCGCTGGAGCTCGGGTGACTACGGCCGCGTCGCGAGCGACATCATGACCAACATGCCGCCCATCATGGGTGTGGCGGGCGACCAGCAGGCGTCGCTGTTCGGTCACTGCTGCTTCCATCCCGGCCAGACCAAAAACACCTATGGCACGGGCTGCTTTATGCTCATGAACACCGGCGACGAGATCGTCGAATCCAAGAACGGTCTGGTCTCCACCATCGGTATCGCTGCGAACGGGAAGATCAGCTATGCGCTCGAGGGCTCCATCTTTGCTGCCGGTTCCACCATGAACTGGCTTCGCAACAACATGGGCATCATCTCGAGCGTGAGCGAGTCGGCACAACTCGCCGCTTCGATTAGCGACAACGAGGGCTGCTACTTCGTTCCCGCCTTTGCGGGTCTGGGCGCTCCCTGGTGGGACCCGCATGCCCGCGGTATCGTGTGCGGTCTGACCGGCGCCTCGAGCCGTGCGACCATCGTACGTGCCGCCTGCGAATCCATGGCATATCAGAGCTACGACGTGCTGCGCGCCATGGAGCAGGACGTGGGGCTTTCGATCGAGCGCCTGTCTGTCGATGGCGGTGCCTCGCGCAACGAGTTCATCATGCAATTCCAGGCCGACCTGCTGGATATCCCCGTGCTGCAATGCGAGACGGTGGAGACCACGGCAATCGGTGCCGCGTACTTGGCGGGTCTTGCCGTCGGCTATTGGGAAGACCTGGAAGAGCTGGAGCAAAATGCCCAGATCGTTAGGACCTTCCTTCCCCACATGTCCGCCGAGCGCCGCGAACAAAACCTTGCGGGCTGGTGTGATGCAGTCAGGCGCTCGCTCAGTACCGCACAGTAGGGCTGCGATGGGCTGCTCGATACAACAAACCGCTAAACTAATGCATGGCGTGCGGCGGCAACATTGCTGCGCGCCTTGTCAGCAAGGCCGTTTTGCGGCCGCAACGAAAGGGGCAATCAACCCATGACCGTCACCTATGATGCGTCCCGTGTGACGCTTGTCGATCACCCGCTCGTTCAGCACAAGCTGTCGATCCTGCGCGATAAAAACACCGGCACCAACCAGTTCCGCCAGCTCGTGCGCGAGCTTGCGCTCTTTGACGGCTACGAGGCCATGCGCGACCTGCCTATGGAAGACGTCGAGGTCGAGACCCCCATCACTACCGCCACGTTCAAACAGCTTGCCGGCAAGAAACTCGCCATCGTGCCCATCCTGCGTGCGGGCCTTGGCATGGTCGACGGCATCCTCGACCTGGTGCCCTCCGCTCGCGTGGGCCACATCGGCATGGAGCGCGACGAGGTCACCCACGAGCCGCATGAGTATTACTGCAAGATGCCCAAGGATATCGACCAGCGTATCTGCCTGGTTGTCGACCCCATGCTCGCCACGGGCGGTTCGGCCGAGATGGCTATCAGCTACCTGCGCGAGCGCGGTGTCAAGGACATCCGCATGCTGTGCATCGTCGCCGCGCCCGAGGGCCTCAAGTCGCTGACCGAGAAGGATCCTGACGTACATATTTATACGTGCGCCATCGATGACCATCTCAACGAGGCCGCCTACATCGTTCCCGGCCTGGGCGACGCCGGCGACCGCATCTACGGCACGCTCTAGTCGTCGGGCCTTGTCGGCTACGGTCACAAATACGAAGAAATGGTGCGCGCGGGCGAGCAAAAGACGTCCACGCGCACTCCTGTTAACGGACGTTTAGCCCAGAGGGGTTCGAGAAAAACGTATTACCTACCTGCGGCATAAAGAAGGTCTTAAGAAAACGAACAGGTGCGTATTAACCGATGCTTTTTCGGTTGTACTTTAGCGATTGGCTCGTACAATAGTCACCAATGTTTGGCGGGAACTGTTCTGGGAAGCGTTAAAAAAGGAAAGTGAGGACGCCAGTGTTTCAGATAGCCGATCTGCTCGCTATCGTTGCAGGCGCCATTGCGGGCGCGATTGCCTTTCTTCCCTTTGTCTTTACGCTCAAGCCGGTTCTTGACGATAAGCAGAATGCGGACATGCTCAAGGGCATGGTGAGTCTGGCGGTCTCGGCAATCGCCCTGCTCGTCTTTACCTTGGTTGTGTTTGTGTTGTTCGGAGAGGCGTTTCGCATGTTCCTCCTGGGCGAGGCGATCGGCTTCGTGGCCTTTATGGCCGCCTGCACGGTTCGTGTCGCCAAGGCGCTGCGAGATCCTCATGAGGTCGAAAGGTAAGTCGTGGAAATTTTTGAAAAGCTGCCTGATGAGATTAATCATCTGGTCAGCGAGTTCAGCTCCACCCCTGTCGTGGGCGATCTGAGCTGCGGCATCACGCAGTACTCGTTTTGGCTGATCGTCTCCACGATCGTGCTCCTGATCGTCCTGGCCGTGTTCAAGAAGAAGCAGACCCTGGTTCCCAAGGGCTTCTTCGTCAACGGTTTCGAGTACATCATCGAGTACGTCGAGAACGATATCGGCAAGGGCGTCGTGGGTGAGAACTGGAAGAAGCACTTCCCGTTCCTGTGCTCGCTTTTCCTGTTCATCCTGATCAATAACATGATCGGCCTGATCCCGGGAATGAAGCCCGGCACCGGCGCAATCGGCTCCACCGCCGCGCTCGCCATCTTCGCCTTCGTGTACTTCATCTACTACGGATGCAAGGCTCACGGCGTGATCGGCTACATCAAGAGCCTCGCCCCGCAGGGCGTGAGCTTCCCGATGAACGTGCTCGTGTGGGTCGTCGAGCTCTTCTCGACCTTCCTGCGCCTCATCACGCTCGCCGTCCGTCTGTTCTGCAACATGTTCGCAGGACACGTGGTCATGGGTTCGTTCGCCATCATGGCGAGCATGTTCATGCAGCCGCTGCTTCAGCAGGTTTCCGCGGCCCACGCCGTCGGCGCCCTGCCTTCGCTGGCCTGGCTTGCCATCCTCATCCTGATCTATGCGATCGAGCTTGTGGTCGGCGCCATCCAGGCTTACGTCTTCACGGTCCTTACCGCCGTGTATGTCTCCGAGGCAGAGGAGGTCGCGGAGGAGGAGTAGTCTTCCGCTCGCGCCTTAAAGGTAAGCAATTCGTTAAACCGCCGGTGCCCGTACCCATGGAGCCCGGCAGTTATAAAAAGGTTATCCTGCGTGAAATAAGACACGCACGACAAAGGAGGAATCGTGGGAGTTATCGGTTACGGTCTCGGTGTTATCGGCGCTGGTCTTGCTATCGGCCTGTCTGCTCTGGGTGCTACGGGTGCTATGGCCCGTCAGCCTGAGGTCCAGGGCCGCGTGTTCACCGTCTTCATCATGGGCTCCGCCTTCGGCGAGGCTCTGGCTCTGATCGGCTTCGTTGTCGCGCTGATCGTTAAATAGCACGGAGCGTCAAGTATGAATCTTTCATCCCAGAAGAGCGCGATCGCACTCTCCGCGTCCGCGGCCGCGCTGCTCATGCCGGTTTCCGCGTTCGCCGAGGACGGCGCTGCCGGTGCGGACATCCTCATCCCTAAGATGGCGGAGTTCATCCCGGCGCTTATCGCCTTCCTGATTATCTGGATCGTGCTGGCCAAGGTCGCCCTGCCGGGCATCATGAAAACCATGGAGGAGCGCGGCAAGAAGATCGAGGAGAGCCTCGACGAGGCCGAGAAGACCAAGCAGGAGGCTATCGCCAAGCGCGCTGAGTCCGACTCGATCGTCACCGACGCCCGTCGTCAGGCTGCCGACATCGTTCTCGAGGCCCGTAAGGACGCCGAGTCCGAGCGCGCCCGTATCATCGAGGCTGCTCACAAGGAGGCCGAGGAGATCATCGCCAAGGCCCATACGACCGTCGAGGACGAGCGCAAGTCCATTTACGCCGGTGCCGCGAGCTCCATCGCCGACCTGTCCGTTGCCGTCGCCACCAAGATCGTGGGCGAGGCACTCGAGGACGATGCCGAGCAGAAGAAGCTCATCGAGCGCTACATCCAGGAAGCAGGTAGCCTGAATGCCGACTAGCCGCTATCAGGACAAGGTGCTCGAGACCTACGCGCGCTCCCTTCTGGAAGCCGCTAAGGCCGAGAACCATGTGTTCGAGGACCTCGAGATGATCGAGCGCCTGGCTAGCGCCAGCCCCGAGATCATCGCCGTGCTCGACACCATGTCCAAGCGCGACCAGCTCGACCTTCTTCCCAAGGTGGCAGCTGCCTTTAAGTATGTTGCCGAGGAAGACGAGGATGTAGTGGGCGTGACCGTCACCACGGCGATCCCGCTCGACGACGAGCTGCGTCAAACCATCACTAAGAAATGCGAGCAGGACTTCGGCCGCAAGGTATTCCTTATCGAGCAGGTTGACCCGTCTATCGTGGGCGGCCTGGTGCTCGAGGCCCGCGGCGAGCGTCGTGACATTTCCGTCAAGACGCAGCTGCGCATCGCGCAGGAGACCCTCGCAAACTCTGCTAATTCGTACGGAGGTGAAGCCTAATGTCCGAAACCCTCAATGCCCAGGATATCGCCAAGAAACTGCAGGAGCAGCTCACGAGCCTCTCCGCGACGGTCGATACGCATGAGGTTTCAACGGTCGACGAGGTAGGCGACGGCATCGCGCGCGTCTCCGGCCTCAAGAGCGCCATGGCAGGCGAGCTTCTGGAGTTCAAGAGCTCCGATACCGGTGAGACCGTCTTCGGCCTTGCCCAGAACCTTGACCGTGACGAGGTCGGCGCCGTTCTGTTCGGTGCCGTCGACTCCATCAAGGAAGGCGACGAGTGCCGCACCACTGGCCGCATTATGGATATCCCCGTGAGCCGTGCCATGCTCGGCCGCGTCGTCAATCCGCTCGGCCAGCCCATCGACGGCCTGGGCGACATCGTCGCCACGCACCGTCGCCCCATCGAGTTCAAGGCTCCCGGCGTCATCGATCGTACCCCGGTGTGCGAGCCGGTTCAGACCGGTCTGCTCGCTATCGACTCCATGGTGCCTATTGGCCGCGGTCAGCGTGAGCTCATCATCGGCGACCGTAAGACCGGTAAGACCGCCATCGCCATCGACGCTATCCTCAACCAGCGCGGCAAGGGCATGGTCTGCATCTATGTCGCCATCGGCCAGAAGGCCTCCACGGTTGCCAACATCCGCGAGACCCTCGCTCAGCACGGTGCGCTCGACTACACCATCATCGTTTCGGCCACCGCTGCCGATTCCGCCCCTATGCAGTACATCGCGCCTATGGCCGGTGCCGCTATCGGCGAGTTCTTCATGTACAACGGCGAGGACGGCAAGCCCGCCAGCGAGACCAACCCCGGCGGCCACGTGCTCGTCATCTACGACGACCTGTCCAAGCAGGCTGTGGCCTACCGTCAGATGTCGCTGACGCTGCATCGTCCGCCCGGACGCGAGGCCTATCCTGGCGACATCTTCTACCTGCACTCTCGTCTGCTCGAGCGTGCCGTCAAGATGTCCAAGAAGAACGGTTACGGCTCCATGACGGCACTGCCGATCATCGAGACCCAGGACGGCGACGTCTCGGCCTACATTCCGACCAACGTCATTTCCATTACCGATGGTCAGATCTACCTGCAGTCCGAGCTCTTCTTCCAGGGTCAGCGCCCGGCAGTCGACGTGGGCATCTCCGTGTCCCGCGTCGGTGGCGATGCGCAGACCAAGGCTATGAAGCAGGTTGCCGGCAACCTTCGCCTGGACCTCGCTTCGTACCAGGAGCTCGCTGGCTTTACGCAGTTCGGCTCCGACCTCGACGAGGCTACTCAGAAGCAGCTGACCCATGGTGCTCGCATGACCGAGCTCCTGAAGCAGCCGCGTTACAAGCCGTTTGAGGTTGGCGAGCAGATCGTTACGCTGTTCGCTGGCAACGAGGGCTTCCTGGATGACCTGGAGATCGCCGACGTGCTGCCCTTCCGTGCCGAGCTCATCGAGTACATGGACAATGGCTTTGGTTCGCTGCTCGACAAGGTTCGCGCCAAGAAGATCGATGATGACACCAAGGCTGAGCTCTTGCGCGTCATCGGCGACTTCAAGCAGCAGTTCATGGCCAAGCACCATTCGGATGTTTCTGGATCAGAGGAGAACTAAGCCCCATGGCCAACCTTCGCGACATTAAGAAGCGAATCTCCTCGGTTACCACGACCAAGCAGATCACGCGCACGATGGAGATGGTCTCTACGGCCAAGATCCGTCGTGCCCTCGATCGCTCCAAGCAGGCCGAGCCCTATAAGGAGGCGCTGACCGACGTCATGTTGACGGTCGCCGGCGACGCCTCCTGTTCGGGCACCGATCCCATGCTGCAGAAGCATGAGAGCGTCAAGCATGGCCTGATTGTCGTTATTGCCTCGGACCGCGGCCTTGCCGGCGGTTTCAATACGACGGTGGAGCGCACGGCCGAAAAGCTCGCCGCTTCTTGGGCGAACGACGGCATCGAGTGCGAGATCGTCGCGTGCGGGCGTAAGCCGGCCACGTATTTCCGGGACCGCGCAAACGTCGTCATGCACTTTGAGGGCAACTCCTCTGAGCCCGATTTCAATCAGGCCCGCATGATCTCCTCTCATATCTGCGATGCGTATCGTGCCGGTGAGCTTGACCGTGTCGAGCTTGTCTACCACCACGCCAAGAACCGCGTGGATCAGGAGCTTCGCGTCGAGCATCTGTTGCCGCTCGACCCCGAGATGATCGCTATGGCCCACGGTCCGCGTAAGAACGAGACCGACGCCCCTAAGCGCATCTCGTCCACGTTCGAGTTCGTGCCCTCTCCCGAGCATGTTCTCGGCAAGCTTGCGCCGTCTTATATCCTGACGGTCATCTACCAGGCCCTGATCGATTCGGCGGCTGCCGAGCAGGGTGCACGCCGCAAGGCCATGCACTCCGCGACGGAAAACGCCACCGCGATCATCTCGACCCTTACCCGCACGTATAGTCGCGTGCGCCAGGCTTCGATCACGACCGAGATTAACGAGATCGTCGGCGGAGCCTCAGCATTGGAGGAACAGTAATGGCTAATAACACCGTAAAGCTTGCGGTCGAGGAAGCCACCAAGAAGACGACTGCCGGTGATGGTCGCATCGTGCGAATCATCGGCCCTGTCGTCGACGTCAAGTTTGACGGCGCGGTGCCCCCGATCTACAACGCGCTCACGGTCGAGGCCGAGACCCCGATCGGTCATCTGAGCACGATCCTCGAGGTCGAGAGCCAGCTTCCGGGCGGCGTCGTCCGCACGGTCGCCATGTCCTCGACCGACGGCCTGCAGCGCGGCCTCATCGCCACCGATACCGGTGAGCCCATGAAGATGCCCGTTGGTCCCAAGACGCTCGGTCGCATTTGGAACGTCATGGGCAAGCCCGTCGACGGCAAGCCCATGCCCGAGGTGGAGGAGTTCTACCCCATCCACCATGCAGCGCCCCGCTTTGACGAGCTCACCACCAAGACCGAGATCTTCGAGACCGGCATCAAGGCCGTCGACCTGCTCGAGCCCTACATCCGTGGCGGCAAGACGGGCCTGTTCGGCGGCGCCGGCGTCGGCAAGACCGTTCTGATTCAGGAGCTCATCAACAACCTCGCCCAGGAGCACGGCGGCACCTCGGTGTTCACCGGCGTCGGCGAGCGTACCCGCGAGGGCACCGACCTGTTCCTCGAGATGAGCGAGTCTGGCGTTATCGACAAGACCTGCTTGGTCTATGGTCAGATGAACGAGCCGCCCGGAGCGCGTCTGCGCATCGGTCTGGCCGGCCTTACCACCGCTGAGTATTTCCGTGATCGTGGTCAGGACGTTCTGCTGTTCATCGACAACATCTTCCGCTTTTCCCAGGCAGGTTCCGAGGTTTCCGCACTGCTGGGCCGTATGCCGTCCGCCGTTGGTTACCAGCCCACGCTGGCAACCGAGATGGGCGACCTCCAGGAGCGCATTACCTCGACCAAGACGGGCTCCATTACCTCCGTCCAGGCTGTCTACGTCCCCGCAGACGACCTGACCGACCCTGCGCCTGCCACGACGTTTACGCACCTCGACGCCACCACGGTTCTTTCGCGTAGCATTTCGTCGCTCGGCCTATTCCCGGCTATCGACCCGCTCGCATCTTCCTCCGACGCTCTCGATCCCTCGATCGTCGGCGAGGAGCACTACCGTGTCGCCGTCAAGGTCCAGGAGCTCCTGCAGGAGTACTCCGACCTTCAGGACATCATCGCCATTCTGGGTATGGACGAGCTGTCCGAGGAGCAGCGCCTTACGGTCAACCGTGCCCGTAAGATTCAGCAGTTCCTCTCGCAGTCCTTCCACGTCGCCGAGAAGTTCACCGGCAACCCCGGTGTCTACGTCCGCGTCGAGGATACCGTCCGCTCTTTCGCCGAGATTGTCGACGGCAAGGCCGATGACCTGCCCGAGCAGGCTTTCCGCTATGCTTCCACGATTGAGGACGTGCGCGAGCGCGCCCGCAAGATGGGGGAGAAGTAGGTTATGCGTATCCGCATCGTGTGCCCCGTGAGCTGCGCCTATGAGGGCGACGCTGCGTTTGTGTCGATTCCGTCCACGGATGGCGAGTTTGGCGTCCTGCCTGCTCACTCCAGCGAGATTTGCACGATCGACCGCGGTTACGTTCGCGTTTCCGATAAGGCCATGGGCACTGTCGACCACACGTTTGCCGTGGCCGGCGGCTATGCCCAGGTTGCGGACGATGTCGTGACCGTTCTCGCCGAGCGCGCTTGCGATTTGGCGACCGTCGATGCCGACAAGCTTAAAGCTGATATTCAAGGTTTTGAAGAGAAGCTGGGTAATTTGTCGGAGGATGATGCACGCCGCGCCTACCTCTATAATGAAATCGCATGGTGTAAGCTCAAGCTTGCCCAATAGTCAAACGATTTAGCGTTCGACCATTTGCGAACACATCATGCCCGGGATGGCCCAGCCACCCCGGGCATGCTTTTTGAAAGGGTAGACCTTGGATATTATCCGCGTTGAGGGTGGCCACGCCATCGGAGGCTCCGTGCCCGTCTCGGGCGCCAAGAACTCCGCGCTCAAACTCATGGCGGCAACGCTTCTGGCGCCGGGCAAGACGACGCTGCAGAACGTGCCCGATATTTCCGATGTCCACGTGATGGGCAAGGTGCTCAAGGGCATGGGCGCTACGATCGATGTTCTCGACGAGCACACGCTCGAGATTGATACCTCTCAGGTCGATTCATGGGAGGCCCCCTACGAGCTCGTTGCCAAGATGCGCGCTTCCACCGCCGTCATGGGACCCCTGCTGGGCCGCTTCCATCGCGCCAAAATTGCCATGCCGGGCGGCTGCAACCTGGGTGCTCGCAAGATCGATATGCACATTCTTGGTCTTGAGGCCCTGGGCGTTGAGTTCGATACCGCCCACGGTTACATCAACGCTAATGCGCCCCAAGGTCTGCGCGGTACCACCGTCACGCTCGAGTTCGCCAGCGTCGGTGCGACCGAGAACCTCATCATGGCCTCTGTGCGCGCACAGGGCACCACGGTTATCGACAATGCCGCCCGCGAGCCCGAGATCGTCGATCTCGCTAACATGCTCAACGAGATGGGCGCCAAGATTGTTGGCGCCGGTACGCCCGTCGTGACGATCGAAGGCGTGGAAGAGCTCCATCCCGTTACCCATCGCGTGGTGGGCGACCGCATCGAGGCCGGTACCTTTATCGTTGCCGGTGCGTTGATGGCCGACGATCGCGGTGTCGATGTCACGGGCTTTTGCCCCATTCACTTGGGCATGGTGCTCAAGAAGATGGAGCTTATGGGTATCGACTGCGAGCGCGTCGAGGATGGCGTCCATGTGAACCGTGCCGAGCGTATCAAGCCGGTCGACATCCAGACGCTTCCGTTCCCCGGTTTCCCGACCGACATGCAGGCGCAGATTATGGTGCTCTCCGCCCTTGCCGACGGCAGTTCCGTTATTACCGAAAACATCTTCGAGAATCGCTTTATGTTTGCCTCTGAGCTGGTGCGCATGGGTGCCGACATTCGTATCGAGAGCCATCATGCCATGATTCATGGCGTCAAGGGCTTCTCGGGTGCACAGGTTACCTCGCCCGATTTGCGCGGCGGAGCGGCCCTCGTCGTAGCGGGCTTGATCGCCGACGGGACGACCGAGGTTTCGGCTATCCATCACATCAAGCGCGGCTACGAGCAGTTTGTCGAAAAGCTGCAGGCGCTTGGCGCGCATGTCGAGCATGCTACCGTCCCCGATCCCGTCATCTACTAATACAGGTTGCCTATGTTTAATAAAAAGCCCCTCGCGGATACCACCACCCGAAGACCCTCAACTGGTGCGCAGGCCAAGATCTACAGTCGCGATAACGTGGCTCGCTATTCCGAGCGCGCTCGTCAACGCCGCCGTAGCCACACGATTCGTCACGTCGCGCTCATTGTCGTGCTTGGCGTGCTGCTGAGTGCCACTACCGCTGCCGGCCTGTGGTTTGCCACCATTATGGGCAAGCTCGGCGATTCTAATGTCATTACTGACAATCTGCGTCGGGTTCTGGTTGACACCGATGAGGCAAAGGATCCGTTCTACGTGCTGCTTCTTGGCACCGACGGCCGTCCGGGCGAGGATACGTATCGTGCCGACTCGATTATCCTGGCACGCATCGACCCCACGCAAAAGCAGGCGACGCTCATTTCCGTTCCGCGCGACACCAAGGTCGAGTACAAGGGCGAGACCATGAAGATCAACGCCTGCCATACCGTTGGCGGCGCCGAGGCCATGGTCGAGGCGGTCAACGAGCTGTGCGGTGTTCAGATTTCCCACTATGCCGAGGTCAGCTTCGACGGTATGCAGGCGCTGATTGATTCGGTTGGCGGTATCGACATTAACGCAACCGATGATGTTGACGACCCCGAGCACCTGGATATTAAGATTACCGCTGGCCAGCAGCATATGGACGGTGCCACCGCCCTTACCTATGCCCGCTGCCGCTACACCTATGCCGACGGCGATTACACGCGCATGCGCCACCAGCGTCAGGTGCTTGGCGCCCTTGCCAACCAGATTCTCAATAACTTCGATGCCACGAAGATCTTTGGCCTGGTTAATTCGCTGTCCGATATGCTTGTAACCGATATGAGCGTTCAGGATATCGTGGCTACGGTCAACGCCACGCGCGGTATGGACGTCAATGGCATCTACTCGGCTAACCTGCCTTCGTATGCCGGTGACGACACCATGATCGACGGCGTGAGCTACGTCTTTGTCTACGAGGACGAGCTTAAGGAAATGATGGCGCGCGTCGACGCCGGCAAGGATCCCAAGGGTCCCAATACCATGGGTATGTCCGATGGTTCCAGCTCTACGATCGGCGACCTGAACAACAACACGTCTGACGACTACGCAAACGGTACCGCAACCTCATCGGTCAGCTCTGACGATTCCGATGACTCAGGCGATTCGAGCGATTCGGACTACTACGAACAGCCCACCGGCGACGGCAACGGCTACGAAGCCAATTATTAGGGTTACGCGGGCTTACCAGCCCGCGTAACCAGTTGACGCTGCAAACCCGCCAGAGCGGCAATCTGCCTTTCAACTTCGGCGGCATGATCAAAAGATCAATGCCGCCTCGTTTCAAGGCACCTTGCTCGCTCTGGCGGGTTTTCGCTGTCGTTGCCAAAACATCGGCGTTGCCTTGGTCCGGACTAGTCGTTGGGTAGTCATTGGGGACGTTCTTAAACGACTAGTCAAACAAGAACCTCCCCAATGAGTACCCACAAAGCGAGAGTGGATGTCGTCATTTTGCGGCACTTGGGGACGTTCCTTTTGTGCCGGCAGTTTGGGACACTCCTTGCGTTAAGAGGCTGGCGTGCGTCAACCTGTTCTCATTGCAGCAAAAAATCGCCCCGTTCTTGGTTGAGGACGGGGCGATTCGTCTTTTTGACTTGTGCAGCCAGGCTTATGCAAAGCGGGCGACGAGCTCCTGGAGCACGTCGGTCATCTTGACGAGCGAACTGACCGGGACGAATTCGTTGACGCCGTGGTAGCAATAGCCGCCGGTGGAAAGGTTGGGGCAGGGCAGACCGCGGAACGACAGCTGCGCGCCGTCGGTGCCGCCGCGAATCGGCAGCACTTGGGGCTCAACGCCGCAGGCAAGGTAGGCTTCCTTGGCAACATCAATAAGCTCGGGAAAGTCACAAACGATCTCGGCCATATTTCGATACTGCTGCTTAATCTCGACTGTCACGCGCTCCTCACCCAGACGCTGGTTGAGCATCGAGGCGGCGGCATCAATAAGGTCGAGTTTCTGCTGGAACTTGGCGGCGTCATGGTCGCGGACGATATAGCGCGCTGTGGCGTGATCGACGGTCGCAGATACACCCTCAAGGTGATAAAAGCCCTCGTAGCCTTCCGTATACTCCGGACGCTGCTCGTAGGGGAGCAACGCGTTGAAGTCGCAGAACAGATTGCCTGCGTTGACCATACGGCCCTTGGCGTCGCCCGGGTGGATGGACTGGCCCTCAAAGCAGACGGTCGCCTCGGCGGCGATAAAGCACTCCCACTCCAGCTCGCCGATGGGGCCGCCGTCGACCGTGTAGGCGTACTTGCAGCCAAAGGTATCGATATCCAGCAGCTCGGCTCCGTGGCCGATCTCCTCGTCAGGGCAGAAGCAAATGCCGAGTGCGGGATGGGGCAGAGAAGGGTCCTGAGCGATACGCGCGACAAGCGACATGATCTCGGCGACGCCTGCCTTGTCGTCCGCGCCCAGCAGCGTGGTGCCATCGCTGCAGACCAGGTCCTCACCCGCGAGGTCGTTCAGGGCGGGAAGCTTGGCGGTGCTCATGGCAACGGGCTTACCGTCAACCGTGCCGCAGACCAGGTCGCCGCCCTCGTAGTGTACGATGTGCGGCTTCACGCCGGCGCCCGGTGCAACTTCGGTGGTGTCGAGATGGGCGATCAGGCCCAGGGCGGGCTTGTCCTCAGCGCCCGCACTTGCGGGGATATGCGCGCAGACATAGGCATGCTCGGTCACGTGGGCATCTTCCGCACCAAGCTCGCGCAGCTCTTCAGCCAGCACGTTGGCAAGATCAAACTGAACGGCGCTCGAGGGTACCTGGTCGCAGTTTGCATCCTCGGACTGCGTGTTGATCTGGACGTAGCGCAAAAAGCGCTCGAGGACATCGGGGTTCGTGGTGGTGTTTTCCATAAAGACCGCTCCAATCTTGGTCGTCGTGTGCAACAAGAACTCTAGCACGGTATGCCACGGCATACCGCGACGCTTGGATGGGGTAGAATCAGCCATTGAATGCAGAAGGGACGGAAGATCATGGATACGACAAATAGCTCGCGCGAACTACATCTGACGGTGGCGAACGAAGACTACTTGGAGTGCATGGTTCGCATTGAAAGCGAAGAGGGGGAAACCAACGGCGTGCGATCGGTCGACATCGCGCAGCGCCTTGGCGTCTCCAAGGCATCGGTCAATAAAGCGGTTTCGGCGCTCAAGGCATCCGAGCTTGTCGAGCAATCGCACTACGGCAAGGTAGTCCTGACCGATCGCGGCCGCGAGGTTGGCACGGCTATCTGGTACCGTCATCGCCTCGTCCGCACGTTTTTGGTTCAGGAGCTCGGTGTCGAATTTGAGCGAGCCGATTCCGAGGCCTGCATGATGGAGCATGCGCTATCCGAGGACACGATGAACCGCTGGCTCGCCTATCTCGAAAAGCAGGGAATCAGCGTCGAGGAATAGCGGGATATATATGGATACGAGTTATTACAATCGCTTTGGTGCCGAGGAACTTACGCGCCGCTTGTCGAGCGAGACCTTGTTGGCGCAGGGCCCCATGGGCAGTGTTCTGTTGAGTGAGTACGACGCCGCCGATATTCCACCGGCGTTTTGGAATCTGGCAGAGCCGCAGACCGTTTCTCGTATCCATCGCTTGTATGTCGCCGCCGGCGCGCAGGTACTCATTACCAATACCTTTCAGGCATCAAGCTATGCCCTCAAGCACGACCAGATTGCGCCGTCCGTGGCGGAGGTCAATCGCGGGGCCGTCGACGATGCCCGCCAGGCGCACCCTCAGCTGCTGCTGGGCTCGATGGGTCCGATCGGTATTGAGTGGTTTGCCGAGGACTCGGCCGAGTTTCGTGAGATCCGAGGCATTGCGCGCGAACAGGCGCACGCCTTGCTCAATGCTGGTGTTGACGGTCTGCTGATCGAGACGGTGACGTCTATCCGTAATTTGCAGCCCATGCTTGCCGGCGCCCGAGATGCCGCCGACGGCATGCCTGTTCTGGTGAGTTTTGTCGTTGACGATAAGGGCGACCTGTTGGGCGATGGCCTCAACATCGAGGCAGCCGTTTTGTACGCCGAAAAACACGGCGCAAACTCGGTTGGTGTTAATTGCTGTTCGCTTGCGGCCGCGAACGCGGCGGTGCCCAGGATGGTTGCATCGGCGACTACTCCCGTCACGGTGCGTCCCAACGTGGGCGATCCGGTCCAGACTCAGGATGGCCCCGTATGGCACGAGAACCCCGAAGCTTTCGCGCGCGCATGCATCGAATGGAGACATGCCGGTGCCGCAATGGTGGGCAGTTGCTGTGGAACCACGGCAATCACTACGGCAGCGATGGCCGAGGCGCTCGATATATAAAGGGCAAAACCGCTCCATACGGGGCGGTTTTTTTTATTGCCTGCATGTCCTCGGCAGCATTTGCCCAAATGGTGAATGCTGGTGCCGGCAGGTTGCCGAGCGTGTATCGCGGGTATACCTCATGCGTACCATGATCCAAACACTGTGAGGTGTCTGCGCGTGTGCGCGATAATTCATTTTGGAACTGACGGTTGGCGCGCTCGCGTCGATGAGGACTTCACTGCCGATAACGTTGCCCGTATCGCCGATGCCGTTGGCGAGTTGTGGCAAAAGACCAATCCGGGCAAAACGGTATATATAGGGTTCGACACTCGGCCCCTGGCGCGCGAGTTCGCTGAGCTTGCGGCGGGTGTGCTAGCAGCGCACGGGCTAGACGCCGTGCTCGCTTCGCGACCTGTTCCGACCCCTGCCCTTACGTGGGCGGCGGCTTATGACGGTGAGGCGTGCGGCGCGCTCATGGTGACGGGGTCCCATCATCCGCAGGGTTATCTGTGTCTCAAGATTCGCATGGGTGACGGCTCGACCGCCAACCAGGATGTCATCGAAGAGCTCGAAGAGACCATGGCTCCCGAGCCAATGGGGATCGAGGGGCAATATCGCACCGCGGATATCATTCCTGACTATATGCAAGCGGTGGCATCGTTTGTCGATGCCGAAGCCATCCGCGCCGCGCACCTGCGCGTGGTTGTTGACCCCATGGGCGGCGCAGCCCAGGGCTATCTAGCCGACTTGCTGCGCGAGCTTGGCGTTGAGGTGCACGAGATTCACGCCGGGCAGGCGCCTGACCAAGAAGATATCTGCCCCGACCCCGTTGAGCCGTGGGTGGACGCTTGCGAGCATACGGTTATCGAGGACGGAGCTTGCGCTGGCCTGGTGACCGACGGCGACGCCGACCGTATCGGCGCGGTTGACGAGCGCGGCAGATATATACATCCGCATCAGATCATGGCGCTCGTTTTGGGCGACTTGGTTCAATTTCGTAATTTGGAGGGACGCGTCGTCGTCAATCTTTCGTGCTCGACGCTCGTGCGTCGCATTGCCGAGGCGCTTGGCTGCCGCGTGACCGTCAAACCAGTCGGTTTCAAATATATAGCGGCAGAGATGAAGAAGGGTGGCGTCCTCATAGGCGGCGAGGAAGCCGGTGGTATCGGCATCGCCGCGCATATGCCCGAGCGCGATGGAATCCTCGCCTGTCTGATTCTGTGTGAGCTTATGGCAAAGACGGACGCGCCTTTGGGCGTTCTGGTCGACCAACTCGAGGACAGTTTTGGTAAGACGAGTTACGGTCGACGCGATTTGCGCCTTGAGGCCGAAGATGCCGAAACGTTACGAACCCTGCTGCCGGGCGTAAACCCCAAGTCGATTTGTGGCAAGGTGCCGCAAAACGTTAGTCATATGGATGGCTTGCGTTTAGCATTCGAGGATGACACGTGGCTGCTGGTCCGTCCTAGCGGGACCGAACCAGTGGTGCGCGTCTACGCCGAGGGGTTCTCGGTGGAAGAACGTGATGAGTTGCTCGATGCTGGCTGTGCTTTAGCTAGGGGAACGTATCCGCTTTAACCATGAGACTGCCTTATATAAAGAGATGCTCGGTGAGCGGTAGTTAACGGCTGGCAAACGTTAGTCGGATCCCAAATTGTGTAGGAAATGTGTACGCCCAGATTCCCGCCCCCGGCGCCCCTCCGGTCTGGCAATATATCTCCTTGCCGCGCGGCCCGGTCGGACCGGATCAGCCGCCAGGCGTGCACCTTGAGAACCGGATACTGCGAGGATGGACACATTCAGTGTCGCATCCGGGCAGACATCGAACCATTTGA
>ENA-UPXC01000092-UPXC01000092.1-human-gut-metagenome-genome-assembly--contig:-NODE-92-length-132273-cov-7.748676_pt1 | contig 132273 bp, 86 predicted proteins | sample MGYA00250047_ERZ773371 | MGnify/ENA primary metagenome ERZ773371 (study PRJEB29103, sample SAMN06111975) | human gut metagenome | biome: human gut; feature: ankylosing spondylitis patient; material... | reverse complement strand
ACACGGTAACTCCATTTACATGCCGAGGTAAAGACCGTTACATGCCGAGGTAAAGGTCGTTACAATAAGGGGTAAAGGCCGTTACATACGGCGGTAAACACTTTTACATCTCATGATAAGCTTTCGGTAAATACCATTAACTGATTATCAACAAACTAACAAGAAAGTCATCAGCAATCTTTGATTCCTTTTCCGATATGAATTAGCTGACGAGAGAACAAGCCTTATTTTTCTAAAATGAACCCGACGATATCCTCCTTCTCTCCCATTCCAAGTTTCTTTCGGATATTTGTCTTCCGCTGATAAATGGTTGGAATGCTTTGTTGTGTCACAACACTAATCTCTTTCGTCGAGAATTCTGCGCAAAGCAGACAACAAAGCTGCTGTTCCTTATCAATAAGCACAGAACCGAAACACCGGTTCATTTGGGTATAGAACCCATCATATATACGGTCGATTACAGGATACAGGTCCTCCCACACTAAAAGGCTTTCTACTGGCAACTCCCGGTTCGTGATACCGGATATACGACGCAGCAACTCCTGATTTTGAGATGTAGGTTGTGTAGCAACCAAGCGTATGATGCCCAACTGTTGCAAAAGTATCTTTCGGAAGAACTGTCCATCTTCCACTTCTTTATCAGTATTTCCGGCAACTCCCGGTTCACCATCCCCTTTTGTAGCATCTGCCAGCAGACGGTTCAGTGTTTCGATACGTTCTTCCGCTTCAATCAAACGATGACGACGCCCCCGGATATAGAAAAAGGCCCCGCCACCTACTATAACCAACAACAGCAGACAACCCAATAATGTCAGTTGGGCTTCTTGCCGTTCCACCGTCAGCATCAAGTTAGCATTCGAAAGTGACTCTTTGCTTTCGTCCTTCCGCTGAATGGTACTTTGCAAGGCATAAAGGGCATTGTGAACAGAATCATTATATCGCATCACTTTCAGGAAGTCAAACGTACGATGCCGGGTATAATCGATCAATCCCTGATAATAATTCATCATATTTTCTGTGCTCAGAAGTTTCTCCCGGCTGGCAAGCAATGCTCTGCCCTGATCGAGATAATATTGGGCGGAATCCAGCTTTCCCATCTTTAGAAAACATTCCGTCAACACCAGATCAGTCATGGCAATCTGCCCTCCGTCCGGTGCCAAGTTCCGCAAACGTTTTGAAACTGCTACAGCCTTTTCATAATCGTTGCTGATATAAGACAACATCTGTGCATAGTTTCGCAGATAATGTACCAGACGTACCGTATCCTTCTTTTGCCCAACCAATTCGATACTCCGATCCATATAGTAAGAAGCAGAATCATTTCCCTGCAATCCCATAGCAATACCTAAAGAAAAACACAACCCTTCATCTTCACGAACAGCAATCGCCCTGAGATGGGCTTCTATCGCCTTTTTATAATTCTTCTCAACGTATACATATTTGTTTGCTTTCAAAGAAAGCATATGGACTATCAGGTAAGTATCTCTACAAGCTGTAGCTGCTGCAATACCACTATCGAGTACAGTCATAGCCTCTTCATGTTTTTTCTGCCAATATAAGTATTGGGATTTCAAGACGTATGAGTTCAACATCTTCACCGTATCCGAGCCGGCTACAAAATAGTTGAATGCCGGCAAAATCAGGGAATCTTCTGCCATGGAAGCCCCTCGCACATTATGTGCAAACGTACGCAACCATCCATACAACATCTTTTCCTCAAACGGCAACCGCTCCGGATTCTTGATTGATGACAGGAGTTTCATAGCACTATCCGAATTTCCATAAATCACTGCATCCGCCTGACGGAGCAAAGTAGTATTGTCCGTATGCCTGCAAGCACACAGCAAAATAGTACTTATGATGAAAAGATATAAGAGTTTCTTCATATAGTATAGCCCTTTACAGGCACCAAAGGTATAATTTTCTTTCTAAATCACTGTACAACCGCATCACGTAGTTGCTTCAAAGCCTGCTCCAGCACCGAACGCGGACAACCGATATTCAATCGCATAAAACCTTCTCCCGGTGCACCGAACATAGTTCCATCATTCAAAGCCAAGTGTGCTTTCTCTGCAAAAAGGCGGGTCAGTGCTTCTTGTGTCAGCCCTAAAGCACGACAATCCAGAAAAACAAGGTAAGAAGCCTGCGGACGTATCATACTGATGCCTGGAATATATTCTTTCAGATAGTTCTCAGTAAAGTCTATATTTCCTTTTATATAGTCGAGCATCTGTTCCAGCCATTCTGCACCATGCATATAAGCTGCTGCCGCACCGATATAAGCAAGCAAATGTCCTTCGGAAAACTCACCGGCTTCCATAAATGTTTGGAAACGCTCACGAATTCCTTTATCAACAGTGATTGCATACGAACTGCCCAACCCCGGCATATTGAATGCTTTGCTGGGAGCCATGAAAACAAGAGAATTTGCAGCAGCTTCTTCAGAAACCGTAGCAAACGGATAATGCTTATAAGGTGGCAGAGTCAAGTCAGCATGTATCTCATCAGAGATTACAAAAGTACCACTGTCATAACAAATGGCAGCTATTTCTCTCAGTTCATCCGCCGTCCAGACACGCCCACCGGGATTATGAGGATTACACAGAATGAGCACTTTACAGCCTTGTATGTCTTTGCGGAAACGTTCAAAGTCAATATGATACTGTCCGTCACATAGTTCCAGAGGCGAATATACCACTTCACGGCCCATGCGTTCGGTCACCAGGAAGAAAGGATGATAGACAGGAGTCATCACCATCACTTTATCGCCCGGATTAGTGAAACACTGCAAGGCAAAAGCCTGTCCACGAACAATTCCCGGGACAAATGTCAACATCTCACGGGATATATTCCATCCATGACGATCGCGCAACCATGCACAAATGGAAGTATACCATTCTTCACAGGCAAAAGTATATCCCAACACCTCATGCTCCAGACGTTTTCTTAAAGCGTCCATTACAAAAGGCGGAGTGCGGAAATCCATATCAGCTACCCACATAGGGAGTAAATCATCACGTCCCCAGATATTTCTTACGCCATCCCACTTCACGGAGTTGGTACCACGGCGTTCAATGATTTCATCAAAATTGTATTTCATCGTTCTATTTCTATTTACGTAAGTCACACAAATGCAAATGGGTACGCGGACGACGCGGATAAGGCGGACGAACACGGACTTCTTTCTTAATCATGTATAGCGCAGCCCTAAAAATCCGCGTTCGTCCGCCTTATCCGCGTCGTCCGCGCACCCCTTCTCATATCGGGAACACTACAAATACCGCCACATCCCACACTGCATGCGACACGATCAGTGCCCCTAACTTCTGCGGATACAACCTGTAAGCCAGTCCCCAGATAGCTCCAACTACCAATGCTGCCATCACCAGCATAAAGTTGAACGACCAAATGTGCACCAAGGCATAAACCAGCGTTGTTACAATGAAACCTGTATTCGGGTTCCAACGTTTCGATAGTGCATTCTGTACATAGCCACGCCAAAAGATTTCTTCTGCAGGGCCTATCAATATGAGTAGCAGTATAGAGAGTAGCCAGGGATTTTCCCCGGTCTTCATACCATAAATAAGTTCCACCTGTGGGCGGGCAAAGTCAAAAAGCCAGGAAGAAGCTTTATCTCCTACCCAGAATACTCCCCATAATACAACGGCCAAAGCCACACCTCCGGCAATATTCTTCCAATCGAACTTCACATCTTCTACCCACCACTGCGGACGAAGTGCAAAAGACATATTCATCAGTATAACTGCCGAAAAGCTCATTGCTGTCCAGAAGTTGAAGATGCCGCTTGTCCAGGGAGAGAACATGAAAAACCACAGGAAAGCAGCTATCAGTAAAGGGATAATAATTCGTTTCATACTATATTAAAAATGTAACCGTAAACAGTAAGCTGAACAAAAGTTGCAGTTTCGCCGTCTTTTCATCCAGATTAGAGATTGCACTAATCCCTTCTTTCGGTAACCGTAACATGGTACGTGCATTGGCTATAGCCGGCAGAACTCCTATTATAGTCAGTAGAGACCACCATGGAAAGTAGCCCAGTAGTACACAAATCACAATCCACAAGAATGGGAACAGTACTTCAAACATATAGAGGTAAATATCAGTCTTTACTCCCAACTTTATAGCAAGAGTACTGATCTTTGCCCGTACATCCGTACCGATATCGCGCGTATTATTGGCATGCAGGATGGCTACTGTTATCAATCCTACCGGAACAATGATCAACCATACATCAGGCAGGAATTTCCCCATTGTTATATAAGTTATTCCCAAAGTAGGCAGAATGGCATAAGCCACGAAAATAACAAAATCACCGAAAGCCCGGTACTTCAGACACGGATAGAGCAACGAACACATAGCCCCGCAAACTCCTATCCACAACAAAGGGAGTCCGGTACGCGTAACCAGCCAAAGGCCGATAACCACTGCCGGTACCATTAATCCTATAGCCAGGTTGCGTATTTCTAATGGCATGAATTGGCCACTCGTCAGGGTCTTTACACCGAAGGTATCTACGCGGTCCACTCCTCGTTCAAAGTCAAAATAATCACTCCATGCATTTCCCGAAGCATGGAAAATAACAATACCGACCAACGCCAGCAATCCGTTCGCCCACTCTATTGCCCCGTATGCCCAATACAAATACGCCAGCGTCACAATCACCGGCATTGCCGACGCCGGGAATGACCAAGGGCGTACAGCGATCAACCAATCTTTGAAGGAATGCTTTTTCATCTACGATTTAACTACGTTCAAAACAGCTTTTGCTATTTTATTAATGTATAGTCACTATTTACGATTTCTTTAGGAGACAAAAGTACAAAATATCCTCACTTTTGAGTACTTTTGCATCCAAGTAAAATAAAAAAATATATGATTAAAGCCCTGTTTTTTGACATCGACGGCACTTTAGTGAGTTTTGATACACATGCTATCCCCGAAACCACCATCGAAGCCATCGCCGCTGCCAAAGCCAAAGGCATTCGGATATTTATCGCTACGGGACGTCCCGCTGTTATCATCAACAACCTTTCTGCCTTGCAGGACCGTGGACTCATAGATGGTTATATAACCATGAACGGCGGATATTGTTTCGTAGGCGAAGAAGTGATTTACAAGAGTGCAGTTCCTGCCACTGACGTACAGACAATGGCACGCATCTCTTCCGAACAGAATTTCCCCTGTATCTTTGTAAGCGAACATGACATCTGTGTTTGCCAGCCGGACGAGATGGTGAAAAAGATATTCAATGATTACCTGAAAGTAGATGTACTCCCTGTTAAGACTCCTGAAGAGGCTATTCGCCGGGAAATCTTCCAGATGACGCCGTTCATCACCCTGGAACAAGAGAAAGTCATTCTCCCACAACTTCCCGGTTGTGAAGCCGGACGCTGGTTCCCTGCTTTTGCCGACATTACCGCAAAAGGAAATACCAAGCAAAAAGGAATCGACGAAATTATTCATCATTTCGGTATTCGCCTGGAAGAGACGATGGCATTCGGAGATGGCGGCAATGATGTAAGCATGTTACGCCATGCTGCCATTGGTGTGGCTATGGGTAATGCAGTGGATGAAGTGAAAGAACATGCCAACTACATCACCACTTCAGTGGACGAAAACGGAATAGCCAATGCACTCAAACATTTCTCCATCATATAGTCCCCTTTAATTTTAAATTATTAATTTTTAACTTTGACGCAGTCAATAGATACCAACAATAAAGAGTTTCAGGATGCCCTGAGTCTGATACAATATACTCGCCAGTCCGTATTTCTAACCGGAAAGGCAGGTACGGGTAAGTCTACCTTTCTGCGATATATTTGCGGGAATATAAAAAAGAAGTATGTAGTATTGGCACCTACCGGTATTGCCGCCATCAATGCCGGTGGCAGCACTTTGCACAGTTTCTTCAAATTACCGTTTCATCCTCTGCTACCCGATGATCCGAACCTGAGCTTGCAACGCGGGCGTATCCACGAATTCTTCAGGTATACCAAGCCGCAGCGAAAGCTACTGGAAGAGCTGGAACTTATTATTATTGACGAGATTTCCATGGTACGGGCGGATATTATCGATGCCGTAGACCGCATCCTGCGAGTCTACTCTCGCAACCTGCGTGAACCCTTTGGTGGAAAACAGCTTCTGTTAGTAGGTGATGTTTTCCAGCTCGAGCCTGTCGTTAAAGGGGATGAACGGGAAATATTAAACCGCTTCTATCCTACTCCCTACTTTTTCTCTGCAAGGGTTTTCAGCCAAATAGACCTTGTTTCCATCGAACTCCAAAAGGTGTATCGTCAGACGGATAAAGTATTTGTCAGTGTTCTGGACCATATCCGCAGCAATACCGCCGGTGCAGCCGACTTGCAATTACTCAATACACGCTATGGCACTGACATTGAGGAAAATGAGGAAGATATGTACATCACCCTTGCCACACGTCGCGATAACGTAGACTACATCAACGACCGGAAACTGGCAGAACTACCCGGTGACTCTGTTACCTTCCGAGGTGAAGTCACGGGAGATTTCCCTGAAAGCAGCCTGCCCACATCGCGCGAGCTGGTACTGAAACCGGGAGCACAGGTTATCTTTATCAAAAACGACTTCGACCGCCGCTGGGTGAATGGTACTATTGGCATAGTCAGCGGCTTCGATGAAATAGAAGAAACTCTCTACGTCATCACCGATGATGGAAAAGAATGTGACGTCAAACCGGAACACTGGAAAAATATCCGCTATAAATACAACGAAAAGAAAAAAGAGATTGAAGAAGAAGTCTTGGGCACTTTCTCCCAGTTCCCCGTACGGCTGGCATGGGCAATCACTGTCCATAAAAGTCAGGGACTGACTTTCAGCCGTGTGGTTATCGACTTCACCGGTGGCGTGTTCGCCGGCGGACAAGCCTATGTTGCCCTCAGTCGTTGCACTTCATTGGAAGGCATCCAGCTAAAGAAACCTGTCAACCGTGCTGATATCTTTGTCCGCCCGGAAATAGTAAACTTTGCCGAACGATTTAACAACCGGCAAGCCATAGACCGCGCCCTGAAACAAGCACAGGCCGACGTGGAATATGCCGCTGCAACCAAAGCTTTTGACAAAGGAGATTTCGAAGTCTTCCTCAATCATTTCTTCAAGGCTATACACTCCCGATACGACATAGAAAAGCCTGTTATACAACGCCTCATCCGTCGCAAGTTAGGCGTTATCAACAAGCTGCGTGACAACAACGATCAACTAAAAGCCCAGATGGCCGAACAGCAAAAACGACTGCAAGCCTATGCACGAGAGTATTACCTTATGGGCAATGAGTCTATCACTCTTGCCCATGACTCCCGTGCCGCCATTGCCAACTATGACAAGGCGCTGGAACTCTATCCCGAATATGCGGATGCATGGATACGCAAAGGGATTACCTTCTTCAATGACGGAAGATATCTTGAAGCGGAAGAGTGCCTCACACGGGCAGTAAAACTACGCCCGGCAGAGTTTAAAGCTGTTTATAACCGAGGCAAACTACGCCTGAAACAACAGGAAACAGAAGGCGCTATTGCCGATCTGGACAAGGCTACTACCCTGAAACCCGACCATGCCGGAGCACACGAACTCTTTGGCGATGCCCTGATGCAGGCAGGAAAAGAAGTAGAAGCTGCATTACAGTGGAGGCTGGCAGAAGAACTTCGAAAAAAATCATCCAAGAAATAAGCCACACTTATTTGATAATAAGAAACTTATTCTCTACTTTTGTGTTATTATATATAGACTAATAACCAGCCCTATGCTTCTGAAACTGTACGAAAAGAACAACAATCCACAAGACCTGCAACAGATAGTGGATATTCTGAATGACGGTGGACTTATCATCTATCCCACCGACACCATGTATGCCATTGGTTGCCATGGGCTGAAAGAGCGTGCTATCGAACGTATTTGCCGCATCAAAGAAATTGATCCGCGCAAAAACAACCTTTCTATTATTTGCTATGACCTGAGTAGCATCAGTGAATATGCCAAAGTAGATAACAATACATTCAAGTTGATGAAAAGGAACCTGCCCGGTGCTTTCACTTTCATCCTGAACGGTACTACCCGTTTGCCTAAAATATTCCGCAACCGGAAGGAGGTTGGTATCCGTATGCCTGATAATGCTATTATCCAGGAGATAGCCCGTGTTCTGGATGCCCCTATTATGACTACCACCCTGCCTCACGAAGAACATGAAGACATGGAGTACTGTACCGACCCGGAATTAATCGATGAAAAGTTCGGTGACCTTGTCGATCTGGTTATCGACGGTGGAATTGGTGGCACAGAATCTTCTACCATTGTGGACTGTACCAATGGAGAGGCAGAGATTGTGCGACAAGGAAAAGGCTGGTTGAATGAAGGGTAACCAACCAAATACCCATTTTGTTTGTTTCTTAAGAAAACAGTCAAAAAGGATATGAGTACAAAAGAACAATACTGGAAATATTCACTAATTACTATTATCATCGGACTGGGTATAATCCTGTTTTTACAGATTACTCCCTTTCTGGGTGGTCTATTAGGTGCACTGACTATCTACATACTAGTCAGAAAGCAGATGATACATCTGACCGACAAGCGGAACATGAAACGAAGCATTGCTGCTACCCTCATTACCACTGAAGCCATTCTCTTCTTCTTAGTACCTTTGGCATTGGCTGTATGGCTATTAGTCAGCAAGTTACAAGATATCAATTTGGATCCTCAAAGCATTATTGCCCCCATTGAAGATATGGCAAATATCATAAAAGACAGGACTGGCTATGATGTTCTGGGTAAAGATACCACTTCTTTTATTATCTCTGCACTGCCTGCCATAGGACAATTCGTAATGGGTAGTATCAGTAGCTTCGCAGTCAATCTCTTTGTATTGGTATTTGTTCTATACTTCATGCTGATAGGCGGACAAAAGATGGAGCAATACATCAGTGACATACTTCCCTTTAATAAGTCGAATACAGATCATGTAGTAAGAGAAATAAAAATGATTGTACACTCCAATGCGGTCGGCATTCCCTTACTGGCAATCATACAAGGTGGAGTGGCCATGATAGGTTACTGGTTCTTTGATGTTCCGGATATTCTGTTAACGGGATTTCTCACCTGCCTTGCAACAGTCATCCCTATGGTAGGTACAGCCTTGGTCTGGTTCCCGATTGCTGTCTATATGGCATTATCCGGCGATCTCTTCAATGGCATCGGCCTGGCTATATTTGGAACTCTGATTATTTCTCAGCTCGATAACCTGATACGCTTTATCCTGCAAAAAAGAATGGCTGATATACACCCGCTAATCACTATCTTCGGGGTAGTTATCGGATTGTCTCTATTCGGATTTATGGGAGTCATATTCGGACCGCTATTACTCTCATTATTCTTCTTGTTCGTAGATATGTTTAAAAGAGAGTATCTGGATAAGTCGAAATAGATTAAAAAAACAAAGGCGGAAAATCCCTCTATCAACAGAGGAACTTCCGCCTGTAGAGTATTCAGATAGTTGAGTATCCAACACCCTAACCAGTAGTTATAATGAAAATATAGTAACAGTGTCTGTGATGCCGGGACTTATAGATTGAACCATCCATAAGCATAAGCCCCATTATCTCCTTTTATTTCTATCAAGAATGCTCCAGTCACATCAGATGACAATTGAATATTCTTCAAAATAGAAGTAGTGATATTCTCAGAAGAAGTATACACCGGAACACCATCTTGAGAAATGGTTATTTCAACTTCGCCTACAGCAGCAAAGAAATTGATTTCTACCAAATTATTCCCGCACAACGTTGCAATAATAGGAATATCAGGGGTTATTGAACGGTGCCTATTTCCATCATCAGAATTTGTTTCAAAAGGAATATCATTACCAGATAAAGTAATCTCACCTACTATTTCCAAATCACCAATCATGGATGAATGGGCATTAACTGTAAACAGGAAGAAAAATCCTACCAGACATAAAACAGACTTTAGTTTCATTGCTTTTATTGTTTAATTTTGGCTCAAAGATAAAGCTCTAAAGCCACATAACCTAAAATTGAATATGGACAAAAAACGGGAAGATACTTCGCTGTTAATCAAAGCAATAAAATAAAATCATTCAAGAAAGTATGGACAAAAAACGCCCCATTAAAAGAACAAAATAAACTCTTCCAATGACTTTTCTTTGTCTATACACAAATGTTCCTTTAGTCTTAGCTTCATTCGGTAAACAGAATTCCGCTCACAATCGAAAACAAACATCAACTGATTAGTCGTAAATCCTACCTTCAGTAAGGTCGCCAAGATAAGATCTGTTTTTGTCAGAGTATAGTTTGAATTTAAACGGGATATAAAATTTGCAAAGATCAAGTCCATGAAATCAAAGAGGTTCCGCTTCTCTTCCAAAGTCATTCTTTGAACGATCAGTTCTCCTTTATTCAACTGTTCTAATACGCAAGAAGCTTTTATGCATGTATTTTCGCGTAGCTCTTTATTTTCTGCAGTCAATAATATTATTTTTCCGTTCAGATCAGCTATCTTCTTCTTTTTTGCTAACTGTTCCTCTTCACTCTTCTGTTTATACTCATCTATACGGAATGCATATTCTTCTATTTCTTTTTGATTCTTTCTGATTGTATCGATGTTCCGTTGAAAGCGTCTTCTGTATTTAGTCCTGATTATTACGATAGAAATTACCATCATAATAGTAATTAACAGTATTAAGTAGAACTGATTCTTTTTTTCCAGCTTAATCTGTTCATTTTCCATTCTTAATTTCTCATTATCATATTTCTTTTGCAGGGTTAACATTTGTTTCCGCAAGTCTTCATTATGTACAATCTCCAACAAAGAATCGGATTGTTCTTTGTAAAAAAGAGCATCCTTATAGTTCTTCCTTGTCTTTTCTAACCCAGACAAATAATTATATGCTCCAGCCTGTGTATACCTCTTACTACTCTTCACCACCTTCTTGAAGCATCGTTCGGCCTCATCTAAATTTCCCATAGACAGATAAGCCTTACCTAAGGATATATAATAATGATATTGACTAAGAGTATTGGAATCACTCGAAAGGGCTTTCCAGAAAAAGCCAATAGCCGCTTTGTAATCTTTCTCTTTTTCAGCCATGATTCCAAGTATCTGAAAAAGAGAGGAACGTACCCGATGCGTAGTATCCGGCAAAAGTTTTAATCCTTCATCCACATACCATCTGGCGGTGTCATTACTGGCTTTCATCATATATCCACGCGCCAGATTCCGGTATCCATACACAACACCTAAAGTATCCCCTGCCAATCTATAATAATCAACCGTCTTCTTGAAGTTCAGAATAGAAGCATCATACATTCTTTGGTTATAATTCAACATTCCGATATTTTCTTCCAGTAACCCTTGCAGTTTATACTCCTGAGTTCCCTCCAATAAAATCTGTGCATTCAGATAAGCATTCATAGCTTCCGTACTTTTATCCTGATACGAAAGCACAGTTCCATAATAAAAAGAAGCCTTTCCGGCCTTTACCTTATCATTATGGTCTTCATAATAATCTATTGCTATTTTTATCAGAGAATCAGATTGCAAACTATCCAGATAGTTCTTATCTCGCGCTTGTGTCAACAAGAAAGCATAGTCTGCTTGCTGGCGACCATGAAGTTTATCCGGGTGAGGTATTTGTTGCAAAAGATATAGAGCACTGTCCGGATATGTCTCCATACACTCTCCGGCATGCACCAGAAGAACATCTGCTTTATCGACAGAAGGAGTACAAGCCCAGAGAAGTCCTAATAGACATGATAATACAGATATCAGATATAGGTGCTTTCGCATGTTTCAAGTCTTCTTGTTTTATAACAGTGCCAAAGATAGTGATTTTAGCTATTTATGCGAATCAGTCTCTAACAATATCTTTCAATTTTATGGCTTGAAACGTAATATGAGCCACGCTACTTTCATAGAGAATACCAATCGTCTCTTTATCGACCATGGTAAGACAAGTATATCCCCAATTGTTGTCCTCATCCAACAATAACTGATGTTCCGGCAGCCAGGTTACGCCTCCATCCAAACTAATCTTAATAGTAATATGATGGCGTCCCTTCGTTGTATTGGGGTTAGAGAATATAAGTAAATCCCGGTTTAGAACATTGTCACCGGCTTTTACATGAATCAGACTTGCCATACAAACAGGTTCTTGTAAAGCTTTGCGCGAAGATTCATGTTCAATCCATGTTTCGCCCAGATCTTTCGTAATTGCTATAGCACGACTTCCACCCCGATTATCGCGCATATTCAACATCAAGACTCCCGGTTCCACCTCAGCAACCTGCGCTTCTGTGGTATTGGTACGTGCATGATTATGTATTTTCCAAGTTTCCCCCTGATCCTTACTATACATGATACCTGCATTCGGCACACGGGTAGAATCTATGAACTGAATAGGAAACACTAATGTGCCATTTTCCATTGTGATTCCGCGTCCGGGCCCTTGCAACAAGAAATACCAGTCAGGATCTTTCACTTGTTCAGTAATGTTTATAGGGGTTGACCAGCTTTTACCATCATCCGCACTCTTTGCCAGGACGAGTTGTGCCGTATGATTCAGGTCCACCCCCGGATGTGAACTCCACCAGGCACGTTGATTCCCCATACCATGTGTCCAAGCGGCAACTATCCATACATTATTAGTCTTCGTATCTACCAATATAGACGGATCACCCACTCCATTCTGTGCCGAAGGCAGTCCACCCGTTTCACCAAAAGCCAAAGGCAGACGCATCTTTTCCCACGTCTTTCCTCCATCCGTACTACGACTTAAACCGACGTCTACATGTTCCTGAAGATCGACACTACTATTATAGCGTACATCATAAACACCTAATAAGGTTCCGTTATTAGTAGTCACCAATCCCGGAATACGATACGCTGCCGAAAGATCATCGCCTGCATGACGTACCCCTACACCCATCCGATGCTCAATACTTTGCGGAGAAATAACATTCAGAGGAGCTTCCTTACCATCCAGAGTAACCGAAGCAATGGCTGCCCTGACCTTAGTATTCAACGAAGTTTCCGGTTTCATCTGTAAACTGACCCAGAAGAAGTTAATCCCCGGAAACAACTTCTGGTTAGCATCGAGAATAAAGTGTTTTTTGGGGTCAATCACTTCCGCCTTTTTAATGGAATAGGAAGGGTTTGCCGCCAAAGTCTTTCCGACAGCATGACTTGATATGTATTCTACGGGAGCAAAGCGTCCTTTTTCTCTGTCCTGCAGGGCTTCAGTACCACTATAGTAAAGCTTTACCGACTGGATATCAGAAAGATTAGTATCTTCTCCAAAATTCAGAATGACTCTGTTCAACATCGTACTTTCCTTTGCATCCAAACGCAAATAGAACAATACATTATCCACTCTTTCTATTAAAATCGGAACTTGTGTCTCACGGATAAAAATTGTATCTGCAGCCCGGACCACCGGGATGACACACAATAAACAGAAAAGTATAAAAAGCAAAAATATCGGCTTCTTCATAGTATAGATAAAGTTAATAAGAATGTTAGAAGTTACAAAGATAACATTCAATAATAAAAATCCCACATTTGCCGCCTCAAAGTATTTTTAGTTTCATCTTCCCCTTGCTGTAACATCCCTATTTCCTGAAGATGATAAAGTCTCTCCAGTAAAACGACAATCTGCTTTTCACAAATATGCATATCAGATATTTCTTTAATCCAGTCGACGGTTTCTTCAAGGACTACGACAGAAGAGAGGGTGAGTGCCTTTTGCTTTTCCGGTTTGCGAATCATATCTGCTAAAAACGACAGAATTTTAGAAACCATCTTTTTACTACGGCTACGGAAACGGGATTCCGGATTTTTCAAACGCAACAGAAAATATTCTCCAACCCATAAAGAAGCGATGAATGCCTCGGAAGAAGGCTGCTTTATCCCTTTCCAGAATTTAATCAGGAAAGTATCCACTTCTTCCAATATGCTGTCTGTATTATCATTTATATAAAACCTGTGCGCAAGGCATTCTATTACACATCCCAATTTAGCCACACAGACTCCATCCTTATTATCAGTGACCACTTTTTCCGCTTCTCTCAAAAGCTTAAAAGCATTGTCCTCTTCCATACGGTCGTCATACAACCGGAACTGGTGGAATAATGAGAGAGATTGGCATAGCAAGTCATCAAAAGGGCAATCCACATCATTCATATTCAAACGATTCATTCATTTCGAAGCTATAAAGATAGGAACGATAAAGATAATAACAAGCAAAAGAGAGTGGACAAAATTAACTTCCAAAAGACAATTAATTTTCAGCACATTATCTTATTAAAAAAGAGATTTTTCTAATAAGAGGTGGACAATTCAGAAAAGAAATGCACAACCCGCTTCACACTTATCAGCGGAAAACGAATTGCGCAATTCACTTTTATAGGAAGATTTACTTCAGCAAAGAAGCCGGATCCAAGTGGTCTGCTTCAATATCCTTAAAGTAGCGATAGGTGCCTACTTTCAATTCAAAAGTAGCTGCATCATCAGCAACAATGATACCTTTCTCATGCATTTGCAATGCACTGATGGTCCACATTTGTGTGATGGCACCTTCTACAGCATGATAGAGTGCAAGGGATTTGTTATGTCCGTTTACAATAATCATCACTTCCTTAGCTGAAAGTACTGTACCTACACCTACTGTCAAGGCTGTTTTAGGCACTTTATTTACATCATTATCGAAGAAACGGGAATTGGCGATGATAGTATCCGTCGTCAGCGTCTTCTGGCGTGTGCGGGAAGACAAAGAAGAACCCGGTTCATTGAAAGCAATATGTCCGTCGGGACCAATACCACCCATAAAGAGGTCGATGCCACCATAGGATTTAATTTTCTCTTCGTAACGGGCACACTCAGCATCCAGATCGGCAGCATTACCGTTCAGGATATTAGTATTCTCCGGATTGATATCAATATGGTTGAAGAAATTATTCCACATGAAAGAATAGTAGCTTTCGGGATGTTCTTTCGGCAAGCCGACATACTCATCCATATTAAAAGTAACTACATTCCGGAAGGAAACAATTCCTTTCTTGTTCAGGTCGATTAACTCCTTGTACATGCCAAGCGGTGATGAACCGGTAGGGCAACCCAGGACAAACGGTTTTTCAGGCGTCGGATTAGCGGCCTTAATTTTAGCGGCTACATAGTGAGCAGCCCACTTAGATACGGATTGATAATCCGGTTGAATGATTAATCTCATTGCAATTGTTTTTTATCAGGTTAATAAATTAGGGGTATTTTCAGTCAATTATTCCCTGTCCTTCTTCAGGCGGTCTGCCATAGAACGTGCCAGGTGTTCGCATTGTTCGTAAGTAATGTCCTTCATTGCCTGTTTCATCTCTACAGGATCGGCTATAATTTCAAATTTGCTCTTTTCAGCAAACTCTGCCATACGTTTCACCGCAGCGCCTGCCCAGGTGAACGAACCGAAATAGCCCAGATAGCGACCTTTTATCTCACGAATCAATATCTTAGAAAGCAAAGATTCTATATCCGGATAAATCTGGTTACTGTAAGTAGGACTACCAATAATTAAGCCACGATATTTAAAAATGTCTGCAATAATATAAGAAGGATTACTCTTGCTTACATTGTGCATCACAATGTTCTTAATGCCTTGTGCTGAAAGTTCAGCAGCAATAGCTTCCGCCATCTGTTCCGTATGGCCATACATGGAACCATAGGCAATTACCACACCTTCGTCGGCAGCATAACGGCTCAGCTTATCATAAATGCCTATCACTTTACTGATATTATCTGTCCAGACAGGACCATGAGTAGAACAAATAGTCGTAATGTGCAAACCGCCCAGCTTTTGCAATGCCTTCTGTACCGGAGAACCGTATTTGCCTACAATATTAGAGTAGTAACGCACCATTTCGTCCCAATAACGGTCGGTATTGATACGGGTATCAAGGAAACCGCCATCCAAAGTGCCAAAACAGCCGAAACCGTCGCCGGAGAATAGTACGCCTTCTGTTTCGTCGAAAGTCATCATGGTTTCGGGCCAGTGCACCATGGGAGTCAGATAAAAACGTAGTTTATGATGTCCTAATGCCAGGAAATCTTCATCTTTCACAATGTATTGTTCGCCTGTCACTCCATAGTAACCTTCGATCATACCGAAAGTTTGCTTGTTACCTACAATAACAATATCGGGATAATGCTGCTTAATGAGGCGGATAGAACCGGAATGATCGGGCTCCATATGGTTGATGATAAGGTATTGGATAGGGCGTTCGCCTATGATGCTTTTTATTTTACGGAGATATACCTCAAAATAACAAGCATCCACCGTATCAATCAGAGCCACTGTTTCGTCGTCTATCAGGTAAGAGTTATAAGACACTCCATAAGGTAATGGCCACAAACCTTCAAAGAGGTGTTTGTTACGGTCATTTACTCCTACATAGTGTATTTTTCCTTTTATCATAGTCTTCTGGTTCATAAAACTTCTTTATTTAGATTGATTCTACATTCAAACAGCCGCAAAAATAAGGCTTTTTTCTCACATTTCATATTTCTTTCCCTGATAAGCTCCAAGCTGGCGCATTTTTTTTTGTATACGGTGGTTAAATTCATAATTTTTCAGTCCCCAGTCGGGTGCTATTAACAATTCTTTAGGAGACTGTGAGACAAAGCGTTCTAATACCAAATCCGGGCGTAGATGCTCTATGTAATCCACTACCAAGTCAATATATTCTTCTACATCAAACAGATGGAAATCCTCGGGATGTTGTTCATATTCATGTGCCATCCGGGTGCCGCGTATCAGTTGTAACTGATGCATTTTCAAGGTGGTAAGGGGGATACGTGACAGAGTGGAAGCTTGTGCCACCAAATCTTCATGCCTTTCTCCGGGAAGTCCCAGTATGACGTGCCCACCTGTAAGAATACCATAGCCGACAGTGCGTTCCACTGCATCAACCGTATCCTGATAAGTATGTCCTCTATTGATACGACGAAGTGTAGCATCATTCGTACTCTCAATACCATACTCCACCAACAGGAAAGTATGCTTATTAACCTCTTCCAGATAATGAAGCAGGGCATCCGGCATACAATCCGGCCGGGTACCGATGACCAGACCGACTACATCGGGAACAGTGAGCGCTTCTTCGTATTTCCGTTTCAAGGCTTCCAACTCACCGTAAGTATTAGTATACGCCTGGAAGTAAGCAAGGTACTTCATCTCAGGATACTTATGGGCAAAGAATATCTTCCCTTCTTCCAGTTGCTGGGTAACGGACTTTTCCGTACGGCAATACTCAGGATTGAAAGTTTGGTTGTTGCAGTAAGTACAACCACCATATCCCTTTGAACCGTCTCGATTGGGACAGGTGAAACCGGCATTGAGCGATATCTTCTGTACCTTATACGGAAAATAACGCTTCAGAAAGAGTGGAAATTCATTATATAATATAGGTGCGGTGTCCATACCCCTGTTATTTAATGACAAAAATAAGGCTTTTCTTCGAATAGTAGGCTATTTTGTGTTTACAAATAGAGGAATAATTCAGAAGTGTTCACAGCGATATACCTTCCTCAGATTTAAACTGCGTTTAAGCCTGACTTATCCCCTACCTTCTCCTTCCTATAAAGAAGGAGCAAACAAGGAGTAGGTAGGGAGTAGGTAAGGAGTAGGTAGGGAGAAGGTATAGAGGAAACAAGTCAGGAATAGATTTTATAGCTTAGACACCACCCTATCATAATCCCATAGAACGCGCACCACTTATTTGTTAACGAACATAAAAAGATTCTTTTTCACCTGTACTAAAAAATGTTATCCCTACAGATTATCAGCATCCTGCCTTATATAACATACGTAGGAGAGCCTCTTCATTAAATACAATTTAATGATTGGTGACGTATTTTACACACATTTTCCTCCATTTACAGGCATGGAAAACGAAATAAATTCATAGCTTTGCCTAAAACCTCGATCAATCAACCTATTAATACTATAATTACCATGGCTACTATCGCTCTCGATATAGGCGGCACCAAAATAGCCAGTGCTATTTTCCTCCCCGACGGAAGTATGTTGTTCAACCGGAAGCGCCTGCTGAAAGGAAGAACAGGACATGAAGTAGGCAAGCTTGCTGCAGAAATTCTTGCCAAACTCCTGACCATTGCCCGCAGAAGCCGTATTCAAATTGATGGTGTCGGCGTATGTGTACCCGGCATCGTTTATTCGCAAACGGGACGCGTGTGGGCTCCGAATATCCCTGGCTGGGAAAACTATCCACTACAGGAAGTGCTGCGTACCGTGACTGCACCGGGTATTGAAATTTACATCGACAGTGACCGCACCTGCTATATGTATGGAGAAATGTGGCAGGGAGCAGCCAAAGAATGCCACAGCGCAGTGTTCATTGCCGTAGGCACAGGTATAGGTGCAGGAATCATCATTGACGGACACGTATTGCACGGAGCAAACGATATCATCGGCGCCACCGGCTGGATGGCATTGCAACCACCTTATAAAGAAGCATATGATGCCTGCGGCTGTTTTGAATATTACGCCTCAGGAAATGGAATCGGAGCCAGAGTGCGGGATGCAGTCCGTGCAAACAAAGCTTATAAAGGGCGCTTGCGCCAGAAACCGATCTGCCGGATTTCTGCTTATGATGTATTCAGTGCATACAATGAAAGTGACCCGATTGCTGTTTCTGTCTTGCACAAGGCAATAGAAATGTGGGGAATGGCTTCGGCTAACCTGGTCAGCTTACTAAACCCGCAGAAAATAATCTGGGGAGGCGGTGTATTCGGTCCTGCCTCCATCTTCATAGACGATATCTACAAAGAAGCCTGCAAATGGGCACAACCGCTCAGCATCAAACAGGTGGAATTTGTAGCCTCTCAATTGTCCGGTAATGCCGGACTGATAGGAGCTGCTTTTCTTGCTATCAAAAAGCACCTGTATGAGTAATCTCATCGCCTTATCACCTTATCATTTTATCACTTTATCATCTTTATTGATATGAGTAGTTACAACAAGAATCTGGTATTTACGGCTGCGTGCATCGGCATGTGCTTCTTTGGCATTTCGATGATCACCCTGGGGGCGGTACTACCATCCCTCACCACTAAACTGGCTCTGGATAACCTCCAGGCAACTGCACTGGTGACGTTCCTGCCTCTCGGCTTACTGGGAGGTTCCCTGCTTTTCGGTCCTATTGTAGACCGCTTCGGCCATAAAGCGCTACTGCTACTCAGTTGTCTGGTTGTGCTCCTCGGACTGGAAGGAATCGCTTTCTTCACAAGTATTCCGCTATTACAGGTTTCTATTATAGGAATCGGATTGGGAGGTGGTATCCTGAATGGTGAAACCAATGCTTTGGTAGCAGACATCTCCGACGAAGCAGAAAAAGGCTCACGTCTCAGTCTGCTCGGTGCGTTCTATGGCATCGGCGCATTGGGGATTCCTGTACTGTTAAGCTTCCTGTCTGAATACTATTCTTTTGAAATCATCCTGCAAGGTACAGGTATGGTCATGCTGATTGGCATTTTATTCTGTCTTGGCATACGTTTCCCCGCCCCGAAACAACCGCAAGGATTTCCTATTAAGGAAGGATTGGGACTATTAAAGGAAAGCAGTTTATTATTGCTTAGCTTCATCCTCTTTTTCCAAAGTGGCATCGAAGGAGTTTGTAACAACTGGACTACCCTTTATTTGGGACAAACCACCAGCATCCCCGAAAACCGGGCACTTATAGCGTTGACTTGTATGGTAGCCGGATTGACCGTTGCCCGCCTGTTGCTGGTAGTCCTTTTCAAGAAGATTAAGCAAGAGACAGTTCTCCGCACCAGTTTAATTACGGCTGCGATAGGCTTTGCACTCTTGACATTCGCACCCGGTTTTGCACGCGCTGCCATAGGTATGGTACTTATCGGGGCAGGATTGGCATCCACTTTTCCGGTCATACTCAGCATTATCGGCAGTCGTTATGCCTCCTTATCGGGAACGGCATTCAGTGTAGCCCTTGTTATTGCTCTTATCGGGCAGACACTGCTGAACAGCCTCACCGGAATTATCTCACAGGGATACAGCATCGTTGTATACCCGTATATGATGATAGTTTCACTGCTGATTATGCTTCTATTGTTTAAACGTTCACTCAAATAAAAGAAATTATTTACCCCCTAAAAAACAGAAAATTATGTTAGCACTTGAATGGTTAAAAAACGCGCATGGCATCATGGAAAAGCTGGAAGCCACGCAATTGGAGAATATCAAAAAGGCAGCCACCGTTATGGCAGATTCTATCGAAGCCGGTCGTTGGGTACACACGTTCGGATGCGGCCATGCCACTATCCCTGTTGAGGAAATGTATCCGCGTATCGGTAGTTTCGTAGGTTTCCACCCGCTGTGCGAACTCCCGCTGACATTCTTTACACAAATCATCGGACAGATGGGTATCCACCAGTTTCTATTCCTGGAAAGAGCTGAAGGATACGGACAGGAAATTATGAAGAACTATGATTTCGACGCTAAAGATTGCATTTGGATATTTTCTCACACAGGTATCAATGCAGTAAATATCGACATCGCATTGGAAGCCAAGAAGCGTGGCATGAAAGTAATTGTTTACGGCTCGGCAGGAGAAACAGGTGACAAAGCAAGCCGCCATTCCAGCGGTAAGAACTTGTTCCAGCTTGCTGATATTGTAGTAGATTCTTGCGTGCCCTTAGTAGACGCTTCCGTGCCCTTGAAGAATCATTTCGATAAAGTAGGTCCGTTGTCAACCCTCAGTTTCGTTACTATGGTATGGATGACTATCACCACAGTTGCCGAGATTCTGGCAGATCGCGGTGTGCATCTATATATCCATCCGTCTCACAACGTTCCGGGAGACACGACAGCCCACGAACGATTGGATGCCGCTATTGCCGAATATCAAAAGAAAGTAAAAATCCTCTAACCAGTAGAAAATTCAATCATTATCTATGAGTGACGGTAGCCCGTTTCAGCTTTGCCCCCACAAAGCTGGACGGGCTTTTTTCGGCCTTACACATCAGGAAACATTATTTATCTATATCTTTTCGGTTTTTATCCCTATATTTGCTCCCCTAAAGAAATCAATCAGAATTATGAAACAGATAAGTATTGCAATTCTTCTTTGCCTCTGCACATTGGCAAGTTTCGCCCAAGGCGGCCAGGCACTTGATTTAAAAGACATTGTATCGGGGAAATTCCGCGCAGAAAACATTAACGGAGTCATTCCCATTCCCGGAGACGGAGAACATTATTCACAGATGAATCCGGAAGGAACACAGATCATCAAATACTCTTTCAAAACAGGCAAACCGGTGGAAGTACTGTTTGATGCTGCCACTGCCCGTGAATGTACATTCAAGACATTCGATAGTTATAGTTTCTCGCCGGATGGCACCAAATTACTTATTGCAACAGAAACGACACCAATCTATCGCCATTCTTATACGGCTGTACATTATATATACAGTCTGAAACGAAATATCAACGGAGAAATCAATAACATTGTAGAAAAGCTCTCAGACGGTGGTCCGCAGCAGGTGCCGGTATTCTCACCGGATGGAACTATGGTTGCCTTCGTGAGAGATAATAATATTTATCTGGTCAAGTTCCTGTTTGGCAACAGCGAAAGCCAGGTAACGGAGGATGGCAAACGTAATGCCGTACTGAATGGTATCCCCGATTGGGTATATGAAGAAGAGTTCTCCTTCAATCGTGCACTGGAATTCAGTGCCGACAGCAAGATGATTGCTTATATCCGTTTTGATGAGACTGAAGTGCCCTCTTACAGTTTTCCCGTCTTTGCAGGAAGCAATCCTCATATCACAGCTTTCGAAAAGTATCCGGGAGATTATACCTATAAATATCCAAAGACCGGAGAAGCTAACTCAAAAGTGTCTGTACATACGTTTGACATCAAATCGAAAGTGACACGTAAAATGCAGGTGCCGATGGATGCCGATGGATATATTCCGCGCATCCGCTTTACACATGATCCTAATAAATTGGCTATCATAACGCTGAACCGCCACCAGAACCGCCTTGACATGTACTTTGGCGACCCACGTTCCACTGTTTGCAAACAAGTGCTGCGCGACGAAAGCGATGCTTATATAAAGGAAGCCGTATTTGATAATATCATCTTCTATCCGGAGAATTTCAGTTTCGTAAGCGAAAAGAGTGGTTACAATCATCTATATTGGTATAGCATGGGGGGCAACCTGCTTAAGCAAGTTACTGCCGGAAACTATGAAGTGAAAGATTTCTTAGGCTGGGATGCCGACGATGACAGTTTCTACTACACCAGTAATGAAGAAAGCCCCCTGCGGAAAGCTGTATACAAGATAGACCGTAAAGGGAAAAAGACCAAATTGTCTGCACAGCCCGGTATCAATACTGCCCAGTTCAGTACGAACATGAAGTACTATATGAATCGTTACTCTAATCTGAGCACTCCTACCGTCATTACCCTGAACGACAATGCCGGTAAGGTGCTGAGTACACTTGTTACCAATGATAATCTGAAAAAGACCCTGGCACAATACAACGTACCTCAAAAGGAATTCTTTACCTTCCAGACTCAGGACGGAGTAACTTTGAACGGCTGGATGATGAAACCTACGGATTTCTCCGCATCCAAGAAATATCCCGTATTGCTGTATCAATACAGCGGTCCCGGTTCACAACAAGTACTCGACACATGGAGTATCAGTTGGGAAACCTATATGGCAAGCCGTGGCTTCATCGTGGTCTGTGTAGACGGACGCGGTACAGGCGGACGTGGTGCAGACTTCGAGAAATGCACTTACCTGAACCTGGGTGTGAAGGAAGCAAAAGACCAAGTAGCAACAGCCCAGTATATGGGTAGCCAGTCCTATGTAGACAAGAACCGTATCGGTATCTGGGGATGGAGCTATGGTGGATACATGACCATCATGAGTATGAGTGAAGGTACTCCCGTATTCAAAGCCGGAGTTGCCGTAGCAGCCGTTACCGATTGGAATTATTACGATACGATATACGGAGAACGTTTCATGCGTACTCCCAAAGAAAATGCCGAAGGCTATAAAAGTTCCTCCGCTTTCACCCGTGCCAATCAGTTGAACGGAAACCTCTTGCTGGTACATGGTATGGCTGATGACAATGTTCACTTCCAGAACTGTGCAGAATATGCAGAACATCTGGTACAACTGAACAAACAGTTCGACATGCAGGTGTATACTAACCGCAACCATGGTATCTATGGTGGAAACACTCGTTATCATCTGTATACGAAGCTGACGAATTTCTTTGAAAGAGAGCTGAAATGAAAGACAGAGTACGTAAGCCCGAATGGCTCAAAATAAGCATTGGAGCCAACGAACGTTATACAGAAACCAAACGTATCGTTGACTCCCACTGCCTGCACACCATTTGCAGCAGTGGACGTTGCCCCAATATGGGCGAATGCTGGGGAAAAGGAACCGCCACCTTCATGATAGGAGGTGATATCTGTACCCGTTGCTGTAAATTTTGTAACACACAAACAGGCAGACCTTTGCCATTGGACCCGAATGAGCCTACTCATGTGGCTGAATCCGTGGCATTGATGAGGCTATCTCATGCAGTAATCACTTCCGTGGACCGGGACGATTTGCCTGATCTCGGAGCTGCACATTGGGCACGTACCATTCAGGAAATCAAACGCCTCAACCCGGAGACGACGGTAGAAGTACTAATCCCCGATTTCCAAGGAAGAAAAGAATTGGTAGCCCAAGTAATTGAAGCCCGTCCGGAAATCATCTCTCACAACATGGAGACTGTAAAACGCGTCAGTCCCTTAGTTCGTAGTGCTGCCCGTTATGAAACAAGTCTGGAAGTTATACGCCAGGTAGCTGCAAGCGGAACAACTGCTAAATCGGGTATTATGGTCGGACTGGGAGAGACACCGGAAGAAGTGGAAGAGTTGATGGATGACTTGCGCCAGACAGGCTGCCAGATACTGACTATCGGCCAATACCTGCAACCCTCGCATAAGCATTATCCTGTGGCAGAATATGTTACTCCTGCACAATTCGTTTCGTATAAAGAGAAAGGACTCGCTAAAGGTTTCGACCAGGTGGAGAGTGCACCGCTGGTGCGTTCTTCTTATCATGCCGAAAAACAAATTCGGTTCTATAAAAAAGAAACAGAATAAAAACCAATTGCTCTACTTATTTGTTATGTATGAAGTAACGGCAAAATAAAGTTAGCAATGTCTAAAAAAGGAGTTCTATCATCTAAATTTAATATGTCTTTGGGATTTATTCCTGTTATCGTATCCATTGTATTATGCGAATTTACGACTCAGGACATTTCCATCTACATCGGTGCAGGTGTTGGAGTCCTCTATAGCCTATATACAATATGGGGTAAAGGGGCCAAGATTCCAAACTTTCTGCTTTACTGTACTACAGGAATGCTCCTGCTATTAACTTTTACGACCCTACTATTTGGCGATTGCAGTTCGCATGAAATGCTACCATTGACCTTGGAAATCAGTGCTCTGATACCGATAGTTGTCATCTTCCTGAATAGAAAAAGATTTCTCGCCCACCAAATTTCCCAATCAAAAAAATGTAGCAAACAACTTTTTGCACAAGGGGCAGAATCCGCTATTGTCTCTACAAGGGTAACCATAATCATCGCCTTCCTTCATTTCTTTGCCATTTTCATCGCAATTTTACTACCAGGCCCCTTGAGTGAAACATCCCGTGATGTCTTGTTCCGCTATTGCCCACCTGCTGTATTCCTGTTAAGCATATTGTGCAACCAGTTTGGTATTCTGTACTTCAATATCATGATGAAGCATACAGCTTTTGTTCCTATAGTGAATACCAAAGGAGATGTAATAGGCAGAAGTCTGGCAGTGGATGCCATTAACCGGAAGAATGAATATATCAACCCGGTGATCCGTATCGCCGTTTCCCACAACGGCATGTTGTATCTCCGTCCGAGACCTCAGCGTTGTATGCTGGATGCCGGAAAAACAGATGTACCATTGGAATGTTATCTTTTATATGGAGAGACTTTGGAGCAAGCCATTGTGCGGCTCGTTAAACAATCGTTTCCGCAAGCCCCCATACAGGATTTGCAGTTCAACATCATGTATCATTTCGAGAATAAAGTGACCAATCGTCTGATCTATCTTTTCCTTATTGAAATAGAAGACGAGAATCTTTTGCGGGACAAGCAAACCAGAGATGGAAAGCTCTGGACCTTCCAGCAAATAGAACACAATTTAGACAAGAACTTTTTCAGTTGTTGCTTCGAGAACGAATACGAACACCTGAAAGATGTTATTTATACAAGAGAAAAATACAAGGAATTTTAGAAAGATCAGGTACTTTGCCTTGCCACTCTTTCACGGTCTTGGTTTTGATATACTCTCCCTCACACGTAATATTTGCAGCAATACAGAGTTTGGTTTGCGGACGGCAGTTACTCAGGATGTCTTCCACCATTTTATTATTGCGATAAGGAGTTTCAATGAAAAGTTGGGTTTGCTGTTCAGCATAGACCCGTTGTTCCAGAGTCTTTAGTTTTTTAGCACGTTCGCCCGGTTCGATAGGAAGGTAACCATGAAAAGCAAAACTTTGTCCATTAAAGCCTGAACCCATCACAGACATGATTATGGAAGAAGGTCCCACCAAAGGAACCACCTTTAAATTCTTTCGCTGTGCAATCGCCACCACATCTGCTCCCGGATCAGCCACAGCCGGACAACCGGCCTCAGAAATCACTCCCATAGACTGCCCTGCTACCAATGGTTTCAGGTAACCAGAAATATCTTCAGGCGAAGTATGTTTATTCAACGGATAAAAAGTCAATGCATCAATATCTATTTCCCGATCCACTTTCTTCAGAAAACGACGTGCAGAGCGCACATCCTCCACGATGAAATGACGAATACCTAAAATAATCTCCTTATTATAGGAAGGCAATACCGTTTCAATCGGTGTATCACCCAAAGTAACGGGCAAAAGATAAAGAGCAGTCACCATAAAATGAAAGAATTAAAGAATGAAAGAATTAAAAAATGAGAGAAGGGATGAAATTGATTAAGGAATGAAAGAATGAAAAATATCCATCCGCCAATTTTCATTCTTTAATTCCTTAATTTATTTACGGCTTAGCCGTATATAATGTTTCCATTCTCATCCATATATTCATCCAGTCCTTTTTCATAAGTAGCCATAGCACGCAAACTCATTCCGACGCTGGAGAAACCACCATCATGGAACAGGTTTTGCATAGTTACCTTACGAGTCAAGTCGGAGAACATTACGATACAATAGTCAGCACATTCGTCTGCCGATGCATTCCCCAGTGGAGACATACGGTTGGCAAAGTCGAACAGCTTATCCATACCTTTCACACCGGAACCGGCAGTTGTCATCGTAGGAGACTGTGAAATGGTATTGACACGTACATTATGTTCGCGACCATAGATATAACCGAAACTACGTGCAATAGACTCTAACAATGCTTTTGCATCAGCCATATCATTGTATCCGTAGAAAGTACGTTGCGCAGCCACATAGCTCAATGCAAGGATTGAACCATAATCGGCAATTGCATTCAGTTTCTTAGCTGCTTGTATCATCTTATGGAAAGATACGGCAGAAATATCAAGAGTCTTACCCAGCATATCATAATCCAGGTCATCATATGTGCGCTTCTTACGAACATTCGGAGACATACCGATAGAGTGAAGTACAAAATCAATAGGACCGCCCAATACTTCCATGGAGCGTTTGAATACATTTTCCAAATCTTCTACGCTGGTTGCGTCAGCAGGGATAACTTCACACTGCAATTTATCTGCCAGTGCAGAAACTTCGCCCATGCGAACTGCTACCGGAGTGTTTGACAAGGTGATTGTTGCACCTTCTTCTACAGCTTTTTCAGCTACTTTCCAGGCAATGGACTGCTCATTCAGAGCACCGAAAATAATGCCTCTTTTTCCTTTCAACAAATTGTAACTCATACCTATAATATTAAAGTTTGCGAGGTTTCAGCAGGTAAGCCAACAAGGTATTACTTTTGTGTACCTTTCCCCGTCGACTTGTATCTTATCACCTCGTTTACTGTTTTTTGAGGCCGCAAAGATAGTGCAAATTGAACGCAAAGCAAAAATAAGCTCGCTTATTTTTGCTTTGCTGAAATGCCGCCTATCTTATTTAAAGATATGAACTTTCTGCATAAAAAACCCGAAAGTGTGCAAAGAAAAGGCCAAAACCACAAAAAATCCACCTAAACCAACAAATTGTGCACATGGTTTCAGCTAAAGCCCGATACATTTGCAAACGGTAATTAAGAGGTTTTTTCATAATATTTATTTAAGGTTAGAATTAGGTTAACTTATTATTTCTTTCGCAAACCACTCGGGAGAGCCGTTTGCGGGAGGATAATAAAAATGAAGAGTTGGAAATTGAAGAAACCTGTTAATCCGCAACGAATAACTTATAAAGAATAACTTATAACTAAAATATAGTATCACGGATGAACACATTTGTCAAAAAACTATTGGTGCTAACAGCGCTATCCCTTCCGTTATTACCTGTACAGAACACGGTAAACGCCCAAAACGGAAACTATATAGATGAAAGTATCTATGAGAATTTACCTTTCGATATGCCGAAAGTAGAACAACCTGCTTTTCCGGATTATACAGTCAATATTATAGACTTTGGAGCAAAAGGAGATGGTATCGTATTGAATACCAAGGCCATCAACGATGCCATCAAGGCGGTAAATGCCAAAGGTGGTGGTAAGGTAGTCATCCCCGAAGGTTTATGGCTGACCGGTCCTATCGAATTGTTGAGCAATGTCAATCTGTATACGGAAATGAATGCTCTGATACTGTTTACTGATGATTTTGAAGCTTATCCTATTATTGAAACTTCTTTCGAAGGATTAAATACACGTCGTTGTCAATCTCCTATTTCCGCCTGGAATGCAGAAAACATAGCCATTACAGGAAATGGTGTATTCGATGGTTCAGGTGATAGCTGGCGCCCGGTAAAGAAGGGTAAACTAACTTCCAGTCAATGGAATAGCCTGGTTAGTTCGGGTGGAGTAGTCGATGAAGCAGGTAGTATCTGGTATCCTACTGCAGGTGCACTGAAAGGCGCCATGGCTACCAAGGACTTCAATAATCCCGAAGGTATCGAAACAGATGAAGAATGGAATGAGATTCGTCCATGGTTGCGTCCGGTATTACTGAATATCGTTAAGAGCAAAAAGGTTTTATTGGAAGGTGTTACTTTCAAAAACTCTCCCAGCTGGTGTCTGCATCCGCTATCCTGCGAACATATCACCATCCATAATGTGAAGGTATTCAATCCCTGGTATTCCCAGAACGGAGATGCGCTGGACTTGGAATCATGCAAGAATGCATTGATCATCAACAATATCTTTGATGCCGGTGACGATGCTATTTGTATTAAGTCGGGAAAAGACGAAGACGGTCGCAAACGTGGCGAGCCTTGCCAGAATGTGATTGTTAAGAATAATACCGTATTGCATGGTCACGGTGGTTTCGTCGTAGGAAGTGAAATGTCCGGTGGTGTAAAGAATGTCTATGTAACTGACTGTACATTCCTCGGCACAGACGTAGGTTTGCGTTTCAAGAGTACTCGTGGACGCGGCGGTGTAGTGGAAGGCATCTACATCCACAATATCAATATGATTGACATTCCTCACGAAGCACTGTTGTTCGACCTTTTCTATGGAGGTAAAGGTGCGGGAGAAGAATCAGAAGAGGATCTGGAAGGAAGAATGAAATCATCTATTCCGGCTGTTACAGAGGAGACTCCTGCTTTCCGTGATATTCACATTACGAATGTTACTTGTAAAGGTGCCGGACGTGCCATGTTCTTCAATGGCTTGCCCGAAATGCCTATCCGCAATGTACATGTAAAAGACGTTGTAGTTACAGATGCCAAACAAGGTATCGTCATCAGTCAGGCTGAAAATGTGTCTATCGAAAATGTAAAGATAGAGACTAAAGGTACACCTTTGCAGGTACAGAAAGCCAAAGGCCTGAAAGTAAACGGAAAGACATACAATAACTCTGCGGCTAAAGCTCTGAATATAGATTTATAACCAGGTATGTATAATACCGTATGAAGAAGAAAGTAATCATACTAGTCGCTCTGTGCTGTCTGTTTATCCAAGCAGCACAGGGCGATACTCTTTTCATAACGGACCTTCGCACGGAGCAACTTACTAATCCTTTAGGTCTGGACACCCCACAGCCCCGTTTCAGCTGGCGTATCGGGAGTGAGAAACGCAACATAATACAGACAACCTATCGTTTGCTGGTTGCATCTTCTCCGGAACTCCTGAATGAGAATCAGGCGGATGTGTGGGATACGGGAGAAGTATGTTCTGACACATCCATCTGGATAAACTACCAGGGACTTCCCCTGCAACCCAACAAACGCTACTACTGGAAAGTATGGGTAAAAACCAACACCGATGAGAGTACCTGGAGCGAAACTGCATTCTGGGGAATGGGGTTGATGGGAGAAACCCATTGGAAAGGACGCTGGATAGGCGTTGACCGTCCTATGTCCTGGGATAGTGAAACGATGTTTTCACGCCTGTCCGCCCGGTACGTACGCAAAGAATTCAAACTCAATAAAACAATAAAGGAAGCTACCCTGCACATCAGTGGGTTAGGAGTTTACGAATGCCTCATCAATGGAAAACGAGTGGGTGACCTGGCACTGGCACCCGCCCCCACAGATTACCGGAAGACCGTATTTTATAACAGCTATGACGTAACGGAACTGCTCCGTTCCGAAGCTGACAATGCCATAGGTATCACTCTGGGTAATGGTCGTTATCACTTTATGCGCCAGCATTACCGCACATACAAAATCCAGAATTTCGGTTATCCCAAAGTGCGGATGAACCTGATAGTGGAATATACAGACGGCAGCAGGCAAACAGTCGATACGAATACGGACTGGAAACTGACAGCCGATGGCCCCATCCTCAGCAACAACGAATTTGATGGTGAAGAATATGATGCACGTAAAGAATTGGGCAGATGGTCTGAGCCCGGTTATGATGATAGCCGCTGGATGCAAGCAGAGCGTGTTTCTATTCCTTCCGGTTACCCCAAAGGACAAATAATGCCAGGCATCAAGGTAGTAGAAAGAATCCACCCTGAAACCATCCGCAAATCTGCCAAAGGATATATCCTCGATATGGGACAAAACATGGTAGGCTGGGTACGCATTCAGGTCAAAGGACAAGCCGGTGACTCTGTACGTCTTCGTTTTGCAGAAACCTTGCAGGAGAACGGTGAACTCTATACCGCCAATTTACGGGATGCTCAAGCAACCGACCTTTATATTTTAAAAGGCGAAGGGACTGAAGAATGGGCTCCCCGCTTTGTTTATCATGGCTTCCGGTATGTGGAAGTCAGCGAATTTCCGGGTACTCCTACCCTTACCAATTTCGTGGGGGAAGTAGTAAATGATAATATGCCCCTTACCGGAACATTCGAATGTGACAATCCTGTTCTGAACCAACTGGTGAAAAATGCTTTCTGGGGAATCCGTGGTAATTACAAAGGGATGCCACTCGACTGCCCCCAACGGGATGAACGCCAACCTTGGCTGGGCGATCGTACCACCGGAGCATTAGGAGAAAGCTTCCTGATGGAAAACGGACCGTTATATGCCAAGTGGATGGATGATATCCGCGATGCACAGCGAATAGATGGATGTATCCCCGATGTGGTTCCGGCATACTATTACTACTATACGGATAACGTAACCTGGCCATCAGCTTTCATACTGATCAGTAATATGTTGTATGAACAATACGGAAATACGGAACCTATCTGCAAGCACTATCCCGGTATGAAATTATGGATGGACCATATACGTACGGAATTTATGGATCAATCGTATATTATCACCCATGATCGTTACGGAGACTGGTGTCTTCCTCCCGAAGCTCCCGAACTGATTCACTCCAAAGATCCGGCACGCATCACTGACGGAAAATTAATAGCTACCGCTTATTATTACAAGTTGCTGCAATACATGATAAAGTTTGCACAGTTACAGCTGGACATGCCTTGCAGGGATGATAGATTCGAAGCGTTACATCGTCAACAGTTAGAACAAGATATCCGGGAATATCAGACACTGGCAGAGAAAGTAAAAGAAGGTTTTAACAAGACTTTCTGGAACAGTGAGAAGCGATATTATAGCAATAACACCGTAACAGCTAATCTACTCCCATTGGCATTCGACATGATACCGGATGCGGAAAAAGAGACTGTGACCCGACAGATCATTCACAAAACAGTCGATTATTACAACGCCACCATTCAATGCGGGGTCATCGGCGTGCAATGGTTGATGAGGGAACTTGTAAGAATGGGACGCACGGATGTGGCATACGTTCTGGCTACCCATACTCAATACCCCGGATGGGGATATATGGTTGCCAACGGAGCCACCACTATCTGGGAACTGTGGAATGGGAATACAGCCGACCCGACCATGAACAGTGGTAATCACGTCATGTTGTTGGGTGACTTACTTCCTTACTGTTATCAACATCTGGCTGGTATCCGGAGTGCTGCTCCCGGTTTTAAAGAAATAGATATGAAGCCTGCCTTTGAACTGGAAGAAGTGGGGTATATTCGCGCTTCCCATATCACGCCTTACGGGAAAGTAATCAGTAACTGGTCGCAAACAGATACTGGATTTTCCTGGGAAATCAGTGTGCCAGCTAATAGTACAGCCACAATCTGGTTACCCAATGAAGATACGAAAGCCATAAAAGAAAACAATAAATCCCTGAAACAAACCGAAGGATTGCAAGTGCTCCGCCAGGAAAACGGATATACTGTTTGTAAGATAGGTTCAGGAAACTACAATTTCCTGATAGAGAAAAACATCTCATACGGAAAAGGGAGAAAAGGGATTATTGAAGATGCATTTATCTGCCGGAAACCACCTTTCCCCGAAAGTCACGCCGCAACAATAGTAGAAGGACGGCACGGGATAGTAGCAGCCTGGTTTGGCGGAACAAAAGAGAAGAACCCCGATTGCTGCATTTGGGTGAGCCGCAAGACCCGGACAGGATGGACGGAACCACAAATGGTAGCAGATGGTGTACTGAATGGTACAAAGTATGCTTGCTGGAATCCCGTATTGACTGAAACCCCGAAAGGAGAACTGCAACTTTACTATAAAATAGGCGTCAATGTGGCCGGATGGAGCGGCCATGTCATAACCTCTAAAGACGGTGGAAAAACATGGAGTAGTTCCAGAGCATTGCCCGAAGGTTTCCTCGGACCTATCAAGAACAGACCTGTATGGATAGGGAAGCGAATGATTTGCCCCAGCAGTACGGAAGATGAGAATGGTTGGCGCATTCACTTTGAAATCAGCGACGATGAAGGAAGAACCTGGCGAACAACAGGCCCGATACCGGCTTCTGAAATCGTGGAAACGGAGAAAGTGAAGTTCAGCAATCCGAAACAGAAAACAATACAAGTGATTCAGCCCACTATCCTGGTACATCAGGATGGGAAACTACAGGCTTTATGCCGCACTCAGAATAATGGTTCGGTTGCCACAAGTTGGAGCAATGACAACGGAGAGACATGGAGTGAAATTACATTTATAGATTTACCCAATAACAATTCCGGAATAGATGGAATCACGCTAAAAGATGGCCGCCATTTATTGGTGTACAATCATTACCGTTATATCAAAGGAAAGCGAAAAGAACGCACCCCTATCAATGTAGCCATCAGTAACGATGGACTTCATTGGAAAGCAGCAACTATTTTGGAGGATTCTCCTATCAATCAATACTCTTATCCCTCGGTCATACAAGGCAAAGACGGGAAAGTACACATTGTATATACTTGGAGAAGGCAACGCATCAAATATGCCTGCCTTGATCCACAACAATTGGAAGTCACCTCATTTGAGGAAGCTGATTGGCAAGAATAACCCCCAAAGCTGATAGTATTTATATCAAAATAAAAAAGGATTTACGCGAGGTTTGCACTAATTTTGTAGCAAATTAGTTATATACTTAAAAACCATGAAGAAGAAAATCTTTACAGCATTGCTATTATTGTGTACTCTCTCGGTAGCAGCAGAGGCACAAGAGACAGAAAAGAGTTTTACAGTGGAAGTAAGCAACACCTGGAACAAGGCAAAAGCAGACGAACCGGTAGTGATCAAACTGAGTGAAATCAATCCCCAGTTTCGTGTACGCTCGGCTGTTGTCATGAACGGTAATGAAGAAATCCCCTCGCAACTGGATGACCTGAACGGCGACCGCCGCCCGGACGAACTGGCATTCCTCGTCGACCTGCCTGCCAAAGGTAAAAAAACGCTGACCGTTACCTTGTCTTCCGCCAAAAGCGACAAGACTTATCCGGCCCGCGTATATGCAGAAATGCTGGTCAGCGACAAAAGAGGAAAACATGTGCCTGTGCAGTCGGTAACCATCCCGGGCACCAGCAACATTTACAACCAGATGCACCACCATGGTCCGGCTTTCGAATCCGAACTGGTGGCATACCGTCTGTATTTCGACCACAAACAGACTGTTGACATCTATGGTAAATTCAACAAAGGTTTTGAAATCAAAGAATCACAATTCTACCCAACCGACGAACAACTGGCACGCGGCTTTGGTGATGATGTCCTCATGGTAGGAGGCAGTTGTGGTGTAGGTGCACTGAAAGGTTGGGACGGCAAAAAAGCTACCCATATCACCCCCGTTGCCACACTCACTGAGCGTATCATCGCCTATGGCCCGGTGCGCACGATCTCCGAAATTGAAGTAGCCGACTGGCAGTATCAGGGCTCGGAACTGAATATGACGAACCGCTATACCCTTTACGGCGGACACCGCGATGTATTCGTAGAAACATTCTTTGAAGAACCGTTGAAGGACGAAGTCTTCTGCACAGGTGTGGTAGACATCAAAGGTTCCGTATCTTACTCCGACCACAGAGGTCTGATAGGTTGCTGGGGAACTGACTGGCCGGTGAATGACACCGTAAAGTATGCCAAAGAAACCGTAGGCCTTGCCACATACATCCCCCAGAAATATGTAAAGGATGAAGTGAAAGATAAAGCTAATTATCTGTACACCATCAGCGCCAAAGGTAACAACTATTTCACGCACAACATCACTTTTACTTCCATGAAGGAAACCTTCGGATATAAAACACCCGAAGATTGGTTTGCCTACATCCGCGAATGGAAGGACGAGCTGGAACATCCGGCAGTGGTGAAAGTGAAAAAGTGATAAATAACCAATCACTAATAACTAATCACTAAAAACATGAAAGCAAGAAAGACCCTAATGAGTCTCTGTCTGTTGCTCGCCTTGCCACTGGCGGCACAGCAAAAGAACTATGTTTCCGAAGTATGGGTAGCCGACCAAGGAAACGGTAAGTACAAGAACCCGGTACTCTATGCAGACTATTCCGACCCGGATGCCTACCGTGTAGGAGATGATTTCTACATGACATCTTCCAGTTTCAACTGTCTGCCCGGACTTCAGATACTTCACTCCAAAGATTTGGTGAACTGGAGTATCATTGGTGCTGCCGTACCCTATGCACTGCCACCTATTGAAACTCCCGAACGTCCCGAACACGGTAACCGCGTATGGGCGCCCGCTATCCGTCATCACAACGGGGAGTTTTACATCTTCTGGGGAGACCCCGATCAGGGTGCTTTCATGGTGAAAGCCAAAGACCCGAAAGGTCCATGGAGCGAGCCTGTACTGGTGAAGCCGGGAAAAGGTATCATCGACACTTGCCCATTCTGGGACGAGGACGGTAAAGTATACATGGTACACGCTTATGCAGGCAGCCGCGCCGAATTGAAAAGCGTGATTACCATCTGCGAACTGAATGCCGAGGCAACTAAAGCCATCACCCCGTCGCGCATTGTATTCGACGGTCATGAAGCACACCAGACTTGTGAAGGTCCGAAGTTCTACAAACGTAACGGATATTATTATATCTTCCATCCGGCAGGCGGCGTACCCACAGGCTGGCAGGTAGTACTGCGTTCCAAGAACGTATACGGCCCGTACGAATGGAAAACAGTGCTGGCACAAGGTGATAGCCCTGTCAACGGTCCTCACCAAGGTGCATGGGTAGATACTCCGACCGGAGAAGACTGGTTCCTGCACTTCCAGGATGTAGGCGCTTATGGCCGCTTGGTACATCTGCAACCTATGAAGTGGGTAAATGACTGGCCCGTAATCGGCATTGATAAAGACGGTGACGGTTGTGGTGAACCTGTAATGACTTACAAGAAACCGAATGTAGGCAAGACATATCCTATCTGTACTCCGCAGGAAAGTGACGAATTTGATGGATACACTTTGTCACCACAGTGGCAATGGCATGCCAATATCAATGAGAAATGGGCATATTACGCCGGTGATCAGAGCATGGTCCGTCTTTATTCTTATCCCGTTGTAAAGGAATACAAGAACCTGTTTGATGTAGCCAATCTGCTATTACAAAAAGCTCCTGCGCCTAATTTCACCGCTACTATGAAGCTGACCTTCAAACCGGTAGAGAAATATAAAGGTGAACGTACCGGACTGGTAGTAATGGGTATGGATTACGCCGGATTGATCCTTGAGAATACGGATAAAGGTCTGGTACTCTCACAAGTATCCTGCCTGAAAGCTGACAAGGGCACACCGGAAGAAGTAAACGGTACGGTAGACCTGACTGATAACACAATTTACCTGAAAGTAAAATTCACCAGCGACGGCAAAAAGATTTCCAAGAGCGAAGGCGGACACGACCTGTTGGTAATGTGCGACTTCAGTTACAGCCTCGACGGTAAGAAATACCAGTCACTTGGCAAACCCTTCCAGGCAAGAGAAGGTAAATGGATCGGCGTTAAGGTAGGTACTTTCTGTACACGTCCGGCAATTACGACCAATGATGGCGGTTGGTCGGATGTAGACTGGTTCCGTATCACAAAGAAATAATAATCGGCTCTTTAGCTAATCAATCTATTCCTCCTTATTGAAACTTTGTTTTCAGTAAGGAGGAATTTTCATTTCCACTCTGTTTTACATTCATCGCAATCTATACCACAATGCTTATATAGCTAATTATCAAAGCCTTGCATTTACATTCCATTTACAACATAATGTAACGGCTTTTACCGCAGGATGTAACGGCTTTTACTCCGGGATGTAACGCTCTTTACCCCGGGATGTAACGACCTTTACCTCGGTATGTAAATGGAGTTACCATGTGGGGTTAACAAAGTTATACTGTAAGGTAACCTAAGTTCCCCTGCAAGGTTACCGTCTTTTGATCTGTATCAACAGATTGTTTGAACGAAATGTCGTATCTTTGTGTTCATTAAAGAAAAAGAAGTATGAAGAAATTAGTAATATTCGATTTAGACGGAACCCTACTAAACACCATCGCCGATTTGGCACAAAGTACAAACCATGCATTAGCAACATTAGGATATCCCACCCACAAAGAAGAAGAGTACAACTTTATGGTTGGCAACGGCATCAATAAGCTGTTTGAACGCGCTTTGCCCGAAGGGGAGAAAACGGAAGAGAATGTTTTGCGTGTACGGAAAGAATTTGTCCCTTATTACGACCAACATAATGCCGACAAGAGTTGTCCTTACCCCGGCATTACGGAACTTTTGGACGAACTGCAAGCCAAAGGTTTGCAAGTGGCCGTTGCTTCAAACAAGTACCAAGCGGCTACCGAAAAACTTATTGCCCACTATTTCCCCAATATCCGCTTTACCGCTGTATTCGGCCAACGTGAAGGTGTCAATGTGAAACCTGACCCTACCGTGGTATATGACATACTGAAGATAGCACAGATTTCCAAAGAAGATGTTCTCTACGTAGGAGATTCCGGTGTGGATATGCAGACTGCCATTCATGCGGAAGTAACTTCCTGCGGTGTAACCTGGGGATTCCGCCCGCGTGCCGAACTGGAAACTTTCCACCCGAATTATATTATAGATAAGGCTGAAGAGGTTTTGGAAATAGTTTTTAGATAAGAGGGGAGCTATATTCGTTTCGGACGGGTTATGAATAAAATAGGTACGCGGACTACGCGGACAAGGCGGACGAACGCGGAGTAAGACTGCCCTTCGGTATGCAAGTAATTTTTCATCCGCAGATGACGCAGATAACACAGTTTTTTTAAAGCTGCGCTATGTTTAGCGGAAGATTAAAAAGGAATCGGCGTTATCTGCATCACCTGCGGATGAAAAATAAAAGTCCGCGTTCGTCCGCCTTGTCCGTGTCGTCCGCGTATCTATTGATTCATTACTTTTCCGTATTGCGTCATTTTTACTCCTTTTTAGCCAATTATTACCCCTCAGAATGCCTTAAACTGCCTAACATTGCAATCGAAATACCAAAAATGAAAAACAATGATAAAGAAATGGTTATTAGCATGCTTCACAGTTGTTTGTGCCGGAACTAATCTACAGGCACAGCAAGAAGATCAAACCCTCAAACTATGGTACGACAAACCCGCCACACAATGGGTGGAAGCTCTGCCATTAGGTAACGGACGTATAGGCGCCATGGTTTTCGGCGATCCGGTACACGAACAGTTCCAGTTGAACGAAGAAACCGTGTGGGGCGGTTCTCCCCACAACAATACCAACCCCAAAGCTAAAGATGCCCTGCCTCGTATCCGCCAGCTCATCTTCGAAGGTAAGAACAAAGAAGCACAAGAGCTTTGCGGCCCTACCATTTGCTCGCAATCAGCCAATGGAATGCCTTATCAGACAGTAGGTTCACTGCATCTGGACTTCGACGGTATCAATGAATACAATGACTATTACCGCGATCTGGATATAGAAAAGGCAATTGCTACCACCCGCTTCACAGCCAATGGTGTGACTTATACGCGAGAAGCCTACACCTCCTTCCCTGATCAGGTATTAGTGATCCGGCTGACGGCTTCACAAAAGAAAAGTATCTCATTCACAGCCCAATATAGCACTCCTTATAAAAGTGGTGTGGTACGCTGTATCTCCCCCCGCAAGGAATTGCAACTGAATGGAAAAGCCAACGATCATGAAGGCATCGAAGGAAAAGTAGAATTTACCACACTTACCCGTATAGAAAACAACGGTGGAAAGTTGGAAATACTATCAGACAGCACTCTACAGGTAAAAGACGCGAACAGTGTTGTACTGTATGTTTCCATCGGAACCAACTTCGTGAATTATAAAGACGTTTCGGGTGATGCCCTCAATAGCGCACAACAGTATCTGAAACAGGTTAATAAGAACTACACAAAGAGTAAGACTTCACATATCAATGCATACCAGAAATACTTCAACCGTGTATCTCTGAACTTGGGAAGTAATGCTCAGATCAATAAGCCGACGGATGTACGTGTAAAAGAGTTCAGCAGTAGTTTCGATCCGCAGATGGCTGCCTTGTACTTCCAATTCGGACGTTACCTCTTAATATGCAGTTCTCAACCGGGTGGACAGGCTGCCAACCTGCAGGGTATCTGGAACTACCAACTGCGTGCTCCCTGGGATGGCAAATATACCACTGACATCAACGTTGAAATGAACTATTGGCCAGCCGAAAGCACTTCTCTGCCCGAAATGCACGAACCTTTCCTGCAATTAGTGAAAGAAGTAGCCGTACAAGGACGTGAAAGTGCAGCCATGTACGGTTGTCGCGGCTGGACGCTGCATCACAACACAGACATCTGGCGTAGTACAGGTGCTGTCGATGGATCGAGTTATGGCGTATGGCCTACCTGTAATGCCTGGTTCTGCCAGCATCTTTGGGACCGGTATCTATTCTCCGGTGATAAGAACTACCTCTCCGAAGCATATCCTTTGATGCGCGGGGCCTGTGAGTTCTACCTCGACTTTTTGGTACGCGAACCGGAAAACAACTGGTTGGTAGTTGCCCCCTCCTACTCTCCGGAAAATAGTCCTGCAGTAAATGGACAACGCACATTTGTCGTTGTTGCCGGTACCACTATGGACAATCAGATGGTTTACGATCTTTTCTACAACACCATTGCCGCAGCCAAGCTAATGAACGAAACAACCGCTTTCACCGACAGTCTGCAGACTGTTGTCGACAATTTAGCACCGATGCAGGTAGGCCGTTGGGGACAATTACAGGAGTGGATGCACGATTGGGATAATCCTAAAGATCGTCACCGCCATATTTCCCATCTCTGGGGGCTGTATCCGGGACGCCAGATCAGCGCCTATCATTCCCCTGTCCTGTTTGAAGCAGCCAAGAAGTCTTTGATTGGACGTGGTGACCATTCTACGGGCTGGTCGATGGGCTGGAAAGTTTGCTTATGGGCCCGTCTGCTGGATGGTAACCATGCTTATAAACTGATTACAGACCAACTTCACCCCACCACTGACGAAAAGGGGCAAAATGGTGGCACCTATCCAAACTTGTTCGATGCCCACCCACCTTTCCAGATTGACGGTAACTTTGGCTGTGCTGCCGGTATTGCCGAAATGCTGGTTCAAAGCCATGACGGTGCTATCCATCTTCTTCCTGCTCTCCCTGACGTATGGAAAGAGGGAACGCTGAAAGGTATCCGTTGCCGTGGTGGATTTACTGTGAATGAAATGAAGTGGGAAAACGGTAAGTTACAAACCGCCGTTATAACCTCCAATATTGGTGGCACACTCCGTATCCGCACTCAGACTCCCTTGTATTTGAATGGGGAAAAATTGAGTCCAACTACGCAAGAAGTGTCCGACAACCCGCTTTTGCAATCACAGAGCATCCGCAAGCCATTAATTGCCGCTAATGCTCCAATTTGCATACTGGAATATGCACAGACTTATGTCTATGACATTGAAACAAGTGCAGGCAAAGAGTACATTCTGACATCAAAAGAACAATAAAATAAATAGTTATCAAAAACATAGAGATAGCGACTTAAGTGAGCCGTTCATATGTTAAAGTGTCAAGAGGGGAACAATAAATTCCCCTCTTTTCTGTTATATAACATCATATAGGTTATTCACAAAAGCATATTAGACAGCAAATAACAAAAAATACCACCCTAAAAACAGATATTACACATTTATCTTTTTACATCCATATACATTTGCAGCAAAGAATTAACAGTGTGCACGAACACACTAACGAAAAAAATCATACTTAATTAATAACATGCAAAGAATGTCTAACAAGATGAAAAACATGCGCGCCGCGCTACTATTCTTTTTAGTAGCCGTGATATCGCTTAGCGTATCAGCGCAAAATGTAACCGTAACAGGTACTGTGACAGACAAGACGGGAGAAACCGTTATCGGTGCTTCCGTAGTACAGAAAGGAAATACCAGCAACGGTACTATTACCGATATCGATGGTAATTTCTCCCTTAGTGTTCCTGCCAATGCCACATTAGTATTTTCTTATGTGGGAATGACACCTCAGGAAATAGCCCTAAAAGGCAAAACAAAAATCAATGTTGTAATGGAAGACGATGCCCAGGCTTTGGAAGAAGTCGTGGTTATTGGTTACGGTACGGCTAAGAAGAAAGACTTGACTGGTGCGGTCAGCACGGTGAAAGGCTCTGATTTGGCAAAAGTCCCTGTTACCAATGCTGCTGAAGCTTTGACTGGTAAATTAGCGGGTGTGCAAATTACCACCTCCGACGGTTCTCCAGATGCAGAAATGATTATCAAAGTTCGTGGTGGTGGTTCAATTACCGGTGATAGCTCTCCTCTTTATATTGTGGACGGTTTCCCTGTATCAAACATGAGTGATATTGCACCATCTGATATCGAAGACATCACTGTATTGAAAGATGCTGCCTCTACAGCTATCTATGGTGCACAAGGTGCAAATGGTGTAATCTTAATCACCACCAAAGGAGCCAAAGGAGGAAAAACTACAGTTAGCTATAATGGTTATGTACAAGGTAAAAATATCCGTAATACTCTTGATGTAATGGATCCCTACCAGTTTGTTATGTACAATTATGAACGACAAGCACTCAGAGGCAGCTCCTCAATTAAGAGTTTTGAAGAACGTTATGGTGCATACGGCGACTTAGACTTGTATCAATATCAAAAAGGACATAACTGGCAAGAAGAAATGTTTGGTAATAAAGACCTTTCTCAATCACACAACATTAGCGTAACAGGTGGTAGTGATAAGACCAGATTCACATTAAGTGGTACCTACGCTAATGATAACAGCTTGATGGAAGGTAATGGATACAGACGTTACAACATGAATTTTAAACTAAAACATGAACTGTACAAGAACTTGAATCTGGATTTCGGTGTACGTTTAGCTGATACTGAGACACAAGGTGTAGGTACCGGTGGTGGAACCTATAAGATTCGTTCTTACGATGCTTTAATGAAAGCTCCAGTTTATGGTTTATATGATCAAATTGATATAGACCCAAGTACTTTACCTGAAGACGAATATCAAGAATATGTAAATGCTACACGCACTTTGAAAGACCAGGTTAACGACTACTGGAGAAGAAAGAATGAGCGCCGTTACAATTTCAATGCTGCAATCACTTGGGATATTACTAAGCATTTCAGTTATCGTGCCGAAGGCGGTTATGATTACACATTCAACCAACAGAAAGACTGGTATGGACCGAAAAGTAACAAAGCTGTGCAAGACGGTGGTGAACTTCCTATGGGAGAATGGTCTAAAAAGGATTCTTGGAAGTTGCGTGGAGCACATACCCTGACATGGAAACAAAATTTCTCTAAGATTCACGATGTAAATATCATGTTAGGACAAGAGTATGTTGCTTCCAATAGCGAAAGTAATAATATGATTGGTAAATTCTTCCAAGAAGATATCTCACCTGAGAAGATGTTTGCAAGTATGGCAAACAATTCTAAAGCAACCGGTGCCCAAACAATATCTTCAACTCTTGGCCAAGAAGACAGAACCGTCTCTTTCTTTGGACGTGCTAATTATAGCCTGTATGACAGATACCTACTGACAGTAACAATGCGTGCCGATGGTTCTTCCAAGTTTTCCAGAGGTAATCGTTGGGGCTACTTCCCTGCTGCTGCATTAGCATGGCGCATTGCAGAAGAGCCTTTCATGGAAGTAACGAAAGATTGGTTATCAAACTTGAAGCTTCGCTTCTCTTATGGTACAGCTGGTAATAACCGTATTGGTAATGCTATGTATGAAACAACGTATAAAGCATACGACGGAACCAAATACTACGGACAAGGAGGAGAACAGAATCCTCACTATACATTAAATAACAATCAGTTAGCTAATGCTAATTTGAAATGGGAAACAACTATCACACGTAACGTTGGTTTGGATTTTGGTTTCTTCAACGAAAGACTCTCCGGTAGTATTGACTATTATTGGAATACTGTAAAAGATTTGTTAATAGAATTACCTATTACTGCTATTGGTTATACTACAATGCAGCAAAATCTTGGGCAAACATCCAATAAAGGTATTGAATTATCTTTAAATGCATCTATCCTTCAAAAGAAAGACTATTCTTTGAATTTCAATTTCAACATTGGATTCAATAAAAATAAAGTTGATAAGTTAGCTGATGGAATGAACTCTATGTCATTCAACTCCGGTGCATTCTCTTCAGATATGCGTGGTCAGGATGATTATCGTGTAATCGTAGGTCAGCCTTTAGGACTTGTATGGGGATTTGTATATGATGGAGTATATGGTGTAGATGATTTTGTAACCTATACGGATGCTGCCGGAAAAACACAATTCCAATTCGACCAATCAGGTAATTACATTCTTAAGGAAGGGGTAACAGACAACACCTATATGACCGCCAGTTCTTATGGTGGTTTACGTCCTGGCGCCATGAAATTAAAAGATTTGGATGGTGATGGTAAGATCACAGAAGATAAAGACCGTACAATCATTGGTAAAACCCAACCCAAATTTACTGGTGGCTTTGGTTTGAATGCAACTTATAAATGGTTTGATTTTGCAGCAAATTTCAACTTTGTTGTTGGCAACGATGTCTACAATATGGATAAAATGGTATCTTCCCAGTCCTATCGAAATACTTACGCAAATTTGCGTGCAGACATGGCACCTGTTACCTTAGGAGGTAAAGCTTGGACTTATCTAGATCGTGCAACAGGCACTATTGTTACAGACTACGAAACTTTAAAAAGTATGAATGCCAATGCTACATACTGGTCGGGTACTACAATGTCTGACAATAATCCTGTACCAACATCTTGGGCCGTAGAAGATGGATCATTCCTGCGTCTGCAAAACCTGACAGTAGGTTTCACTATGCCTAAAGAATGGACTAAAAAATTTGCTTGCAGCCAACTTCGTCTGTATTGCACTTTGAATAATGTATTTTGCCTAACCAAGTACGAAGGTTATGACCCAGAAGTCAGCACTGCTATCCGTAACAGTAAAACAAGCGGCTTGACTCCGGGAGCAGATTTCTCTGCATATCCTAAATCATTCTCTTGGACCGCAGGTGTAAATATTACATTTTAATTGATTAAATAAGATAGAAAATGAAAAAGAAATTCTTATATATAGCAGCCTTAGTTGCCGGAATGTGTTTCACAACTTCCTGTGAAGACATGTTGGATACTAAATCCCTTTCTACCGACAATATGGAGTATCTCTGCTCCAACCCCACCGATGCCCGTAAAATGGTAGCTCACGTCTACTCATTCTTCTGCGAGGATACTTATACTTCACGTATGAGTACCAACTGGATGCAAAATACAGATATTGAAATAGGTTTCATCACAAAAGCTCAATCAGCAAATACAGACCGCCGTGGTGTCTGGTGTTTGAATATAAAACAATTCAATGACATTAAAAACTGCTGGGATAATAGTTTAAAAGCTATAGATTTTGCAAACCAATGTATTCAAGGTATTGAAAATAGTGAAATGTATCAAGCAGGTAACAAAGACATGAAACAACTCCATGGAGAGGCTTACTGCTTACGTGCATATTGGTATTGGTTAATGTGTAATTTCTGGGGAGACGTTCCGTTTGCAACAACTCCGACTACTGCCGAAGATATGCACAATGACCCACGTACTGATAAAAACATTATTTACTCTCACCTTATTCAAGACCTTATCAATGTTGAAGAGGAAATGCAGTGGAGTGATGCCTTGACAGTAGAATACATGAATCGTGATTTCGCTCTTGGTTTTATCGTGAAGCTGGCTATGTTCCGCGCCGGATACTCTATGCAGGCTAATGGTACAATGGCTCGTTGTACACAAACTGGTGAGGAATATACAGTAACATACACCAATGAAAATGGAGTAGAAGCAACTGCAAGTAGTGCAGACGATTATTATAAAGTAGCCAGAGCATACGCCCTTAAACTGATTAAACTGAAAGATCGTAGTCTGAATACAAATTATAAAGAAATCTTCGATAATCAAATAAATGGCTGTAATCCGGGTAACAGTGATGTATTATTTGAAATGGGATTTGTCCCCAATTCTGGTGGTGATATAGGCTGGTGTCATGGCTTAAGTGTTGTTGATGGTTCAAAAGGTGCTGGTACAACATACACAAACTTGACCCCAAGCTATGCTTGTTCTTTCGACCCACAAGATCAACGTTTACCGGTTACTTGTGTAAACTATCGTTGGTTATATGATGAAAAACAAGCAGTTGTAGACGGTTGGGGTGTTCAGCCTGCTAAATGGTGTCGTTTGGACATGAAAACATCTGTAGCAAGCAAAGGTACAGGTATCAACTGGCCTATACTCCGTTATGCCGATGTATTATTATTACTGGCAGAAGCTGAAAATGAAATAAATAACGGACCTACAGCAACTGCGAAAGAAATGTTGGAACGCGTACGTGAACGTGCTTTCATTAATGCAAGTAATAAGTCTGAAATGGTAGATAACTATATCAATGCTTTAGGAAATTATGATGCTTTCAAAAAAGCTATTATTGACGAGCGTGGTTGGGAATTCGGAGGCGAAAACATCCGTAAATTCGATTTAATTCGTTGGAACTATTATAGTGATGCCATTGTAAATACCATCGAATGGATGCGTAATGTAGCAATGAATTATAATCAAGTGGAAATTGTAAACAATGAATTTATTTATAATTCCAAAAAAGAAATAGAAAATATGCCGATAGCTGCACGCTTGTATTATAATTATACAAATGGACGTGTAGTCTTTGAAAATGATTATTTTACTTATCGTGATCAATCAAGTAGTACGTATAGTACAGCTACAACACTAAGTGACGGTGATATTAAAACTCCTAATGCCACTTTCGAAGGTTTGAAACGTGTAGGATTTGCTGATAGCTTTATCAGCGTCAGTGCTACAAATCCTGAAACCAATGAATCATATGGTAAAGATGAAAATGGCAATGATATCAAAAAAGGTACATTGCACGAACGCGTTATGTATTCATGGCATGGTTTAACTGACGGAGCATTGATTAAAGGAACTGAAGACATCAGTAGTTTGAGAAACAAAGTAACTCCTTATGTTTTCCCCATCCCGACAGACCGTGTCGTTTCATCAAATGGTGTATTGTCTAACGATGGTTACGCTATCCGTAACAAATAAAAAGCAAAAGAATTATGAAAATAAAAATATATATAACTATGATATTGCTTGCCTTCATGGCAAGCAGTACATTCATCAGTTGTAATGATGATGATTTTGAAAATGACGCCCCCCGATTGTTCCGTCCGGTAGCCTCTTTGGAAGTTCAGAATAATAACATTGTAACTACTTGGAAAAACATTAAAGGAGCTACAGAATATCAATTGCAGTTATATCGCGTTACTTCTATTGACGACGCAGGAAACAATGTATATGAGTTGTACACTGAAGCTTCTTGTCAAGGTTCTCCTTATACATTCGAAGGCTTAAACTGGGATGAAAAATACATGGTTAAGATTAAATGTAAGGGAAGTAATATTGAATCCGAACTGTATACAACAACGGACATCAATGTTACCTATATATCTAAAATCAAGAGTCTAAAACTCATTGATAATGCAGCTCGTCTCACATGGGAAAAGGGGGGTAGCACTATTAGATTAGTAAAGGCTGTTCCCGCAACTGAAGGCTTGGAAACAATCACCAAAGAAGTTTCTGAGGCAGAATATGCAAATGGTAGTGTCGATATTACCGGATTAACTTCAGAAGTATCCTATACTATATATGCATATAGTAGTGTAGAAGAACAGAACAATGCTACATATGCCGGAAAAATGACAGGAAAAACCACTGCCCCTATTGATTTTGATGCTTTATTTGGTGCAGGCAATTGGATTGATATACGTAGTTATGACGATGTTAAAGCCGTTGACACATTGAAAACTAAAGATTTCTGGCTACAAATTACCAATGGAATGACTATCATCCTGAGAGGGGACTTTGATTACAAAGTAAACAATACGATTCAATTTGATCGTTCTGTAACGTTCAGAACAGCTGCTACTCTCGGAGGAAATGCACGTTTCGTTTCTAGTGGTGGCTTACAATGCAGCAAGAATGTTACAGTCGATAAAATTATGTTCGAGAATGTAGACTTCTATAGTGACTATGCACTTCCTGGAGGTGGTAAAGAAGTGGCAACTACAGATGATAAAGGTTTTGGAGGTCGTCAGGTTTTCAACGAAAATGGAACAAACTCTACTATAAAAGAACTTATATTTAAAGGATGTCATATAGAAGGATATCGTGCTGTCGTACGCGCTCAAGGAGATAACGATAACATCACCAACTTGACCTTTGACGGATGTACTATCAACGGCGTCGGTGACCAAGGTATAGTAACAACCAGCAATAAGAAAGCTGATTGGAAAAATGTTACATTTAAAGATTGTACCATTACGAACATTGTCATGATGGGAGACCTCCGTGCTAGCGCAAGCGAATTAACTGTTAATGTTGAAAATTGCACTTTCTGTTATGCACCTATGGAAACAACAGCCAATGCAAATACGCCTTTATTCCGTTGTGATAAAAATGCTGTTGTTATAAATATCAATAAAACTCTCTTTGGTCCTTCCATGGCTACAGAAGGAAGTGCAGGTTCCAAAATTAAAACTTATACTGCAGGAACAGCTGGTTCTCTCTTCTTGAATGCCAGTGCAGCACTGGTTTCAACAAGCCAAAGCTTTAAGACAAATTTCAAATGGACAGAACTTGGAGAGGCTAAAACGACCTACCCCATTGACGGTTTGATAGAATTGAGTTTCGACGAAAAAGCTCTGTGGCAAGGACCGGAAAAAGGTGATTACAAAATCATCGGCAATATTGGAGAATCCGGTATCGGAGCATCCAAATGGCAATAACTTATTTATAGTTTAATATAAGCAAAGAGGGAAATGTACTGCCATTTCCCTCTTTCTGTATTTTTCTAACTATATTTGAATAAAAAAACAACAGCATGAAAAAACTATTATTATATACCATCTTTGCCTGTATCTGTTTACAAGCATTCCCTCAATCTCGTAATCTCCCTTGGGAGAATGGGAAACTGCAAGTATCAGAGAACTCCCGCTACCTTCAACATACCGATGGAACTCCGTTCTTCTGGCTCGGAGATACCGGTTGGCTACTTCCCGAAAGACTGAACCGGGATGAAGCGGAATACTATCTGGAACAATGTAAACAAGCCGGTTTCAATGTAGTACAAGTACAAACAATCAATGGTGTACCTGCAATGAACTTTTATGGGCAATCCTCTATGCCGGATGGATTTGATTTCTCAAACATAGATCGTCCGGGAATATATGGTTATTGGGATCATATGGATTTCATCATTGATGCCGCCTCCCGCAGAGGAATATATATTGGCATGGTCTGCATTTGGGGTGGATTGGTAAAAAGTGGGAAAATGAACGTAGAAGAAGCCCAATCTTACGGTACTTTCCTTGCCAATCGTTACAAAGATCGTCCTAACATCATTTGGATGATTGGTGGAGATATCTACGGAAACATCAAAACAGAAGTATGGAACATGCTTGCTAACACTATCAAATCTATCGACAAGAATCATCTCATGACTTTCCATCCTTTCGGCCGGACTCTTTCTACAGAATGGTTCAATGATACCCCATGGTTGGATTTCAACATGTTCCAAAGCGGACATCGCCGATACGGACAAAGCAAAGAGGATAAAAACAGCCTGTTGCCACAAGGTACAGAAGAGGATAACTGGCGATATGTGGAGCGTAGTCTTTCCCGACGCCCATTACGTCCGGTTATTGATGGCGAGCCTTCCTATGAAGCTATTCCACAAGGCCTCCATGATCCTAAAGAAGGCTTCTGGAAAGACAATGATGTACGCAGATATGCTTATTGGTCTGTATTCGCCGGAGCATTCGGACATACATACGGGCACAGTTCCATCATGCAATTCTTAAAACCAGGAGTAAACCCGGCCTATGGTGCAACAAAGCTATGGTATGATGCACTAAAAGATCCCGGATTCAACCAGATGAAGTACCTGAAAACCTTAATACTTGCTTTCCCCTTCTATGAACGAGTACCCGATCAAAGTTGTATTGCCGGTGAGAATGGTACTAAGTACGAACGCCTTATTGCTACCCGGGGAAATGATTATATGTTAATCTATAACTACACCGGACGTAGCATGCAAGTCAATCTCAATAAAATCAGTGGAAAAACTAAAAAGGCTTGGTGGTATTCACCCCGCAACGGTAACCTGTCTTATATTGGTGAATTCAGTTCCAATACAGCAACCTTCCAACCCGAAGGCGGTCATATAAACGGAAATGATTGGGTATTGATTATCACAGATACCAATAAGAATTACACAACTCATTGGCAAAACTAGCAAGAAAGGGGCGTTATTTTTTCAGCCCCTTATCTCTATACTCAGTAGGTGTCATTCCCATCTTCTGTTTAAAGCACTTACTGAAATAACGCGGATCATTGATGCCCACCATATAAGAAATCTGAGTCATGGAATACTCTCCGGTTTCAATGAACTGGACAGCGCGTTTAATACGCATTTCTTTGATAAACTCAATAGGAGCCAACCCTGTCAGTGTCTTCAGCTTTTTGAAGAATACCGAACGGCTGACAGCCAACTCTTGCACCAGATCATCCACCACTAATTCACCATTATCCATATTCTTTTCCATCAGGTCTACCAGTTTATCCATAAACTTACGGTCGTTAGGAGACATTTCAGGACCTTTTTCTTCCACTGTTTCTTCTTCGGACGTAGTAGTAGTAGCTCCAGTCATTAAGTTATCGCGATAAATGCCCTGCAGCTTCTGTCGTTGAGTAAGCAGATTCTTTACACGCGCTTTCAGGTAAGTAGCACTGAACGGTTTAGTAATATAGTCATCAGCTCCATACTCCAAGCCTTCCAGTTTGCTCTCAATAGAAGTCTTAGCTGTCAACAATACAATAGGAATATGGCTGGTCGTCATGTCCGCACGCAATTCACGAGTCATAGCTATACCATCCTTTTCGGGCATCATCACATCACTGATAATAATATCCGGTAAGAATTTCAAGGCTTTACTCCAACCTTGCATACCATCTACAGCCTCCACAATCCTGTATTCGGAAGCAAAGATACTGCGCAAGAACAGGCGGAGTTCCGAGTTATCTTCCACAAGCAGCATCGTTCCTTTAGCATCTGTATCTTCTCCGTTCTCATCCGGAAGGCTTTCCTCTTCCGACTGATTGGGGACTTCACTAAGTATGTCCGTCACTTGTTCTGCAACTCCCATACCCACAGTAGTATCATCCTGTAAGAATTCCACTGTTTCATCATAGTGTTCTTTTCCTTTCAGGAAATCTACTTTAAAACAACTACCCTCGCCCAATTTACTATCAACCGTAATAACCGCCTTGTGCATCTCCACCAGTTCTTTCACCAACGACAAGCCAATGCCTGTACTGGACTGATTGAACAAGTTACGGTCTACCAGATTTTCAAAACGGACAAACAATGATTTTTTATTATTATCCGCAATACCTATTCCCTGATCTTCCACACCCACGGAAACCGTCTTTTCATCTTCACGCACCAAAACTGTAATCATTTTCCCATTTGGAGTGTACTTAAAGGCATTGGAAAGCAGATTGAATACTATTTTCTCAAACTTATCAACGTCCACCCACAGATATAATTCCTCCTTCTCTGTTTCAAACAGGAAGTCTATCTGATGTTCTTCGGCAACCGACTCAAAGTTTTCCATGATCTTACGGGTAAAAGCAACTACATTTATACGTTGCACCTGCATCTTCATCTTCCGGTTCTGTATCTTCCGGAAGTCCAAAATCTGGTTGATAAGCCTCAACATACGGTTCGTATTCCGTTCCACCACCTGCAATTGCTCACGTGCATCAGCCGGAAGTTTCGTATTCGCCAGAACGTATTCCACAGGCCCCGAGATCAGAGTCAATGGAGTACGCAGTTCGTGAGAAATATCTGTAAAAAAGCGCAGCTTCATATCCGTCATTTGTTGTTCTACAGAAACTTCATGTTTCAGACGATAAATAGTGAACAGGATATAAACAGCCGTCACAATAATCAGTATAACGAAAAGCACATACAGGAAGTAAGCAAACGGAGTTTCCCAGAAAGAAGGAAGAATCTCAATATTCAGTATGCGCGTATTTTCCGTCCACACCCCGTCTCCATTGGTCGAACGAACCTTAAAGATATAGTGTCCCTTCGGCAAGTTGGTATAGGTTGCAGCACGTTGCTTGCCAACAAAGTTCCAGGCTTTTTCAAAACCTTCCAGAATATAAGCATACTGAATTTCAGAAGGTGCAGAATAATCGAGTGCAGCGAACTGAATCGTGAAAATATTCTCCCGATGGGATAATACCAGTTCTCTCGTATCATCCAAACCTTGTTTCAGTACCGAACCCTGTCCCGGTTGTACATCCTCATTGGCTATTAATAATTTAGAAAAAACAATCGGCGGTACATAGTTACTTTTACAAATAGAATCCGGATTAAAGTAAAAGATACCTGTATTAGCTCCGAAAAGTATATTTCCCGAAGCCGTGTATTCCGAAGCCGCCTCACTGAAACGTGCACGGAAGAAAATCTCTTTATCCGCATAGTTTTCAAATGTCTCTTCAGAAGGAATAAATTTACTTATGCCATTCTCAGAACTCAACCACAAATTACCGTTCTTATCTTCCTGTATAGAAAGTAGCACATCTGAAGGGAGTCCATCTTGCACTGTATACGATTTGAAAGTGGCATTACCATTACCGTCCAATGACACCAGTTTATTCAGTCCGCCACCAAAAGTTGCAATGAAAAGTTCCTGATTACGGGTCGATACAATCCAGTGTACATCATTATTGCTCAGACAATGCTCATTATCCGGAACGCGCAGGAAATGATGAAACTTCACATCTTCGGGATTCTTGAAGTCGGCATCTATCATCAGTGCACCAATGGTGGTCCCTATCCAGATATGTCCTTTATGGTCTCCTGTAATAAAACGGGCTTTGTAGCAATAGTCAATGGGATATCCTTTCAGATTATTACGGTGGTTCACAAAGATTTCTTTTCCATCCTGATCACGTGTCATGTAGTTTACTCCACCGGCAAAAGTAGCTATCCAGATACGTCCGTGGCTATCTTCATATACACAGTAAACATTGTCGTCACTCAAACTATAAATATCCTCTTCCTGATGCTGATAACGAGTCAACTTATAGTGGGATCCATCTTTTTGCTTCTCGGCTTTCACCAGACCATCCCCTTTCGTTGCAATCCAAAGATTTTGTTTGCTATCCTGCAAAATGAAATAGACATTACCACGCAATGGAGTACCACTGTGCGACACTGTACCATTTTCAGTCAAATAGCCCTTATCTACACGTTTCTTATCATATACCCGTAATTTCCCATCTTTCAGACCCACCCATAAATTCTGATCCATATCTTCACAAAGGGCACGAACCTCATTACTCAAAGACTCATAATCATGTGGCATGGGAGTCATCACACGGAACTGGGATGGCCGGAAGGTCACTTTCTCCAATCCTTTAGAATGCGTACACATCCATAAATCACCCTGCCGGTCAGAAAAAGCAGCATGAATTTTATTAGAGAAACGCCAGTCACTTCCTGACAGACTATTATAGAATGGATGTAAACTATTACTTTTCCGGTCAAAATATGAAAATCCACCCCCATAAGGATGTACCCACAGTACACCATTAATATCCTCATGAATATGAAAAGCCGGACGCGAGCGGTCAGTGCTGGTAGGCTCCACCGGTACTTTCTCATGCTTCAGGATCCGTGTACGCGGATTGAAGTGCACCACTGTACCCGGAATATGCTGTTCAAACCAGACCTCGGACGCCTTATCTACATAAACCGAGTGAATAGATGCATTTGGAAAGCGGGAAGCCGGAAAATGTTCTATCGCTTTCGTCTTAGGTTGATATGAGAAAAAACCATCTTTCGCAGTAGTAAATATCAGTTCATTACCCTCCACGCTATTGATAGAAACAATACGGGAAGATGCAGGCAAATTCTGCAACTGAAATTGTCCATTTTCCTTCTGATAGCACCACACACGTCCGTTATCCGAACCAAAATATATTTCCGAATCATATTCCAGACAGGAATAAAAGGCTTGTCCTCCTTTCTTTTCCCGTTCAGCAGCATCTACAAAATAAGATGCCGGAGTGGTCTGTCCTGCTGCCAACATTCCCAATCCATTATCAGACAATATCCATTCATTACCCGAAAGGTCTTCATATACCCCAAAAACACGAGTGGCAGAGAATTGTCCTGATTGAGCAGAATACCATTGTGAAGTCAAACTATAATCTTCCGGGTTCGTAGCTATGCGAATGGCGCCTTCCGTTTCGGTTAGCAACCAAACCGCGCCACCCGGAAGGGCTTCTATCTTCGTGACATTAACTACACTGCCCCTTTCGCCTTCAGCCGGAACACGCTCAAATGCTTCCGTACGCGGATCAAAACGATAAGCATGATTATCATAAGTCTGTAGCCAAAGGAAGCCATACTTATCCTCCACCATATGGTCTACACGATTATGACTCAACACAATACGATTGTCAAGCCGTGCCTTATATGTTTTAAATGAATAACCGTTGAACTTATTAATACCATCCCAGGTAGCAAACCACATATTCCCTTTGCGATCTTGCAGGATGCTCATTACTGTATTTTGAGAAAGTCCGTCTTCAGACGAATAATGGGTAAAGAAACAATCCGGTTGTGCTTTTACTGATAATACACACACCAACCCAACTATCAGATATAAGATTTTTTTCATCATAACAGGCTTATTCTATGCGGTAAAGATACGTATTTCATAGAAAAATCATGTATCTTTGTTTAGATTTTAACAACCACTGACCATGAAACGCATTACAACCATTTTCCTAATAGTTCTCTTCGGGCATCTTGGCATAATTGCACAAACTGACACCACCGCCTATGGTGTTGTCAAAAATATGCCTGTCTTCTATGAGCAACTGAAACAGCAACTTACCTTTCCGATGGCATGGGGAAATTCCCCTGTCCGCAAATTTGAGACATGGCGTACCCAGGCACGGGAAACTTTATTAGACTGTATGCAGAATTTACCCCCTGCTCCTGCTGATTATGCCATGGAAGTAATCGCTACCGAACAACGCAATGGATATAAAGCTCAAAAAATACTATTTAATGTATCGGAATGGTGCCGCATCCCCGCCTATCTGCTAATACCTGACGGTGAAGGTCCTTTCCCGGCAGTCGTCATGCTGCACGACCATGGTGCACACTTTTCCATCGGTAAAGAAAAAATGGTTCGTCCATTCGGTGTAAGTACCGAAGTCATGGCAGATGCAGATGACTGGGCATCCCGTTGCTACGACGGACAATATACAGGAGACTATTTTGCCGAACACGGTTATGTAGTACTCTCCATTGATGCCCTATTCTGGGGAGATCGCGGACGGAAAGAAGGAGTGAGCTATGACGGCCAACAGGCATTAGCTTCCAACTTTCTGCAAATGGGGAGTTCATGGGGAGCATTCATCCATATAGATGATGTACGAAGCGCAGAATTTCTGACTTCACTCCCATGTGTGGATAAGAATAAAGTAGGTTGCGTAGGTTTTTCGATGGGAGCCTATCGTTCATGGATGTTAGCTGCAATCACCGATTGCATAAAAGCCTCCGCATCCATCTGCTGGATGAACACTACTGAGTATCTGATGACACTAACCAACAATCAGAACAAAGGGGGATCAGCCTATTCCATGTTGATACCCAACCTGCGCCGCTATCTGGACTACCCGCATACGGCAAGCATTGCGTGCCCGAAACCAACTTTATTTTTTAACGGAAGCCTGGACAAGCTATTCCCGGTAGAAGGCGTGAAAGATGCATATAACATCATGCAGACCGTTTGGCAGAGTCAGAAAGCATCCGACCGCCTGGTTACTAAAATATGGGAAGAGAAGCACTTCTTCAACAAGGAAATGCAGAAAGAGACATTGGAATTTTTCGATAAATGGCTGAAATAAACTCTCATTTATTATCTAATCATGAAGCACATCTGGATACTATTTATATTTTGCATAGCCTGCAATAGCCTATGCATGGGACAGTTACCACATACTTTCACACAATATACTTCAGAGGATGGACTTGCACAAAAAACCATACAGGGAATCATGCAAGATCATAAAGGAGTTATGTGGTTTGCCACATGGGATGGACTCTATAAGTTCGATGGATATACATTCAAGAACTATAAAGCACATCCGGGTGATAGTATCGGATTAAGTAATAACCGTCTGGACAATATAAAAGAAGATAAATACGGATATATCTGGGTGCGAAGTTATGACCATCAGGTATACAGGTTTAATCCAAGAACGGAACAATTCCAGGCAATCCCTTACGAGAACTATTTATCACAGGACATATATGTACTTCCATGCGGAGATGTCTGGGTGGTTACCATACAGAATGAACTAATTCGTATAACCATTCATCCGGATACTCAGGAGATGAAAGCCACTAACTTTTTCAAATTCCACCAAATTTCATATTCAGAACGAATTAATCTCATCTTCCAGGATAAACAACAAAACCAGTGGATATTAACAGAGAATGGTTTGTATCGACTGAGTCAAAAAAATGGTGAAGAAAAGTTATCCTCCTATTTTGTCACCCCCTCAATAAAAGACAAGCAGCCTTTTTATGATGCATTAGAGAATGAACATGCACTTTACTTCACTTCCAAGCGAGGATGCATCTACGAATATCATTCCAATAATGGTCAGTTCTCAAGACAAGAACTCCCCACTCACTCTTCCCTTAAAATTATCCGGCAATTAAAGCATGATAAACTATTTATCGGCACAGCCACCGATGGCTTCTTTATTCACGAGCAAGGAAGCCAAGCCTCCCGCCATTACAACACTGCCACCCACCCTTCACTGAAAGATAACCAGATAAAAGAAGTGTATGTCGATTCCAATGGTGAAGTGTGGATGCGTTTGAAAATAAAAGGAGTCACCCACTTTAATCCAGAGAATGAACAATTTGATTTCTTCATTCTGAAAGATAAATACGGAAAAGATGTTGTTGATTCCCGACCTGAAATGTATATCTATGAAGATATAAATGGCACTTTATGGATACACCCTTCTGGTGGTGGATTTGCTTGGTATGATCGTAAAAACAATCGTATAAAACCCTTCTATAACCCATCCTTGCAATCCGGGTGGAGCACCGACAATAAAGTCACGGCTATTTTTACCGATAAACAAGGTAATCTATGGTTAGGATCATATGGTAATGGACTGGAAAAAGTTTCTTTCAATACCAATCACTTTCATCTTTTAACAGCAGCTCCTGATGATCCGGAATTTCCAGGTAGTAATATTCGCGCCATTTATCAAGATCGTGACGGATACATATGGACTGGAAATAAAGATAAAATAGTACGGGTCTATGATCAAAAACAACGTTACATAGGCAATCTCACTGCACAAGGAACGATTTCTCCTCATAGCACAGATGAATTAGGCATTGCTTATGCCATTATGCAAGATCATGAAGGAACAATCTGGATCGGCACCAAGGGGAATGGTTTGATTGCAGCCAAACCTCAAAGTAAGCCATTGACCTATCATCTTACCCAATATACAACTGACACCAACGATGTATATAGCCTAAGCGGCAATGAAATCTACAGTTTATATGAAGATAAACAGCAACGAATCTGGATTGCAACATTTGAAGGCGGAATAAACTATCTGAAAAAAGAAGCGAATGAAAAGTCTGTCCAATTCATTAATTACCGAAACCGGTTAAAGAATTACCCTATCACCCAATGTTATCGTACCCGTTTCATCACCTCTGATGTTAAAGGAAATATTTGGATAGGCAGTGCTACAGGGTTACTGATGTGTGAAGGTAATTTCAATGAACCGGAAAAAATCACTTTCCATCGTTATAGCCGTATACCAGGTAATCCGCAAAGCCTCAGCAATAATGATATACATAATATCTTCTTCACTCAAAAAGGTGAAATGTACGTTGCAACATTTGGAGGTGGCCTCAATAAATTGCTCTCACTTAATAAAGAGCAAGCTACATTCAAAGCCTACACGATGAAAAACGGACTCCCATCGGATGTTCTGTTATCTATCGAAGAAGACAAAGACGGCAATTTATGGTGTGCCACAGAAGAAGAACTCTGTAAATTCATTCCCACAACAGAAAAGATCATAAACTATCCTTCCAGAGTTTTTCCAAGACGAATTTCCTTTAATGAAGGAGCCGCATTACGGGCGCACTCTGATCATCTGATGTTTAACACAGTCAAGGGGATCCTTTGCTTCTTCCCGGATTCTATCCATACAAGTACTTATATTCCTCCTATTATCTTTACCCGCCTCCAACAAGCTGAAAAAACGGTAACACCCGGAGAAGGCAGCATATTGTCCACCCATATCGATGATACCCGACTCCTAACATTACCTCACGATAAAAATACTTTCAGTATTCAGTTTGCAGCACTGGATATGAAATATCCTAATAACATTTCATATTCTTATCAGTTGGAAGGGTTTGAAAAAAACTGGAATGAAATAGGCAATCAACGGACTGCCACTTACACCAATCTTCCTAAAGGACATTATACTCTGAAAGTCCGTTCCACAAATAGCGATGGTGTATGGGTAGAAAACACACGCACATTAGCCATCACCGTACTCCCCTCTTTCTGGGAAACCCCATGGGCGTATCTGCTTTATATACTCTTTATCCTATTAATCATTTTTATAGCTGCCTATATTCTCTTTACTATCTTCAGACTTAAACATAAAGTTACTGTAGAACAGGAGATATCAGATATTAAATTACGTTTCTTTACGAACATCTCTCATGAATTACGTACCCCGTTGACTCTGATTGCCGGCCCTATAGAGCAAGTCTTGCAGCATGGCAAGTTAGAGGATGAAGAACGAGAACAATTAGTTTTAGTAGAACGTAATACAAACCGAATGCTACGCCTCGTCAACCAGATACTGGACTTCCGCAAAATCCAGAATAAGAAGATGAAAATGAAGGTGCAGCAAATCGATCTTATCCCGTTTACCCGGCAGATAATGGAAAGTTTCAACAGGCTGGCGGACGAACATCAGATGGATTTCGGAATGACTGCACAAACTTCGCAGGTCAAAATATGGGCTGACCCGGATAAATTAGAGAAAATATTATTTAATCTGTTATCAAATGCATTCAAATATACTCCCCAGGGGAAACAGATTAAAGTAAGTATACAGGAGGGGGAAACTGATGTAACGATTGCAGTGGAAGATCAAGGTATCGGCATTGCCGAAAACAAACAAAAATCTTTATTTATCCGCTTTGAGAATCTTGTAGATAAGAATCTATTCAACCAGGCCAGCACCGGTATCGGACTTTCACTCGTTAAAGAATTGATCGATATGCATCATGGTACAATCAGCATCCAAAGCAAACCTGGCGAAGGAAGTTGCTTCACCATCAAACTTCCCAAAGGAAAAGAGCATTTTGATGAAACTGTTGAATTCATCCTATCCGATTATGTTATAACTGATATTGTTCCGGGATATATGAATATCTCGTTATCCTCTCTTGCAGAAAGTGAAGAAACAAACCTGAACAATGAAAAAGAAACGATTCTGATTGTAGAGGATAATCAGGAACTACGCTTCTTCATAAAGACTATCTTTATTCAACACTTCAATGTGATAGAAGCTGAAAATGGGAAAATAGGATTAGAGAAGAGTAAGAAATATCTGCCGGATATTATTATCAGTGACGTGATGATGCCCGAAAAGGATGGAATTGAAATGGTACGCGAACTGCGGGAAGAGATGAATACCAGCCATATTCCTATTGTAATGTTGACAGCCAAATCTACTATCGAAAGTAGAATAGAAGGTATGAAATCAGGAGCAGACGACTATATAACCAAACCCTTCAGTGCTGCCTATCTGAAAGCTCGAATTTTCAACCTGGTTGACCAGCGCAAGAAACTGCAAGCATTATTCTGTGCAAGCCTGCTGCCCACATCTACCAGCCAACAACCGAACTATGAAAAAGAAGAAACACAACCCTCCTTATCCGCCAATGACCGGAAATTCATAGACAAAGTTATGGAGACAATAGAGAAACATCTGGATAATGGTGACCTTATGGTTGAAGATATTGCCAACGAAGTAAATATGAGCCGTTCTGTATTCTTTAAGAAACTAAAAACACTGACAGGCCTGTCTCCTGTAGAATTTCTAAGGGAAATACGCATGAAACGTGCCGCCCAACTAATAGAAACTGATGAATATAATATGGCTCAGATAGCTTATATGGTAGGACTAAATGATTCTCACTATTTTAGTAAATGCTTTAAGCAACAATATGGCATGACGCCAACAGAATATAAAGCAAGCCGGAAATAAAATATCCCTATGTTCTGTATTAAGGATGTGCGAATGCTTTTAATACAGAACATAGGGGTATCTTATGAAATAGTAAATCTCTATAAAACAATCAATCCTCCTGTAACCACTTATCAAGGAAACTCAAGACAGCTTCCTGTACTTTCTTACCGCAATCATGTGGCATATCCCACAGTTCTGTTACCAGTTTATCTCCTGCCGATCGACTTTCCCACACTTTCCGCATCTCAGCGAAAGCGGCGTTTACTCCTACCGGATGAAACAATTTATCGTGCTCTCCATTTAGAAAGAACATAGGTTTAGGGCAAGCTATAGAAGCAATATGCGGATAATCCAGATAGCGTCTGATGCCTGGAAGCATATTGGCAAATCCTCCCCTTTCATTTCCATATTCCCATGAGAACTGACAATCCGTGGTAACCATCCAGCAAACGGCAGCTCCAGCCTTTATTTTATCAGTCAAAGCCGAAAGCATCCAGGCGCGATAGGCGCCCATAGAAAAACCCATGCAACCAATACGTTTAGAGTCTACTTCAGGCAAGGTTGACAGAAAGTCAGTAGTATACATGTCTTCATAGTTCATAAAAGCACTCCAACTACGCCCTAACATCATAAAGTTGCCAGCCACAGCCATATGTTTATCACCATCAACTCCCTCTTTACGTCCACGTTCACCCCAAAAGATAGCGTCGACAGAAATAACCACATAACCATGGGCTGCCAAATAATCGCCTACATATTGCCCACCATAACACTGTTTCGCCCAAGCATCGGCATCCGCCAATACTTCCGGAGACACACCAAAAGGACGTATCATCTTCTCTTTACCAATCGTATAATGTCCTCCATGATCGTGCAGAAGCACAACTGCCGGAAAAGGGCCTTCACCATCAGGAACCAGCATATAGGCATTCACCCGTGAATAACCGGTCAGATTAAAGCGTAATTTCTTTGCTTTATATCCATCACGTTGTTCTTCCGCTACTATTTCCACCTTATAATCAGTAGTATAAGGAGGTGGGGCCAACATGGCATCCAACACAACATTGCGCGCCTGTTTACGCCATTTCTTAAAATTCTTGACAGGACTATTTCCCCAAGCCATGGGGTAAGTCAACTCTTGCTTTAACTGATCCAGAAAAACCGGCATTTCCCTTTCCAGTTCGTAACCGGATAAATGCTGAGAAAGGGCGACCACCGAAGTGGCCAACCCTAACACGCAAAGAATGATACTTTTTATCATACCAAAAACATATTTATTAATAATTCGGATTTTGTTTCAAATTAGGATTATTATTCAATTGAATAGCAGGTATAGGATAAATACCTCTCCACTCTTCCGTAACACCAGTCTTATAGAACCAGGTATCTGTGAAATAAGAACCAAAACGAATCATATCACGTCGACGTTGGTTCTCCCAGATAAATTCACGGGCACGCTCTTCTTCTATCTTTTTCAAAGTCAGCCCATCCCAATCGGAAAGGTTACTACGCCTGCGCACCTGATTTACTAATTCGAGTGCCTCATCCAATTGTATCCCTTGCCTGAACAAAGCTTCAGCTTTCATCAGCAAAACATTGGAATAACGTTCCAAAATATAATCGTTATCAGCCTTACTACCAGACCAGGCCACACCTATTGGCGAATACTTCAACACGCGGTAGCCTTCATTATCTTGGGCAGAAACCATATCTTTGATAGTTGTCAGCACCAATTGAGTGCCTTTATCATCGCATAACGGAGTAACCCCATCCTGATAATACTGAGGACCATACTCCAAAAGTTCCAGACGTTCATCTCCTTCTTCATATCTCTTCAAAGCATCATCCGTAAAACAATAACCGTTAGCCGGTGCAAAAGCTAAGTTATACTTCTTTTGATCAAGAGCATGTTGAGCATAAAGAATGAATTCATTGCCATCAACACCTTTGGACGGATCTACCGCAAACGAAGAAATAACCTCTTTTGAATTTGATTCATTGGTAGCAAGAAAGCAATCCCCTACTTTATCTTCCAAAACATAAGCATTGGTTCCGATGACATGATTACACATAGTCACCACATCAGCCCAATGAGCTTCACCGGCATAAACCTCAGCATTCAGATAAACAGAAGCCAATGCTGTATACACAGCTTCCTTTGTCAAACGAGGATAATAAGATGCACGATTCACTTCTTTAATAGAAGGCAAATCTGCAGCAGCCTCTGCAAACTCTTTTACTACAAATTCATAGACCTCTTTTCTGGAAGCAGTCTTCGGTAAATCATTTGCATCAACTTTAGCTCCTGTAAAAAGAGGTACATTTCCGAAATAATCCATTGCATAATAATATCCATAGGCACGGAGAGCACGTGTTTCCGCAATCAAGGCTTTCAATTCATCTTTCATGGGAGAGGATTCCATACTGGCTATCACAGCATTGGCTGCACCAATACCGGGAAACAGATAAGTTCCCCAGCAAGTTTCAAGGCGTGCATTATCCGCTGTTATCTTATGTGCCATGATCTGCATATTACCTTCATCATACCATCCACCACTGGCACGACCCGGACAGAAAAATTCATCCGTGCCAAACTCTCCAATTCGCCAGCCATCACCACCTGCCCTGGACATATATGCCAGATATTGGTATACACCTACTACGGAAGAGAGAGCTTCTTCTTCTGTCTGATAATATGTTTCGGGAGAGAGTCTACCGTATAATTCTTCATCCAGATTAAGACAACCGGACAACATGCTAATTCCAACACTACATGCAATTATGCTCTTAAATATTCTTTTTGTTTTCATCTTCTGATAATAAATTAAGGTTTAAAACGAAACGTTGATGCCCATTGTGAAAGTACGTGCTTTCGGATAACTCAAATAGTCTATGCCCATCGGAGCTACTCCTGTTCTGGAAACTTCCGAATTTACTTCCGGGTCCAGACCGGAATATCCGGTAATGGTGAATAAATTCTGACCGGAAACAAATACACGGGCACGAGTAATACGCAACGGTTTGAAACTAAAATCATAACCTAAAGAAAGATTATCCATACGTAAGAACGAACCGTCCTCTATAAATCTGGAAGAGAATACTTTGGCTTCTTCACGATTCACACCGGCGGTCACTGCCTCTTTCAATACATTTCTACCCGGTAGGTTATTCAGATAAGAGAGGTTGTTTGCCGTACAGTTATAGACATCATTTCCTACACTACCACGCAGGTTCATGCTTAAACTCCAATTCTTATAACGCAAAGTAGTAGAAATGCCATACGTAAAATCAGGTTGTGCGCAACCTATGATTTCAGACTCGCCATTATTGGCACACTGTTCTTTACCATCTACGATACCAATGAATTTCTTTCCATAGAAAGTTCCCAAAGGTTGTCCAGGTATTACCAACTGGGCATAAGAACCTGAAAGACCTTGACCCTGACAAGGAGCAACTTTCATGTTTTCACCAGTCCACTTATCATTCGACAGACTTATCAGTTCATTCTTATTCCGGCTGAAATTCAAATTCACATCCCATGAAAAGTCTTTGGTACGCAGTACACCAAATCCTAAGTCTATTTCAATACCCTGATTCTTTACAGAACCTACATTCGCAATCTGCGAAGTAATCAAGGAAGGGGAAGGAACCGCCACGGAAAGCAATAAATCAGTCGTCTTTTTATAGTAATAGTCAATACTACCATGAATTCTTCCATTGAAGAAACCAAAGTCCAAACCTATATCTGTCTGTGCAGTCTGTTCCCATTTTATATCAGGATTAGAGTATTGTTGAGGTAATACAATCGTTACCTTCTCACCCCCTACCAAATATCCATTAGTACTGGCTCCCAGCGTATTCAGAGAATTATAGTTACCAATCTCCTGATTACCTGTGATACCATAACTGACACGTAGTTTCAGATCTGTAAGAATATCGCTATGGTAGAATTCCTCCTGAGAGATTCTCCAAGAAGCTGCTGCAGAAGGGAAAATACCCCATTTGTGATCGGCACCGAAACGACTGGAACCATCACGACGTACTGTAGCGGTAAATAAGTATTTATCCCCATAATTATAATTCAGACGTCCATACATAGATATAAGGGTATTGCTTTCAGCAAAGCTACTTACGCTTTCCACTGTTTTTGCAGCAGCAAGGCTATACCACTTGAAGGTGTCGGACAAGAAACCATAAGCACGGGTATGATTTCCTTCATCATAAAAATACTGGTAAGAATAACCCAGCATGGCATCAATAGAATGTTTACCAAATTTTTGATTGTATTTCAGGATTGTTTCCAACAGTTTAGAATAATCCTGCAATTTCTGTACACTAACATAACCATCATTGCCATTACCCAGCAGATTACTCTTGGATATATAAGAGTTACGTTCGATAGAATTATAAGTATAACCCAAATTCACCTGAAACGTAAAAGATTTATAGAAATTCCAATCGGCAGTCAGATTACCCAGGAATTTCCTGTTTTTACGCTCATCCAGAATTTCAGATGCAAAAGATACCGGATTCACACGATAAGGAGGCACATCATAGAAATCACCTTCCTCATCATAAACCGGATAAGTAGGATTAAAAACATATGCTTCGTACAACATACTACTTCCCATCTCACTACCAACAGTATTGGATACCGGTGCCTGGTCAGCATGTGTTTCACCATAGTTCAAATTCATATTTAACTTCAGCTTGCCATCCAGTGCTGTATGATTAATATTCACACGGGCATTGGCACTTGTCATACCAGAACCCAGCATAATACCTTCCTGGTCACTATAACCCAAAGATGCACGATAGTTTGTATCCTCACTTCCACTCATGAAAGAAAGGTAATGATTTTGAGAGATTGCCGTACGGAAGATACGATCTTGCCAATCTGCATTATCGCCTTTATCATCCAAAGATAATCCTAAATCAGTTACTGCCTTACGGTATTCATCACCAGTCAGTACGTCCAGCTTATTAGCTACATTAGAAATACCCAAGCTATAACTGTAATCCAATTGCTTAACACCTTTTTTCCCTTTCTTCGTAGTGATCATAATAACGCCATTAGCACCACGAGAACCATAAATAGCCGTAGCAGAAGCATCCTTCAAGATATTGATGGATTCAATATCATTAGGATTAATAGAAGATAATGGATTTACTGATTCCTGGTCAAAGAAGTCTGTATTACTACCATTGGAAGCAATGTGGCTGGAACTTACACCAGCAGAAGAATTGATAGGAACACCATCAATTACATATAACGGATCATTGGAAGCAGTAATAGATGTACCTCCACGAACACGGATTGTATTAGATCCACCGGGTTTACCACTATTCTGGCTGATATTTACTCCTGAAAAAGCACCTTGCATCAATTGTTGAGGGCTCAGGTCAGTACCAACTTTAAAACGATCACTACTGATGGAAGATACAGAACCTGTCAAATCGGACTTTTTCATAGTACCATAACCTACTACTACCACCTCTTCCAAAGCCTGTGCATCATCCAGCAGTACCACATCAATTGTATTCTGTGAACTGACTGCAATTTCTTGTGTCACATATCCTATATAAGAAAAAATAAGAGTGTTTTTTCCCGAAGAAACTGACAATGTATACTTACCATCCATATCAGTTATTGTTCCTATAGCGGAATTACCTTTTACGGTCACATTCACACCAATCAACGGCTCTTGCTTCGAGTCAGTCACCGTTCCTGTAATCGTCTTGTTTTGTGCATACAAACATTGTGTTACTATCAATGCCAATACAAAACACAACTTTCTAAAATCAAAATGCAGTTTGTTTTTCATATTAATACATTTGGGATTAATAAATAAAGATTCAAAGTTTCTCAATAAGGTTTTATCTTTCACCTTGCCATGCAAAGGAGAGGATTATATTGATTTTACAGGTGAAAAATATGCTCAAATCGGTTAAAAAAATAGTCCACACAGCCCAAAGCTCGTCTGGAAGGGGTTTTAAACAATTATTCCACATCTTTTCTACACCTTTTTCTCCCCCTGAAACCGTTTTTTCTACGAATCTATTCATCACTCTCTATTTATTCACATCAACCACTTTATTAAACTACTATTTCGCTACACTCATTCATCTCATTTTCTATCAAAAAAGAAAAGCTTATAAAAAATCCTTTCTGATATATTTTCAAAGGAAGTATATCAGAAAGGAAACAGAATATAAAACGCTCTTATTTACTTCAAATGTCTCAATATCCACTTCAACTGTCCATATTCCGTAGCATCAGAAGTCCAATGCTCATTAATCGGAGTTATCAGTGCTTCCTTGGGGCAATTCAGCACATTATAAACAGCATAACTGGTAGTAGGCGGACAGGTATCATCATTATATCCCCAAGTGATATAAGTAGGAACTTTAATCATACGGGCGAAGTTCACCACATCATAATATGCCATCGTTTTCAGCTTATCCGGAGTATCCATACCCTCTACTCTGAAAAAATGAGGATAGCCACCTGCACGTCCTGCATTATAGCCTGCCATATCACTCAATGCCGGATGATTGGCAACGCAAGCTGTTACACGGCTATCCAGTCCGGTAGTAATCAGTGCCAAAGCTCCTCCCTGGCTGCCACCTTGGACAATTACATTTTTACCATCCCATTCGGGCAGAGAAGTCAGGAGATCGATGCTGCGTACACAACCCAGATAGACACGTTTCATGTAATAATTATCGCGGTTCTCCAATCCGTTATTTAAATAACCGTTCTCTCTGCCATTAAAAGCATTGCTGATTTCCTTAAATTCTTCCGCACTCATCTCCGGATTCAGACCATGTATCTCGATTTCGAAACGGATACATCCTTCTTCCGCATAATATTTATGGCGCAGAGGCTCCTTTATAGTTTTAATTCCAGCTCCCGGAGGGCAAAGTACAACCGGACAAGAACCTTTCACTGCATTCTTAGGATAGAAAAGATAACCATAAATGCACTGTCCACGGTTATTCAGCATTAATTTAATGAGATAACAATCAACCTTATCCGTACAATACTCCTCTGCAAGCTTTTTAGTATAAGTCAACGGATATTTGGCAGCTTCCGCTTTATTGTTTTCCCAGAATTCTTTAAAGTCTTTCGGCATCTGTGTGTAAGGCTGAATCTTTTCCGGTGAAAAGCCTACCTTCACATGATGTTTATAGCTTGTTCCATCCACGGTCGCCGTCAGACGACAATCACGGAAACCGGGTTCTTTCATTGTTCCCACAGGTATCACCGCCTTTCCTTGCTTCAAAGTAACGGAACCGGAAGTATCCGCCGGCATCATGTCACCACCTATTTCATAAGAAACGGTTACGCCATCCTGCGGAATGCCGTATTTATAGAACTGCACCTCAACCGTAGCTTTCTCTCCGGTCTTATAAATCCAGTCAGCATGATTGGGCACGGTCACCCAAAGTACATCACTCCGGTACGGGTAGTTTTCCGCACATACAAATGACAACGGAAAGATCAAGGCGAACAGCCATATAAACAAACTCTTTTTCATCATTATGTTTTTAGTATTATCACATTATTTTACCAGTCACAAAGACCATCTTCCTACCAAGTCCGTATCAACTCCGTGTCAAGACCGTGTCAAGTCCGTAGTTATGAACACGGAGATGGTACGGAGATGATACGGTTTTGACAGATACGGGTCAGCGCTTTATGCTTAATAATTCATTCCCATTTTTTACCGGATTCCAACCATCTTCTCCGATAAGTATGGAATCTATTTCATAACCTTTGAGATTTTTCAGTTGATGTGAGAAAGGTACACGTGCTTTTGGATTGGCACCTTCACCCGTGCTTTCATACTCTGCATAGAATGCGGTCTTTTCCGCTTCCTTTTTACCCCAGTTATTCCAACCGGCAGGAGCGATATGCTTGCCTAAATTGCAACGAATAAATACAGCCTGCGCATACGAACGCCAAGGACGCGACAGATAGACATCCTGTACACCCTCATCAGCCGTCAGTCGGCAATCATAAAATACATAACCATATTTCTGCCCCTGATCCGTAGAAGGTGCTGTCACATAACCTCCACCTTTACTATGAATGTGGCAACGATTGAATACAGCCGTAGACCAGCCAAAGATAAAATCGACCGTACCTTCTATGTAGCAATCTTCATAGTACTGGCGGCAGTCTTTTCCATAGGTATAGAGTGTATCCTGGAAACCAAGGAAACGACAGTTTTTGAAATAAACACGATCAGCACTTACAAAACAGGCTACAGCCTGTCCCACCGGACCCGAGGAATTCTCAAACGTAATATTCTCGGCATAAAAGTCGGGAGCATAAATATAGCAGGAAGATGAACCGGAAGTTCCTTTTTCTTCACCAAAGCAATTCTTCTTCTGCGCATAATCATCATACGAAAGTATAGCACCTTCCTGACCTATCAGGGAAATATTAATTTTGCTTTCGGGTACTACGATTTTCTCTTTATACACACCCTTACGCACCAATATCGTAGTACGGATATTCTTGCGGAAATCGGGAACAGCATCAATGGCTTCCTGTACAGTGAAAAAGTCTCCGCTACCATCCTGTGCCACTACGAAATCATAATGACGGACATACTTAGCCAATTCCGGTACTTCTTTAGCAATGGCATCCATAGCCAGACCGGATACAATGCGGCCACCGTATACATTCAGATGGGTATTATCTTCGCGTCCTTTAGGTATAGCAGCAACCTGATTGGCAGGTACCCACATGAACAGCTTTTTAGACTCTACCGGTCCCATGCCTTCTACCAGGTCGTGCGTAATCTTATTCATATCCACAAATGCAACACCCAGTTCTTTCGCTACATTTCGCGGAGAGTCCAGATAGGCTCCGTGCGTATCAATCAGCTTGTCACCTTCAGCAATAACTGTTTGTCCCGAAGCTTCCCGTGTTGCATCCGGATTCACGCCTTTCTGTATATCATCCTGACTGATAGCCTGAGCAACTGCATTCCCGTCCGCTGTGCCGAAGTTTCGGCGCACAATGGAGTTAAACAAAACAGGGATACCTCCCTTAGCACGTGTTTCGTTTACAAAACGTTTCAGGTTTTCATCAAAAGTACTTCCCGGGGCTGTATACCGCTTTGGGTCGGACTTCTCATCATTGTGACCGAATTGGATAAATACATAATCACCTTTCTTCACTTGTGAGATAACTTTCTCCCAGCGCCCTTCATCAATAAAGCTCTTGGAACTCCGCCCGTTCACAGCATGATTATCCACACGTATTTCCTCGGAGAGATAACCGGGCAACATTTGCCCCCACCCCCGTTCCGGGTTTTCACCCGTCAATGACTTATTAGCCATGGTGGAGTCCCCGATCATAAAAATCGTAATCACTGGTTTGTCAGCCTTGAAAGCAGAAAGCAGAAAAAACAACCCCAGTAATAATGTCAACTTATGTTTCATAGTTCATTATATATAAATAGTATTCTTAGTTTCCGGCTGCAATATTACCTAAAAACAAAGGGTTTTAAGGGTAAAAAAAGTCGCAATCGGTAGAAAAATTAATATTAATCGTATATTTGCCGGTAAAATAATCAATCTGACTGGCAAAATGGAAAAGACAAGAAGTAACACCTTCATTCTTGAAAAAGAAATAGCATGGGAACCTGCGGGTGAAGGAGTGGTACGCCAAATCATGGGTTACGACGGACAAGTGATGCTTGTAAAAGTGAAATTCGAGCAAGGAGCTGTCGGTACACCACATACTCACTATCATACACAAACCACTTATGTGGCAAGCGGTAAATTTGAATTTACCGTAAATGGTGAAAAACAAATTGTAGAAACCGGAGACGGTGTTTACATCGAACCGGATGCGGTACATGGCTGTGTATGCCTGGAAGCCGGTATCTTGATAGACTGTTTCAGCCCCATGAGAGCAGATTTTCTGAAACGCTAAATCCTGTCTGCAAGGAGTTAACTTCTTGCGAACAAAAAGTTAACTTCCTGTCGACAAGGAATTAAGTTCTTGCAGGCAGGAAGTTAAGTTGTTATTTAGCAGGTTTCCAATCGCTACACATTTTATAGATGTAACTCAGATCATCATATAGTGCAGCTTCCTTTTTCGTCAATTGTTTCGCCCATTTCACACGATCAGTTGTTGGAGCACCCTCTCCGGTACTTCCATATTCAGCATAACGTGCTGTCTTCTCATTTTCTACATTTCCCCAGTTATGCCAACCTTCGGGACGAATATGTTTGCTCATTTCGCAATTGATAAATACGGTAGCAGCATACGGACGCCAGGGACGTCCCAGATATACCTTATCCACACCGGGGTCGGCAGTCAGCCGGCAGTTCTTGAAAACGTATCCCACCGCAATATCTTTGGGTGTAGAAGCCGCCGTTATGTATGAATTGGTTTTACTCCGTATCTCGCAATTCTCAAACAATGCGGTAGAGGGACCAAAGATAAAATCAGTAGTGCCATCAATGTAGCAATCTACAAAATAGAGCCGTGTACCGGCAGCACCTGTATAAATTGTATCCTGATTACCCAAAATACGGCAGTTTATGAATACCAGTTTATCACCTTCCGTATGGAGTGCCACAGCTTGTCCCAGTCTGGCAGCATTATTTTCTATAGTCAGGTTCTTGAAAGTTATGCTATTCCCCTCCACTTTCACTGTGTAGGTGCGAAAAGTACCCATTTTATTAATATTGGCGTGGTCATCATACGTGATAATCGTGTTTTCCACGCTTTCACCAATGAATTCTACATTCTGCAACCAGGAAGGAATAACCACTTTTTCTTTATAAGTACCATTCTTTACCAGTACCGTCACTTTATAATCCATAAAAGCCCTGATACCTTCCATAGCTTCTGTCAAAGTACGATAGTCTCCCGAACCATCGCGGGATACAACAATCGTATCCTTCCATTGAGTCTGTGCCGACAATGGCATGATTCCCACCAGGAGAAGAGCTATGCCGCATAAATAATAAGTCAGTCGCTTCATTGTCTTATTTTTGATTAACGATTTCTTTTACTTGCTGCAAACGCTCCCATTCCAAACTTGCCATGATAAACGGACCTACCGCTTTGGGGTCATTGCTACGGATTGTTTCATTTATATAATAGGTGTAATCGCCCATACGGTAATTCTTACCGCCTAATCCGGCAACTGCACAAGCTTTCGTGATAGTAACCACACCATCTTTATCTACTTCGATGAAGTTATCGAGGATGCCCTGGTAGCCTTTGAGGGCTACTTTCAGATATGACTTATCAATATATCCTTTACGAACCGCCTTAAACAAAGCGTAAACAAACATAGTGGAACAAGAAGACTCTACATAGTTTCCTTTCTCACCGCTTTTATCCAGTACCTGATACCACAGCCCTGTCTTCGGATCTTGTATACGCTTCACTTGTGCAGCAATATTATTCAAGATAACGAGCATAGAGTCACGTCCTGCCTCATGCTTCGGAATAAAATCCAATGCATCTACAAATGCCATTGCATACCAGCCCATAGCACGTCCCCAGCTATGTTGAGACTGTCCGGTAACAGGATCTGCCCAACGTTCCTTACGACTGACGTCACAGGCATGACGGTAAAGGCCATTTTGGGGGTCATAAGTATGGCGGGCTACCGTAATAAACTGATTGACAATATCCTGATAATCCTGTACGCGGTCGTTACGGTAAGCATATTCTGCATAGAATGTAGCCCCCATATAGATGCCATCCAGCCACATCTGATTGGGATAAATCTTCTTATGCCAGAAACCTCCATCCTCATTGCGTGGATGGGTATCGAGCTGGCTACGTAGCAGGTCTATGGCTTTCTTATATTTCTCATCTTTCGTCTGTTCATAAATGCGGAACAGGAATTTACCGGAGTTCAGACGGTCAATATTATATTCATGTAATTTATAAGTCTCGATACTTCCATCATTGTGTATCATAGTGTCCGCGTAAGCCAATGCATAGTCGAACATTTTCTTATCTCCATAGGTATCATACACATCCAGCATAGCCTGCAATTCCAGTCCATGGCAATAGTCCCATTTCAATTTCGGTTGGAAATCCAACTGCCAGGATTCCGGGCAACGAATCATCTCTGACTCTACCATACGCACAGACCAGGGTTGCTTATCACTGACTTTCTGAGCGGACAACTGAGTAGAGCAAATCAGCGCTCCCATCACAAAAGTTTTACAAAGTAGATTATTCATCATTCTATTCTTGTTTTTAGGTATATAGATTATATTAAGTAATGTGACAAAGATAGAGGTTCTCACCTAAACCGTTGTGTACTTTTCGACCGAAATGGTGCATTATTTATTTTCGTCCTCTACAATCTTATTTTTTCGTGTACGAGAACGAGCAATTTCGTGCGCGATAACGAGTTTTTTTGCCATTTATTTGCATTTCGAACAAAAATTGCAGGAAATTAGACGAAAAAAGTATTGATATACATCAAATAATGTGTATTTTTGGCCCCAGAAATAAGAATTAATAATTTTAAATCAACGTATCATGAGTTTAAATCAAAATGCAGTGGGAAAGATGACCAACTACAGGTGGACCATCTGTGCCATGTTATTTTTTGCGACAACAGTAAACTACCTTGACCGCCAGGTGCTGTCATTGACGTGGGATGAATTTATCAAACCCGAATTCCATTGGGACGAATCACACTATGGAACAATCACTTCTGTTTTCTCTATTGTTTATGCAGTCTGCATGTTGTTTGCAGGTCGCTTCATCGACTGGATGGGAACTAAGAAAGGTTTTCTTTGGGCTATCGGTGTATGGTCGGCAGGTGCCTGTCTCCACGCTCTCTGTGGTGTCGTAACCGAGCACTTCGTAGGTCTGCACAGTGCAGCCGAATTAATGGGTGCTACTGGTGATGTTGTGGTAACCATTGCTACAATTAGTATGTACTGTTTCCTTGCAGCCCGTTGCGTATTGGCACTCGGTGAGGCCGGTAACTTCCCTGCTGCTATCAAAGTAACTGCTGAGTATTTCCCTAAGAAAGACCGTGCGTATGCTACTTCAATCTTTAATGCCGGTGCTTCTATCGGTGCTTTGGTTGCTCCGCTGACTATTCCTTTGCTGGCTAAAGCATGGGGTTGGGAAATGGCTTTCATTGTAATTGGTGCTCTCGGTTTTATCTGGATGGGCTTCTGGGTATTCATGTATTCTAAACCTTCAGAAAGCAAACACGTAAACAAAGCCGAACTGGAATATATCGAACAGGACAAGCATGAAGAAGGTGCTGCTCCGGTAGTAGAAGAAAAAGACGAAAAGAAGATGAAATTCTGGCAATGCTTCAGCTATAAACAAACCTGGGCATTCGCTTTCGGTAAATTTATGACTGACGGTGTATGGTGGTTCTTCCTGTTCTGGACTCCTTCCTATCTGAATACTCAATTTGGTATCAAAACTTCCGAGGGATTGGGTATTGCTCTGATCTTTACCCTATATGCCATCACGATGCTTTCAATCTATGGTGGTAAATTACCTACTATCATTATCAACAAAACTGGTTTGAACCCGTATGCAGCACGTATGCGTGCTATGTTGATTTTTGCATTCTTCCCGCTGGTAGTACTGTTGGCACAGCCTCTGGGGACTATCTCGCCGTGGTTGCCGGTTATCATGATCGGTATCGGTGGTGCAGCTCACCAATCCTGGTCTGCTAATATCTTCTCTACCGTAAGTGATATGTTCCCAAGAGCAGCTATTGCAAGTATCACAGGTATTGGTGGTATGGCCGGTGGTTTCGGTTCAATGATTCTGCAGAAAGTAGCAGGTAATCTCTTCGTATATTCATCAGGAAGTACAATGGTAGATGGAAAAGAAGTAGAAATGACCCATGATTTACTGGAACAAGGCGCACAGTTTGTACGCCCTGCCATGGAGTTCATGGGCTTCTCCGGTAAACCTGCAGGATACTTCATTATCTTCTGTGTATGTGCGGTGGCCTACCTGATCGGTTGGGTTGTAATGAAAGCTTTGGTACCTAAGTACAAACCTATCGTACTGGAATAATAATATTATAAGTTTATAATAGAATAAACAATGAAAAAGGTGCTCAGTGATGGGCACCTTTTTTAGTATAATATAAAAAGTATGGACACAAAAAAAGCCCCTTCTCACGAAGCGACTCTCTTCTGCACTCTCCTGCTAAAACCACACAAACCTCAGTGCCCACTTTAGCAAATTACACCTCCAAACGGTTCATGAGAAATACAGGAGCGCAAAATTTTAAGATGAAAAAAAGGGAAGTCTCACGACTTCCACAATTCTTCTAACCTTAAATCTAAATCTCTATGAAAAAAACGTTCGGCAAAGATAGCCGTTTATTCCATTCGGAGATATTAATAAAAGATATAAAGATTTGAGGAACATTTAAGATTTACTAAATGGAATTGGTAAAGCTTTATAAAACCGTATCGAGCAGATCGGCGTAGATAGGATTTTGTCGTAACAAGTGAGGCACCCCTGTCATAAATAGCTGCTTGCGGGCACGGGTGAGCGCAACGTTTAGTTTCCGGTCAATCCATACTCCTCTTTCTTCCGTAAGGTTGGCAAGAAATTTCAGTTGATAAGTACGGTTCACACAGAAAGAATAAATAATCACATCCCTCTCACTTCCCTGGAAACGTTCTACGGTGTCCACCAGGATATCATTCAAAACAGGAATACCCAAAGCTGCTATTTCGCTCTTTATAAGGGCTATCTGACTACGATAAGGAGTAATAACGCCTAAAGTCAAAGCAGAATGAAAGCCGGAACCGCTTGCCTCATACTGTCGGTAAACGGCAGCAACCAACCGCGCTGTAAGTTGTGCTTCGGAATAGTTTATCTTCGCTGATTGTGAAGGAGTCTCCGGCACCGAGGGAAGAAAAGCTACCCGACTCACCAATACATCAGCAAATTCATCACTCTCCAGTCCCGGAGCAAGTACAAGTTCACCTTGCTGATGCGGCAAACCGACCGCTTCCAGTAATCCGCCATAAAAAGCATGATTAGGGAACCGGGCTACTTCCACATTCATACGTCCCTGCCGGCAAAGCATATCGTAGAAACGCTGAGTGGTTGGTGACGAGTGATTGGCGGAGACTGTACGATAGAGACGTTCGAACAGAGAATCTTTCAGGTTATACAAACCGATACTCTGCAGGCATTCTTCACACACTTCAGATTGCGATTCGGATTGAAGAACAACGGCAGGCAGTTGTTTATGATCGCCGATAAGAATAAACTTACCGATGGCATTGTTGCCAACCACATTTCGTGCACAAAGAAGCCCTAACAGTTGTGGCTCCAATATCTGGGTAGCCTCATCCACAATAGCCACATCAAAAGTCTTCAGACGAAACATATCCGTTTTAGATGAGAAGGTGGCAACAGTACCAACGAAAACACGGCAACGCTCTATGCGTGCATGTACTTCACGACGTGTAGAGCAAGGCTCCAGCACATTCTCTATTAATCGGGAACGGAAAGAAGGATCACAAGAGAGCTCACTTCCGATACGAATAAAATCAATCTCAGGCGTTATTACAGAAAGGGTTTTGCAAATCTCATCCACTGCACGATTTGTATATGAAAGCAACAGTATCTGTTTCCCTTCACGATAGAATGCTTCTACCATACCACGCAAAGCACGGGAAGTCTTTCCGGTACCCGGAGGACCTATCAAAAGAAAATAATCCCTGGCTGCCTGTGCCTTCAGGGTAATGCGGGAAAAATCATCGGAAGCAGCTGCAATACGGGCATCAAAAGAAGTATCAAATTCCGGTTCACGCTGAGACAGCAATAGATCCCGGCGATCCTTGTTAGCGGAAAGGAAAGCGGAAAGTCCCAGATACATGCTGCGGAAAGAAGTATCCATATAATCGTGCTCTATGGCATAGCAACTATCCAGAGGAAGCACAGAAGTATTTTGTTGCGAAGCACGAAGACGGATACGGATATCCCGGTCGGTGATTCGCTCTATATTCCCTTTAAATACCATCTTATTGGTTACATTGTCCGTATCTTGATTGCGTTGATAGAGGACGATGGTGTCACCCTCACGGAAATTCGGCAAAACTTGCAGAGATAAATCATTAACCGGACGTGCCAATACAAGATATGCCTTATGTATATCTGCCGCATGATTCTCTGTAATCGTCAGATCATATAGTATCTCCCCTGCCTCACGCTTTTCTTCAAGTGTGGAAAGCCACAAAGCGGCAGCTCCTGCACGCCCTTCATAATCAATATCACCTGATTTTGAAGTGTACAATTCCTTGGTTATAAAATTGTAGAGTGTATAGAAGTAGCATTGTTCCAATGCAGTAAGCATCCGGATACGTTGTGCCACTGCATCGATGGACGGATAGAGATAGCGTTTCCATAACGTGTTATTCAGATGACGCTCATTCAGTGTCTCCGGATTGATAGCTTTCAGGCATTCCGCCGTATAATGAGGGCTGTTACGTAATTGCATGCCATATTCATTCGCCACAATCCTGTTGCGGACATCCATCACACGCCGTACCATTGCCCACGATGGACGGGCAGGATATAACAACGGGTAACGTGTATACAGCAAATATGCCTTTACTTTGCGGTGGTCCATTCCCATAGAATATTCCAGCACTGCCTGATACAATAACATCTGTACCTTATTATTCTCTTTCGGTTCCACCTTGCCGCGGATAGAATACTCATCGGCTTTACCCGACTTCATTTCTATAAAGGAAGACATATCGCGCTGCATATAGTCCAGACGTCCTTGCAACCCCAGTGCTTCACATATATAGGTAGGTTCCAATACCGCATCTGTTTTATCCAGTTCATAACCGGGAGTCCGGAAAGTTTCAGTCACCGTTTGACGGATATGTTCGAAGTGCCGTTTACAATCGGCAAAGAATTCCTTTTCTTTCTCCTTGTCCAACAAATCGGCACATGCAGCCAACTCTATGGAATAAGTGCGGAAAGCCTTTTTCATGCAGGATAAATAGTCCGGCTCCTCTTTCGCATAGATCCATTCATCCAGGAAAAGATTGGCAATATTACCGAGCAACAGAGGACGTGTATTATCGGGAGATTGCAAACGCGCCAGCAGATAATTGGCCGGATGATGCCCGTAATCTTTAAAACACTCTGCCAGAGAACTGATATCCAACAGATAATCCGGTTCTAAAATAATAAAGGAAGGTGTCAGTACGCCCGCCTCGTCTACAGCTACATCCAACAGATTGACCTGTGCATGGCGCCATAACAATTGACAGGTTTCTGCAAATTCCTCATTCACCTGCGGTACATTATATCGCACCCGTAACGGTTCATCAGCAACGGTATCTACAGGCAATACATATAAATACGTATCATCGGCATATTGAAAACAAACACGCATCCGGCGTACCCGTTCTTTAGCAGGCGGAGAAACGATATAAGTAGCATCCGCACGGGGAAGCAAGCGGTAAAGTTCCGCCGGTATCTCCTCTCCCGTAAGCTTCTTCACAAAGAAAGTCAATGTCTTGATGTCTCTCAATAGATTCTCCCGTGAGGGTTCAGCCAAACGGTTCAGAACAGCATTGGAGGTCAGGCGAAAAGTATGTAAGCGATTTTGTTCCACAACAGACAGTCCGGCTTTCGAAGCTACAAAGCTGATACGTGCAGACAAGTCAGTCATTTGCAGACTACCGTCCGGCATCTGTGTACGACAAAGACGTTCCAGAAATTCACGAAGCTGACGGTAAGCCGTTGTTAATGGAATATTTTCATCCCGGCAGACAGTAAGTAAGAAGTGATAGTATTCCCGTACCTCTTCCTGCATTATTCCTCCTTATCTTCATCCGCATCTTCCGTGTCAGTTTTCTTATCCTTAATCATAAGGATACTCAACTCATAGAGCAGATAAAGCGGAATGGAAACCACTGTCAGAGTGAAAGGGTCGCCGGTTGGCGTAATAATAGCTGCGACTATCACAATAATCACCAGTGCATGACGACGGTACTTGCGCAGGAAAGATTTGTGCACCAATCCTAAAAGTGAAAGTAACCAGGTCACCAACGGTAATTCAAAAGCCAGTCCCATACAGAGCACCAGCATCATGAAGTTATCTATGTAAGAATTTAAAGAAATCTGATTCTCAATGGATGCACTCAGTTCGTAGGTTGAGAGAAAGCGCAACGTCAATGGGTAGACCATAAAATAGCCCAGCAGTACACCGAGGAAAAACATCACTGTACCAATGCATAAAGCTTTCTTTACCCCACGACGCTCGTTAGGGTAAAGGGCAGGACTGATAAACCTCCAGATTTCGAAAAAGATATAAGGCGTAGCCGTCACCACCGACATCCAGAACGCGGTGGACATATGAACAAAGAACGGAGCCGCCAGATTTATATTGATCAGTTTGACGTGAAACTGCTGCGTAAAGAATTCATCGTTAAGATTGAATGTTTTTCCTACGTATCGCAGCACGTCGTAAAAGATGAAATCATTGTGGCAGGGTGCCAACACCACATTATCAAATAACCACGGCATTGCAATAAAATAACCGACTGCAAATACAAACCACACGCCGAGAACGCGAAACAGTACCCGACGCAGTTCGTCCAAATGATCCCAAAAGGTTAGTTCTTTATCTGCCATAGTAGTGAATTAGTAACGAGCCACAAGCTACGGGCTACAAGTATCTGATTGTGCACCCCCTTGTAGTTCGTAGCTTGTAGCCTGTTACTCTTTGATCGTAACTTATTTATTTTTTAGAAGCCGGCTCTTCTATATCATCCTTTGCCTTGTTTATTTCTTCTTTCGCCTCATTCACACCGTCCTTGAAGCTCTTCACGCCTTTACCTAATCCCTTCATCAATTCGGGTATCTTCTTACCACCGAACAACAACAGGATTAGCAAAGCAATAATAACCCATTCGGAACCGCTGGGCAGAAAGCCTAATAAAAGTAAGTTTGTCATATTCATAGTTTTTTAAATTTGTTGCAAATATAATAGTTTCACTACAGATTACACGCTTTTACATGGATTAAAATGAAAAGAATAAAGGTAAAACCGAATATCAGTCCTGATAATAAACCCTCTTCACCCGTGTAGAAACGCTTGTCAATACTTCGTAAGGAATGGTTTCAAGTATATCGGAAAGCACCGTAATGGGCAGATGATCGCCAAATATCTCTACTGTATCCCCTTCTTTACATTCAATATCCGTAACGTCTATCATGCAGACATCCATGCAGATATTACCGACATAAGGTGCACGTTGCCCATTCACCAGACAATATGCATGACCATTGCCTAAGTGACGGTTTAGTCCGTCGGCATATCCGATAGGCAGTGCAGCAATACGTGAATCACGTGTCAGATGTCCCTTGCGACTATATCCAACCGTATCTTCTTCGGGCACCTCCCGTATTTGCAGGATGGTAGTTTTCAGTGTACTTACATTATTTATAATAGTATTATCGATCGGACTGATACCATACAAACCGATGCCCAGACGTACCATATCGAACTGTGCTCCGGGGAAACGCTCAATACCTGCCGAGTTGCAGATGTGACGGAGTATTTTATGCGGAAATGCTGCTTGCAACTGCATAGAGGCAGCTTCAAACATTTCTATTTGTCCGCGCGTAAATGCATCAAACTGAGATGCATCGCTGCCTACAAGATGAGAGAATACAGACCGTGCAATAACTGCATTCTGACTCTTCAACCGTTCTATAAGTCGTGGCATATCCTCGGGAGCAAAGCCCAGACGATGCATACCCGTATCCAGTTTTATATGAATAGGGAAGTTGGTAATGCCTTCTTTTTCCGCCTCCTTAATCAGTGCATCCAGCAAATGGAAGCTGTACACTTCCGGCTCCAGCTTATAGTCGAACATGGTCTTGAAGGCCGTCATCTCCGGATTCATAATGATAATGCTCGCCGTAATGCCTGCTTTGCGCAGTTCGGAACCTTCGTCGGCCACAGCCACAGCCAGATAATCGACATGGTGTTCCTGTAGCGTCTTGGCAATCTCATACGAACCTGCACCATACGCAGACGCTTTCACCATGCAGACCATCTTGGTTTCCGGCTTCAGTTTACTACGATAATAATTCAGATTGGCTATCATGGCTCCGAGATTCACTTCAAGAATCGTTTCGTGTACCTTCTTCTCCAGTTCTTCCGTCAAAGCATCAAAGCCAAACTGACGGGCACCTTTTATTAATATAATTTCATTTTCCAACCGTAGCTCACCACGGGAAATAGCACGCAACAATGCTTCCGTATTAGGATAGAAAGCCTTTTCAATATCAAAACGTGCAGCACACGAGGCAATCTCATTTCCAACACCGATGATGCGCTCAATGCCACGACTATTAATCAACTGCGATACCTTCCGGTAAAGCGTCGGTGCATTCTGCCCCGTTTCCAGTATATCAGAAAGAATGAGTGTACGCTTCAACCCATTGCTTTGCGAGCGACGGTAAAGGAAATCGAGCGCAATATCCAATGAAGCGAGATCACTGTTATAACTATCATTAATCAATAAGCAACCGTTTTTGCCCTCCTTTACCTCCAGGCGCATAGCCACCGGTTCCAGTGTTGTCATGCGCTCCGTAATTTTTTCGGCGGGAAGCATCAGGTAAAGACAAGCAGCCAAACAATTCAACGAGTTTTCAATAGAAGCATCATCAATGAAAGGTAGCATAAAAGTATTGTCCATTTCCAGGTAACGGTAAGAGATGACGGTACAATCTTCTTTCTTCTCCACCTTACTTATAAACAGAGGACGCTCCATATCTCTCCGGCTCCATGCTATTTCACGGGCACTGAGCATGGACTTGGCCACACAATTGCTGATAAATTCATCATCACCATTATAAATCACCACATCGCAGTTCTTAAACAGAGTCAGCTTCTCCATACATTTTTCTTGCAAAGAGAAGAAGTTTTCCTGATGAGCACCACCAATGTTAGTCAGTATGCCAATGGTTGGTTTGATAATATTCTGTAAGGCACGCATTTCCCCCATCTCCGAGATACCGGCTTCGAAGATAGCAAGCTCAGACTGTTCGTTCATCTGCCAGACAGACAGAGGCACTCCGATCTGAGAATTATAACTGCGAGGCGAACGGACAATTACCCGTTCGGGACTAAGCAACTGATGAAGCCACTCTTTCACAATAGTCTTTCCATTGCTGCCTGTGATGCCAATCACAGGAATCTGGAATTGCTCACGATGTTGCTCCGCCAATTTCTGCAAAGCTTTCAGCGGATTAGCAACTACTAAAAAGTTGAGTTGGGGTATGAGACTTGACTGCGCATCATCACGTTGTATAGAATCATCTATAATCAATTGTCCATTTTCAATTGCCTTATAAGTTTCTTTGCTTACCACAAAATTGCGAACGCCACGTGAATATAAATCAGATATATAGCGGGCACCGTCGTTGCGTTTGGTAGTTAAGGCAAAGAACAAAGTTTCTTCGGGGAAACTCAAGGAACGGCTATCGGTAAGTAACCAGTCTATAGTTGCCGGCGTGTCCCCCACACGTCGCGCACCAATGCGTTCGGCTATTGTTTCAATCGTATATGACATATTTCTTTCTCGTTTTGGAAATCTAAGTACGGGTATTTTTGGTTAAGTCGATCTATTTTTAACACAATTTGTCCTAAAAAACGCTTATACTCCTCTGACTCCGGATGGAAAGGCTTATGAGATAGCGCTTTATTGATATTTTCACTTTCCTGCATAATCTCTAACGCATCTGCCGAGAAGCAAGTCTGCACAAACTTCTCCCATACGTAGCGTACCGCCTGGGGGGACGGATGCATCATATCGTCAGCATAAAAACGATAGTCGCGAAGCTCGTCGAGCAAGAGTTCGTAAGCCGGAAAATAAGAGACATGTTCGGGAAAAGAAGCCTGCAATTGGTCGATGGCAAGCAAAAGCGTGGCTTTGCTCAATTGATTGGCATGCATTCCATCGCGTATGTGCCGTATAGGGCTGACGGTAAGAATCACTTTCAACTTCGGGTTCCGGGCAATCAGACCGGAGAAAAGGGAAGTATAGTCGGATACAATCTCCTGCACACTGAGTCGGCGACGAATAAAGACAGATTCCGGCTGCTTGTGGCAGTTTGCAACAACATGCCCCGTAGTCTTCTGTTCGTACACCCAGGATGTACCAAAAGTCAACATCAGACAATCCAGTTGATGAACGCATTCGTGTGCCGCCAACAAGCGGGCATTGATGCGCTGCAAAATTTCCTCCATTGAAGGTGAAGAAAAATCTCCATGATGCATGGGGCTATGCCAACATTCGCGGAAGAAAAACAAATTTTCTTCCTTATATACCTTACCTGCCACCACCTCACGCAAGGCAGCCGAAATGGACAAGGGATTATAGAGAACACCAAAAGGATTTATATCCGGATGAAATTTAGCATCCGCGAGTAAGCTCCCCATGTTGGTAGCAAAACAAGACCCCATCAACAGGAGGCTGTCCGCCTGCACAAGAGGTGGCAAACCGGAAGGCAACTCAACGGGAGTAAAGAAATCCATAGATTATGAAAATTAGTATTCTACATCATCATGTTCTTCCGGATCGAGAACTTCACAATAGCCATTGCCTGGATAGCTGCAAACGGCACATCCATCGGTTCATGATGCGGATTATAGCTCACCAGCTTGATGCAACCGTCTATTTCCGAACGGTTCACATACTTCACCGCCAAATATTCGTCTCCATCGATATTGAACGAAACCAGGTACATCTCACCATAAATGACATTGCTAAAGCTACTGATTTCTTTAAAGCCTACGATATCTCCTGATTTCAGAATAGGGTACATACTGTCTCCACTGATATAGAGGGCGCCATCACACAAAGGAATGCTGGGAATCTGTATCTTACCCACTATATATTGACGTTTGTTGGCAAGCAGTGTTTTTAGATTGGCAGCAGCAGTGATGTCATAAAGCGCTACGCTACGGTCGCCCACCGGATCGGGTGTTTTGGGATTGTGGATTATCTCTACTTCTCCCCTTGCGTACTCACTATTGCACAATTTTGCTTGATGTACAGGACTTCCTTTTCCCAGCAATAACCAGTTGTAGTCTACGTCTTTCATTTTGCTCAGTAACAACGGAAAGTCAGTACTGTTACGCGCAATCCAGTTGCTAAGTGTGGAACGCGAAACACCCAGGTAAGCGGCCAGATCAGCATCCGTCTTAAAGTTCAGTACACGTTTGGCGCGTTTCACTATGTCCGCTACACTAAATAAGGAATCTTTTTCTTTCTCCATTTGATTTGTGCTAATTAAGTTCCAATGCATTTCTGGTTCATAGATGCACACTTCTGCATTTCGTAAAATGCCTTAACTGAGGCTGATTGTTTTCTATACGAAAACCAAGCGATGCATTGCAGCAACAAAAGTAATCAATTTGTTTTAAAGAGACAAACAAAAAGCAAAGATAACCCATCCGCTAATCAAAGAATAGATAAGATGCGTTGATAAATCAATTCATAACCCATCCCATTAAGCACAATGATATTTTAATAATTTGTCAAGTTTTATCAACAGCAGCAAGACACTTTGCAACTTTTTGATTATCAACATGATATTCCGGATCGTATTCAGTATACGACAGAACCCTATTCAGTATACGACTGAATGGCATTCACTATACGACTGAATTAGGTTCAGTATACTACTTTTCCTTAAACATTTGCTATTTGTAAATAATATGTAATGTTATTCTGTTCTTGTTTTAGTTCATTACTTTTCCGTTATAAATTAACTACAAGCTATAAGCGCCTTTCGGAAAATAGCGCAGCCACTTGTAACTTGTAGCCCGTGACTCGTAACTTTTCCGTTATTAAAATATAAGGTGAAATACAGATGCACGAAGGTTAAAGAAGCAAGGATTCGCATTTTTTCCCCGAAAAGGAAATGACCTTCCGTTTTCTTTTACTAATTTTGCAGTTTGTAATCCTCAGAACAGAGATGAAGACAGAGACAGCATCATATAACTTGCTAAATTCTATTTCTGCCCCGGAAGACCTGCGCAAACTGAGTGTTGAGCAACTCCCGGAAATCTGCAAAGAATTGCGGCAGGACATTATAAAAGAAGTTTCGTGTAACCCGGGACACTTTGCAGCCAGTCTGGGGACGGTAGAATTGACCGTCGCCCTGCATTATGTGTTCAATACCCCCTACGACCGTATTGTGTGGGACGTGGGCCATCAGGCGTATGGTCATAAGATACTGACCGGACGCCGGGAAACATTCTCCACAAACAGGAAATTCAAAGGCATTCGTCCTTTCCCTTCTCCCGATGAAAGTGATTATGATACTTTCACCTGCGGACATGCGTCTAATTCCATTTCAGCAGCACTCGGCATGGCCGTAGCAGCAGAAGAAAAAGGAGAAAAAGATCGCCATGTGGTTGCTGTTATAGGCGACGGAAGCATGAGTGGAGGACTGGCTTTTGAAGGGTTGAATAACGCCTCTGCAAGTTCCAACAATCTTCTCATTATCCTCAATGATAATGACATGGCCATCGACCGCAGCGTAGGTGGTATGAAGCAATACTTATTCAACCTGACAACCTCGAACCGCTATAACCAACTGCGTTTCAGAATATCCAAGATGTTATTCAAAGTGGGCATTCTCAATGAAGACCGCCGTAAAGCACTCATCCGTTTCGGTAATAGTCTGAAATCGATGGCTGCCCAACAACAGAACATCTTCGAGGGAATGAATATCCGTTATTTCGGTCCCATCAACGGGCATGATGTGAAAAATATCGCCCGTATCCTGCGGGATATCAAAGACATGAAAGGACCGAAAATCCTACATTTACATACGGTCAAAGGAAAAGGATTTGAACCGGCAGAAAAGGCACCGGGTATCTGGCACGCACCGGGTAAGTTTGATCCTGAAACCGGCGAACGCTTTACAGCAGACACTCACAACCTGCCCCCACTCTATCAGGATGTGTTCGGTGAAACCCTTGTGGAACTTGCCGGACAGAATCCGCGCATCGTCGGTGTCACTCCCGCCATGCCTACAGGATGCTCTATGAACATGCTGATGAAGGCAATGCCCAACCGCGCCTTCGACGTAGGAATTGCCGAAGGACATGCTGCCACCTTCTCAGGAGGTATGGCCAAAGAAGGAATGCAACCGTTCTGTAACATCTATTCCTCATTTATGCAACGTGCCTATGACAACGTCATTCACGACATAGCCATACTCAAATTACCCGTCGTACTTTGCCTGGATCGTGCCGGACTGGTAGGCGAAGACGGACCAACGCACCACGGTGTGTTCGACTTAGCTTATTTCCGTCCCATTCCCAATCTAACTATATCATCACCCATGAACGAGCATGAACTGCGCCACCTCATGTACACGGCACAGTTGCCGGATAAAGGACCGTTCGTCATCCGCTATCCTCGCGGACGCGGTGTGCTGATAGACTGGAAATGCCCATTGGAAGAAATACCCGTTGGAAAAGGACGTAAACTAAAGGATGGCAAAGACCTTGCTATACTCACACTTGGTCCGATAGGTAATATTGCCACAAAAGCCATCGAACAGGCAGAAAAAGAAAAAGACATTTCAATAGCACATTATGATCTGCGTTTCCTTAAGCCACTGGACGAGGAAATGCTGCATGAAATAGGACACTCATTTTCCCGCATCATCACCATTGAAGATGGCATACGGAAAGGCGGCATGGGTAGTGCCGTCCTGGAATTTATGGCCGACAATGGATATACCCCACACGTACAACGCATAGGTGTGCCGGATACGTTTATAGAACATGGAACAGTACAGGAGTTGTATCACTTGTGTGGTATGGATGAAAAAGGGATATTAGAAAGTATAAACAAAAAATATCATGACAAAGAAAGAGGCAATCAAGATATTTGAGGAGAAGAAGGTCCGAACAGCTTGGGATGACGAGACAGAGGAGTGGTACTTTTCTGTGATTGATGTGATAGACATTTTAACAGATAGTTCCAATCCAAGAAGATACTGGAGCGACTTAAAATCAAAGTTGGCAAAGGAAGGCAGTCAACTGTACGCTAAAATCGTACAGTTAAAAATGCTGTCATCTGATGGCAAAATGAGATTGACAGACGTGATGACCACTGAACAAATGTTCCGCCTCATTCAATCCATCCCCTCACCCAAAGCCGAGCCCTTCAAGCTCTGGATGGCCCAAACCGCCAAAGAGCGTCTGGATGAAATGCAGGACCCGGAACTCACGATTCAGCGTTCCATGATGGAATATAAAGCGCTGGGATACTCAGACAACTGGATAAACCAAAGACTGAAAAGCATTGAAATACGTAAAGAACTAACCGATGAGTGGAAACGTTGTGGACTGGAAGAAGGTACCCAGTTTGCAACCTTAACAGATATTATTTACCAGACTTGGGCAGATAAGACCACTAAAGAGTATAAACGTTTCAAAGGTTTGAAAAAAGAGAACCTCCGGGATAATATGACTAATAAAGAATTAGTGTTGAATATGCTGGCTGAACTCTCTACCAAAGAGATTTCAGAAACCAATAACCCGGAAAGCTTCAACGATCATATTGATGTTGCCCGCCGTGGAGGAAGCATCGCCCGCGATGCCAGAATAAAATTGGAAGAAGAGACCGGGCAAGCTGTTATTTCTCCTCTGAACGTAAAAGAGGTTCTGAGATTAGAACAAAACAAGGATAAGAGTAATAAAGAGCGATGAAAATTATTATTGCCGGTGCCGGCGCAGTAGGCACACACTTGGCAAAATTGTTGTCCCGCGAAAAGCAGGACATCATATTGATGGACGACAATGAGGAAAGGTTGAGCACTCTCAGTTCTAACTTTGACTTAATGACGGTCACGGCTTCACCTACTTCCATTCAAGGGTTGAAAGAAGTGGGGGCTAAAGAGGCAGATCTCTTTATAGCCGTCACTCCCGACGAGAGCCGTAACATGACCGCATGTATGTTGGCTACCAACCTTGGTGCGAAAAAGACCGTTGCCCGCATTGATAATTACGAATACCTTCTGCCCAAAAATAAAGAATTCTTCAAGAAACTGGGTGTAGATTCATTGATTTACCCGGAAATGCTTGCAGCAAAAGAAATCGTATCTTCCATACGTATGAGTTGGGTACGCCAATGGTGGGAGTTTTGTGGCGGGTCTTTGATACTGATCGGTACCAAAATGCGTGAGAAAGCGGAAATACTGGATATTCCTCTCCACCAACTTGCTGGGACGGATAAACCCTATCACGTAGTAGCCATCAAACGTGGCAACGAGACACTTATCCCGCGTGGTGACGATGTAATTAAACTACATGATATTGTTTATTTCACCACCACCCGTAAATATGTACCCTATATACGCAAGATAGCCGGTAAAGAAGATTATGCCGATGTACGTAACGTAATGATCATGGGTGGAAGCCGCATTGCCGTGCGAACCGCACAATATGTACCCGACTATATGCAGGTAAAGATCATAGACAACGACCTGAACCGTTGCAACCGTCTGACGGAGATTCTCGATGATAAAGTCATGATTATCAATGGTGATGGTCGTGATATGGACTTACTGATTGAAGAAGGTCTGAAGAATACGGAAGCTTTCGTAGCACTGACGGACAACTCGGAAACGAATATTCTCTCCTGCCTTGCAGCCAAACGTATGGGCGTCAGCAAAACAGTGGCAGAAGTAGAAAATATAGATTATATAGGCATGGCAGAAAGCCTCGATATCGGTACAGTGATCAACAAGAAGATGATCACCGCCAGCCACATTTATCAAATGATGCTGGATGCTGATGTCAGCAATGTAAAATGTCTTACTTTTGCCAATGCCGACGTTGCAGAATTCACCGTGAAGGCCGATTCTAAAATCACCAAACATCAAGTTAAAGACCTCGGTTTACCAAAGGGAGCTACCATCGGTGGATTAATCCGCCAAGGTGAAGGTGTGGTAGTAACCGGTAATACCCAGATAATACCGGGCGACCACGTAGTAGTGTTCTGCCTGAATATGATGATTAAAAAAATTGAGAAATTCTTTAATTAATTATGAATGATAAATTATGAATGATGAATTAGCTGCGCCACACGCTCTGCTACAAAGTCCGTTCATAATTCATAATTTATCATTCATAATTCATAATTTATCATTCATAATTTAATTACGTGATTAACTTTAAGATAGTAATACGGATTATCGGTATTCTCCTGTTGCTTGAAACAGTGATGCTGTTAGCCTGTTCCGGCGTTTCGTTCTATTATCAGGACGAAGCATTGGTAGATTTCTGGGTATCAGCAGGTATCACAGCAGGCGCGGGATTGCTTCTGGCAGCCATGGGCAAGGGAGGAGATCGCCAACTAACACGCAGGGACGGATATGTACTCGTCAGCTTTGCGTGGATAGCATTTTCACTTTTCGGCATGCTACCATTTTATATCAGCGGATATATACCGAGCATCACCAACGCTTTCTTTGAAACAATGTCCGGCTTCAGCAGTACGGGCGCTACCATATTGGATGACATAGAGTCATTGCCCCACGGACTCCTCTTCTGGCGCAGTATGACCCAATGGATAGGCGGTTTGGGGATTATCATGTTTACCATTGCCATCCTTCCGATATTCGGTGTCAGTGGTTTACAGGTATTTGCAGCCGAAGCCAGTGGACCGACACACGATAAAGTACATCCGCGTATAGGCATTACCGCCAAATGGATTTGGAGTATCTATGCAGGTATTACTGGTATTCTCGTTGTTTTACTGATGATGGGCGGAATGGATTGGTTCGACAGTGTTTGTCATGCATTTGCCACTACCGGCACAGGTGGTTTCTCCACCAAACAAGCCAGTGTAGCCTACTATCAATCTCCCTATATTGAATATGTAATATCCATCTTCATGTTTATATCCGGCATCAACTTTACATTGTTGCTACTCTTCGTCAACCGGAAATTCAAGAAAGTTATCCACGATGCCGAGTTGAAATGGTATTTCTGGTCAGTCATAATATTCACCGGTTTAATTACAGTCATACTTTACTATTCCAATTCAATAGGAATGGAAGATGCTTTCCGTAAATCACTGTTCCAGGTTATCTCTCTGCACACCTCTACCGGGTTTGCCACAGATGACTACATGTTATGGCCTGCCGTAACATGGGGATTACTAACCATTGTCATGCTGATGGGTGCCTGTGCAGGAAGCACGACAGGTGGTCTCAAATGTATCCGCATGGTTATTCTCGGCAAAGTAGCGCGTAATGAATTCAAACATATTCTCCATCCGAATGCAGTGTTACCGGTCAGGATTAACAAGCAGGTTATTTCACCCTCCGTACAATCTACCGTACTTGCATTCTGCTTTATATATGCAGTTATTATTATCATCAGTGTACTGATTATGATGGGACTGGGTATCGGTTTTGTAGAATCTGTGGGTTGCGTAGTTTCCAGTATCGGTAATATGGGTCCCGGATTGGGTGAGACAGGTCCTGCCTTCTCATGGAATGCATTGCCCGATGTAGCAAAGTGGTTATCATCTTTCCTCATGCTTCTGGGGCGTCTGGAATTATTCACCGTATTGCTGCTTTTTACCCCGGAATTCTGGAGAAGAAGTTGATATAAGGCAAAAAAGTGCTAAAAATAAAGTACTTTGCCATCTCTATATAACAAAATAGCCAATATTTGTTATACATTTGCAGCCGAATGAAAAAAGTAGTTGTATGAGACAGTGCATAAAATACTTCATGATAGTCCTGCTCGGCGTATTATTATACGACGGCGCCGCACAGGCGGCAGGTATATCATGCACTTTCATACGCAATGATGAAGAACGCTGCATCCTATCCCAGGCTCCTACTACTACCCACAAACAAGACATCCGTAGCATATTATATGACCACTTCTCGTCCATACCTTTATATATGGACAATGTGGACAGTACGCAAGTACCCGGTAACAAGAGTGTCTTGCTATTGCTGAATTATTTTCGAATGTGTTGGCTGTCCGATTCTTCGGTCGGTGATTCGCCGCTACATACTTCTTTCTACCCTGTACCCGACCCGCTTTCTTACTATGTATTCGGGCTGAGAAAGATAATCATTTGATAAAAAGTCAGGTAGGCCCTATCGCTTACCAAAGTCCGTCGAAGGCAGTTCAGAGGTATTGCCTATTTCGACCAACTATCCTATTATATACATCTAAAAGTTAATTAGATTTATGAACTTTACTTTGTTAGTAGTCGTCTTGCTGACGGCAATTGCTTTCGTGGGTATTGTTATCGCATTGTCAAAAGCGATATCACCCCGTTCGTACAATCCACAGAAGATGGAAGCGTACGAGTGCGGTATCCCTACCCGTGGTAAATCATGGATGCAATTCCGGGTAGGTTACTATCTGTTTGCCATCCTGTTCCTGATGTTTGATGTGGAAACAGTATTCCTGTTCCCATGGGCAGTTATTGCCCGTGACCTGGGAATAGCAGGATTACTCAGTATCTTATTTTTCTTACTTATCCTTGTATTGGGACTTGCCTATGCATGGCGGAAAGGAGCATTGGAATGGAAATAAAGAAAAAACCAAAAATAAAATCTATTCCGTATGGAGAATTTACGGATAATGAAACATTGGAGAAACTCGTTCGCGAACTTAATGCCGGAGGCGCAAACGTCGCTCTCGGAGTATTGGACGATTTCATCAACTGGGGACGCAGTAATTCGCTGTGGCCACTTACGTTTGCAACAAGCTGTTGTGGTATCGAGTTCATGGCATTGGGTGCCGCGCGCTATGATATGGCGCGCTTCGGATTTGAAGTAGCCCGTGCCAGTCCGCGACAGGCAGATATGATTATGGTATGCGGAACCATTACCAATAAGATGGCACCTGTACTAAAACGCTTGTACGACCAGATGCCGGACCCGAAATATGTGGTTGCCGTAGGTGGATGTGCCGTCAGTGGCGGGCCATTTAAGAAGTCGTACCATGTAGTAAATGGAGTAGATAAGGTTCTACCGGTGGATGTGTACATCCCGGGATGTCCTCCCCGTCCGGAAGCATTCTATTATGGTATGATGCAATTGCAGCGCAAAGTGAAAATTGAAAAATTCTTCGGTGGAGTAAACAGAAAAGAGCCCAAACCGAAAGAGGAGACAGAAAAATAATCAAAATATGGATAATATACGATTTATAAAACCTGCGGACTTACATGCTGAAATGCTCCGTCTGTACCGCGAAGAGCAGATGGACTTCCTGAAGTGCCTTAGCGGTATGGACTGGGGAGAACCCGCCGATGGAGATGCACCGGATGCTCCACGCGGACTGGGTGTTGTCTACCTGCTGGAATCCACCGCTACCGGTAAGCAAGCAGCAGTACGTACTGCTACCTTGGACCGCAAGAATCCTGAATTACCCAGTGTCAGCGACATTTGGAAAGCAGCGGACTTCAATGAACGTGAAGTATATGACTTCTATGGTATTGTCTTCATAGGACACCCTGATATGCGTCGTCTCTACCTGCGTAATGACTGGGTAGGCTACCCGATGCGTAAGGATAACGATCCGGAAAAGGACAACCCATTGCGCATGGACAATGAAGAAACTATCGATACCACTATCGAGTTGAAACTGAACCCGGATGGTACCGTGAGAAATAAAGAGCTGGTGCTCTTTGGTGATGAGGAATACGTTGTAAACATCGGCCCCCAACACCCGGCTACGCATGGTGTAATGCGTTTCCGTGTATCACTGGAAGGTGAAACTATCGATAAGATAGATGCTAACTGTGGTTACATCCACCGGGGCATTGAAAAAATGTGCGAAAGCCTTACTTATCCCCAAACGTTGGCATTGACCGACCGTCTGGATTATCTGGGTGCACACCAGAATCGCCATGCCCTGTGTATGTGTATTGAACAGGCAATGGGCATAGAAGTGAGTGACCGTGTGAAGTACATCCGCACTATTATGGATGAATTACAACGTATCGACTCTCACTTGCTGTTCTATTCCTGTCTGGCAATGGACCTCGGTGCCCTTACCGCTTTCTTCTATGGTTTCCGTGATCGTGAGAAAATACTCGACATCTTTGAGGAAACTTGTGGTGGACGCCTCATCATGAACTACAACACTATCGGTGGTGTACAGGCTGACTTGCATCCTAACTTCCAGAAACGAGTGAAAGAGTTCATCCCCTATCTGCGTGGAATCATCCACGAATATCACCAGGTATTCACCGGCAACATTATCGCACAACAACGTCTGAAAGGCGTAGGAGTGCTGAGCCGTGAAGATGCTATCGCCTTCGGAGCCACAGGCGGCACAGGACGTGCCAGCGGCTGGGCTTGTGATGTGCGCAAGCGCCAACCTTATGGAGTATACGACAAAGTAGATTTCAAAGAAATCGTCTATACCGAAGGAGACTCCTGGGCACGCTACATGGTTCGTATGGATGAAATCATGGAAAGTATGAATATCCTTGAGCAACTCATCGACAACATTCCCGAAGGTCCGTATCAGGAAAAGATGAAACCTATTATCCGCGTACCGGAAGGGCAGTATTATGCTGCTGTAGAGGGAAGCCGCGGTGAGTTTGGCGTCTTTCTGGAGAGTCATGGTGACAAAACTCCGTACCGCTTGCATTTCCGTTCAACGGGATTACCATTGGTAAGTACCGTAGACACCATCTGCCGCGGATCGAAGATTGCCGACCTGATAGCTATCGGGGGAACACTGGATTACGTAGTGCCGGATATTGACAGGTAATTAATGATGAACGATTAGTGATTAGTGATGAGCGAACTACGCTGTCACATCGCAAGATACTAATCACTGATCACTAACAACTAATAACTAAATAACGTGTTTGACTTTAGTATAGTAACCAACTGGATACACCAGACGCTGACTTCCGTCATGCCGGAAGGTCTGGCAATATTCCTCGAATGTGTAGTGATAGGCGTGTGCATCATCCTGATGTATGCCGTGCTCGCCATCATTCTTATTTATATGGAGCGCAAGATATGCGCTTTCTTCCAATGCCGCCTCGGTCCGAACCGTGTGGGTAAATGGGGTAGCATCCAAGTCATTTGTGACGTATTGAAGATGCTGACCAAAGAGATATTCACTCCCAAGGATGCCGACCGCTTTCTCTATAACCTGGCACCGTTCATGGTGATCATTGCTTCGTTCCTGACCTTTGCATGCCTGCCTATTAATAAAGGTATGGAAGTACTGAACTTCAATGTAGGTGTATTCTTCCTACTGGCTGCGTCGAGTATAGGTGTAATAGGTATTCTATTGGCAGGATGGGGTTCGAACAATAAGTTCTCACTCATCGGTGCCATGCGAAGCGGTGCACAGATTATCTCATATGAATTGTCTGTGGGACTAAGTATACTGACCATGGTAGTACTGATGGGAACAATGCAGTTCTCTGAAATTGTAGAAGGCCAAGCAGATGGATGGTTCATCTTCAAAGGACACATACCTGCAGTAATTGCATTCGTTATCTATCTGATAGCCGGAAACGCAGAATGTAACCGCGGTCCGTTCGACTTACCGGAAGCAGAAAGTGAATTGACGGCAGGATACCACACCGAATACAGCGGTATGCACTTCGGTTTCTTCTACCTGGCCGAATATCTGAACCTGTTTATCGTAGCCAGTGTAGCTGCTACCATCTTCCTGGGTGGCTGGATGCCATTCCATATCGTAGGACTGGACGGCTTCAATGCTATAATGGATTATATTCCGGGCTTCATCTGGTTCTTTGGTAAAGCTTTCTTTGTAGTATTCCTGCTGATGTGGATTAAGTGGACATTCCCCCGCCTGCGTATCGACCAGATATTGGCACTGGAATGGAAGTACCTGGTACCGATTTCAATGCTGAACCTGATCATCATGGTACTGATTGTTGTATTTAAACTGCACTTCTAACCGGCGTAGCGCCGGAGCAAAGTTTCCCTTCGGGTAAATTAAATATAAAGAGATAATGAAAGATAAGAACGAAACATACAGTTATTTAGGCGGATTGATGCATGGCGTCGGTTCTTTGCTGACAGGTATGAAAACTACCATGACTGTTTTTTGCCGCCGGAAAGTAACGGAACAATATCCGGAAAACCGTGCGACACTGGAAATGTTCGACCGTTTTCGCGGAACGCTGACCATGCCCCACAATGAGCGGAACGAACATCACTGTATAGCATGTGGACTATGTCAGATAGCATGCCCCAATGACACTATCAAAGTAACCAGTGAAATGATAGAGACTGAGGACGGCAAGAAAAAGAAGATTTTGGCGAAGTATGAATACGATCTCGGTTCATGCATGTTTTGCCAACTTTGCGTTACAGCTTGTCCGCACGATGCAATTACGTTTGCTACAGACTTTGAACATGCAGTATTCGACCGTACAAAGCTGGTGAAGACGCTTAATCATCCGGGCAGTCACGTAATAAAAAAATGATTAACGATTAGTGATAAGTGATTAGTGCCATGCGGTATATACTAATCACTTATCACTAAACACTAAAACATTAAATCAAATGGAAATAACCCTTGAAACCGTAGTATTCTACTTTCTGGCAGTGTTCATCACCGTGTGTTCTATTCTCACAGTGACCACACGCCGCATGGTACGCTCGGCAACGTATCTGCTGTTTACGCTTTTCGGCACAGCAGGCATCTACTTCCTGCTAGGTTACACCTTCCTGGGATCAGTACAAATCATGGTTTATGCCGGCGGTATTGTGGTGCTCTACGTCTTCTCCATCCTGCTAACCAGTGGTGAAGGAGACCGTACCATCGACAAATTGAAACGTAGCAAACTGGTGGCCGGTCTGGGAGCAACCGTAGTCGGAGCCATCATCGTATTGTTCATCACACTGAAACATAAGTTTATAGTGACCACCGATCTTGTACCATTGGAAATCAATATCAAGACTATCGGACATTCTATGTTGAGTAGTGATAAATATGGTTATCTGCTTCCTTTCGAGGCAATCAGCATCCTGTTGCTGGCATGTATCGTAGGTGGTTTGGTGATTGCACGTAAACGATAGTGAAAAGCTTTGCTTTTCAAATGAAAGAATGAATAATGAAAGAATGAAAGACCGATGCAGCAGCAGCACACCGCTTTAATTCTTTAATTATTAATTATTAATTTAAAACGTAGTTTTACATGATCCACATGGAATATTATCTGATAGTTTCGGCTATCATGTTTTTCGCCGGTATTTACGGGTTCTTCACCCGCCGCAACACGCTGGCGATACTTATCAGCATCGAGTTGATACTGAATGCTACGGATATCAACTTCGCAGTATTCAACCGTTTCCTTTTCCCCGACGGACTGGAAGGGTATTTCTTTGCCCTGTTCTCCATCGCCATCTCGGCAGCCGAAACGGCAGTAGCTATCGCGATTATGATCAATATCTACCGTAATATACGAAGCATCCAGGTTAATAAACTGGACGAATTGAAGTGGTAGAATAAGTACAGTATCAATAATAGAATAAAAAAGAAAAGAATATGGAATATACAATCTTCATTCTCCTGCTTCCTCTCCTCTCCTTCCTGGTATTGGGGATTGGCGGCAAATGGATGACGCACCGGACGGCAGGCATCATCGGTACCACGGTATTGGCTGTGGTAGCCCTACTGAGCTATGCCACTGCCTGGCAATATTTCTCCGCTCCACGTCTGGCGGACGGCACTTTCGACACAGTTATACCTTATAATGTGACGTGGCTGCCTTTCACCCCAACGCTGAGCATCGACCTGGGTATCCTGCTCGATCCTATTTCAGTAATGATGCTCATCGTTATCTCTACCGTGTCGCTGATGGTACATGTCTACTCCTTCGGCTACATGAAAGGTGAACGTGGATTCCAACGTTATTATGCATTCCTCAGCCTCTTCACCATGTCCATGCTGGGCTTGGTAGTGGCTACCAATATCTTCCAGATGTATCTGTTCTGGGAGTTGGTGGGTGTTTCGTCTTATCTGCTTATCGGTTTCTACTATACGAAGCCATCTGCTGTTGCTGCAAGCAAAAAGGCGTTTATTGTCACCCGTTTTGCCGACCTGGGTTTCCTGATCGGTATCCTCGTTTACGGTTACTATGCCGGAACCTATACTTTCCAGCCCAGTGAAATGGCATTACTGAAAGGCGGTGCAACAATGATACCTCTGGCATTGGGACTTATGTTTATCGGTGGTGCCGGCAAGAGTGCAATGTTCCCATTGCATATCTGGTTACCGGATGCTATGGAAGGCCCGACACCTGTCAGTGCATTGATCCATGCAGCAACGATGGTAGTAGCCGGAGTTTATCTTGTGGCACGAATGTTCCCGTTGTTCATCGGTTATGCACCGGATGTGCTGCACCTGGTAGCTTACGTCGGAGCGTTCACTGCATTCTACGCCGCTTCGGTAGCTTGTGTGCAGAGTGATATCAAGCGTGTATTAGCATTCTCTACTATTTCACAAATTGGCTTTATGATGGTGGCACTGGGAGTTTGTACTTCTGCCGATCCACATCACGGTGGCCTGGGTTACATGGCAGGAATGTTCCATCTGTTTACACACGCCATGTTCAAGGCATTGCTCTTCCTCGGTGCAGGTAGCATCATCCATGCAGTACACAGCAATGAAATGTCCGCTATGGGTGGGTTACGTAAATATATGCCTGTAACACATATCACATTCCTGATTGCATGTCTTGCCATCGCAGGTATCCCTCCGTTCTCCGGATTCTTCTCTAAAGACGAAATACTGACTGCATGCTTCCAGTTCAGTCCTGCTATGGGTTGGATTATGACAGCAATTGCTGCTATGACGGCATTCTATATGTTCCGCCTCTATTACGGAATTTTCTGGGGCAAAGAAAACAAAGAGCTTCACTCTGAACATAAGCCCCACGAAAGCCCGCTGGCTATGACTATCCCGTTGATGTTCCTTGCTGTTGTTACCATTGTAGCAGGTTTCATCCCCTTCGGTAAGTTCATCAGCTCCAACGGTACAGCTTACGAAATACATCTCGATTGGACAGTAGCAGGTACCAGCATCGCCATAGCCGTTATCTCCATTGCGATTGCTACAGCCATGTATGCACGGGCCAAACAACCCGTTGCCAATGCTCTTGCCCACCGCTTCCGCGGATTATGGACAGCTGCTTATCATCGATTCTATATCGATGAAGTATATCAGTTCATAACTCACAAGATTATTTTCGGTTGCATCTCCCGTCCCATTGCCTGGTTCGATCGCCATGTAGTAGATGGCTTCTTTGACTTCCTTGCCTGGAGTGCCAACGCCACCAGCGATGAGATACGCGGTTTGCAAAGCGGACAGATTCAGCAATACACTTACGTATTCCTGTTGGGTACGTTGGCGTTGATATTGCTGTTGCTGCTATAGTAGAGAAATGTTAATCGTAATTCGTAAATAGTAAAACGTAATATAAAGATGAACATATTAAGTATTTTTGTTCTCATCCCTCTGTTGATGTTGCTTGGTCTCTGGCTAAGTCGTAACATCAAGCAGATACGCACGGTGATGGTCGTAGGTGCATCAGCATTGGTGCTGGCTGCCGTAGGCCTGACCATTGCTTACCTGCAAGCCCGTGCCGCCGGAGACACTGCCGAAATGCTGTTCCGTGCAGATGTACCTTGGTATCCGGCACTCAATATACATTACTCCGTGGGAGTAGACGGCATTTCAGTAGCCATGTTGCTGCTTTCTGCCATCATTGTCTTCACCGGTACTTTCGCCTCCTGGCGTCTGCAACCGCTGACAAAAGAGTATTTCCTCTGGTTCACCCTGCTTTCCCTGGGTGTGTTCGGCTTCTTCATTTCTACGGACTTGTTCACCATGTTCATGTTCTATGAGGTAGCGCTCATTCCTATGTACCTGCTTATCGGTGTATGGGGCAGTGGACGAAAGGAATATTCTGCCATGAAGCTGACATTGATGTTGATGGGTGGTTCTGCATTCTTGCTGATTGGTATTCTGGGTATCTACTTCGGTTCCGGTGCCACCAGTATGAACTTGCTGGAGATTGCACAACTGCACAATATTCCAATTGAACAACAACGCATCTGGTTCCCGCTCACCTTCCTCGGTTTCGGTGTACTCGGTGCATTATTCCCGTTCCATACATGGAGCCCTGACGGTCATGCCTCTGCGCCTACGGCTGTAAGTATGCTCCATGCAGGTGTACTGATGAAACTTGGAGGTTATGGTTGCTTCCGTATCGCCATGTATCTGATGCCCGAAGCTGCCCAGGAACTTGGCTGGATCTTCCTGATCCTGACTGGTATTTCCGTAGTTTACGGTGCTTTCTCTGCTTGTGTACAGACGGACTTGAAGTATATCAACGCATATTCTTCCGTATCTCACTGCGGTCTCGTACTCTTCGCCATCCTGATGATGAACCAGACTGCTTGTACCGGTGCTGTCCTGCAAATGCTCAGCCACGGATTGATGACTGCCCTGTTCTTTGCCCTTATCGGTATGATATACGGCCGTACTCATACCCGTGACGTACGCGAGCTCTCCGGTTTAATGAAGATTATGCCTTTCCTGGCTGTCTGCTATGTGATTGCCGGACTTGCTAACCTCGGACTTCCGGGACTCAGCGGTTTCGTTGCCGAAATGACCATCTTCAACGGTGCATTCCAGCATGTGGATGTCTTCCACCGTACGTGGACGATTATTGCCTGCACCAGTATCGTAATCACTGCAGTCTATATCCTTAGACTCGTTGGTAAGATTCTCTATGGCACTTGTACTAATAAGCATCACCTGACATTAACCGACGCTACCTGGGATGAACGCACCGCCGTTATCATACTCATCGTTTGCGTTGCAGGTCTCGGTCTTGCTCCGTTATGGATCAGCAATATGATTGGAGAAAGTGTATTGCCTTTGATAACTTCGTTCAATTAAAGAATGAAAGAATTAAAGAATGAAAGGCCGTATGACATCAAAAGCCTAAGCCCATGCCGCAAAAGCATGATGCCGAATGGCCTTTCATTCTTTCATTATTAATTATTAATTTTGTCACAAATGGATTATTCCCAATTCCTCATTCTCAAAGAAGAGCTTTCGCTGATAGCGGTCATCGTTATCCTCTTCGTAGCCGACCTCTTTATGAGCCCTGATGCACATAAAAAGGATGGTAACCCACGACTCAACACCATGTTGCCCGTCGTGTTGCTCACGATACACACGCTGATTACGATCATACCCGGTCCGGCTGCCGATGCTTTCGGTGGTATGTACCATAATGCGCCGATACAAAGTATTGTGAAATCTATACTCAGTGTTGGTACGCTTATCGTCTTCCTGATGGCACACGAGTGGCTGAAACTTCCGGATACGGTAATCAAACAAGGTGAATTCTATATGTTGACACTCTGCACGCTGTTGGGTATGTATTTCATGATTTCTGCAGGACACTTCCTGATGTTCTTCATCGGGTTGGAAACAGCAAGTATCCCAATGGCTGCGCTGGTTGCTTTTGATAAGTATCGCCACCACTCTGCCGAAGCCGGTGCCAAATACATTCTTACCGCACTTTTCTCAAGCGGATTGTTGCTATATGGTATTTCGCTTATTTACGGTACGGTGGGTACACTTTACTTTGATGATGTTCCGGCTCATCTAAACGGTAGTGCCTTGCAGATAATGGCATTCGTATTCTTCTTCTCCGGTATGGGATTCAAGCTTTCGCTCGTCCCCTTCCACCTCTGGACAGCCGACGTATATGAAGGTGCTCCGAGTGTGGTAACTGCTTACTTGAGTGTAATCTCCAAAGGATCGGCTGCTTTCGTGCTGCTGACAATTCTGATCAAGACGTTTGCTCCGATGATAGATCAGTGGCAGGAAGTACTCTACTGGGTTATTATAGCCTCTATCACCCTCGCCAACCTCTTTGCACTGCGCCAGGAAAACCTGAAACGACTGATGGCATTCTCCAGTATCTCGCAGGCAGGTTACATTATGTTGGGTGTCATTGCCGGTACACAACAAGGTATGGCATCATTGGTGTACTACATACTCATTTATATGTTTGCCAACCTCTCCGTATTTGCAGTAATCACGATTATTGCTTTGCGTGCCCAACGTTTCACACTTGAAGAATATAACGGACTGTACAGCACCAATCCCAAGCTGGCGTTCCTTATGACGCTCGCTCTGTTCTCACTGGCAGGTATTCCTCCGTTTGCAGGTTTCTTCTCGAAGTTCTTTATCTTCGCAGCAGCCTTCCAAGGTGGTTTCCACTTGCTGGTATTTATTGCACTGGTAAACACTATTATCTCACTCTATTACTATCTGAAGATTGTGAAATCTATGTATATCAACAAGAGTGATGAGCCTATCGCCACTTTCCGTAGCGATAATTATACGCGTGCCAGTCTTGTCATCTGTACGCTCGGTATTATTGTATTGAGCCTTGCAAGCGTGGTTTATCAATCCATCGACAAGTTCTCGTTCGGACTATAACGGACATTAATTCTTATTTCACTAAAGTGTGTACCGAGAGAATCAAATCTCCGGTACACATTTTTTTTATCGTTAGTATTAGGATAACAATGATTATACCACCGGCAGAATAAACCAAAATGTGGAGCCTTTACCCAATTCACTGTCCACCCCAATGGTACCTCCTAACTGTTCAATGATACTTTTACTGATAGAAAGCCCCAGACCAGTACCCTGTACAAATGAGTTCAGTTTCACAAAACGGTCAAATATCTGCTTGCATGCCTCAGGAGCAATGCCAATACCTGTATCCGACACATATATCCGCAGATGATTTTCATCAGGTTTGTCGTATCCGATTTGAATACTGCCTGTTGAAGTAAACTTAATAGCATTATTTACGAAGTTAGAAATAACCTGATGCAGACGATTGGGATCACTCGCAATCACAAATGAAGGTAAGGTAGATTCAAAGACAAGTTCAACACCCGGTTTTACACGTAACTTCATAGCACGTGCAACATCTCCGCACAAAGTTTTAATATCCAGTTCCCTGACTTTAAAATCAAAAGTACCTGCCTCTATCTTTGATAAATCCAGAATATCAGAAATCAGTTGCAACAAGAGTTCATTGTTTTCCTCCACCATCTTAGAATACTCTTGTTTTTCTGTCTTATCTTCGGTCTCCACCAGCAAACTTGAGAAACCTACAATTGCATTCAGCGGTGTACGTATCTCATGGCTCATATTTGCCAGGAAAGCACTCTTCAGCCGGTCTGATTCTTCTGCCTTCTCCTTGGCCTCAATCAACTTCTGTTCCGTTTCCTTTAACTCGGTGATATCATAATTGACACCGATTAATTCAATCAAGCCATTTGCCGGTTCATACCGGTTAAGTACCACATTCATGCGTACCCAATTCCATTGATTCAATGTTCCGGGTCTTAGTACACGCATTTCACTCTTGAAACTTTTAGCTTCCCCTTGTTTAGCCTTTTCGAAGAAAGCCAGTACACGTGCTCTGTCTTGCGGATGCATTTTATTATAAACACCCACAACCTCAGCCAATGGAGTGTCTTCATCTTCACCCATATTCTTATACCACTGCTTAATGGCATATCCATCACGGGTAAGCAGATTCAGTTTGGCATAACCAACCTTTGCATAATCTGAAATCAGCAGGAAGAAGTTCTCAAAATCACGGATACGATTGATAGAACTGATCCGTTCCGTATTATCGATATTGATAAGCACAAAACCACTGCACTCACCACGGCTATCATATATCTTGCTTACCTTCGTATAAAGTTCTATTCCACCTTTCCTCTCCGATGTATAGTAACCACTTACATTGGCAAATTCATAATCCTGCGAGAAGTCGAGTTCATCTTCCACTTTCACTCTTTCACGGATATCCAACGGCACATTCGGATTCTCAAAGAAGTTCACACCAATTGTATCCGCCTTGTCCGTGACTCCGAATATCTCCATATCTTTATTATTAAGATCAATCAATATCCCGTTCTTATCATAAATTTCCACGCCTACAGGGATATTAAAGAAAATATTACGCAATAGTTTCTCACTATGATCGAGTGCCGTATAGGTGCGACGCATTTCCGTAATATCTATATATAGACACACCAATTCATCCGGTTCAGGAGAATAAATAATACAATGACAAGTCTTCTTCGAATTTTCAAAATACTCGTCCAACTCCCGGTGTCCCCCATGTGCATTTATATCTGCAAGAAGTCGAAGTTTAATGCCCAGTTTGTCCGGAGAATAGATTTCCGATGCAAAACGCCCTTTGTAAGCCTCTATAGGCGAACCGGATAAAACAGCACTGAACTGATTGGCATCCGTGACAAGATAATCATAAAGTACTCCTTCGTCATTGTAAAGAATGGAGAGCCGTACATACCCCATGGGCATATACGTATAGAGATTGGACAGAGTTTTGCGTTCACGGTCGGCCTCATCTCTGGCAAGGCGTAAACTGATACAAATATTAATGATGCTCGCTAAAGATGAAAACCATTGGTAATCCTCATTTGTCCATTTATAATGCCTGTCTACCAAGTCAATGCCAATATATCCCCATACTCGTTCGGTGTTGCGCAAAGGGACTACCATAAGCGATTTTATGTTTTGTACGGCAAGTATTTCATATACCTGATGGGCTTCGCGAGGCAGATCTGACAAAGAACTCAATAAAATAGGTTTATCTTCCAGCATCTGCTTAAGCCACCACTCCATACCATTAGTCGGGAGAAATTGCAGCAAATCTATCTCCGGGGTCACACCATCGGCCACTACTTCATAGGTACAACTTTGAGTACGGTACTCGGCATCATTATATTCTACAATATAGACTCGTCCGCCATGAAAGAGTTCAAGCACATCTTTCAACACTCCCGAAATCACTTCACTCAAGCTTTTATCTTTCATAAAGTTACGCAAAGAGTGGGATACCGTATGTTGCCTGAACAACAACTCATTAAATTGTTTCAGAATATCATCAGACTGTGTTTTAGGGGTATCAACCAATTGAACAATGCCGAATGCTTTCGGATGTCCATCTTCTGCCAACCATTTTTCTCCTAAACGGGAGCGAATCCAGACAATACCTCGTGTAGAATAAACGGGAAAGGTTTGTTCATAAACTTCGATTTCTTCTATCGAAAGCAACTCACGCGTAATGCGACAACGATAATCTTCGCGAATTAATTCACCGAACTGCTGAAAAGTCATGGTATTATCTTCCAAGCCGAACAAATTACAAACATATTCGGAACAAAGATATTCCCCGGTAGCGAAATCTGCTTCCCACCAGCCTATTTGTCCAACAGATGAAAGGAGCTGAAAACGTTTTGCCTCATGTGATTGGTTGTCACTCATACGATTCGTGTTTTTAATATTCTAAATATTGCAAAGATAAGGCTTACTTATCAATTTCTGTCCTATTCCTACTAACAAAAAAAAGAAAGTTTAGAACCAGCAGCTACATGAGTCTAATAAACGTTTGATCATTTCTATAGGGTTATGAGGTAAAATGGATACCCTCCCCCTAACATCACCTCACCTTGTTATCAAATTGTAACCTAATTGAGAATCAATTGTATGACATGTGTATTACGGTTGTAATTCCCTTGCCGCATCTTTGCACCGGAAACAAGAAACGATAAAAGATGAGCATGAAACTGGATTTAGGAAAAGTATTTTTCTTCATTTTATTATTGGTGCTTTCCACCATGACCGCCATGGCTGGAAACATCAAAGGAACCGTCCTCGACAAGCAGACGAAAGAGCCACTGACCGGAGCTACCATACAGATAACCGGGACAGCGCAGGGTGTAGTAGCCGACATTGACGGTAACTATACACTGAATGTAAAAGACGGTACATACACCATAGCCGTGAGATATATAGGATACAAAGATATCCTGCTCAACAGTGTAAAAGTTAAGGCCGAAACTGTGCTGAACTTTGAGTTGGAAAGTGATGCACAAGCATTAGGCGAAGTCTCCGTCACCGCACAAGCCAAACGGAATAACGAGGTAGCACTCATACAGGAACAACGCCGCAGCCTTGTGGTACAGAGTGGGGTTTCCGCCCAACAAATAGCTAAAACCCAGGACAGCAATGCCTCGGAAGTCATCCGTCGCGTACCCGGCATCAGCATCATCGACGAAAAGTTTGTAATGGTGCGCGGCCTGTCGCAGCGGTACAATAATGTATGGATGAACGGTAGTGCCGTGCCCAGTTCGGAAGCCGACTCACGTGCCTTTTCATTCGACATCATCCCCAGTTCACAACTGGATAATATGGTAATCGTAAAAAGCCCCGCCCCGGAATATCCCGCAGACTTCACAGGCGGATTCATCCTGATAAATACCAAAGATATGCCCAGCGAAAACAGCTTCAACATATCAGTAGGAGGAGCTATCAATGACCAGACGCACTTCAAAGACTTTCGTAAAGCCAAGGGTAGCAGCATGGACTGGCTCGGCTTCGGAAACGGTTTCCGTAGTCTGGATGCCAGTATGAAAGGCACACTGAACATGTATCCCGGATATGAAACCGGCAACACAGCCCGTATAGATGTATTGAACAATGGTTTCAACAACGACTGGACACTGAAAACCATCAACCCCGTAGGGGACTTAAAACTGAATATGGCATACAACCGCAAGTGGGAAACCGAAAGCGGACGTGCCATCGGTATGCTGGCTGCTGTGAATTACAGCAATTCCTATAAGACCTATCTCGATATGGAAAACTCTCTCTATGGTCCTTATGATACCAACAATGACAAATACGTCTATCTGCGGAAAGCAACGGACAACCAGTACAGCAATGATATCCGCCTCGGTGCCCTGCTGAATCTCACCTTTCAGCCGCGCAACAGCAACCATCGCTATGAATTCAAGAATATCTTCAACCAGATCTCCAAAGACCGCTACTCGGAACGTACAGGTTTCAACGCACAACCGGACAACATCAACAACATGGAGTATTACTACTCCAGCCGTACCACTTACAACACCCAATTCACAGGCAGGCACAACTTTGATGACAGTCGTTTCGACTGGAGTGTGGGTTATGCTTACGCCAACCGTAACCTGCCGGACCGCCGTCTCATTGAACGTACCGACCGCACCAATGAAACCATGGGTATTTACCGTATCAGCCGTGAATTCACCAAACTGGACGAGCACATCGGCTCAGCAAATATAAATTATCGCCAGGACTTCCAGTTCGGTGACATCGCCCCTACTTTGAAAGCCGGTGCTTATGGCGAGTATCGTACACGCACCTACAACACCCGCCAGTTCCAGTACGGCTGGCAACCGAATAACAGCCTGCCTAAGGGATTCCAGTTTGACAATGATGTGGCAAACAATGTATTGATAGACTCCAACTATGGAATTGACAAGCTCTACATGCAGGAAGAAGTGAACTACATGAATAACTATGAGGGCAAAAACACTCAATTGTCCGGTTATGTCGGTATCAACGTTCCGATAGGTTCCTTCAGCTTCTACGCCGGAGCACGCTATGAATATGCCCGTCAGGAACTGATTATGAACACCCGCTCGTATGAAGAAAGCCTGCAAAGTACTTTCTATGACTATAAAGACCTGTTCCCTTCCGTCAATGCCACTTACAAACTGAGTGAAAAGCATCAGTTCCGCCTGGCTTACGGTAAATCGGTAAACCGTCCTGAATTTCGTGAACTGTCCACTTCCGTCTACTATGATTTCGATCTGGGAAGCAGTGTCATGGGGAATTCATCCTTGCAGGCAGCTTACATACAGAACGTAGACTTGCGCTACGAGTGGTATCCCAGCAATGGTGAACAAGTCTCCATTGCCCTGTTCTACAAACATTTCGAAAATCCCATTGAATGGACCTACACCATGTCGGGAGGAACCGATCCGATCTACTCTTACGTCAACGCCAAAGGTGCCAACAACTACGGTATAGAAGTAGATATCCGCAAGAATCTCGACTTCATCGGTATGCGTAATTTCAGTTTCTCATTCAATGGCGCATGGATCAAGAGTAAAGTGCAGTTTAAAGAAGGAGGCAATAATATAGACCGTCCCATGCAGGGGCAATCGCCGTACCTCATCAACACGGGGCTCTTCTATAACAATCCGGATAAGGGATGGAATGCCGCCGTACTCTACAACCGTATCGGAAAACGTATCATCGGTGTAGGCAACCGCTACGGCAGTTCTTCCGAAGGTGATGCACGCAACATACCAAACTCTTACGAAATGCCGCGCAACAGTATCGACCTTTCGGCAAGCAAGAAGTTTGGCAAACTGGAAATAAAGGCTACCGTACGCGACTTGTTGGCCGAACGCTACTACTTCAAGCAGTTTGAAGACGTCACCGTAAACGGACAAGCCCGCACCATTGAAGAGGTAACCCGCAGTTACAAACCGGGAAGAAGCTACAACCTGGCCATAGCCTATAGCTTCTGATACCCCACCCTTTCAATTTATAAAGTACTAACAATACCTGAACATAAAGAAGTTTAATTCCCAAATTAAGAAAAGTATGAAAATGGAAATTAAGAAGTTTGGCTGGATCATTATGATGTGTGCAGCCATTGCAATTGGAAATGTGATGTCTTCCTGTTCTGACGACACCAATGGAGAGAATGGTGGAAACGGAGGAAATGGAAACGGAAACGGCAGTACAGACCCCGAAGTAACTTATGATGGTACAACAGCCTACAGCAAAGGTGTCCTGTTCAAAGATGGAACAGAACTGGGCAATGGCGATCAACACTTCGTATTCACCGGTGATGTAACTCTGGAAAAAGGAACTTACCTGCTGAAAGGTTGGGTATATGTAGCCGATGGCGCTAAACTGAAAATTCCCGCAGGCACTATTATCAAGGGTGACAAACAGACAATGGCGGCCCTTATTATAGAACCGGGTGGATATGTAGAAATGAAAGGAACCAAGGAAGCCCCTATTGTCATGACTTCCGAGGAGGCTCCCGGACAACGCAGACCGGGTGACTGGGGTGGTTTAATCATTTGCGGTAAAGCTAAAAACAACCAGGGTACACAGCAAATAGAAGGCGGGCCACGCACCATACACGGAGGCAGCAACGATACCGACAATTCCGGTATCTTCCAGTATATCCGCGTGGAGTTTGCAGGTTATCCCTTTGAAACAGACAAAGAGATCAACGGCATTACATTCGGCTCCGTGGGTAGTGGTACCACCATCGACCACTTACAGGTATCGTACTCTAACGATGACTCTTTCGAATGGTTCGGTGGCGCAGTGAGCTGCAAATATCTGGTAGCTTATAAAGGTTGGGACGATGAGTTCGATACGGACAACGGCTTCAGCGGAACTGTACAATACTGCCTGTCTATCCGTGACCCGCGCATTGCCGACACATCGCAATCCAATGGCTTCGAAAGCGATAACAACGGAACAGGTGCAGATATCGCTCCATTCACAACTGCAACATTCAAGAATGTAACGTTCATCGGTCCGATGGCTGCCAAGAACACTGATTTCCAGAACACTTCCGAATACATCACTGCCGGTGACATGTACCCGGATAATAAATCCAAGCTGGGTCTGTTCCAGTCCGCCATGCAGATACGTCGCAGCAGTAAGCTGAACTGCGAAAATACATTGGCAGTAGGTTATCCTATCGGTCTGATTGTGGATGGCGAAAAAGGAAACACGGTTCAATATTCTAAAAACGGCGATTTCCATCTGAAGAATATCATCTTTGCCGGTATGGGTGTAGTTGGCTCGGACAATAACAAGAAATACGAAGATTATCTCTACAACAGAGAAACCGGAACGTATGATGAAAGCCAGGTTTCTTATTCACACACTTTCTTCAAGAGTGAGGCTTCGAACAAAGTAATGACTGAAACTGAACTGGGATTGGCTGACCCGATGAATACCGGTCAGAATTACTGCCCCGCTACGGCTATCATGGGAACTGACGGAAACTATATCGGTGCCTTCCGCGACACGAATGATAATTGGCTGGAAGGCTGGACGAACTTCGACCCACAAAACACAGTATATTAATCACTCATTGAAATTCACACGCCGAAGCTAAGCTTCTACAAAAACAACGCCGGACAAGTTCAAAAGAACTGCCCGGCGTTAATTTATTCTCACCTTAGCAAGAATAGATTCTCACCGCATTGAGAATATATTCTCATCGTATTGAGTATTTTTTCTCATCGCAATGAGAATACATTCTCAACATAGTGAGAAAGCTGAGAATTCAAGAGCCTTTCGTCTCAACTAAGCCTTTCACGGAAATCTTCACCGGATGGTGACTGGAATACGTGCAGATCAAACTCTGAAATAATAGCCAACAGATGGTCGAAAACGTCAGATTGCAGGTCTTCATAAGGTATCCAGGATGTGGTTGCAGAAAAGAAATACAGTTCCAACGGTATACCATGATCGGTAGGTTGAAGCTGACGCACCATACAGGTCATATCATGATTTACACCCGGATGGCTCTTCAAGTAACAATTCAGGTAAGCACGGAAGACGCCGAGATTCGTCTGGCGACGACCGTTCACAAGGATGGAGTTGTCGATATGATGCTCTTCATTATACTCCTTTATCACTTGTTCCGTCTGTTCAACGTAGTTTGCCAAGAGCTGTATCTTGCGATACTTTGCCAACATTTCGGGAGTACAGAACCGTACACTGTTCATATCGATATTGATAGAACGCTTGATGCGGCGTCCGCCGCTCTCCTGCATACCACGCCAGTTCTGGAAAGAGTCGCTTACAAGCAGGTAAGGAGGAATGGTAGTGATGGTCTTGTCGAAATTGCGCACCTTCACCGTGTTCAATGATACTTCTATTACGTCACCATCCGCTCCATACTTAGGCATGGTGATCCAGTCGCCCACCTTCAGCATATTGTTGGCAGAAAGTTGCACACCGGAAACAAAACCCATGATGCTATCCTTGAACACTAACATCAACACGGCAGCCGAAGCTCCCAGACCGGTGAGCAATACACCGGGTGAACGGTCAATCAGTATGCTGACAACGATGATACCCCCGACAAAATAAAGAATGACCTGCACTGTCTGCAAGAGTCCTTTCAAAGGGCGGTCGCGAAACTGTTCCTTCTCGCTATATACGGTATAAACCGCAGTAAGCAAAGCGCTGATAAAGCTAAGAAACATTATAATAATAAAGATGAGGCAGAAACGCATAATAAGCGCCAACGTTGCCGATCCCGCATCGGAAAAAGCCAGGGGCAGCAGGATATAAATGAGAATAGGTGCCACCATGCGGCTAAGGTGCACCATCACCTTCCGGTCGAAAACAATGTCGTCCCAGGTAGCTTTTGTTTGTTTTACCAAACGCGAAACGACTTTCAGCAAGATCTTCCGGCAAATGGAATCTGCCAGATAAGCCACCAGGAGAACTCCCAGAAATGCTATAAATTGATCTAACTGGTCGGCCAATGACTGGCTGAAACCTAAAGTCTGAAGTCCTTCGTTAATTTGTTGTACAATGCTCATGATACTAAGAATTAATTTTGGGGTTAATGGTTAGTAATTATCGCTCCCTGTTCAGGAAGTCTCCTATATCTTCTTTTAACCACTGATACAAGTAAAGGTTCTTGTATCCGCTGTTCTTTTTCAACATCAGGCTGACGTTGGTCTGGCTATTCTCATAACTGGTCAGTTCGTTATGGAATTGTTCGTTGTGAGCAGCCAGACGTTTAATTTCCTGTTCGCGCTCACGACGCAATACGGTACATACAGGGATAAGAAGTTTCATCACAACACCGTCCATGAGATGGTGCCCCTGTATATATAGGTAAGTTGTATCAGGATTCAATCCCAGTCTCTCCAACTCCACGCCTAAAGCCTCCACTGCCTTTATATTTCGCGAAAATCGCCTGCGCATCTCAGAAAGTTTCTTATCAACGGCACGCTGCACGGGATCTAACGTCCGTTCGGGATGATGCACATTTACTTCCTGCAAGCGGGTGCAGGCATTGAAATCGTACATCGGGAAAGTATATGTATCCCGTTGACAATAGAACCAGACGTTCCACAGAAAGAGCGGATAAATAATCTGCGAATAGCGTTTCAGGAAAGCAGGAAAGTCTATCAGCATACGGTCGTTCAACGTAGCCTGTACACAAACTTCATGCAAGCTTTCAGCATAGCAATGGAAATTCTCGATGGCATAGGCGTACGTCTGAAATATGTAGGGACTACTGTTTATCTTATGTGAAACGTTCGTTTTGCCTTGCAACAGAAAGTCGTAGTCACTGTCCACACAGGCTATCAGGCTCTTGCCCAGTTCCGTAGTGTTCAGCGTATTCATCAGCACCATCTTCTTACCTTTGGCAAGAGAAGTGGCCGAAGGCAGCATCACCTGGAAATAGTAATCATCCGTCTCGAACTCTGCCAACAATGTGCGCCAGAAAGCTACATCATCGTAACTTTCCACATATGCCACAATACGACGACGCGCCTTCTTGGGATAGAGTTTGTTGGCGGCATTGAAATAGGCGGAGGTGAGATTATGTTTTAAAGAAGTAGCCATGGGTATACAATGAAAAAATTAAAGAATTAAAGAGTGGAAGGGCGGCGCGGTACGAGTATAGAATTTTTCATTCTTTCATTCTTTCATTATTAATTCCCACAGATATATCGCTCACTTCCGTCACTGCATCCAGCCAGCCTTCCATGATGACGGCGGGAGAATGGGTAGTGAGTATCAGTTGCACATTGGGATTCAGTTCACGTATCATGCTGATAAGTTTCTGCTGCCACTCGATGTGAAGGGAGGCTTCGGGTTCGTCCATAAAGAGAACGCAATGGGCATTATCGCGCACCAGCACAGTAAGCAGGATAATCAGCATCTGCTTTTCACCGGAAGAAAGTTTATAGGGCAACAGGCGTTCACCGTCCTGATAGAAGATGATTTCATTGCTTCGGCGATCTATGCTTTTGCGGGTATAACTGAACAACTGGTCCATCAGGTCCTGAAACTTTCGCTTGGGCAAAGAGAGGGAAGCAGCTTGCGAACGTTGTTCCTCATCGCCTGAAAGAAGCTCGATCATCTTGTTGCCAATGTTAACCTGATAGTCAAGATAGCGGCGTTGCAAAAGATAGAGTTGCCAGTCGAGTTCGGATTTGACGTTCGGATCAGCCATGCGGGCGGTAAAGTCGCCCATTATCAAAGGACGGTCATAGCTGCGGATTACGTCATAAGGAATATACGTGGCATCCGGACGATCGAACGTAATACGTACTCCTTCTATTTCACCATTCTTTATCTCACCCGAAAGCTCTTCCAGGTAGTGGACGGAACGGTTAAGGATTGTAGTCTTCCCTACTCCATTGATACCGGAAAGGATATTCACATCGGGACGCAAATCCCAGGCTATGTTAAAGCGATCCCACAACCTGTGTATCTCGATACGTTGGATATAATTGGCTTGTTCTTCCATAGTTTTTGCTTTTAATCAAAGCAAATATACGTGATTATCTTTTATTTCCACGCCCGGAAATAGAAAAATCACTCCTCAGCCGGCAAATCAATGCAGAAACATGCACCATCCTGGTAAGATGTATCGAGATAAATGGAACCACCCAGGCGGGTGACAATGAGGCGACAGGAATAAAGTCCTAATCCGGTGCCGGGAACGAATTCGTCCAATTTGGTAAAACGGTCGAATATATATTCAGCCTTGTCAACCGGAACGCCGATCCCCGTATCGCTCACCATAATACGAACTTTTCCTTCGGTACGCACCAGACTCATGCGGATAGTACCGGCAGTTGTGAACTTTGCAGCATTACCCAGGAGGTGTTCTACGACACGTTGCAAGTATTGGGCATTCGTTTTCACAAGACACTCATCCGTTTCGGATTCAAATAGCCAGGTGATTTCGGGTTTTCTTGTTCTTCCCTGACATATATCCAGAAGTCCGGCACAAATCGGCAATATATCCACCTGCTCCATGGGGAACAATTCCAACGAACTGCTTAAGTCCGATACTTGCAGAATATCCTCGAACAATTCGGTCAATTGATTGGAGTTCTTTTCAATGATGACCGGAAAATCTTTTTTATCTTCCTGGGCCAAATCTTCATTCAACAACAAAGTACTGAAACCGCAGATAGCATTGAGCGGAGTGCGTATCTCGTGACACATGGACTGTAGAAATTCCGTCTTCATACGGTCACTCGCCTTGGCTCGTTCACTTTCCTCAGCCACTTTTTCATTCGACAGAATCAACGCCTGCTTTGTTGCTTTCAACCGTTTCGTCAGCACGTACTGATAGAGGCTCCAGATCAAGAAAATCAGAAGCAGGACTATGAGCACAGCAAGAGCGATACGATGATAACGCGCTTGAAGTTCAGCCTGTTCTATCTTCAGTTTATCCACTTCAAACAACGACCGCATCTCAGCCAACTGTTTATTCGTCTCTTCCACATGATTATCTTCCATCAGGTTGGTGTACTCCCAAAAAGCATCAAACCCTTCTTTGTAATGCTGTTTCCATTGGGTCACCAGATTTATCTTCTTTGCCAGTAACTCTGTCCGCCTGTTCGTGTCGGCAGAATCCGTTTGTTCCAGCAGTTCATCAATGGTCTGCATGGCAAGGTCATACTGTGCGGTATAAAAATAGTAACGGAAAGCGGAGGGCAAAAGCCACTCTTTATTCTCTTCCGGTGTCTTGGACTGATAATATTCCTCCATACGGGAATAAATGTCATCAGCCCTTTTCCTGCCTATGATATCTCCGAAATAAAGAAGCTCGCTATAAACACCCATACGCAAAGCTTCACGACTACGGGTACGGATATAAGTACGCCTCTTGTAGAAAGGCAATTCAAACTGATTGTCATACAGTTGTTCCGTTTGTTCCAAGGCCTCCACAGCTTTAGCAGCTTCCTCGGCTTTTCCTTCCGCACGATATATGAACTCAATGCGGGTCAGATAATACCAATCGAACTTATAACTAACCTCGAATGGCAGACCGCTAACCAACTGGTGAATATTCTTCAAATGAACAATGCGGTCTTCTGAATTGGCAACAGATGGTGAAAAGTAACTAATGCATTCCATTGCCGAACACAGTATCATTTCCCACTGCACTTCCTGCGACTTATCCGAGAGATTTACCTTGTGACGTTTATACCGTGAGATTTCTTCATTGGCTTCATCAGGTTTCTCGGCCTCATCCATCTTGCAAACAGAAGGAAAAGCCTTGAGCCATGCCATATAAAAGTCCTTATAAGGCCCTTCCAGACATTGCTCTCCTATCCGCTGATAATAGTGCAAAGAATCCGGATCATCTTTATAACTACGACAAAGAATGTCCAGTGTTTCAAAAATATAGGTTTGATCTTTCAACTGAATGGCCAGTTGCAGCGATTCATTGATATAGGTACGCTTACTTGTCACATCGTCGGACAAGTCATACAAGTCGACATACAGTTCCATTCTCTGCTGTTTATTGATGGAATTGTCTTGTAGTGTTTCCAGCAAGTGTTTTCTGGTCTGATCTACATCAACCTCCTGAGCTGCATAAACTTGCATACAAAAGAGAATAAACCAGCATGTTGTTACAATTTTAATCCAGTAGTTTATCATATTTCGGACAATTTGAAGAACTTGTCTCTTTTGTTGCAAATATAGAATAATTTGTAGGTTAGAGCAAATTTATTCGTATTTAACTGTAAGTAAGAAGTATTTCAATGATTTTGCCGTAAATATATTAAAGTAGAAAAGTCTTTTTAGTTTCAAAAAATAGTTGTTCTTTTGCAACCTCAAAAACAAAAAGAGTATGAATAAGAATGTACAAGGGCATATATTCGCCCTGACTGCCAATATTTTATGGGGCCTTATGGCTCCTATCGGCAAATCCGCACTTATGGAGTTTTCAGCTTTATCGGTGACCACATTCCGCATGGTGGGTGCGGCAGCTTGTTTCTGGCTGTTGTCCGCATTTTGTAAGCATGAGCATGTGGACCACCGCGATATGCTGAAGATATTCTTTGCCTCACTCTTTGCGCTGGTATTCAATCAAGGGATATATATTTTCGGTCTCTCAATGACCTCACCCATCGACGCCTCTATTGTGACCACCACACTTCCTATCGTAACTATGATTATTGCCGCTATTTATCTGAAGGAGCCTATCACGAATCTGAAAGTACTGGGCATCTTTGTGGGAGCCATGGGAGCACTGACACTTATTTTAAGTAGTCAGGCTGCAGGTAGCGGTAACGGTAGCATTATCGGAGATTTACTTTGTCTGGTAGCGCAAATCAGTTTCTCCATTTATCTGACTGTATTCAAGGGGTTATCGCAGAAATATTCTCCCATCACGCTGAATAAGTGGATGTTTATATATGCATCCATGTGTTATATTCCATTCTCCTATCAAGATGTAGCGGGTATTCAGTGGGCAGAGATCTCCACTGCAGCATACGTACAAGTAGGTTATGTGGTAATAGGCGGTAGTTTCCTTGCTTATATCTTCATTATGACTGCGCAAAGATTACTGCGCCCCACAGTGGTAAGTATGTACAACTATATGCAGCCCATCGTAGCTTCTATCGCTGCCATTATCATGGGCTTGGGAGTATTCGGCTGGGAAAAGGGAATAGCTATTGCCTTAGTGTTCCTCGGCGTATATATTGTGACGAAGAGTAAGTCGAAGGCAGACTTTGAAAAGGAAGGGAAAATTTGTGATTAACGGTTAATGATTAGTGATTAGCAGGCTACGCTATTATACCGTATGGGCTAATCACTAATCACTCACCACTAATCACTCTTTCTCATTTCCCCGAAATACGTATCCAGCAAGCTTTTCGCAGCAACAAATGAAGTGAGTTTACCTTGCAATACTTGCTGTTCTTTATCGCCCAACATAGCTTCTATAACCGGATTATGATAGAAACTATCGCGCAGGCGTTCATTGATACTTTCGTACATCCAGTATTTACTTTGTTCATTACGGCGGTAATCAAAGTAGCCGTTGTCTTTCACAAAAGCGACGTAATCGTAAATCATATCCCAGATTTCTTTCACTCCCAAGTTATAGAAACCGGAATAGGTCATTACCTGTGGCGTCCATCCTGATTCAGGAGCAGGGAACAAATGCAGAGCATTACGAAACTGATTTGCAGCCAGTTTTGCACGATCCAGATTATCACCGTCGGCTTTGTTGATAACAATACCGTCGGCCATCTCCATGATGCCGCGTTTGATGCCTTGCAATTCATCGCCCGTACCGGCTAACTGAATAAGCAGAAAGAAATCTACCATAGAATGTACAGCAGTTTCACTCTGTCCCACACCTACTGTCTCTACAAATATCTTATCGAAACCGGCAGCTTCACAAAGAATAATCGTCTCACGCGTTTTACGGGCTACTCCGCCCAAAGAGCCTGCCGATGGACTGGGACGAATAAAAGATGCAGGATGAACGGAAAGTTGCTCCATACGTGTCTTATCACCCAGAATACTGCCTTTACTACGCTCACTACTGGGGTCGATGGCAAGTACCGCCAGCTTACCTGCATATTTCTCCAATACATGCAGACCGAAAACATCAATGGAAGTACTTTTACCTGCTCCCGGTACACCACTGATACCTACACGGATAGAATTTCCGGAATAAGGCAGGCATTTCTCAATGACCTCTTGTGCCACTGCTTGGTGTTCAACTTTCACACTTTCCACCAAAGTCACTGCCTGGCTTAAAATGGTTACATCACCTTTTACAATGCCTTCTACAAACTCCGCCACGGAAAGCTGACGCTTTCTGGGTTTAGGACGACGATAGGGATTAACAGATGAAGGTTGTTCAATGCCTGCATTGACAACCAGGCCTTTATAGGCTTCATTGTTTTCAGGATGTTCCATGATAAGATTTATGAGAAGATTTATAATTTATTATTTATGAGAAGACTTACGATAGAATGTATGATTTACAATTTATGATTTATAGAGCGGCCGAATAGCGTATTATAAATCATAAATTATAAATCATAAATCTTATTCCTTTGCTTTAATATTGATCTCAACTTTGGGTTGCATCGGATCATTAGTTATCATCAGAATACGCAAATGACGTTTCTTCTTTGCGATATTCTTCTTATCTACCGTCACACGCAAACGGGTAGTCTCTCCCGGCTGCAACACACTTTTCTTAAGACTTACTCCCAAGGCAGGATTGAATACCTGCAGTTTACTTATCTGCAACGGAGAGCGTCCGGTATTGGTAAGCTGTATATCATGTTTCACTTTATTCTTCTTTGCCAATAAAGCGCTCAGGTCTATATCAGTTTCCGAGAGACGGACTACCGGAGCATTTGCCCTATCCGTATCTGTCATGCCGGAAAAGTCGGGTAAAAGGATAGCTGAAAGCGGTATTTCGTTTTCATCACTCACTTTATCTCCTGTGAAACGGGACAGGTAAACTGATGCTTGCGTTAAGCCCAAATCAGTCAGTTTTTCTGTATTGAGGGTTAATGTTATCAGCCCCCTCTCACCTTTCTGAAGTACATTGGGTTCCACTTTCATATCCAGGTAGGAAGGCAGGTGCATCAATACCGGTTCATACGAACGATCCGACTGATTCACAACTCCAATCCGTATAACAGGCTTTGCGCCACGATGGGTATCAGGGAAATCAATTTCATTCTTATCTATACGAATCTGACCGATCAGATAAGGATAAGTTTTCGTAAAGTCTTTAATCTCGCGCACTACTTCGCCTGTGAAGTGCAAATAAGCCAGATTGGGCTGTGCATTAGAGTAAATAGCCACTGATTTATCAAAGCGGCCCAATGCCTTTGCATCAAACTCCACGGTAATAATACCTTTATCACCGGGGGCAATGGGTGTTTGGGTCCACTGAGCTATGGAACAGGCACAGGAAGGATCTACCTCAGTAAGCACCAAAGGTTGGTCACCGGTATTGGTGATGACATACTGTACACTGACGGGATGTTTCCACTCAATCTGTCCGAAGTTGTGGGTTTCTTTATTGGATGAAAAACGCGGTTGCGCCGCAGCAGTAAGTGCTACGGCAGCAAACGCATACATACATATCAAGGTTCGTTTCATTCGTTTTCATTTTAGGATGCACAAAAGTAGTTTTTTTAAATGAGAGTTCCTAAAAGGGTGTTTTAAAATTACTACTCTACCTCTACTTTCATGGATGCCGAATGGGCAGCATACTCGGGTGCATAAGCACACTGTATAGTAGCCAATCCTGCCTCGTATTGTCCGCTACGAGCCACACGATAGCTGTATTCCAGCACATACACACCTTTGCTCAGGCTGTCGAAGAAGAAATTAGTAGAAGCATCCTCTATTTCTACATAATATCCTATTCCACCGTTCCAACGATAACCGGAAAGTGAATTCACCGGTTCGAAGCAAGCCCCACGCTGGTCTTTCAACTGAACGAAATCCATTGCACGGTCAAGACGTATCGTCAGACGGGAAACCACTTTATCACCCACAGCCAACTGTGTAGTAGCAGTGACTGGTTGCAGTTCCTTCTTTCCGGTAGCCAAAGTGCGTTCTACATAAAGTTTCTTTTCCACTGCCAATTCACCACCCTGCTGTTTCACATCGGAAATCGGTGAGAGGTATTGAGCATACACTGCACCCCAGGCAATACCTGCATCCCGTTTTTCTACAGTGATAGATTTGGCACGCAATTCAGGACTGCCTTGTGCAAAGCTTTCTTTAATATATCCCAGTCCGGGAACGGTAGACTTAGCAGGACTATATGTTTCCAATACTTTATTACCAAGTACAATGCGCACATCACCACGGGTAGCCAACAGATCACTGCCTTGGCAAAGCAATGCATAAACGGCATCCGCTGTTGCAACCGGTGAGTTCCAACTTGTAGCCTGCTTTTGTTTCAGCAACCAGAGCTTCATTTCTTCTACCAAGGCGTCATTGCCACCTGCCAGACGTAAAGCTTCCATTACTTCCACATGAACAGGAATAGGCTGCATTCCCCAGCGGAAGGGCTTTTCATTGAAAGCAAAATAAGCTCCCTGTTCATTGGTTTGCACCAGATGTTCTTTGATGGAAGCAATAAATTCATCAGCCTCAGCCGTACGTCCGGCTTTTAGTAGAATGATGGCCGACTGCGCTTTCATACCCATTTCAGTAGTGTTCAGGTTCTTGCCGACTTTGGAAAGGAAATAACTGTAAGCAGCCTCATTGGCAGCAGGTACTTTCTCACCGGAAATAGCTACCAGATAGAGATAGGTCATTGCCGGATGTGAAAGGGTAGTTATTTTAGCTCCGTCTTTCTCTGCTTTACGAATACTCTTGTATTCCTCCAATGCCTGTTGATGCAGATATTTAAAAGCTGCCTGCTGCATAGAAAGGGCATCACCGGAATTCTTTTGTCCGGTAAGCAAAGGCAAACGAACGAGAAGTTCGGTGATATATCCCGTCATATTACGGCTACCCGGCATCCCTCTATACCAGCTCCATGCGCCATCGGCATCTTGCAGTTCTTTCAATCTGGTAAGAGTGGTTATATTATTATTTGCCAGGTTATTGAGATCGAACAGTGTAGCAATACGAGCTTGCTGCTCAGCTTCCGTAGTGGCCTCCAGTAACCAGGGACTTTCTTCAAGAAGGATATTCTTCACATCCTGATTCTTCTGCAACTGACTGAGGAAAGTTTCTTTCTTACCACCTTGCATGCGCCAACTATCGAATACAGCTTTAATGCGTGGCTGGCTATTGGCAATGTAAGAAGCAAGAGAATTGGCATAATATGCGGCAGCCCAGGCAGTAGCATTATCTGTACGAGGTTGGCTCAATACCGGCAATGCTTGTACGGCATACCAGGCCGGATTTCCGGTAAACTCCACTGTCAGACGACGGTCGGTAGCCGTACGGCTGTTATTATTGAACAGGCTGTCCAGAGAGAAAGTACGGGTTTCTTCACCTCGTATCGGCATAGCAAGAGTTTCAGTGATATATTCCTTATCACTCAATACAGGCAACAAGTGTTGCTCGCCATCGCTGAATGTACCGCCATCAGCAATCATGCGTACGCCCAGCATATCCTGTTTATCCGTTACTGCGAAACGGAAGCTTACAGGAACTGTTTTTCCGGCTTCTACTGTGAAAGATTGGCGTTGTGTAGAAATCACTTTATCCGTCATCGGATCAAAGAGTACAAACTTCGTGGTTCCTTTCAGAGCTTTTCCTGTCAGGTTGGTTATCGTTGCGGCAATACTCGTCTTATCCCCTACCCGTACGAAACGCGGCATATTAGGAGACAACATAAATTCTTTCACTGTGACGGTTGAAGCATCCAATTGCCCGATCATCATTCCTTTCGTATGAGAATACCCGCGGAAGTTCCAACGTGTCAGGCTTTGCGGCATGGTGAAGGAGAAGGAAATCTCCCCTTGCTCATTTGTGCGAAGTTGCGGATAGAAGAAGGCTGTTTCTGCAAAGTTCGTACGCAGTTCGGGAGCATCACCCAGTTCTACAGCAGCACCGGTTTCTTCGGTTGACACCATTTCCGATTCAAAGACCATATCTGCAACATCGGCAGAAGAATCTTCAGCAACCATCTCTTTCATCCGTGGACTCGCCAATCCCCGTACCTGCACGCTTCCGGTCATGGTGGCGTTTTTCATAGCACCATAACCTACTACCAATGCTTCCTGTACACCTTCTTCCGAATAGAAAGTATCATAGACAAATGGAGGCACCTTCCAGTCTCGCATTGGGAAATAACAAGAGTAATAAACAGAGCCTGTATACCCATACGACCAATAAATCTGAGGCACAAACCGAGAATAGTTCACATAAAAACTCTGACGATTTGGATATATCTTATCCAAAGAGGCATCGTACATAGTGGCGAGCATTTCAGCATCGGCAGGTGTACCCTGTGGTGTCTTGATAGTCAGGCGCCACTCTTCTTCTTGCCCGGGACGTAACTTGTCACGGAACACATCCCATTTCATTGTCAGTTCTTTATCCGGTCTACGCTTCTGCAAATCCACTTTTTCGAAATAGAGTTCTCCATCCTTGACAAAAGCAAACAGATATTCTATTCCGTCTCCATATTCTTCTTTATAAGGCACATCAAAACGGACAATGGAATCGGATAATTGAAGCGTTGTACTGCTCAGGCGCTGCTTACCACTGAATATATCCAGCATCACGTAGGTATCTTTAAAGGAAGTTCCCAGACTGAACTGTGCAGGGTGTCCGGCATCAAACTGCGTATTACGTGAATAGAACCAGACAGGCGATGTCACAGGAGGACGATTATCATTATAGGAGAAAAGCACGATATTTTGTTTGTAGTCAACATCCCTACCCTGATCGTCCTTTGCTGTCAGTTGCAGTTCATAAGCGCCGGAAGGCAGATTCTTCCATTCCGGCAATACTACTTCCACATTGGAAGTAAACTGCCCGCTGAAACGAACTTCAGGCTTTCCATTCACAGTTTGTACCAAACGGTAATCACCTTTCACCGATACAGGCTCCATATTCAGGTTCCGGGCTACAAAAGTCAGTTGGATACTGTCATCCTTACAGATACGATCTTGTGTATCAACAGACAGAATCAATGAACGGTCTCCGGCAGACAAGGTAGTTACGGAAGTCTGTGTTTCACCGGCCTGATTGGTTACAGAGGCTTCTATCCGATAAGTATAGTAACCGGAAGTAACACCTTCCACACCTTGTAACCGGACAGGAATGGAGAACGTTCCGTCATCACCTATCATTACGCTACCTGAAACCAGAGAAGTAGTATTTCCATAAGCTCTCCACCACGAGAACTGGCTGCGGGTAACAGTATAATTCAATTCCAACCCCTGCAAGGGCACACCACTGAAAGAACTTACCGTACCTTTCACCTGTACGCTATCTCCTATCTGGTAAGACTCTTTCTGAGAATCGAAGACGATGTCGAATGTAGGACGTTTATATTCTTCCACTTGTACAGATGTCCAACCGTTTGCTTTTCCTGTTCTAATAGAATAAGACCCGTTCAGGCAGGCAATAGGAAGCACAAACTCAGTGGTAAACGAACCAAACTCATTGGTACGGACTTCTTTCTTTCCAATATTAGTATCATTCACATCGGTAAGCTCCACAGTATAAGTCTTATTGGAAAGCACCATAGCCGCATCACCACTTTGGTTATAAGCGATACCTTTTATATAAATTGTTTGTCCCGGACGATACAAAGAGCGATCTGTCAATATCTTTACTGCTTCGGATTCTCTGTCTGTATGATTCCAGGTTCCATTAGAGTTATTATAGATACGCTGCAATGGCATTGCCGTATCAGTGCCTTTCGTAGCAACCAACGAACGGAACTGCTTATTCCACGGTAGTATCACTTTACCCGATGCATCCGTAGTTTTCTGCTCCAATACCTTGTTTTCTCTGGTTCCATAACTTGAATAGAAAGTAATCTGAACATCCGCTACAGGTTTACCGGTTTCAGCATCCAAGGTCACAACCTCATAATCTTTAGTTGAGAGAGGCATAGTCAATACTTTGAAACGAGTGAGATAAAGGTAATTCTCGGCAGTTCGCCCTTTCTTATCATCAGGTACTACCTGCACTACATAAATACCCGGTTCGTTCGGCAACAACATATGATATGTACTATCTGCCGGAAGGTAATTAGCCGGACGCAACAAAGAAAAGTGTTCCGTTTTTACTTTATGGGCATACTTCTTATAAAAAGCAGGATTAATCACCGGCATATCCGTTGTAGCCTTCGACAGAGTAGTACGGAAGACATTCACCGTAAATCCATCCAAGTTACAATGAGTAACCCTCAATTTCAGAGAATCACCGGGATAGGTAACCTTGTCTGTACTAAAGTTCAGTTGCGGCTGCAAAAGGCTTTCTTTCAGCTCACGCAATGCAGATATCCGTTTATAGTCGGGATAAAGGTTGATGGCTTCATCACAAGTTTGCAAAGCCTTTTCATATTCACGTATATTGCGATAATAACGTGCTTTGGCTAAATAAGCCTCTGCACACACATCACGCTTGGCATAATCTTTAATAATACGGTCCAAGGCACGTAAGTACTGGTTCGGAGCTTCACTTTCACCTTCTTTTACAGCTCGCGGACGAAGCAAAACATCTCCCTCTCTATTACGCCATTCCATATAATCCAGCATAGTCAGTACGGCAGCATCTTCCATGCCGGGCATCTTCCGATAGGTGTTTATCATCTGGCCATAAATGCCCATGATGTCTTTCTTTACCAATGAATCTGTCTCGAACCATGAAACTTTCTGTAAAGCATCAATGGCACGTGATGCCAACAAATGATACATTTCATGGTGATAGTACTCACTTGCATCCCCTAAAATTACAAAAGGAATATAAGTACGCGAAGATGTTTTCAGCAATTCAGCAGAATCCTTCAATGCTTCTCCTGTATACTTCATCACCTGCTTCATGAAGAGGTTACCGCTCCATTCACGGATATCTGCCGGCAAGCCTTCTCCTTCCAGATCGAGCGAAGTGCGTTGCCGCAACTCCCATCGGTTATTATCTGCATAATTGGCATAGATACTTGCCACCAGTGAATTCAGTACGGCACGACTGACCGGATTTTGTTCACGCTCCGCCCATTGTTCCAGTCCTTTCAGGTTGACATAGAAGCTATCAGGTGTCAGTACATTCTGAAATGTATTCCGACACATATAGGCTTTTAACATCTGCGGGGTATTCTTTTCCTGTTCCCCTTTCCGGAATATCTCATCCGTCAGTTTTATCACAGTTTGCGGCAAGCTCTTTTTTTGTGCCTGCTCCACTTGTTTCCACAACTGATCAAACGACTGCGCATGCAGCACGGGCATACAACCCCAAAACGCTGCCAGCAGTATTAAACTACAAATTCTTTGAATTCTTTCCATAGATATTATTCTATTAGTCTTTGTACTAACAACAAAGTAAGGGAATAAAGTTTAAACAAAAGCTGATTTTTATATAAAAAAGCTTTCAAGGGGATATAAAAGAAGCGAGGAATACGTTTTCTGGACGTACTCCTCGCTTCATTAAGTTTAGTTAAAATGCTTTCTTATTTCTTCAGGGTATAACCCATCATCAACATCTCATTCCGACCTACTTCGGCGAGAATGTTTCTCCATGTTTTAAAAATCTTTTTTTTCATAACCTTAAAAATTAAACTAAGACCTAAAAATCAAATACACACAATCTAAAAGAGGGGTTTAGTAAATTGTTGAATAACCCCATACATGCTTATCAGCCTCGCTGATGTGCTTAAAAATTTTCTTTAACATTTTCATTTTGTTATCCTCCTTAAAAAATCTTGTTATCCTATTAAATACATGTTTTATAACACAAAAATAATACCTTTGTTTAGAACAAACAGTAATATTTGGCAGAAAAGTATGTTTTATAACATATTTCTTGATCTATATCAAAAATAAGAAGATCAAACAAGGAGGGAAGTGGAAAAAATGGCAGAAAAAGGAAAGAATGACAAGGCATGGGACAATATGACAGAAAAAGAGTGAGGCTGTCTCCCACTGGGGACAGCCTCACACAACAACATTTTACTTTTCACGATGGTGAAAAAAAGGACTATTCTTCACAGAGTAGTTGTATCATTTCAAAAAAAGTATGCCCCGAAGGACATACTCTTTTTAATTATTACTATTCTAATTAGTTATTAGTGATAGTAGAGGCTACAGGAACAGTGATGAATCCTGTCTTGATAGTACCCCAACCATAGTCTACAGTAACCTTAACATAGATGTTGAATGCAGACACCTTAGTACCGTTGTTCTTGTAGGTGATGAAACCATACTTAGAAGTCTTAGCGTCAGCACCAGTACCCATCGTCAGATTAGTGTAGTCTGCTTTCAGTTCTACTGTTACAGGAACACCTTGGCGAACACCATTCAAATCACACTCTGCATTATCTACATCAGCAGTAATCTTGAATGGGCCATAGAAATCCCAGTAGTTAGTATAATCGCTAAACTCACGATTACGCCAGTCATAAGGAGCAATCAAGTCTTCCAGACGGATGAATGAGCCCTTTTCACCGAAGTCAACAGCATCGATAAAGTTGTCTGCTGCTTTTTCAGCGATGTTAACCGGACGGATGAAGTTAGCCTGGAAGTGATCCTTACCATCGAATGTGATAGTCACTACCTTAGTTGCGTCATCACATACGCGACCTGTAGCACCAATATAAGTGTACATTGCACCTGTGTTCAACAGTTCTTTAGCAATCTTACTGTTCTTGTTATATGTAACAGTATTAGGATTAGTTGTTCCAGAATTGTCAATAGTAGCTACAGTTTCTGCTGCTGCAGTACCCACTTTTGCATATAGAGTCAAGCCATCTGCACTAGTAGTGAATGTTACGTTGATATCACCAATCTTAGTAATAGTCTTAATGTCATCAGCACAGAAGAAATATTGGATACCAGTTACAGCCTTATCAAGTTTCAATACACCCGGAGTTCCTTCTGTACTATTCTTCGGCCAAGTAGTGAACGGAGAATTCAGGTCATTAGTAAATGTACAGTTATTAGGATCTGTATCAGATGTACTAGTCGGTACAGCAACATTAAACTTAGTATAAGTCTTAGTATCATTCCAGTAGTTAGAAATGAAGTCAGCTTTTTCAACGTTATAAGACTTCTTGATATCATCAACCTTAGTAGTCAACAACAATTCAACATAAGCACCAGTTTGGCCTGCACCAGCATAGTATCTTACACGGTGTGTCAAAGCCTTATCTGCATTAGCCCACAATACATCCTTAGCAATAGTCCACTTGATTACATGAGTAGCTTGAGTTTCAGCATCGGTAGTTTCTACACAAGAACCAAGGTCTGCCGGAGTCAGGCTTGCTCCATAATCGAAGAAGTACGGATAAGTAGTATGGAACTCATCTTTACTCATTCCAATTTCATTGTATACTTGAACGTTCATATCCTTAACGGTTGACAAGCGTTCAGCAGGAGTCATAACACAATCGTACTTGAAGTTTTCAATAGTCAACTCATATTGATTAGTAGGAACTACCTTACCAGCAATATATACCTTAATATATGCTACTTTCACAATATTGTTACCGTGCATCAAACGAACACGTACAATCGGAGTACGTCCGATAGCAGCAGGACCTTCTGTTTCATATACTTTCGGAGTCAGAACGCCATCAGCCAAAGTGATAAAATCAGCCTGATCTGTAACAGGATTACCTACCTTATAATTCTTAACTACATCGAATTCAAAATTCAAACCAAGCTTCTTCAAATCAGCAACGTTAATCTCGTCACCACCCAAGCAAGCAAGTTCATGAGCTTCAACACATCCATTCAAATCCAAAGATGAATTATAAACTACAACTGTATCGCAAATTAGTTTAGATGCAGCCTCAGTTGATCCTTCAGACCAAACAATATTCTTATTATAAGCATTAGCATCAGCTGTACCAATAAGAGTTCTATAATGCTCATCTTTATTTGCAATACCTTTCTTAGCAGCTTCAGCAGCAGGATCAGCAATAGCTAAATCATTCAAATCTTTTTTGAAAACAGTAGCATAGTCAGAAGTGATATTTTCACCATTTTCCTTTTCTACATTCAAAGCAAGAACAGAAATCTTGTTACCAGTTGCAGCAATACCAGTTATATCAACTTTTACTTTCAAGATACCATCCTTGAATGAAACGAATTCCGGAGTTGCATTAAAGTCTTTAGAAGCAGCAGCACGTGAAGTTATATAATCTACATCCTTCTTAACAATGAAAGAAAGTTTGTCTTTCAACTCTTCAACGTTAGCATTAGACGGATTTACATGATATTCAACTTCAACAACAGGATTGATCGTTGTAGCAGTAGCAGCAAGTGTAGCCTTTTCCGTCTTAGAATCTTTGTTACCCAAAGTTAAAGCTTTGTAAGCATAAGAGTCATAAGTGAAGCCTTGTACACCATCAACGTAAACTTGAGGTATAAAAACTAAACTGCGTAAATTGTTATTCTTAGAAATGGTAACCTGTCCCATTGTTCCGTCTGCCATCTTTACATTATAAAGAATGACATCGGTACCGTTATCAACAGCAGTAATACCTGTACCTTTCCATGCAATAGTTGTATGCTCTTTGAGCGTACCATCACCATTGTAGATGTCAAAGAATCCAGTTTCGGCATTGGGAACATAGTAGCAACCGTCAGCACCAGCAGCACCTTCAGAACCATCAGAGCCATCTGCTCCATCTTTACCAACAGCCTTATAGTCTTGTTTTACATTGTCTTTGTACCAATAACCATCGCTTCCGATAGTCCAAGCTGCAGCGTTTGTGCCATTAGTACCATTCTTAATTTCATAAGAATTGCCATTACTTAAAGTAATAGTAATGCCATCTGTACCTTTAGCAACATTTGTAATAACGCTACCGTTCGAGATCAGAGTGTTAATCTGCTCTATGGCCTTAGCGTTCTCATCAATCTGTTTCTGCAAGTTTTCGATGTCATCATCATAGTCCTTACAAGACGTAAATGTCCCCACAGAGCCAATCATTAAAGCCCCGAACAGGATTGCACTTAGAAATTTTTTGTTCATAATAAAAAAACTTTAAATTTATAAATTTAAAAAATAAAGAATAATAATAGTCTAATTAACAATGCTTATTTCATTTAACATTACCTACCTTATTTAGCCGTTACTTTATAGGTAACGGCATAAAATACCGTGCAAATATAATTGATTTTATATAATTGTGCAAATAAAGCTGTTTTTTTTGTGATATTCATTAAAAAAAGAGTAATAGTATTCAAAAAACATTCGATTATGAAACAAAAGTTATTATTGGAAATGCTATCCACCACCATTCAGGAGCTTCGTGCTAATGGTCAATGGGGCACTGCTCACGTTTATCGAAGTGCCCGCAATTCTTTTTCTACATTTAATAATAATAAGGATATACCATTTTACAAATTGGATCCTAACTTATTAAAAAGCTTTGAGATATATCTTCGTCAACGCAAATGTAGTTGGAATACGGTTTCTACTTATATGAAAGTATTAAGAGCTATTTATAACCGAGCAGTAGACAATGGATATGCTTTATATGTTCCGCGGCTTTTCAAGCATGTACATACAAGTGTGTGTGCGGATCAAAGAAGGGCTTTAGAGGTTTCTGATATAGGGAATCTGCTTTGTGAGACAGAAAAAGCAGCCACGTGTGGTTCTTTACCTATAGAGTTGCAAACTACGAAGAACATATTCGCACTCATGTTCTTACTACGCGGTATTCCGTTTGTAGATTTGGCATATTTGCGTAAAGCGGATATTCAAGGTAATACTCTAAGATACCGTAGGCGAAAGACTGGACGTTTATTGACTGTAATGTTGACACCAGATGCTATGAAACTTATACGTATAGTAGCTAAAACAAAGCCGGAATCTCCTTATCTTTTTCCCTTTTTATCAAGCCCAGAAGGTACAGAAGCTGCTTATCATGAGTATCAATCATCCTTAAGGGTGTTTAATTATCGATTATCCCGATTAAAAAAATATATTAAAACTGCCGCCCATCTAAGTTCCTATACTATTAGGCATACATGGGCAACAATGGCATATTATTGCGAAATACATCCAGGTATTATATCAGAAGCGATGGGGCACTCGTCTATCAAAGTGACGGAAACTTACTTAAAACCGTTCCAAAATGAGAAAATAGATAATGCTAATTCGCAAGTTATCTCTTATGTGAAAGAATACGCAAGTATTGTTTAGAGATTTATTAGAATAATAGTCGGTTTTACGTTCACCCCGGGGAATAATATTCTTCGGGCATATTTTTGTGTCCCTACTCTTCCAATGTCTTTTTGCGTCATACTGCTCAATATTAATTAATTGCATATTCTATCCAAGTATTTTAGCTTGAAAACCTCTTTGTTTTCTCTTTTTTTGCCAATGTCAACATTATCGCAGTATTCAAAATTTACAGAATATATCAATAGCTAATGGCTAAAAATTATAAGAAGTTACATTTCTTAGAAAAGGTTAAATCAATTATTTGATTTAGACTCTGTTACCTATAAAGTAACGGTTTTAAGAAGGTGAGGTTTTACAAATGAATTTTTATTATTCTTTATTTTTTTAAATTTATAAATTTAAAGTTTTTTTATTATGAACAAAAAATTTCTAAGTGCAATCCTGTTTGGAGCTTTAATGGTAGGCTCTACGGGAACGTTTACGTCTTGTAAGGACTACGATGATGACATTAGCAACTTACAAGAACAAATTGATGGTCAGAAAGGTGACTTGAGTACTAAATTGAGTGCAGTAGAAAGCTCAATTAGTAGTTTACAGTCAGCACAAAGTGGCTTGCAGTCAGCAATTGATGCTGCTAAGAATGATGCAGAAAAGGCTGCACTTGCTGCACAAAACAAGGCTATTGAAACTGCAAAAGCTGAATTGGAAACAGTAAAAACTGAATTGCAGGCAGCTATTAAGGCAAATGCTGATGATATAGAGGCAGTAAAAGCTATAGCTACAAAAGCTGAAGAGGATATGGCAAAAGCAATTGGTCGTATTGAAACTCTGGAAGCATTTAAAGCCACTACTACTGAAACTTTAAATAAGTTGGCTGAAGCAGATGCTGCTTTGAGTGCTCAAATCACTTCTCTGAGTGAGGAATTAAAGGCAGAACTAACGGAGTTAGGGAAAAGACTGACAGCCGTAGAGGCTCAGATAGCTGCTTTGGAAAGCTACAAAACAACTAATGATGCAGCTGTGAGCGGTAATAAAGAAGCCATCGAGCAGTTGATTGCAGATTTGAAAGCTTTAGAAGAAGGGCAGTTAACAGAAGCAAAAGTGCAGGAAATTGCAGAAAAAGTGACAGAAGCAGTAAGCGCTGATTTGGATCTGATATCTGCAGCATTTAATAAGAAAGTGACTCATGTTTCTTTGTATGTTCGTACACAAGATGCATATAACAACTATTGGTATAATTTAAATCTTGTTTCTGCGGAAGCCGTGAGAACCTGGACGTTTGGAGAAAACCTTGGAGGTACTCCTGTCTCGTTCAAGAAAGGTAGTAAAGAAGCATTTGACGAAAGCTTCCTCATTCGTGTATCTCCTACAAATGCGACATTAGATAAGAGTATGATCAAGCTGATAAATAGCCAGTTGAATGATTTGAGTGGACTACTTGAAATTAAAGATATCGAACCTTATAAAGAATTGGTAACTACTCGTGGTGTCTCTCAAAATGGTTTGTGGAAAGTAACCGTTAAGTTGGCTGATGACTATGACACTGAAGCTTATAAAGAGGCTGCTTCAACTTATAATGAAGATGGTAGTAAGCTTGCTGATATTTTGTATGCCGTAATGATTGGTGATGACGTGAAAAACGAAAGACAAGTCGTTTCTGAATATGGAATTGTGTTAGGACAGAATGACAAAGATGCTTTACGTCAGCTGTATTTTAATGTAGATAAACAATCTGTAACTAATATCAAGAACCGTTGGAGAGGTAGCGTGCCTTCTTATTCAGAAGCTGGAAGTGCGGTAAATTATGAAGAACTAGCATGGAGTCTTGATGGTAAGAATAAACCATGGGCAGAACCGATTCTTATAGGGCAGGATAAGAACGTTTTATCAGACAATTCTGATGCAAGACAGTATAGAGCTGCATATAGTGTGAAGGCCGGACAACCTTTTACGGTTAACTTTAGCGAGGTTAATGCTAAATCAGTTCGTGCTTTCTATGTTACACTGGACGAAGCATGTGCGACTGAAAGCCAACCTTCTGAGATTAACGCATGGAAATCTTATAAAATAAAAGGACTGAATACAGTAACTACCGAGTCTTCTATAGAATTAACAGTTCCTACTGATGTGAATGCTGATGGTGATTATATCGGCCTTCGTGTATATGCAGTCAACTACGATGGCTCTTTAGTTGACCCAGATGGAAAGGCATTCTATATTTATGTAGGTGAAACAGCAGAAAGTCAAGCTAATTTAGTTTTGTCTATGGCTGAAAAGACTTATGCACCATGGCTTTCTGTTGATGCCGCTAATCCTTATATAGTAAGTGAGAAAGATAACTTCTCCACATTAAATTGGGGACGTGCACAGAATTACGATCTTGAAATTACAGATAATGAAGGTAAGATTGATGGTACAACAGGTGTAAGTCTATCAAACTTTATATTCAGAGATGCTGATGGCAATGTTATATCTCTATATTCTACAGATAAAGCTAAAGCTGTTACTGTAGAAATGCAGAATGTGGAAGCAGCTAGATTGAAAGATAATGTAACTTATACAGCTACCATTACAGCACGCAACAATACTTCTGGTATCGTAGCAGTAGGTACAGTTACCTTTACTAAAAAATTACCTGGATTCCCGACAACTGTATATCCGTTTACCGGACAGTTGATAAATAACAACTTGAAGGTATATCCTGTTCTTGAAAATGGTTTGGCCCAATATCAAATGACTTCTTCATGGCATGGTATTGCTGGTAGCAATGGTGCTGGATATGAAGGTCTGTTGTTCAAAGAAATTGTAGCCCAAGGAAAGACTGCAACTTTGACTTATGATGATGCTGTAACTAAGATACAGGCACCTATAACTTTGGTTAATCCGGAAGACAAGGCGTATGAAACTAAGTTCCCGATGAGTATTGTATATAGCTATGGTAAAATCAGCTATGATTGGGATGCAACAGCTAATAGTTATCTAATCAAAGATCATACAACAAGCTGGGGAACCAACTTCACAATCCAGATTGGCAATTATGTAGATGATTGTACATACAGTATGAGTGGTGTGACTGTTAATTATCCGGGTGCTGTAGGTAAGGATGCTGAAATTGCATTAAACAAGATTACAGTGAAAGACTGGTACAATGATGCAATAAATCTTTCTAAGATTGGATCTACTGCTCCTGGAGATGCAACTTCTAAAGAAGTTAAATTCTTTGATGTTGTAGAAACGGGTGTTCCATTCAAGGTTGAATTCTTGACTGGTGATAACTTTGACCGTGTAGATGAATACTTTGAGTTCAAGGAGATTAAGAACAGTAATATTGTTATGACTTCTAAGTCTGATGCAGCTCAGGGTCAAACTGTTAAAACTAAGTTACGTTTGATCTTCAAAGATAAATTTGGTTATACCGTACAGAAGGTAGTTGATGGAACGTTCGATATGAAATTCCAGAAGTAAAATTGTATAGTCAATAGAATTGATACAACTACTCTGTGAAGAATAGTTCTCTTTTTCACCATCGTGAAAAGTAAAATGTTGTTGTGTGAGGCTGTATCCAGTGAGAGACAGCCTCACTCTTTTTTATATAGATAATCGGAAGTGGATATATATTCGTTTATAATGAAATAGAATATAGAGGAACAATCGTTTCTTATTTCAAACGTATAGTGTATCTTTGCTATCACAATTCCTACTATTGCAGATTATGGCAAGAAATATAGATATAAACTTAAAAATAAGCGAGTGTCTGTCTCATGAAGATGTAATCACTACCTTGTCTCCCTTATTTCAGGCAGGAAAAGGAGATTGTGTACATCTAATCTTGGATTTGACAAATACGGATGGTGCCCATGATGTATATCCGGATTATTTGCTGTTGATAGTTTCCGCATTAAGATATTTAGATCGTTTTGAAATCAAACCTTCGGGAAATATACTTTATAATCCTCTAAAGGTTACTTACATAAGTAGAATGGACTTTTTTACAAATTTGAATGTCGATTTTGCGGAGGAGATAAAGAGAAAGGATTCGGCAGGAAAATGTATTGAGATATGCAGGTTTGACAAAGATACAATTTCTGAAATATATGATTCTATAATTAAGATACTGGATTCTTTTCCGAGCATTGAACTGACAGTATTACAAGGGCTTGGCTACTGCTTTTATGAATTATTGGATAATGTATTGAATCATTCGGAAGAAGGCCACGGATGGGTGGTTGCTCATTATTATAAAGCAGAATCAACGATACGCATTATGATATGTGATACGGGTATTGGCATTCATAAATCATTGACGACAGCTCCCAAGGATGATCGCTTTAAGAGCTACACGGAAGAAGAAGCCATATCGGAGTGTATCAATGATAAAGTAACCAATGGTAAAGGTATGGGGTTCGGATTATATTCCACCGCTAATTTAATAAAGGATTGTGAAAGCGAACTTGTCATATACTCGGGTGGGAAGAAATTACATTGGGGACAAGAAGGCAAGAAAGTGGAAGATAGCCCTTACTGGCAGGGTACTGCTATCTTTCTTGAATTACGCTCTGACATCTGTATAGACCCGGACAAAGTAGTCGATTATAGAACGGATTGCGCGGATCAATATAATGACATGTTTGGTCAAGAGCATAGTTTGGATGATTTATGGTGAACTTTTTTTAGCTTTGCTTAGTTTGTTACATATTAAATAAATACTATCTTTGCAATATGAAAACGACAGTATTCAAATTTAGATCATTCGGTGAAAACCTTGGAACTCGGGTATTGGGTGAAAAGGCCCGTCAGGATTTGATAGCAACTATCGAATCCTCTGAGTGCGTGATTTTAGACTTTGAAGGAGTGAATGTTGTTTCCAATTCATTTGCAGATGAATGTATCGCAAAACTGATCCCCATCTTAGGGTTTGATAAGTTGAAGCAAAAAACTACTTTTAGGAATATAAATGACTTTGCACGAAAAAATGTTCTGATTGCCCTCCGACGGAGATTGTCCGTAACATGTTCAGAATAACTTAATATAGAAAGAGTCGATATTCATAAAATATCGACTCTTTTTACTTTTCCCCACACAAACCTTTTTTTGTGGCTTTTCTATTAAAGAGTGTAATTTCATATTCATGCTCATTTTATATATATTGCACGATGAAATTATATAAATTATTTAGGAATGAATAGAAATGAAGTTACTTTACAGAAGATGTTCTCAATAATAATTGAGGAACTTCGCGAAAACAGCCGATGGGGAACTGCGCATATCTATCAGGCTACGTCAAATGCCTTTT